>Ga0194124_10001752_pt1 | contig 26259 bp, 15 predicted proteins | sample TA2KigCas0mmetaG_FD_148605 | JGI IMG/M metagenome (GOLD analysis project Ga0194124, IMG submission 148605) | Freshwater microbial communities from Lake Tanganyika, Tanzania - TA2015031 Kigoma Deep Cast 0m | ecosystem: Environmental > Aquatic > Freshwater > Lake | place: Tanzania: Lake...
CCACCGCATACACGGGCACCGCACGCCTCGCCACCACACCCGAGGCCGCCATCGACCAACTTGCCCCGGGCGAGATCCTCGTCGTGCCCTGCACCACCCCCGCCTACAACATGGTCGTTGGGTTCGCCGGAGCGCTTGTCACCGCCGAAGGCGGACCGCTCAGCCACGCCGCAGTCATCGCCCGCGAACTGGGTATCCCGGCAATCGTCGGAGCGCCACGCGCAATGCTCGACATCCGCGACGGCACCACCGTCGAAGTCGACCCCGTCAAGGGGTCTGTGCGAATTCTCTAGGCGCTGCGCTCAGCGCTATTCAGCGCTGCGCTCGGCTTCGGCAAAGACCTCGATGCCCCCGCGGGGGCGTTGGGTCAACGACACCTTCACGTGACGTGGCTTCACCGTCACCATCACTTCGTTCGCAATCTCGGCGGCCAACGCCTCGGCGAACAACGGCATGTCGCGGAAGCGCCACAGGTACAGCTTCAACGACTTTGACTCGATGCACCATTCGTTCGGCACGTACTCGATGACCACGGTTGCCACGTCGGGCTGTTCGGTCACGGGACACACCGAGCTCAGTTCGTCGGTGGTGAAGCGCACCTTGGTCACATGCGCAGGCGCGGGAAACACCTCGACGTGGTCGATGGGGTGTCGAACTGTTTGGCCGAGAACGGTGAGTTCCATGTTCGTCAGGCTAACGGCGCAAACGCCGCCCTATCAGAGCGCGGGAATCAGCGACGCCAACGACACCAACGGCCGCGGTCCCACGTGCGAAATCACCTCGGCCGAGGCAATGTGCCCCAGGTCGGCACACGTCGCCAACGGCAAGCCGCGCGTGTAGCCGTACAAGAACCCGGCGGCATACAGGTCGCCCGCACCGGTGGTGTCGATCACCTGTTCCACGGGCTTGGCCGGCACCGCAATCACTTCGTCGGGTGTCACCACAACCGAACCGTGTTCGCTGCGCGTGATGGCTGCCACCGTGCACTCGCGGCGCGACTGTGCAACTGCAAATTCAAAGGTGTCGGTTTCGTACAGCGACAACAGTTCGGCCTCGTTGCCGAACAACACGTCGACACCGTCGGCAATCAATGAACGGAAGTCGGCACGGTGCCGGTCGACGCAGAACGAATCGCTCAACGTCAATGCCACCTGGCGACCCGCCGCATGCGCATGACTTGCCGCAATGCGGAACGCGGTCTTTGCTTCGTCAAGGTCGAACAGGTAGCCCTCGAGATACAGCAACGCAGCAGATGCAATGGCCGACGCATCGACGTCGTCGGGCGACAGCAACGACGAAATGCCCAGGTACGTGTTCATCGTGCGCTGTGCATCGGGGGTCACCACGATCATGCACCGTCCCGTAGGAATGGAATTGCCGCCGAACGGCTTTACGAACGTCACGCCAATGGCCCGCAGGTCGTGGCCGAACACGTCGCCCACTGCATCGTCGGCCACCTTGCCGATGAAGGCCGCCGTGCCACCGAAACTGGTGATACCCGCAGTGGTGTTGGCCGCCGAGCCACCGCTCATCTGCACCGCACCGTCGAGCGCCGAATACAGCTGCAACGCACGGTCGCTGTCGATCAGCTGCATGGACCCCTTTTTCATCTGCATCGAGGCCACGAAGTCGTCGTCGCGTGTGGCAATCACGTCGACCAGCGCATTGCCCACGGCAATCACGTCGTGGGTCACACCCGGGTCGTTACGCATGTCTCTGGGAACAAAGGGGGTTTTCGACACGGCGACAACCGTAGTGCGCAGCAGCACTACCGAACCCTTCGCACCCGCCACTAGCGTCGCCTCGTGCATACCGACACCGCTGCCCACCTTGCCAGTCCCTACCGCCTGCCGCGCCACATCACGCCAAAGCGCTACGACCTGGAGCTCACCCCCGACCTCGCCGCGGCCACCTTCACCGGTGAAGTGGTGATCACCCTGCAGGTACACGCACCGGGCAACGTCATCGTGTTGAACGCAAAGGAACTCGGCATCAACTCGGTGCGCGTCGACGGCACCCCCGCACAATGCGAACTGCACGCCGAAACCGAACGCCTCGTCATCACCACCGACAACACCCTCAACCCCGGTACCGCCTCGCTCAGCATCAGCTTCACCGGAATCCTGAACGACAAGCTGCGCGGGTTCTATCGCTCGACCTACGTCGACGACGCCGGCAACGAACAGGTCATTGCCACCACCCAAATGCAGTCCACCGACTGCCGCCGCGCATTCCCCTGCTGGGACGAACCAGACTTCAAGGCCGTCTACGGCACCACTCTCGTCGTCGACAACGACCTGATGGCCATCTCGAACGGCCCCGAGGTGTCGCGCACGCCAACAACAAGCAACACAACAACAAACAAAGTCGCCGTGCGCTTCGCCGACACCATCCCCATGTCGACCTACCTCGTCGCCTTCATCGTCGGCCGCCTCGAGGCCACCGCCCCCGTCGACGTCAACGGCACACCCATGCGCCTCGTGCACGTGCCGGGCAAGGCACACCTCGCCGACTTCGGTCTGCGCATCGGTGCGTTCTCACTCAAATGGTTCGAGGACTACTACGGCATCAAGTACCCGGGAACGAAGGTCGACCTTGTCGCTCTTCCCGACTTCGCCGCCGGCGCAATGGAAAACCTCGGCTGCATCACCTTCCGCGAAGTGTTGTTGCTTGTCGACCCCGCGAAGAGCACGCAGATGGAACAGCAGCTGGTGGCCGACGTCGTGTCGCACGAAAACGCCCACATGTGGTTCGGCGATCTCGTCACCATGAAGTGGTGGAACGGCATCTGGCTGAACGAAGCCTTTGCCACCTTCATGGAAGTCGCCGCCTGCGACGCCTTCGCCCCGCAGTGGAAGCGCTGGACATCGTTCGGCCTCGAACGCTCGGCCGCTTTTGAAGTCGACTCGCTGCACAGCACCCGCCCCGTCGAATTCCCCGTCAACTCGCCCGACGATTGCGAGGGCATGTTCGACGTGCTCACGTACCAAAAGGGTGGGTCGCTCTTGCGCATGCTCGAGATGTTCCTCGGTCAAGACCGCTTCCGTGCCGGCGTCAGCCACTATCTCACCAAGCATTCGTACGCGAACACCGAAACCAACGACTTGTGGGACGCCATCGAAGAAACCGTCAACGCCGACGGCCGCGGCAACGTGCCCGTGCGTGCCCTCATGGATTCGTGGATCTGGCAGCCCGGCTATCCACTCGTCAGTGCCGACGTCGACAACGGTGCACTCGTGCTGCGCCAGAACCGTTTCGCCTTCGACGACAACGCCGACCCCACCGTGTGGCTGGTGCCCGTGCACCTGCGCAACGGCAACAAAGAAACAAAGGTGCTGCTCGACAGGCCCGCCGCCCGCATCACGCTGGCCGACCCCTCTGCACCCATCGTCGTCAACGCCGACGGCCATGGCTACTACCGCGTCGCCTATTCACCCGCACTGCTGGCACGCCTGAATGCAACAACCATCGCCGGTATGTCGACCATCGAGCGTTACAACTTGGTCGACGACGCATGGAACGCCGTCGTGGCCGGTCGCCTGTCGACCGTCGACTTTCTTGCCTTCCTCAACGGCTTTGCCAACGAACGCGAACTTGCCGTGTGGCAGGCCATCGCCATCGGCCTGCGCGGTTGCGAGCGTCTGCTCCCCGGCCATCAGCAACACCTGCTGCAGCGCCGCATCGCCAACCTCGTTGCACCCGCACTCGCCGACCTCACCTGGCACCCCGAACCCGGCGAAGACGACCTCACCGGAAAACTGCGCGGCCTTCTCATCGTTCTTCTTGCCTGCGACGCCGGCGACCCCGATGCACAGCAAACCGCACGCACCTTCTTCGCCGCCGCCGAGGCCGGACAAGACGTACACCCCGAAGTCGCGGCCGCCGCAACAACCGTCGTCGCATCGACAGGCGGCGAAACCGAGTTCAACCGCTTCATCGACAAGTTCAAAACCGCCGAGTCACCCCAAGACCAAATGCGTGCGCTCTACGCCCTTGCCGATTTCCAGTCGGCCGACCTCATCGAACGCGCCTGCGCGTTCGCCTTCTCGGGTGAGGTGAAAACACAGAATGCGCCGTTCCTTCTCAACCGTCTCATCGCCAACCGCGAATTCGGCCCCGTCGCCTGGCGCGTCGTGCGCCAACGCTGGACCGAAGCCAACGAGCGCTTCCCCGTCAACACCATCGTCCGCATGATTGACACCACCAAGTTGCTCAACACCCCCGAGCAACTCGCCGACGTGCAGGCCTTCTTCGCCGAGCATCCCATTCCCCAATCGGTGAAGACCCTGGAACAGGTGTTGGAACGCCAGCGCGTGAATGCCGCCCTGCGCGCCCGCGAGGGTCGAGCCTTGGCTGATTCGCTCGTCTAGCGGCTGACGGGCTTGAGTGAGCGTTTCTCGACCGCTTCGCGGAGTTCGCGCTTCAGGAACTTGCCCGCCGCGTTGCGCGGCAATGGCTCGTTCATGATCACCACGTGGTTCGGCACCTTGAAGCTGGCGATCTTGCCGTCGAGGTGCTTCCACAAATCCTGGGCCGTGAAAGCAACGCCATCGTTCGGCAGAATCGCTACGGCCACTTCCTCACCCAAACGGTCGTGGGGAACACCGAAGACTGCGGCTTCGTGCACCGCCGGGTGCTCGTAGATGGCGCTTTCCACTTCGGCGCAGTACACGTTTTCGCCACCACGCAGGATCATGTCCTTCACGCGGTCTTCCACGTACACGAAGCCTTCTTCGTCCAAACGGCCGATGTCGCCTGAACGCAGCCAGCCATCCACAATCGTCTCGGCCGTTGCCTCGGGCTTGTTCCAGTAGCCACGAATCAGCATCGGCCCGAAGAACCAAATCTCGCCGCGCTCGCCCACCGGCAATGCCCGCAGGTTCTCGTCGCGAATCTCGACCTTCATCGGTGCAGTTGCACGGCCCGTACTTGTCGGCCGCGAGGTGTAGTCCTTGCCCCGGTTCGCCGGCCCGAACGCATTGGTTTCGGTCATGCCGTAGCCCAACTGGGGCTGGCCCTTCTTCACCGACTCGGCCACCTTCGCCACCAACGGAGCCGGAGCCGGCGCACCGCCGCCACCCACTGCCCGCAGGCTGGAGGTGTCGAATTCGGCAAAGCGCGGATGGTTCACCAAGTCCCAGCTCTGCGTCGGAACACCCACGAAGTTCGTGATCTGTTCGCGCTCGATCACTTCCAACGCCGCCTCGGCGTCCCACTTGTACATGATGACCAGCTTCAGGCCCGCCACCCAGCAGCTCATCATCACCGGGATACAGCCCGTCACGTGGAACAGCGGCACGATCAGAATGAACGACATCGGAAGGTCGTTCGGGTCAGCCACGGGACTCTTCCCTTCACGCAACGCGTCAACCGGGTTGCGCATGGCAAAGGCCATCAACGCATTGATGATCGCCCGATGAGTCGACACCGCACCCTTCGGGCGGCCCGTCGTACCCGACGTGTACAGAATCGTTGCGTCGTCATCGGGGCCAATCTGTGCACCCGGGTGCTTCGCACCCATCGGCAGTACCTTTTCCCACGCATCCACACCCGACGGCAAGTCACCAGTCGAACGCACCACCAAACACTTCACGCCCAGGCGCGCCACCGCGGCGGCACCCGCCTCGTAGCGCTGACCGTCGCAGATCATCACCGTCGCACCGCTGTCTTCCAGCGCGTAGTCCATTTCGTCGGCGGTCCACCACGAGTTCATCGACACCGACACCGCACCCACCGACAGAATCGCACCGAACGACACCACCCATTCCGGGTAGTTGCGCATCGCCACCGCCACGCGGTCACCCTTCTTCACCCCGTAGGTGTTCACCAGCAGCGACGCCAGCGCGTCCAAGCGGTCGACCGCATCGTTGAACGACCACCGCTCGCCCTCGTACACCAGAAACGTCTTGTCACCATGCTGACGGGCGGCCGCAAACACCAACCCCAAATGCGGCGGCGCATTCTTGAACACGTCCATCTCGACGCCATTCACCACGGCCTTCGTCAGCTCTAACTGCTGGCCCGCGGCCGTCACCGCCCCAATCGCCTGATCCCATGTCATCCCCATGGGGGAAGAGCATGGCATATGAATCTCGTTCCGCAAATGAATTGTCACGACTTTGCGTGATGAATCGCGTTTTCGACAAGTCGAACGACGCCCATTGCTCTTCGATACTGAACACAAGTGACTGAAGAAGACTCATTCGAAAGTCCAGTTTTATTTTTGCGCACAGAGTTTGTGACTGGTCAAAATCGGTTTGCCCTCCAAGGCCAGATATGTTCAGGCACGTTCTGCACGTTGAGTATCTGAACTAGCGGTCTTGAAGTTTGGAATCGGTGAGCAATCCGGCGTCGCATGTCGGCATTGACCAAACTAAATTTCAATCATGTCGCCCGTTTGATAACTCCCGCTTGGCCAACCGCCACGTCACGATTCACCTACTCGCGGCCGATACTCCGCACACCCCACCAACGAGACTCCGCGTTCCTCGGTGACTGTAAGAGATAAGAATCCGTCCTGGTCATCTACGGCGAAACGCAAACGTCGGTCGGGGTAAGCCCACCACGATCGGGTCATTGGACCCCAAGCAGTTCCAGTCTGTGAGCGACAGAATTTCCAACCTCCCAAAGTTTTCTCTGAGTTGAGTTCACTCATCGAGAGCTGGATATCCAGAAGATTGAGACCGTCAGGCGCCACGTACCTCCAAGTCTTTGTCCGGTCACCCTCTTCCCGTACCTCAATCAACAGAACAGTGCCTGGCACAGAAATGCTCTGCAGACTTCGCTGAGGTCGATCACGTCTTCCACTTTCCGCCAGATTCTGTTTGAGGTGAGAAAGCGCAGCTGTCCAGACTTCTTCGTCAATCGAGACTCCGTCCGATGCTCCAAGTTCGGCTCGAAGACGCGCAACACCTTCATCCGTTTGTGGTCCCCACCGGCCGTCAACAGCGATAGGGCTGACAAACGAATTGACCAAGCGCTGCGCCACGATGACATCAGATTCCTCAGAGAGTCTCGTGATCGTGGGAAAGCTGATGCTGGCCGAAACGCTTGTTTCCGTGGCAACGCCCTGCGATTGGCCAAGGGACTTATTTTCGTCACGAGCCGAACGCGAGCTTGCATTCCATGCGACGGCAGCCGCGGTCACGCCGATCAACACGAAGCCAACGAGTATAAGCAATGCCTTTGTGGCTCGTCTTTTCGGAATTTCAACAACTTGTTCGCTCGGAGCATCGGGCGCACTGACACGCGAGCTGACCTGGTTCTGTCCATCGCGTACGGCCTTTCGCAGACTGTTGAGATCAATGTTGTTCACAAATCAACTCCGAATTCGCGATCAGTCTTCCGGGCTAACCATTCGTGCTCTGCGCCTGTTTCAAGAGCTGCTGCGCGAGTTTGGCTGGCCTTAGCAGTCCGATTGTTGAGCCATTTGCGACACAGTCTGCGCCTCCATCACACACAACCTCCGCACCACGACCGGCCGTTGGAATTCCCACCAATTTTCCTTCAGCATTGAGGGCCACTCCACCGCTGACTCCCGGGTTCATGTTGGCAGTTGTCTTGAGGAAGTCGAATTCTTCAGAATTATCTAGCCCGGAGTAATCGCCGCTCGTGAGAGTGATAGTCGAGCCACCGATGCCTGGATAGCCGAGGATTGTCAACTTGTCACCGAGTTGGGGCAATTCGTCCGCAAATTGAATGGGCGCGCGGGAGCCATCTTTGAAGACTCCGCCGGTCGAGTCGCTCAAGCGGAGTATCGCGAGATCTAATTGGTCATCAGAGATGATGACATTCCCCGTCATTGACTTTGTTGGGACAGAAGCGGTTGAGTCGGTTAGCCACACCGTGAGGTCGCATTCCCCGTCGCCCGCGACGTGCTGGTTTGTCAGCACATACGACCCGTCACCGACAAGAGAGCCCGAACCAGTCCAGCCACATGCGCTGCCATCAGCCTCTATAAAGACGACAGAGCGCGCGATTGATTCCCATGCGCTCGCGTTACCTGACGCAACTGCGACTGTCGCCCTAGTTGTATCTGACTTCGCCGGCGGTTCGGTGACAGCCGATGCAAGTGTTGAATCCACTGGCTCGATGATCGAGGCGACATTGGTGACAGCGCTGTCTGTGGAATCGCTGCGCGTCACGATCAGCCCGACTGCCGCCAGACACGCAACTCCTCCCGCGAGGCCCATGCCGAGTTTGGACCGCGCCACCCAGCCAACTTGCTGAGGTTCGATTGGTGGGTTTCGACGGGTTACAGAAGGTACCGGATTGTCGAGGTCTGATGGCCTGGGTCGCGTTGGGCGAGGTCCACCGCCAACTGGCGTCTCCGCAGGCCTTGGCGGCCGACCGCCAAGGCCCGGCTCGTCTACTCGGGGGCGAGGCACTCCGGGCCGACCCCAAATAGATGGTTCATCAGCCATCGACGCTCTCGTCGCCCAATCGAGCATCTTCAAGAATGCTGACGTCTGAATTCACAAAGCCCTGTGAGACCTCAGCCAACACGGAGACCATGACGACCGAATCATTCAGCCGATCCAGCGTCACCAACTGACTCGGGTGGAGCTCGGCGTAATTCGCCGCTGGCACGGGCAATAGTTGCGTGTCTGGCCACCAGAGATGAGATGTCATTTTCAAAATTTCATCGCTTGGAACATGAAGTGACTTCAAGACACGCGGAGGAACTTTTGTTTGTTCGTCAGGCACGATGTCATCGAGAAAGTCCGCCCCGGTTGCAAATGGATTTTGTGATTGAAGGACAGTGTGCATTCGGCTGTCAGCCATGATGTTCGAGTAGACCGTATCGAGGTTGTTCTGAGTTGCCGCACCAAGGAGCCTCGCATCAAATTCACCGCCAAGGAGTTTTTTGGCGAAGAGGAATCTGTCTCCTCGAGCATCATCGGCCAAAAGATCTTCCACGGGTGGTACCGATGGGCAGCCAATCGGATCATGTTGCTCGAGCGGGTCACCGGTAATGAATGCAATTTCTGCTTGGTACGCCGCACGGGCGTGGTCAAACTGCGTTCGCAGCCAACCTCGGCGGACAAACATCTGGCGCAAACGGGCGAGTAGGGCAATTCGACCCTGGTCGGAGAGTTCGATTTGTGCGAGGTCGAATTTCAGAACAGCTTCGTCGCCAGCCAACATCCCCTCGAATGCAGTCCGGTCGGACGCCTCGCGACCGAGCGGGTACCACACAATTCTCGAGACCATGGCAGCGATCATGAGCCACTGCGTATACGCGGCACGAAGGTGACGTCGCGCATCGATTGCAAACGTAAGGTTCTCTTGAGCCCAGTTAAACGTTGCTTGATAGGCACCGAATGCATTGCGTTGGCGAACACGAACCGCCACAACCACGACCATCGCAGTCAGAAGCACGAGCCAACCACCGAATTGGATTGCAATCAAGAATCGATGTCGCGTTGAGTCAGACCAGCCGTTCACAAATGATTCAGATCCGGCAATGTACGAGCATGCACCCGCGACCAAGTACAGCCAGAACACGACTGCTAGTAGGCGGGCTATCCGCTTTCGGATCGGGTCCGAGGACTGAGCATTGGATCGAATGGAGACTACAGCGATTGCGGCTGCAGCTACAAGAATCACGATCGACGCAAGAATTGTGTACGAATCAATATTTGAGTCAAGAATGAGATTCCGCACAGTGTCAAACACCACGTATTCGACCCCGAGAATTCCTGTGCAAATCGCCGCCAAGATCATGATGCGCGCCTGCCAGTGCCGTTGATTACGCCCAGGAAGCGCTGCGACTGCAATCACAACCATCAAAGAGGAAACAGCGACCCAGGCAAAGTCCCGATTTCTCTTGGAGGTCCAGTCGAAGGAGAACGCATTACGAAGCGGACTGTGTGTTGCTAGGGATACAAAGATGAGACCCAAAGAGAGTGCAATTGCGCCCACGACAACAAGCGAGATTTCTCCAAAATTTATTCTGGCGAATCGCTGAGGAAGAGAACGTAGCTCTGTAAGGCTCTCTAACGCGGAGTTTTCGGCCTTGCGAAACTCGACATCAAATCGGCGTGTGAGATGGTCAATTAGGGTCAAAGTCGTTCGATCGGCGTGAACGGCATGGTCCCCGATCGTTACGTCAGGCTCAACTTCCGGTTCGGCTGGCGGTCGATCCATTCCGCTACGCCGCACCGCCTCACGCAGCGCCTGCAGATCTATTTCTTCTGGCGCTACGAAACGTTCTACGACTGGTGGAGGCAACGTCTCAACGAAATCACTCGAGGTCTCGCCGGCCTCTGGAATGAGACTGCCGTCGGGTTGCTCATCTTCATCTGTCGCCAAGATTCGCTCGTCTGGGGGCATGATTGTTTGCACCAACCGACTAACCGTTGCGGTTTGAGGGGCAAGAAAGTCCTTGTCGCGGATGAGGATGCTGGTGGGCATCACCGTCTCTCGAGCCGGCTGCGACTGCACATTCGCGTCAGCAACGCCGAGCACCTGGGTGATGAGTTCTTCCCACTGCTCCGTCGTCACCCCTCCGACGACGGGGCGCCCTTCTCGAAATTCAATATCTCGAATGATTTCTTCAATCGCATTCTCTGTAATGAGGGCGGATGCGTCCGCACCGTCACTGGGAATCATTGGACGGATGCGAGCATCGGCCCCTCCCACGAGGCGGTCTAAGGCATTTGCACCGATCGCATCTATCTCACCTTGGAATCCCCTGCGCAATAACGATGGGATACTGATCACTGTCTTTGCGAACTCCGTGCAATAGGCCTTGGCCAGCGTCTTCCATGACCGAAAGACATGATCATCCGGCTTAGCAAGCGACTCAAAGGTCATATTCGATGGATAGAGGACATTTGCGTAACGCTCGACTACGACTCCAAGGTTGTCGACAGGGGAAAATCCTGTTGGCAGAGGTAGATCACCTGAGTCATCCACCAGATCCTTGATCGGCAGCGGTGGCGCCAAAAGCCCCTTTACGCGACTTGAGAATATATGCACTCTGTAACCGGCGATTCCGAGAGGGCTAACCGAGATTGAGTCGAGTGGTGCCGAATTCATCGCCACCCACAGGCCCAGAGCGGAAGAGATTTCCGTAGCCGCATGGGCAACAAACGTCTCTTGGTTCTCACGGATGACCGGACGCGCAACCGCCCTGTTCATCGAGATGTCTCTCGGGGCGACGATTACATTCGCAGCGGACATTGAGGTGAAGAAAGGACTACCAGGAGCTCGTTCCTCCTCGCCGATCACCGCCAGGCGGATGTCGCGGCGGTCGAGGCCCACAGCAAACTTCACGAGCGTCGCGCTCAGTGTGTCCATTGCGCTGTTTAAGTCAGCTGATTCTTCAAGATTCGCGGGAGACGATGATGAATCACAACGAATTGCGGCCAAAGTCACGCCGGGAATAGTTCCTAGCGCCGCAAGGTATCCGAGGAGACTCACCTCCTGTGTCAAGAGCGATCCATCGCTGCCGAGGCTTGTCACCGAGACGATCGGATCAACAGTCAGCGTGGCACCGGAACCAACCGTTAGTACGACGAGTGGGCGAATGAAACCTTCGGCAACGAGTAACTCGAGACGCGCCCGAACCAACTTCCACGACGCATCTTTTTCGTGTACAACGCAGACCCTAGCGTGCAAGGAAGTTGTCATTCCCCGACACCCCTCCCGACGACGAGTCGCCGAAGTCCCCGATTCGCATCAGTGCTGCAAGAATTTGACCCAACGCAGCGTCAATGAGGGAGTACATCGACGGCCACAGTGGGGTTGCACCTAGCGCATTTGGCGATTGGTTGATTAAATCTCCGTAATCCGCCAAGTCGTGAGCGTATTGGGTCTTCATATCAGTGAGGGCGTCGGCAAGGGCCGTATACCTGGCTTGGGTGGGCTGGTCAGCACCGCTCACGCTGATCAAAGGCTCGCGCTGAGGCTTGAAACGACCGCTCAAAGTCACAGTTCCCGTTCGGACCCAAGTCGTGACGTAGTCACTGATTTCGCCATAGCTGCTCAGTTCGAGGCCAAGTCCATTCCCCTCTTTGCCAAGCTCCAACAAGTTGATGTAGCCCTTCAGCGGTTCAAGAGAGTTTTGGGCTGCCACTTCGACGTATGCCAAGCCCAGTGACTCGAGTATCACTGCTGGCTCATCGCCCCACTTATTGGAGGTCGATAAGGGGATCGCAGGAAGATTCTTGGTTGTCGTACCTAGATCATCGCGGCGCGGCGCAACCGTGAAGGAGTTCTTCAACGTCGGATCGTAAGAATGAACAAGTCCAAGAATCCGACCGAGGAACCATCCACGCAGCATGCAAAGAATGTGTTCTTGCGGAGCAGGGATAAACTCTGCGAGACCTCTAGCCCGTCGTTTATCCCAAAATGCGGCTCGGCTGCCGTCAGTCGTCAACGCATTCCACGATTTCGCAATCGGCATCAACAATGACGAGACCACGAGCGTTGGATAGGCACCGTAGAGGCTCGTGACAATGTCAATGTGCTGAGCGTGTACATCCTTGTTGAAATACCTTTCAGCTGACTTCTTGACCGGAGATTTCTCGAACTCCTGACGCAAGAGCGCGACGGCGTCGTCGTAAAGCGGATGCTCCTCGAACGGCACCGAACTCACCTCAACCGCGAGTGCCGGATGGGAAGTGTCTCCCAGGAGAACTGCCATCAGCGCTGGGTTGAGACCAACCAATGGCTGAGAAGCGTTGATTGCGGACTGAAACGCACTAAGCATCGCTCTCTGGCGAGCCTGGTAATCGCGATCCGTCACACCGGGCGCGTTCTGTCCATTCGGAGGAGCCGTAAATGACCGCAGTGAGTCGTTGAGAACGCGTTCAAACGGACTGCTGGGCAAATGAAGCCATTTTTCGGCGCGGCCCTTGATTGTCGAAACGTCGAAACCAACGTTGAACGTCGCGATCGAAGGTGGTTTTGAACTGTTCGGTACGACCGAAACTCCCGGCCACCATGCATTGGTCTGGTGGATTGCCTTAAGCAGAACCAGCCTTCGTGCATCCTCAGGCACTGCACTAATCAAATCTTCTATAAAATGTCCGCACACTGTTTGGGCCCGCACTTCGGCGCGTTCAGCCACCGATTCACCAACACCGCCACCAATCGTTTGGCTGAGTAAGTTGTCGAAAAGCTCTGAAAATTCCGACTTATCAATCAGTGTCCATTCGCTGAGTGGCGGGACCGAGCTCGGTGAAAGAGAACCGGGAGTTCCTGGACTCGACCACGTCGGCCACGCCCCTACTTCAGCCGCCTCTGAGTCGAGCCTGTGAGCCGCGTTGTACAACGATTGTCGCAATGGCTCAAGGAAGCCAACAACAAATTCGTTGAGAAGTTCAATAGAAACGTGCTTGACCCGTATCCAGGTTGTACAAATCGCATCAGTGAGTCCTTCTGTGCATGCGAATTCGACAACCTGACCGCCGGGGACTTTCTTTGTTGGCTGGGTAAACGCCGCCTCTGCCTTCTTGCTCCACCGGGACTGGGCCGCCCAGCCCGCGAACTTATTGATCTCTTCTCTCAAGTCGGGGATGATGCCTTCAATTGGATCAGATATTTCTTCGATCAGTTTCGCGACTAACGCTTCCGTTACCCGCAGTCCATACTGTCCGACTGCCACGACGACGGCATTTGTCACGACTTTGGGCTGATCTTCAATCCAACGCAAAACTTTGGCATCTATGATCGGCTGGCATCGCTGGTCAAAGAGTTCCGCGGCATTGACTACTGCGGGCTCAATAGCTGTCATCCAGTCAGCAGCTGTGTGATTTCCGGCCAACGCTGACATTTGTACGGCCTGGTTAACACAGTCGTAGAAGATCGCCTCCCAATCTGACGGTGTGGGCTTAATCGCATCCTGAACTTGATCAGATGTTGAACCACGTTCGTTCAACTTGCAGATATTGAGGAACCAAGGAAAATTCTGCTCACATTGCTTTGCTGTCAATTCTTTGGCTGAAATGTTGGGCTGTTGCTGACGAAGCGCCTGAGCTGACCCTCCCATCTCGTGGTTTTGGAGCAGAAAATCAATGGCGTCTTTCGCGAGCCGTTCAGTGGAGTAGCGTCCGAAATATTTGTTACCGACGCTGACTCGCGAAAAACCGAGAGCACTGAATGGATTGACGGCTGGTTCGTTTTGCGTTGGAGAGCCTTGGTTTACCAACACATTGCTGGTTTGAATACTCGCGTGCACTTCACGCGCTTTCCAGTTTGAAATCGTGTAGGCCAACAACTCGCTTTGTACTGTGATGTCAGTGGCCCAGCTTGTAAGAGCCGTGCCGACTACTTCAAACAACTGAGCGTCAGATTCATATCTAATTCCAGCCGAGTTCTGTGCACCAATCAAGAACGGAAAGGATGGGCCGGTCTTTTCGATCGATGTAACCGCACCAGCAGCTCTCCTAATGGGGCTGCTCTTGCGCGGAACGTAACCGGCATCGGATCCCGAGCCCCCGTGCCACCAATAGCCATTCAGTACTTCACAGATTGCTGCAAGGCTGTTCGGTTGAATTCCACCTTTTGCGCTCGGCGCGATGGAAGAAAACACTTCCGGCGTGTAGAGCAGCCCGAGTGACGCCTCGCCGGCGACTGGATCGATCTCTCTTAAGAGATCACACACATCATTAATCAGGCCAGCACCGGTTCCTCCGGCGAGGGACGACACGACGACGACGATAGGTGGTGCTGCCACGGCGGCGGGTGCTTCGTTGTGAATGTGCATGAACAGGGCGGTCAACGATGACTGCGCATTCGCTTGGCTCAGCCGACCAAATGCTTCCTCGAGACGGTTACGAATTACGCCAAGGTAGGCGAGTGCAATCGAGCGGCCTACAGCTCGGTATTGACCTGCTCCGGTCTGAACCGGCACGCCGAGTGCTGCTGGCTGCACTCTCCAAGAGGAGAACTCGTTGCGGTTCTGCTTATTGCCCATCAGGCTCTGGTCGATCGCATCAAACGTTGTCCCATCGCCGACGAGACCGAGGTACTCGGAGTCTTCCAGCATTGGGGCGTTCTGCAATTCGGCCCCGTCCTGAACCGTCGGAGTATCAATTTGAAGGAACTGCCAACCCAGAGGCAAGCCCGATTCCCAGCCAACGGAATCGAGCCACTGGTTCAAGTCTCGCTTCAAGTAGCGCAGGGTCTTGCCACCCGATCCACCCAAACCGACAAAGAGCATCCGCCTGTAACCCGCAGTAGCCATTTTCCTCTCCCTTACTTGATCTCAATAAATTCACTTTTAGAAAATCTTCGATGTCAAACGTTCTGGTGTTCGTTCGACCTAGCCCAAAGGTCGTGAAGGCCGCGGCGGACCATCGTTATCAACCTGCGGCGGGATGACCTGCGCCGGTTCTCCCCGCGGCCCCTCTGGTTGAAGCTGGTCGCTTGAACTACTGGGGCGTCGGGGCATGCTGCCGCCGAACCAGCCATCCTCCGTAGCTGCGGCTTGCACGACCGAAGTTGCTCGCGCTGAGAGCAAGCTCCGCACCAGTTCATTGCGGTTTGCGCCGAGCGCCGGAACGAGCAACGTCACCGTGGCTTCAATGGAATTCTCCACGTGTCGCGGCGAATGGATAATGACACCGGATGTAGAGAGTGGTGAGAGGCCCACGGCCTCGTCAAGAGATTTCCAATAGAACGCGGTTGTGGGCGAGTCGAGCACAAGGACGGCTGACCTAAATGGCCGGTGAAGTGGAGGCTGTTTGACTTGCAGTCGTGAGCGCGAACCCCCATTAAGAATTGCTTCCGTACGTGATTTGTTCAATCTCAATGCGATCTGATTGCTCAACTCAAACCTATGCGCTCCGAGATCACTGCCGTCTCGTGCGGTCATCTGGACACGGCCTCCAGGCGACAACACAAGTCGCGATGGCACCTCGTATGCGTAAACGCCGGAAGCGGGCATTTTCGATGCACGCCGTGCAATGAGGCGCATGATTATGAGATTCACGAGTCCAGCAAGAACGATCAGGAGGGTCGTGATGAGGGCTACAACCGAACGAGACGGCACCCGCAGCCACGACACGTCGACTTTCACGGGAATCGCAGTTGTTTGACGTTGGCCTTTGACCTCGTAAGTGATCTCGATCGCTGCGTCCGATTGGGTGGCGCAGCGTGCTGACCGTCCGTTAGCCGAGAGAATTAGGTGGAGAGACTTCGCCCCCTGCGCGTGGGTCAGCTCCGAGGCCGGATTCAAATTAGGGCCTGGATCCTCCCCCACCACTGTCTCGACAATCCCGAGTTCAGCATTACAGTTCGGATTCTTAAAGGATTCTCCCACGCGTAATGCAACAGCGATCTCTCCCAACGTTGTGTACTGGGTATCGATTTCACAACTGGTCGTCAGGCGACGTGACTTCGGCATGCTCGTTGCGGGGTCTACAACGAGCGACAAAGATTCGCATCCAATCGACGGCGTTGACAGCTGTTTCACCGCAACTGGAATTGGCTTGTCAAAGATCTCTCCGGTTGGATCTATGTTGAGAAAGGCCACGATTCGATCGGTCTCTGCCCGTGCCGTCTCTACCGATGCAATCGGCGTCTTCTGCTGATCATCCTTCGCATAAATAAGAGATGCCTTATCTCCGTCAGTCAAGAGATTGCCGGGTCTTTCTTCTGCGACGGGCTCAGATGCATCATTAGTGAACCTGATCGTGAATCGTTGGTGAAGAATTTGGACGCACCAGCCGTTCTCACCATTTTCAATGTCAAACTTCCACCCCTGGCCCAAGGTCTCTTGGGCCTCGGTAGTGAACGTAAACTTCTGTTCGAATGCGCTCGCAGACTCGATCTTTAGGTATTCGCTAAACGGATACTCTTGACCTGAAGCGTCGACAATTCTTGAACCTTCGAGACTTTCAAGTTCAGCACCCTTTTCGTAGGCGGTGAAGGAAATCTTTGCCAAGTGCCGCGCCGCAGGCATCTCCGGCACTTCGCCTTGGAGCGTGATTGGACACACGGTGGCGGGGGTCCACCCGCCCACAGCGTTCGCCATCGTCGGAATCTTGCGCGCGATCGTGCTCGCATCTTCCGCGATCAGAATGTCGCCCAGGTGCACCCTTGAAGAAAGGTCGCCACACAAATCTCCAGCGCTTTCTTTTTCAACTGTTTCCGGGACTCTTAACGCACCAGTAATCGCTTGCATTGCACCGTAAGACGTCGCGAGACGTGCGTCCGTGCGAGTCGGCCTGAGAACCAGCACAAACGTATTGATGCGGAGACCTTGGAATACGTCGGCAAGGCCCTCTCGTCCACAGATTCTCGCCTTCAAATACTTCGCTTGTTCTTCAACCCGCTTTTGCCGCTCAGGGTCCTCACGTGAGATCTCAGAAGACTCAAACTGGCCATCGGTGAACCAAACAAGTAGTCGACAATTCTCAGTCGGTCGTGCCGCGAGAATTTCCGCCGCTTTTCCAAGGGCTGAAACGTAGTTCGTCACCTGCTCTTGACGGTCGTTGGGCATCTTTTGTCGAATTATTGACGAAAGCCTGTCTGGATCTGACAGCGGTGAAAGAGGAATTTGTTCGGTTGCTACTGATCCGAAAGAAACCAAGCCAAAATTGATGTCTACACCTTGTTGCTCATCGTCTCCTTGTGAAACCTGGTCAAGTGACACTAGTAAATCTCGAATCGCATCAAATCGACGGTTCTCGGGGTCAGTTGCGTTACCACCGGATGTGTTGAGCGACTTACTGTTATCGAGAAGCAATAAGAGATCGATCGGCCCAGTTTTTTGCCGACCGTCAACATCTGTACAGACCGAGAGTGCCCCCTCGTCACTTGCCGCATCGGCCTCGTAACCCCGAGCAACGACTGGCGCAATTGCCAGAATCAGACCGACAGCTAGAATTCTCGCGAGACTTCCGCGAGTCACGCGACAGACCTCGCGATATCAATCGCAATGATGTAGCCATTGATTCCACCCGCAATCCAGCCGATCGCGGTGAACACCTTGGCAAACGTGATCTTTGAGACGGGGAAGTTCCAATCGGCGAATGTCCCCGCTGCGTATTGCTGATTAATAAAGAACTGGAGCAGCCCAAAGATCAGCGTGCAACCAAAAAGTCCAGCAAAGAACCCAACAACATTTGATAACTCTGGAACCTGTTGCGAGAAAGGAGACGGCGCCAGAAAGATGCTCACAACGGCCACAACGAGAAGCGTGACAAAGGTTACCAGAACTGTTCTTGCCGAGACAGCACCTCCACCTTGCAAGAGGCGAAGGCGATTTTGCGGATTCGGCGCACCTAGCCCGCTGCGGCCCCCGTTTGGTATTGGCTGGACCGCAAGATTTGACGGGCGTGGTGGATTTCCCCCGGACCCGCCGGGGCGGGGAGGCTGCAGATTGCTCACGGCACAACTATAGACATAGAGCTGGCCTGCAATATTTTCGTAACACTCGGCGCTCATAGCGGCGCAACGAACCCATGGTGATTCGTCAAAAACACGAGGTTGTTCAGCAGCGAGACGGACCGATCTGAGACCTAACACGTCAGATCCGCGAGGATGATCACCGCAAAAGGCGGGGTGTGAAAATCCAACCAAGCGGAGGGACGTAGTTGTGACCGAGAACTCGGTCGCTCTCCATTAGCCACGGGTACTGCAACAGGAAGGGCTCGCCTGGCTTATTGAAAGAATCGTTGCTCACCACGATGCCGTTCAATTCGTCTGCTAGACGCAAGAGCAACGCATCCCCCTTGCCGATAGTGCCCGCTGGCGGTTGAGAAAACTCGTGAGAGTTGATTGCCTCATTGGCTGCTTCTCGCTCGGACGGGTGCACACGATGCCGAAACGTCGCGTCAACGACTACAAAGACATTCTCCGTTCCAAACCGCGCTTTGATCGCCTCTCGCGCCTCCCGCAATAGCTTCAAACTGCAAATCCGGTCCCCGTAGAGCGCTCTGCCACCTTCTGTTGCGATGTTCGAGCCATCAAGGATGAAGACGCGACCGTCGCTTTCAGTGATGCCGCTCCGTGCGGGTATTTGTTCATCGACTGGTTCTTCGCCGAGGGGTATGCTCGGCAGCGGCAGAACCACTGGGTCGTGGGGTTCAATATTCAAGCGATGAAATTCAAGGTCTCCCGCTTGACCATCGTATGAGCGCAACCTTTCGCGTAACTCTTCCATCTCAATCGGATTGGGTGTTCGCGGCTGAGAGATGGCTGCACTGGTATTGGTTGAGTCCCCTCTGGCGTCATCCTCGCTTATCGGCGCCATACCCAATGCCAATCGAACATCGTTAACCGACAACGTCTCTAGCAGTGTGACTGATGGTTGCGCGATACCTTCGAGTCGGCGTGAGTGGTTCCGGATCACATCGTCGAGCAATGCTCGCGCTGCTCGAGCCTGTCCAAAATTCTCCTGTTCAAGCAGACCGGTGAAGTAGGCCTTCAGATCCGCGTAAACAGTGCTCGGCACGGTGTACCCGGAATTTCTTGCGAACGCAGTAAAGATTTGACTCAACTCATCCGGCGAATACGAACTGAATCGAAAATGCTCGCCGATTCGATTCTTCAAGCCGGGATTGCTACCCAAGAAGTGGGCCATTTCGTTTTCGTATCCCGCAAAGATCACCGCAAGGCGAGAGCGGTTGTTCTCCATCGCGGTCAAGAGCTCCTGAATTGCTTCAGCGCCATAATCATTCCCGCCGTTGCCTGACGATGTGAGCGCGTACGCCTCATCAACAAAAAGAACACCGTCGAGTGCTCGCTCGACAACTCGTCTGGTTCGGATCGCCGTCTGACCGACGTAGCCCGCGACTAAGTCTGCTCGCGAGGTCTCGACGGTGTGCCCGCGCTTCAACAGACCTAAATTGAGGAAGATTCGTCCGAGAAGGCGGGCGACGGTCGTCTTTCCGGTTCCCGACGGTCCGTCAAAGACGAATGTCAATGTGGGTGGCTGATTCTTGAGGCCAGCATTTCTTCGTTGGATTTGTCCTCGGGCGAGAGAAACAAACGACCTGATGTCCTCTTTGACATTGTGAAGACCTATCAGAGCATCGAGTTCCGACAGAGATTGACTCAGGCCCTCTTCGTCAATTTCAAAACTGTCATCCTCGTCAAACAAACCCGACACGTCGTCGACTATCAACGTCTGAAGTTCCTCGGGCGAAATCGCGTCGAGTATGGCAGCAACTCGATTCGCCTGCCGAACAATGGAATCCTCGACTAGCTGCCGCACTGCGCGTGCGTTACCAAACTGTTCATGCGTGCGAACACCCATGAAGTATGCATCGACCTTTTGCTCGACACCCGGCCCCAGAGTCAGGCCTCGTGACGCCGTTGATCTTCGGAAAATCTCCACGAGCTCGTCCGACGAGTAATCTGGGAAGTAAATCGTGCGACTAAATCGACTCCTTAACCCTGGGTTTGATGAAAGAAACTGCTCCATCTTGTCTTGGTAACCCGCGACGATGACACAAAGGTTCTCCCTGTTGTTCTCCATCTCGGCAAGCAGAGTTTCGATCGCCTCTGCGCCGTAATCCTGACCGTCACGACTCGTCAATGAATAGGCCTCATCGACAAAGAGCACGCCCCCGAGTGCTTCAGCGATGGCTTCCTTTGTTCTTATTGCCGTTTGGCCGACGTATCCCGCGACGAGATCGCTTCGCAAGACTTCTGATGTCTTGTAAGTGGGCAACATTTCCAAGCCATAGAGAATCTTTGCAATGAGTCGAGCAACGGTTGTCTTGCCCGTTCCCGGGCTGCCAGTAAAGACGAAGTGGGTCGAAATCTCTCCAGGATCAATACCGGCTGCGCGGCGACGTTGGGCGACTTCCACGTAGTTCTTAAACTGGAGCACAGCCTGTTTCGCCTGTGTCAAGCCCACAAGTTCATCGAGCTCTTTCAGGGCCTGCTCCAAGGCCTGCTCGCGTGATAGCTCTGATTCATCTTGTTCTTCAACAGGCTCAGAGGCCTGCAGTTCGTCGCGGCGATAGGCGTTGATCGCGTTCACGACTCGCTCGAAGTCCGGGCTTTCCAGATACATGACAACATCAACATCAGCGTCGTCGCTCAGATTATGCATCGTGACAAATCGGCGAAGTTCGACAGGTACCCGGTCATTTTGGACTTCGTTTGCAACGAGTTCAATATCCGAGGTTTTCGATACTTCAAATGAATACTGCCAAGCCCAGTCGCCGCCTTGAACGAGGGTTCCAAAATGAAACTCGAGTCGCCCGGACGGCGGCCCGCCCAGAGCCAAAAATAGTGCTGCCGTTGGATTGCCTTCGACCCACGCTGGTCTGACGATGTCGACCAAACTGATCGAAGACCCATTCACCGCTTGGTTTGCGCGCAACTCTCCAAAGCGTGCCAAGAGATAACCCGTAATGTAATCATCCCTCGAAGCAAGAGCGTTGCGGTGTAGGACTGAAATCGCATCAGCTCCAACTTCATCGATCGCTGAGTCAAACCAGGCCCGTTGGGTGCGCGCTTTGACGGCCAAAGTGATGAGCTGGACCTCGTAATCGCTGCGCGGCGCATGAAAGACAAGATTCTGGTCGCGTGGCTCAATCAAGCCAACAAGAACATCTGGTACGTTCGCCCTCGCACCTGCGGTCGGTGGCGTTACAGCAACTTCTACTTCGACAATCGGCTCAAGTCGTTCGAAGGATTCGCGCAACCTGTCGGCAACTTTGTTGACAAGGACCGTCGACGAACCCTCGACCCGCACTTTGGCCGTCGGAAGATGTGGATTGGTCACGCATCACCTCAGCTCTTCGTTGAAGCCCATCTCAGTCGGATGACTGATCTTCGCCTGGAGTCTCTTCCGACGACTGGTCAGGTGATCCGCTGAGATGCTCCTGTGAAGCAGACTTCCTTAACGTCTCGGCCTCAAGTGCACTCTTGATTGCATCCGTGCTGACCTGAGCTGTGACGTACGGGGGATCTGGATTTGCGCCGCACACATTGCAGCCCCCATCGCGCTCAATGTTTAGCCAGATTGACCGATATCCGTACTGTCCTGCCTTGCTGTCCATGACCGAGTCGACGAGATCGTTCTTCGGCTCGATCGCCATGACCATCCACTGTCGTTCTCCAAGACCACCGGCGAATGTGCCGAGTGATGATTCTTGGCCGCGGACTAGGCGAGACAACACAAGTCTGATACCGGCTGTGGTGATTGCTTGGATATCGATACCCAGCGCTACTTCAGCGACAAGGGCCCCCGTGCCGTAGTCAGTCTGCCTTTGGTCGCCCTCGGGCACGATGTCTCTGAACGGCGTTGCGCACTTGAAACAGGGCAAGGGCGTCTCCGAGTAGAAAACTTCGCCGGACCGGGCACCGGCATAGATTCCGATGTACACGGCAGGCTTGCCGTAGCTATAAGCCCAATGATTGATGAGAAGTTGTGCTCGTCGATCGTCGACGGCGCAAATGACGATGTCAGAGGTTTGTTGGAGCCGTTCAAACGTCACTCTGTTGACGTCGTGAAGGTTCATTGGCAGCGTGTTTACCTTGACTGAGGGCGAAATCGCCAGTAGCCGACGCGCCAGAGCATCAACCTTCAAACGCCCTACATCGGACGCCGTGTAGGCCGTCCTTGAAAGGTTGGAGTATTCGACCGTATCCGGATCGATGATCGTCATTCCCCCGACACCCGAACGGACCAACTGCTCCGCTACATAGGATCCGACCGAACCCGCCCCGTAGAGAAGCACTGTCTGCGTCCGAAGAGCTTCCGACAGTAGGCCTTTCGATCGAGCAAAAAGTCCTGTCTCAACATCAGCGACGTGCTGCTTATATGCCTCCGTCACCAAGATGGGGTCCAGTGCAAGATTTGCCGCACGCATCTCGTTGGATGTCAGTACGACTCCGTCACTGCCAAATGCCAATGCCACGGGAATACCTTCCGCAGCGATACCTCGCTGCGAGATCGAATGAAGCAGCCGGAAATCCGGACTGACAACGGCAGACCATCTGAGGTTGAGTTGCGAGGTCTGGTCTCGCGAAGCTCGATGAAGAATGACCGTTGGAGGGTTCACCGGGTAGGACCCGTCTGCGGTCAGAATCATCTCGAGATCGTCTGTCAGAGACAACACTGCCGTAACCGTGGGGACGGTACCGTTGTGTCCATCCGAGAACACGGGCTTCGGTCGCCCCAATATCGTTGCAATGGCGCGACAATCACGTCCAAAGTGGATGATGTCCGGCATGGTGCGCTCAATTCGAACACCACGACGATCGTCTCGAAGTGCGACGTAGAACGTGATCCAGCCACCCCCGGGCAGCGGGATCTTGTTGTCACGTTCGTCTCCCTCTCTGAACGTGACGATCGGCGCAAGGAAGCGCGAGAGCTCCGGGTTTTCATCGAGGCCCTGCAAGAACGCGTCAGCGTCAGGACCTGATGGCGAATCAAAGTTTCCAGGGTGTGAGTGAACGATCCCCTTGAATTGCAGGCCGCTTTGTCGTTCCAATTCGTTGACGACTCCACTCAACCGGCGCGAGGGCGTATAGGACGCAGCGGTCGTTTCAGCAGCGCCATCAAATACGAACCGAGTTACGACACCGCTCGTATAGTCACCAAGGATTGCTCCCCCTGTTTCGACTGGATATGTTCCAATCGTCAGAGCAACTTGGTCAAGAAACGTGTCGAAGACGGAAAATCCTCCGTCATGAAGCGGCCGCTGCTGGCGAAACCTCATCAGTGTCCGATGGCAAAAGGAAACTTTTGTGTCATTTCGAATACTGACCATCCATTTGCCCAAATGACTGACTTTGCGTATGCATCACCGATCGTCGGGACTCCGCCGTTCGGATCGAGACAAATTCGACCGTCGGGGAATAGATGGTGTTCATGGATATCAGTGAATTTTCCTTCGACTTCAGGAAACACACATTTGACTTGGTAGCGGGCGCCATCAAAATAGAGGAATAGCGAGTAACGCTTCCCGTACTCACAAGTGAACTCATAACTCCATCCAGTGATGTTGTTGACTGTCAGTTCAGTTGCGTTTGCCGGCATAGAAGATCGAACAAACGATCGATCGTCATTCAATTTTGCGTAAGCCATCAGTTCACTGCAAACGTCTTGTCGGGAACTCGCGAGACATTCTGCTCTCCGCGATTGCGTCCACCCATGATGATGTTTCCATCCTTATTAACGTAGACGGCATCGTTTTCACCGCTGGTGCCACGCTGCTGATTCGTGAGCAAGCGACGACGCAGTTCGTTGAGATCAAGATTTTCCATTTCTCATTACCCCCTGGCTAGCATCATATATCTGCAATTTGAGTAGTGCTGCACGTCGTTTCTGAAGGGCCTCTGCTGTGCGCGTAATATCTGAGTTGGACTTGTTGAGATGCCATTTCTTCTGAACATCATCGGCGCAATTGTGTGCGTGTCAATGGCCCGAAAGCAAGGGCGCGGGCTCATTCGGTGGTTCCTCCTTGGGCTCGTTTTTCACGTTTTTGCAATATTTGTTCTCTACCGAAAGGGAAGGCGAGATCAAGTCGTGGGAGCTTCGGCAACACCGGCAACCCGAACTAACTTGCCTCCTCCTCCCACCCCGAGAGTCGCCGCGCCACAGCCAGTCGTCAGGCAACAACCTGAAGGGCCTCGGGCGTTGCAGCAGCAAGGCCACGTTGACTTGAACGCCTTGCGTGCCGCCGTGGCGAATGGAGGAATGAGCCAACAGGGTTTTGTCGCCGAGTCAGCGGTGCAACGAGAACCGGCTTTACCGCCCGACCGCCAGGCATTTCTCCAGCTTGTCGAAACCACAGCGCCATCAATCACCTTTCCGGCGCTCGCTCCACATCTCGGCGAGGTTCTACGGATCTGCTGGTTGTACCTCGGGCGCGCTTTCGCACACAGCGATGAGGCGGGCGGATTGACGGATTCAAACGAGTTCTATCAACTTGAAAGTGACGGGCGTGGTTCCCCGGTGTTGTTCTATCCGGTTCTCCAGGAAGGCGCATCGAACCCGGTTATTCAATTCGCTTGTCCCGTAAAACGATTTCGGCAAGTGAGCGGCGAACTAGAAAACTGGGTCTTGGCGCAACCCAGCGAAAGTTTTGCTGTTGCCACTCTGTTTCGAGATGACGCCAGTGGTGAGTCAGTATTGCTCGCGGCTGGAGTACTTGACCCAGCGACCACGCTTATTGACAAGTCCACGCTTGGAGAACTGTGCCTGCACGTTAGATCTGAGGCGAACGATCTTCGACGTGATATCCCTGCACGATTCGGCGGTATTTGGGCGACCGGCTGACTCGAAGCTTAAAAGTGAGAACATCTTGCCCGACACAGCAATCCTCAATTTGTCAGACTCCGAATGATTCCTGACCACTCGGCCGTGATCTGAACTCGGCATAGTTGGTTGAGATCTCTTGACACAGAAGGCAATCATCGCGTTACGAAAGCGTGAGGCCTACCTTGTGAGACCTGGCACCTTCGAGCATCGAGTTGATCCCGACGTCCTTGTTGGTACTGACGAGCAACTGGGCTCTTTCTGGCTCTTCAGCGCATTCCGAGCCACTTGCCCAACTTTCGTTGGCGACCGGAGCGAGTCAACGGAATCCCCGTTGCCTTGGAAATCTTTCTCTTGACCTGCGTAATGCCCAGCGCGCGCTTCCACGAAAACGTCAATCCTGGTCCAATTTTCATGATTTCATGGTAACGCTTTAGTAGAAGTGGCTCGACCAAACTCGACAGAAACCCTTCAGCCCTCTCTGGGTAGGGCGAAGTTCCATCTTCAGGGACGCTCATCAATGAATCAATGAGACCGAGGAATTCACCAAAGGACTTCACTGGGTCCAAGGGCGGAGCTGAGGGTGTTTGTTGTCAGGACATAGGAAACCAGCGCAAGCACCAACGTCACCGATCAAACCCAATTCACGTTCGGCGTTCGAGATCTCAGATCCACCGACCCGGACATCTTCAGCGTCGAGCTAAACCAACGGGCATCGAGTGAACCCCCAGCCGAACCCCCAAGCTCGCCAGGTCACGCGGCAGTGCAACAAAACTCGAACGCAACGGATGGAACGACTCAACGAAGCGCACCCCTTGGGGGTTCACGAGTTTCCTATGTCCTGAGAGAGGACAATTGTGGAGCTGAGGGTGTTTGTTACCAGGACATAGGAAACTCATCTGTCGAGACATAGGAAACCAGCGCAACCAGAAACGTCGCCCGGTCAACCCAGTTCACGACCAGCGTTCGGGATCTCAGATCCTCCGGCCCAGACACCCCCAACATTGAGTAAGACCAACGGGCGTCGAGTGAACCCCTAGCCGAACCCCCAAGCTCGACAAGTCACGCGGCGGTTCCCC
>Ga0194124_10001766_pt1 | contig 26081 bp, 26 predicted proteins | sample TA2KigCas0mmetaG_FD_148605 | JGI IMG/M metagenome (GOLD analysis project Ga0194124, IMG submission 148605) | Freshwater microbial communities from Lake Tanganyika, Tanzania - TA2015031 Kigoma Deep Cast 0m | ecosystem: Environmental > Aquatic > Freshwater > Lake | place: Tanzania: Lake...
TGGATCAAGGTTTGGGTTCGGTCTTTATCGGCGAAGATCCACTCGACATTGAACGACTCTGGTTGAAAGCGTATCAAGCGACAGCGATGACTGGTCGTCGCGGTGCGTTAGTTAACGCCCTTGGTGCAATTGACATGGCCCTCTGGGATATCGCAGGTAAAGCTGCGAATAAACCCGTTTGGCAATTATTGGGTGAGAAATCACGTGATCATCTTGGCGCCTACGCGTCACTTCAACCGGAAGTCTCCTCTTTCGATGCGTATCTCACGTCGATGGTGAAGTGGGCGCACAGCGCGAAGGAGATGGGCTTCCGTGCTGCAAAATTAGAAACTACATTCTCTGGCCCTTATGCGAATATGGGTATTCGTGAAGATGACGAGAAGATGACCGAGGTCATCAAAGCCGTTCGAAATGCGGTCGGACCCGACTTCACCATCATGGTCGATGTCCAGTACGCATTTGATTCAGTCGCGCGAGCAATCAAAACCATCAACACCTGGCAAGAGTTCGATCTCTTCTTCGTGGAGACACCGCTCTGGGTTGATGATCTTGATGGGATGGCAGAGTTAGTCGCTAACACCCCGATTCGCATTGCATCCGGCGAATGGTTAAGTACTCACTATGAGTTTAAAGATTTAATTCGTTACGGAAATGTTGGTGTAGTTCAACCTGACATTGGACGCGTAGGTGGACTCTCCGAAGCGCGTAAGGTCTGTAACCTTGCAAAGGACCATAACAAGTTAGTTGTGCCGCATCTGTGGAAGACTGGAATCTCTGTTGCTGCAGCTGCACATTTAGCAACAGTTACACCGCATATGCCCTTCTTTGAATTCCTGCCGCCTGCTCTATGCGAATCAGAACTTCGTAAACACCTTGTCGTCGATGAGATTTCGATGGCAGATGGCAAAGTGACCATTCCGCAGAAGCCTGGTTTGGGCGTCGAGATCAATCGTGATGCCCTCGATGAATTCGTTGCTGCAGCGCGCAAATTGCGCCCCTAAAAGGTCAGTGCGGTAACCTTTCATCGTTACCTTATATATAGGGGATATATAGGGGACGTATAGGGGCGGTAGCTCAGTTGGTTAGAGCCCCGGACTCATAATCCGGTCGTCGTCGGTTCGAGCCCGACCCGCCCCACGCAGCCTCGCGCAGCCTCACGCGGCCTCACGCAGAAGGTCCTTAGCGTGGCCTGAAGCACCGACAAGTAATGAAAAATAAAGTTTTGATAACGAAATTTCTTGGAAATTTTCTAGACATTTACTCCAAAAAGACCTGGTTACTTCGACATTTCGCCAGTAGGGTTCTCTGAAATTCCCCACCACATGTTCATCAATTGGTGACCTGTTGGCCACCTGAAAGGACGATAATGCAAAGTTCTCGCAATCGGTTCGGCAAAACCCGTAAGGCCATTGCCACCAGCATTGCTGCTGCACTTCTAGTCGCAGGACTAGGTGCATCATCAGCACGTGCTGATGCGGCCGTGATAACAGCAATTACCGAAGTAAAAGATTCGGTCACTACAGTGAATGCAAATGTCAAAGCACTTGCCGGTCAGGTACAACTCCTTCAGGCGGCTGTAGCAATCTTAACTGATTCTGTAAGCGATCAAATCGCTGAAATCCTCGCAACCCAAGCAACTCTTATTGCTACGCTCGCGAAGATTCAGGCACAACTCACAGCACTACAAAAAGCATCAGCGAAAAAGAAGTAGCGATGTCCTCAACTCACAATCAGCAAATGGTGTCCACTTCGGCACCTGAAAGGACCAAAATGCAAGAAACTCGTAAGCGGTTTGGCATTAGCCGCAAGGCCATTGCCACCGGCATCGCCGCTGCATTGTTGATTAGCGGAGCAAGCTCTCTCTCTGCAACGGCTTCATCCAAGAAGCCTGCAAAGAAGCCTGCGAAAGCGAAACCTGCGAAACCTGCTGCTGCAAAAGAGGTTAATGAATTCCTCAATCCAAAGTGTCCTGCAAAACCAACCACACTTACAATCGCTTCTGCAGTAATTTTGGAAAATCCAGGTGGTAAGGCCGATCAGGCAAATGCTGATGAATTCATGAAGAAGTGTCCAAATGTAAAGGTTGAATTTATCGGTATTCCCTCAAATCTCTTGCCAGAGAAACTCACAACCTTGGCAATTGGTGGAAGCCTTCCCGATATGTACATGCACTTCACCAGCTTCACCGGAAAAGCGCTTCAGATGCGTACCTTTGAAGATCTAAAGCCTCTTCTTGGAGAAGACTATGTGAAGGGCTTTGATCCACTATTTCTTGGCGAGGCAATCCAAGGTGGCAAGCTACTTTGGGCTCCATGGGTCGGAATCCCCATGGCAGTTGCCTATCGCAAGGATTTGTGGGAAGAAGCCGGCATCAAGACCTTCCCTAAAACATGGGACGAGTTCCTAGAGGTGGCCAAGAAGTTAACCGTCGATAAAGATAAAGATGGAAAGATTGATCAATACGGTTGGGCGATGGTGGGAACTCCAAATGGTTCCGGTGCTGGTCGCTTCCACGCAGTTGTATTGAATAGTGGTGCATACGATCTCAAGCAGAACCCTGATGGAAGATTCGTCTCTGGTGCATCACTCAAGGGATACGAAACAGCCTTGCAATTGTATGGAGATGCAATCAAGGCAGGAGTTGTTCCTCCAGGACAAACAACCACCGGATACCCTGAGGCAAGTGCACAATTGGCAACAGGAAAAGGCGTTATGATGGTTACAGGTCCGCACACTATGGGTATCGCTGTCACCCAAAACCCGTCGTTAAAGGGCAAATTGGGTGGATTCCCACTTCCAACTGCAAATGGTGCTAAGCCAATTACCGTTTTGAATCAACATGGTTATGCGATAGCACGTAGTAGCAAGAACAAAGCATTGGCTGCTGAATACATCAAGTTCATGTTGTCAACCGAGCGAATCTTGTATTACAACGAGCTTGAGTACCGTCTACCTTCACGCCTCAAGGCACAAGAAGATCCCAAAGTTAAAAGCGGCATGGCTGCTGGTTTCGTGGATGCGCTGAAGGGCAACGTCTGGTCAGACTCAACCGCTAGCTTCCTAGGAAGCGTAGTAAAGGTTAACTTTGATGCTTACTCAGAGATGTTCTTGGGTAAGAAAACAGCCGCAGAAATTGCGAAAGAAGCGGATGCCAAGATCAAGAAATTGATTGCGGACAACGCTTAATAGCGTAAATTGAAAACTTTAGGGTGAAAGCGATTTCACCCTAAAGTTTTTACTTAGGTGTGTCAGGAAGTGGGGAAAATGAAATCAGCATTTGCCAAGCGAGAGTCTCGCTCGGGCAAGTTTTTCACGATTCCTGCCGCCCTAATTATGCTCGGCCTCGTCGTTTATCCCATGCTGTATGGCTTTTTTATTAGCACCCAGAAATCGAATTTGATAGATGAATGGGAATTTGTTGGGGCCAAATATTACATTCAGTTACTTACTGATGCAGACTTCTATGGAACTTTACAAACAACTGCGCTATTTGCTGCATGTGTTGTGATTGGAAACCTTGTTGTAGGTTTACTGCTTGCTGTGCTAGTAAATCAAAAAATTCCATTGATGAACGTTTTCAAAGTAATTTTGATGCTTCCCTGGTTGTTCCCGGAAGTTGTCGTGGCATTAATCTGGAAATGGCTCTTTAATCCATTATTCGGAATGCTAAACCACATCTTATTTATGTTTGACCTTATTGATAAAGAAGTAGATCTCTTAGGACAACCCGGAACTGCTTTTGCCGCTGTGGTTTTTGTATGTATTTGGAAGGGATACCCAATCGTCATGTTGATGATGATGGCGGGTATGAAAAATATTCCTTATGAGCGTTATGAAGCCGCTGCAATTGATGGGGCCAATAAATGGAAGCAGTTCCGCCACATCACCTTACCGGGGTTGATGCCGATTTTACTCGTCGCTGCAATTCTCGAGACTGCCTGGTGGTTCAAACACTTCACGATTGTTTGGTTAATGACAGGTGGTGGACCAGCTCGTGCCACTGAACTTATTTCGGTTGACGTTTACCTTCAGGCATTTACAAACTTCAACTTTGGAAGGGCTGCGGCCGAATCCGTTATTATTCTATTTATATTGATGGTCATCAGTTTCATTTACTCAAGGGTGCTACGTGACAAATCTCAATAACCAGAAGAACCGTAAGCAAAAAGATAGTGCTATGGCTGGCACTAAAACTAACAAGATTGTTACGCGCGTAGCATCTTACGCAATTCTAACCTTCATGACTTTATTGATCTTTACCCCAATTTTTTGGATGATTTCGACCTCACTTAAGTCCGAGGCAGTGATGTTCGATACTCCAATTGAATTAATCCCGTCTGACCCCACTTTAGATTCATATGTAAATCTCTGGTCTACTTATCCTTTCCTTACTTACTTACGGAATTCAATATTTATAGTTTCTGTGGCCACATTTTTCTCTGTGGCGGTTTCAACATTTGCCGGATATGGGATCTCAAGATTTAATTTTAGAGGGCGCGGCATTTTCATGTCCTTCTTGCTGGCAACTCAACTCTTCCCATCGATCATGCTGTTGATTCCCTATTACAAGACTTTTAAGACACTAAATTTAATTGATAGCCATTTTGGTTTGATAATCGCTTACGTATCTTTCACCATTCCATTTTGTACGTGGATGATGCGAGGCTACTTCGCAGGCATCTCGAAAGACCTTGATCAGGCTGCTGCTATCGATGGTGCGGGACGTTTTAGAGTCTTCTCCTCTGTGATTCTTCCTATCGCGTGGCCAGGGATCGCTGCCACAGCAATTTATGCCTTTATCGCTGGATGGAATGAATACCTCTTTGCGTTGGTATTTCTCAATTCAGCCGAGAAGAAGACGGTTTCTCTGGCAATTGGCCAATTGATTGGTGAGTATCGAATTTTATGGAATGACATGATGGCAGCATCTTTCTTTGCTCTGGTTCCAATGATCATTATTTTCATCTTCTTCAATCGATATTTGGTGGAGGGCTTGAGCGCAGGAGCGGTCAAAGAGTAAAACAGGTCTTTGATGCGCAAAGCGCCATCTCGGCAGAGCTTGGAATTCCCACCCTCGTCCGGTGGATTGGCGAACATGAACGGAAGCGCTTGGGAAATATCTTCTGGTCTCGCCGCATTCGACAGATGGTCGAAGAGCTTCGACCTGTTTTCAGATGGGATCGCCTCTACATCGGTGGAGGGAACGCCCGGTTAATCAGAGAGACTGAACGGGATCGCATGGGCGATGACATTGTGATCGTGCCAAATACTGCGGGCGTAGCAGGTGGCGTTCGCGCCTGGAGTCTTGAGCACTACCACCGGAGGTAATGTGCTTATGTTGTATTAATGCTACATAGCATATATGCTACTTCTATGAGCAGGAACCCTGAAGAGCCGGTCTATAACCGAATCGAAGAGGCTCGCTCCAACCTGGGGTTATCTCGACAGGAACTGGCCGACAAGGTCGGAGTCCACTATCAAACCATTGGCTACCTAGAGCGCGAGGAGTACAGCCCATCTCTGGTCTTAGCCCTGCGCATCTCCAAGGTTCTCAACGCCCCAGTCTCTGATCTCTTCTCGTTAGCTCCATTTAAGAAAGGAAAGTAAGATGCCAAAAAACAACAAGATTTACTTGTTTGAAGGTGTAACTGAAAAAGGCCTGAAATCCCTTCTTAATGACCAGAACTCCAAATTCACATTGCTTCGCTCGCAGCGGAACCGCCGAATCCTGGTCATCCTCATGGGTATTGGATTCATTCTGATATTCCTCGGAAGTTACTGGCCAACATTTAAAACTAATCTTGATATCTCAAGCACCCAAGAGATAGCGATCTACAACGTCCTCGCCTGGCGCGAGAAAGATATCTAACGTCGTGGAACTCAAACGGGAGAGAGATTTAGCGCCTGATGTATTACGAGGGTTCGCTCTACTTGGAATCCTGCTAGTCAACATTCAATTCTTCGCAGTCGATAGCTCTGAAGGTGCGCGCGGTCAATGGATCGAAGGGTTCGCTAACGGCAGCGCTGCCTTCATAATCTTCGCACTCTTTCAGGGGAAGTTCTATCTGCTCTTCTCCTTTCTTTATGGCTATAGCTCGCACTACATCGTCCAGGGCGAGCGGAGTAATCGTAGGCGCTGGCTCAAACGATGCATGTACTTGATGATTATTGGCGCACTCCATTTCACCTTCCTTTGGCAGGGCGACATCCTCTTTGCTTACGGGCTCTTTGGATTACTGCTTGCACTCTTCTTCTTCCGCCAAGACAAGACCATCAAACGATGGGCAGTTGGAATCTTTACAGTACAAACACTGCTGTTAACTCTCGTTGCCACAGGTATCTATTTTGCCGAGCGAAGTGATCCCAATTTGGAAGCGTTATCACCCAGCGCACTTGATGAAGTAATGCGATCTGGTACATATCCTGAATCCATCGTGCCTCGCTTAGAGCTTTGGGTAATTGGATTCTTTGGCTCGGGGGTCTTCATTATGGGTGGGCTGGCATTCGTTGCTTTCCTATTGGGATTGCGCGCTGCCCGAGCGTCTGCGCTATCGAGCGACTCTGGCGTTATCAACACCAAACGCTGGATGTTCATCGGTTACGGCTATGGAATTCCGCTTCAACTGGTGGCTGGAACGATCTATCTCAGCAATGAGAATGCTCCTGATACCTCTGAAGCTATTTACTTGATTTCTGTCTTGGTCTCGCTTGTTGGAGCGCCACTACTCACGATGGCCTATATCGCCACAATTCTGCGCTTACTCCCCCGTTTCGCGGCGAAGATGAGCTGGATGCGCGCTGCTGGTCAGATGTCACTCACCACTTATTTGATCCAATCTATTCTGCAAATGCTGATCTTTGCACCATGGGGCCTTGGCCTCTTTCAAAAGATAGATATGTGGGCAGTCCTGCTTTTCGGAATCGCCATCTGGTTACTTCAGATTAGGTTGGCAAACTGGTGGATCAACCGCTTCGGGCAAGGTCCAGCCGAGCGGGTCATGTCGCGCATGACTCGAGTGAAGATTAATTAGAGACGTCGCGCTTAACAAATAACGTCGTCGCAATTCCACCAAATATCGTCAGGTAAATTGCCGTACCCACCAACGCATATGTGTAACTAATATCGCCATTGGAGCTCTCTGCGATCAAACTCATCAATTGCCCTGGCAACCATTTATCTAAACCATCAACGGTGAAGGAGAGAATTCCCTCTAAAATCAAAATCCAGGCAAGCGAGATAGAGATTGAGGAAATCGGCGAGCGCAAGATAATCCCCACCGCCATTCCCACAGTGCCATATGCGATCGCTGATAGATAGACATTACCGAGATTGGAATAGAGCAATTCAAATGATTCGCTCGAGAACCAGGCATCGGTGTTGATATCCTTTGTGGGAGCAAGTAGTAAAGAGATTCCAATGCTCCCAATTGCGCTAATGATTACTGTAAGGAGCGCGAAGCTGCACATCGCCAGATATTTGCCCGCCAATAAAACCAACCGCTTTGGTTGACGAACGAGCAGATTGCGCAAGGTTCCGTTGGTGTACTCCAGGGCGGTCTGTGCAGCAAAGACCGAGAGCGCGATAGTGCCCAGGAGCCCGGCAAAGTTGGTAAAGCCCAGGTAGAGCCCACTGGGCAGCGCAAGGGTCTCGCGGGTAATGATTCGACCCCGTGGCCCATTGCCCCCATCAGAGTCAAGGAGAATGAAGAGCAAGGCGGTAATGAGCACGCTCAACCCAAAGACAATGCCGAGGGTGCCAGCAAAGAGGGTGGGGCGGCGAAGTTTCCGCCACTCAGAGCGAAAGACGCGAATCATTTCTCGCCCCCGGTAATCTCAAAGAAACTCTCCTCGAGGGTAGGACGAGTGATCTGAAGGAGGGTGAGCACTACGCCTTTCGCGAAGGCTGCCTTATTTAACTCTCCCGCAAAATTCTCTGGAGCCATGATGATTACCTGGTCGCCAGAAAGTTCACTTGGGTACCCTGCTGACGTTGCAATCTCGCGAAGAATTTCTTGATCGGAAACCAGGCTCCCTTTCACAGCAAGGCGCGGCTTATGCGCTGCCAGGAGATCTTTAGTTGCCCCTTGGTAGAGCACCTTTCCATGATCGACCACCACTAAGTGATCAGCAATAACCTCTAATTCACTCAAGATATGTGAGGAGACGAAGATAGAGATACCTGAGTCTGCCAGCACGCGAAGGAGGTTTCGTACCTCATGGATTCCGGCCGGGTCTAATCCATTGACTGGCTCATCAAGAATCAAGACTTTGGGATTGGGTAGGAGCGCTGCTGCGATACCAAGTCGTTGTTTCATGCCTAGGGAATAGGTTTTGAATTTCGAGGTGGCTCGATCAGCAAGACCTACTAACTCGAGAAGTTCCTCAACTTTTTTGTAGGGGAAATCTCCGAGGCGAGCGAGCACTCGTAAGTTCTCGCGCCCAGAGAGCGCTGGGTAAAAGGCTGGGCCCTCAATCATCGCTCCGACGAACGGCAAATACATCTCGGGCTCAGAGATGGGGTGCTCCAAAATCCGCGCATTGCCTGCTGAGGGTTTGACTAATCCCAAGAGCATTCGAATAGTCGTAGTCTTTCCCGCACCATTGGGGCCAACGAATCCGGTGATTGCACCAACAGGAATGTCGAAGGTTACGTGATCTACGGCGAGAAGGTCACCATATTTCTTCGTAAGGTTCTCTGCTGAGATGACCGCGCTCACCTCTTTAAACTACCGCATCTTTACACCGGGTTCACTCACGGGAAACCCTCAGCCTCGGGGCAATGCGCTTAACTAATGAGATAGGTTGGCTCTGATTTAATAGGTGTGTGGAATCTCTCTTCGACACAATCGCTGGGCTACCAGTTCATCCACTTGTCGTCCATTTTGCAGTCGTCTTGCTACCTCTGGCCGCTCTTGGAGTAATAGCGACCATCTTTCTCCCCCATCTTCAAAAAAACTACCTTGCGCTCAGCGCCATAGGTGTATTCATTGGCACTGTTGCAACCTTTGTTGCAAAAGAATCAGGTGAAGCCCTCGCTGAACGAGTTGGACTACCGCAACGCCATTCAGATCTTGGCACCTATCTCTTCGTAACCGCACTAATCTTCTTAATCTTTACCCTCTTTGTTTATCGCCAGTCGAAAAAGTCCTCACCTGCGCGCGTGAATGCTCTAGGAGTAACCACAAGTGTTCTCGGTTTAGTTGTGATTGGGCTCTCGGTGCTCACTGGTCACACTGGCGCTGAAGCGGTCTGGAAATCTCGATTAGCAAATGACCAAGCTCCCGTAGCGGGTTCATCATCGGGAACAATAACGATGAGTGAAGTTGCCGCTCATGCTGTTGCAGCGGATTGCTGGAGCGTAGTAAATGGGAAGGTCTACGACCTCACGCAATGGATTGATAAACATCCTGGCGGCCCCGTCGTAATAGAGGCGCTCTGTGGCAAAGATGGCAGTGCAGGCTTCAACAACCAACACCAAGGAGAGAGAGATCCAGCCGAAGAGCTCAAGCGCTACTTAGTTGGTGCGCTGAAGGAATAATCAGCGCGAGTAAATAACCGCTTTTGGCGTGAACTCCACGCCGTCATCGAGTGGGAATACTGGACGATGGCAGATGGTGTGCCCTAAGGATCTCAAATTCGCGCTCGTAGCCCCCGGCGCATCGACATTGATATAAGTGGTAGCCCAGGTGAGATACATGTGATCCTGGCAATGCGGTGACTTGACAATCACTAAATCGAATTTCTTCGGGTCTTGGCCGTGGGCATATAAGAGCGAACGATTATGCAAGCTCACCGGCTTGCTCATCAGAATGATTGTGAAGTTATCTGCCTTAAACACTGCGCAATTGCCAGCATGCCATGGCTCGCCCTCTATTTCGTTATTGAACTCGCCATCGCTAAGCATGTGTACCGTTCCCGAAACCTCTATTGGGGTATAGCGCGGATCCATCGCACCGCCAACCTTGGTAGTGATTCTCGCTCCCACGCCCGCTTTAAAAGCCACTGCAACTGCTGGGGCATCGGTAATTGCCACCAGAGTCCTTCCTTTAAAACCCTGCGCCATCAATTCCGCCAAAACCACATTGCTATCCCCGCAAGCGCCCGAGCTGGTTGCATCGGCAGCATCTACCAGAATCGTTGTACCACCTTTGCTGGCGTGGGCATCACAGGCTTTGCGCACTGCATCTTTCACTGGAGTAAGAAATGCCTGCATCTTTTCGCGATCGCGCCAGAAATCTGCTGCAATTCTCTCGGCGCTCTCCTTTGCCAACTTTTCATCGCCATTGGTACAGACAATGACATTCGATGCCAAATCAGGTACATCTGTAAACGGATTTCCGATGAATATTCCGCCAGATAAACCTTGCGGTGAATTCTCAATAGCCACAGTCTCGCTCACCCGCTCGCCGAAGCATCCAGTTTTTGTCTTGAGTTCATCGCCACGGACCAATGCCGGAATACGAACCCGCGCGGTCACTGGCTTAGCTTCACCATCGAGAATCTTGAGTAGTAAACGGGCAGAGCGCTCTCCCGTCTCATACAAATCGATATGAGGATAGGTGTGATACACCGTTATTGCGTTGCAGTGTCGCAAGATTTGATCGGTAATCACGCCATGTAAATCAAAGGAGGCAACAATCGGAATCTCCTCACCGACAATCTTTCGAGTCTCTTCAAGCAAAAACCCCTCCGGATCTAGTTGCCCTTGCGCACCCATCGACCCGTGGAGTGAAAAATAAATAGCATCGACTTTTCCAGCAGCGCGAATCGAATCGAGAATACTTTTCGAGATGAACTCCCACGCACTTTTTGAGGTAAGACCACCAGAGGTGATAGAACTCGCGCCAAAACCAGGAACTAGCTCGATATCTTTTCGACCATCGAAAATCGTTAACGCGCCAGCAATCGAAGTACGCAATGGGCGATGCTCGGGAAATAGCTCTGCTGGAGTTGAGAGCCGAAAGCTCTCTAACTCACTCAAATTCGGATTAAACGAAGCAATCTCTTGTGCGCACTCGGCAATCAGAATTCGCTTCATTCCTTCGACACGGCCTCAATCATCGCCTGGATGTATCCATTGGCAAATGCTCGACCACGATGGCCCCACTCGGTATCCCCGTGGGTATGTGGCACATGGTCATCCATGAAGAAGCCATCGAAGTTATGCTTGTGGTAGATCTTCATTGCTTTGTACATATCTACATAACCGGTATTGACGAACTCCTCCCAGAAGTGTGGAACTTTGCCGGAGACATTGCGGAAGTGCACGTAGAGGATTTTTTTCCGTGAGACGAAATACTCGATCATTTCGTAGATATCATCCTTCATCTCCGAGAAGGTTCCCTGGCAGAACTCGATACCGTTTGAATCGCTCGGATAGATCTCGATTAGACGCTTATAGGCCTCGAAGCTACGGAGCAGCTGTGGAATGCCACCTAACTTCTCGACTGGTGGATCGCAAGGGTGAATTCCAAGGCGGATTCCTTCTTCCTCTGCAATCGGCGTGATGATCTTGATCCAATATTCGAGGTTTGCCCACATCTCCTCTTCGGAGTACTCCCGATCATGGGTGAGCGGGAAGGTTTGGGCGATCGAGTCATCAAAGGCAGTTGCAAGCGCTCCACCTCTAATGTGCTTGGGCGGGGTTCGCCAGACATGAGATGGCATCCAGTTATATCCAAAGATTGGAATCCCGGCACGAGCGATATTGCGCACGGTGAAAATCATGTTCTCAATCTGTTGGTCACGCTTTGGACCATTAAGCATGATGTGATCGTAGAAATTCGTTGGCACATTCTCGAGCGCGGTGAGTTTGAGACCATACTGTTCCACACGGAGGCGAAGCTTCACCAAATCATGAAGCTGCCACTTGCCGCCATCGCCCGGAATCAATGGGGTGTTCAAGAGAACATCAGTTGCGCCAAATTGCTGCGCAAACTGAAGGTACTCCTCGCTTGCTATCTGGAACTGTCCGAACCCTGGTCTCATCCTCTTACTCCCTCGTGATTAATTATGTACTGCGCTCTTTACCCTTTAACTGAACCTGTTTGTAGACCTTCCACCACAAATCGCTGACCAAGGAAATAAATCGCCATAATCGGAATTGCAGCAATCGATGAGTAAGCCATCGTCCGACCCCATGGAACCTCATCTGCCACTGAAAGATTAAGGATTGCGACCGGAACGGTCCGCACCTCAGGTGAGACGTTGATGACCAAGGAGTACAGGAGTTCGTTGTAAGCACCGGTGAAGGTGATGATGGCTACTGAAATCAATCCTGGCGCAACCAGAGGCACCAACACATACCAAAGAGCCTGAAGTCGATTTGCCCCATCGATTCGAGCGGCTTGCTCCAGCTCCGGCGGAAGTGATTTGAAAAACCCCAGTAATAGATAGGTCGAGAGGGGTACGGTAAAACTCAAGTACACCAAAACTAGGCCGCGGAGCGAATTTGAGAGCGACAAATTAGCCATGATCACTGCAAATGGAATGAAGAGCAGCGCACCTGGGGTCAAGAACGCGATGATAATAACTCGCCCCATGGTGTCGCGACCTTTGAAGTTGAGCACCGTGAGGGCATACGCTGCCATGACCCCGAAAACAATCGCCAAAATTGTGGCAGAACTACAGACAACTAGGCTGTTGTAAATCGATTTTCGAAACTCAACGCTGGCAAACGCCGCTTTAAAGTTTTCTAGAGTGGAATCAGATGCTGGCAGTAAAGTTGGATTACTCCAAAGCGAACCCTGATTTCGAAAAGAGAGGGTAATCATGTAGTACACGGGGTAGAGAACGAATATCGCCACAAGCAAAAGCATCGTGTACTTGAAAATAGAAAACTTCACATTTGTTCGCGCCATGATTAATCCTTCTTCATTCTTCTCAAGATAAAGAATGTGAAAATTATCGCTATTGGCACCAGGCTCAACGCAGCCGCTGCCGACTGTCCAATTTGGAACGTGGTCAATCCCTTATACGCAAAGATTGGCAAGATGACGGTTGCATCACTCGGACCACCCGCGGTAGTAAGCCATATGGCTTCAAATGAATTAATCGTATTAATCGTGGAGATCAAAAACACGACGAGAACTACCGGGCGAATTCCGGGCAACGAAATATTCTTGAAGCGTTGCCATGCATTTGCACCATCTACTGCTGCAGCTTCGTACAACTCCTTTGGTACCGCCTGTAGCGCAGCCAAGAACATAATTGCCCAGAACGGGAATCCTCTCCAGATAGTGGAAAAGATAACCGAAGGCATAGCCCAATCGCGATCACCTAGGAATGAAATCGGTGCATCAATCAATCCTAATTTGGTCAGGATAATGTTGAGCGAACCAATATCTGGGTTGTAAATCAATTTCCAAATCAAGAAGGCCACGAACCCAGGCATTGCGTAAGGGACGAGCACTACTGCACGCCAAAAACCGCGCGCTACCATCTTTTGATGTAACAAAATCGCAATTCCTAAACCAAGAACGAACTTACCCATTTGTACGATCGTCACATAAATAAAGCTGTTCTTGGCAGCGGTAAGAAACTCTGGATCGCTGAACAGGTACCGGTAATTCTCAAGTCCAATAAATTTCGCGTCATTTCCCAGAGTCATATTTGTTAAGCTTGACCAGATTTCAAAACCTAGTGGATAGGCAAAGAACATTAAGAGAACTGCCATGGCAGGCAGCATCATGCAGTAACCCAGTATGCTTGTTGGATCGAAAATGCCCCCTCGGCGACGAGACTTCTTCACTCGCTTAGCTTTGGTGGCTTTCTCCATGCCCGTCACTGACATTTACTCTCCAGTCACTGTAATTTCTTAGTAATTGGGTGGGAGCAACATTGTCGCCCCCACCCAAGTTCTGCTTAGTTCTCATCAAAGATGAAAACTTTTAGAGCAATCAGCTTGCGTCGTAAATCTTCTGACACGCAGCTTGTGCTTCAGCAATGGTCTTATCAGCGCTATCTCCATCGAGGAGGTGGCGTTGGACCATCTTTGAGAGCTGGAACTCAGTCCCGAACTTTGCGAATGCCGCATTGTTCACATCTGGGAATGAGCTTGAGGTTCCATTGACAGCAAGGTCATAGAGACCGCCGTGCACTGGATCTACGTTCTCATCCCAGAATTCGAACTTGTTGTAACCCTTGAGCGTTGGACCGTAAATAGCCCATTCGTAGTAGATCTCCATGTTAGCTGCACTCATCATGTAACGAATGAGGTCCTTAGCAAGCTCGGGGTACTTAGTCGTGGCAGATACTGCCTTCAACCACGCATCAGAAGGTGCAACGCGGGCTACAGGGCCTCCAGGAAGCGCCGAGAATCCAGTGTTCTTCTGGAGAGTTGGATTCTTGGGCCATGCTGCCGAACCGTTGAGAAGTGTTACGTACACCGAGCCTGGGTTAGCAATGAAGACAGTCTTGCCACCGAGGTAGAGGTTGTTATCCCAACCACCATCAGTAGTGACTGCGCTAGTTGGGTAGGCACCCTTGTCGTACCACTTCTTCACAAATGCAAGGAAGTCGCGTGTTGCCTTGGTATCGATGGTGCACTTCTTACCTGCATCATCTGCGTAGCGGCCACCATAACCGACAAGTTGTGCGCGGAATACGCTTTCAGCATCGCCAACATTTCCGAGAGCAAAGCCAGCACCGCCCACCTTCATTGCTTTAGTAGCGGCATCCATCAACTCTTCCCACGTCTTTGGAGCAGTTGTCTTTGCGCCGCCTTCTTTAAGAAGGTCGAGACGACGGTTAATCAAGTTTCCGGTGATTCCATATGGAACTCCCAGACCCTTTCCTTCGTAACCAGCCGCGTCGAAGTTTGCGGCAGCTTGATTCCAACCGCCATTTACACGACCTAGCTCGTTAACTAGTGCTTGAACATTCAAGAGGTTCTTGGAACCCAGTTGCAACATAAGGCCTGAACTAATGTCAAGCGCATCTGGCATTGTGCCTGCAGCAACCGCTGCAGTGACGTTTGCCGTCAAGTTATTCTGGTTAACCAAAACTGGTTCAACCTTGATTCCCTTTGACTTACCCCAAGCAAGAATTTGCCCAGCAGCAGCGCTATTTGCGATGTCAGAGAAGATCAGACCAATCCAGTAGGTAAACGGCTTTCCGGAAGCTTTAAGCGCAGCGATTTCCTTCTCCATAGCGATCTGTTGAGCAGTCTTCGCTGGAGCTGCAGGTGAAGCCTTTGCGGCAGGCTTCTTTTTTGCAGTCTTCTTCGCTGGTTTCTTTGTTTGTGCTGAGGCGCTTAGCGCACTTGTGCCACCAAGGAGTAGCCCGAGCGCAGCAACCAAAGCAATCATTTTCTTGTTGATTTTCAAGAAGGACCCTTTCTCTTTAGCCACGAGTTAAAAAGTGATGGCTTGTAGCAAAAAGTACTGATTTACTCGGTAAAGTCAATGAATCCATGAGGTTTCAGGAAATCGTTACCGATGCTCAAATGACCAAAATGACCATTTAGACTAGAAGGGTCGATGGGCCGTTCCAGCGCCGATACCAGCGTCTTACCCTTTCTAGTGACCGGTTTGCCTGCCAGCGTCCCCGCTCCCTCTGGAGGCTCAATGAAAATCGTTATCTCTCCTTAACATTAATGAGCACCTTTCCAGAGAGCGGCGCACTCTTTGCCACCTCAAATCCGTAGTGCGCATCAGAGAGTGCAAACTCATGGCTGATGCAATTCTCTGGTTCTTGATATTCGTGTAAAAGTGTGAGCGCGAGATTGATTTCATCATTAAACCGAAATGATCATAGAAATCGTAGCTCTTTTGTAACGATGTGACCTAAATCAAGGTTCATCAAAGATATCTACTACAGTGATGCGGGATGCGCCCGCAGAAAATTCCTACGTATGCGACTTTTACTCGTATCTCATCCCCGTCTGGCTCCCGGAGTGTAAGAGGGAACACCACTTCATATGTAGGAGTTCTCCAGACCACCAGCAACACCATAATGATCGCGAAACTCAACCGAGTAAGTGATTGCAGCAACGGCGCTCGATGCAGTGGTGAGCGCGATGATTAACGCAAAAAAGGCTGCTAAAGGTTTGACTCGCGAGAACATAGCGGTACTTTATCTAAGTGGGGAAATATGGGGAGATTTTAGCGCTGCGAAATGCCAAACTCCTCTTGATCACCTCCTTCCCTGCGCGTGTGGCTTACGCAATGGTGGGTCTGGCTCTCTTCTTCAAAGTCGAACGATTGACTGACTCGGTTGCCTACGCTGGAATCGCGCTCGGCCTCAATACCTTCGCAAATTCCGTCACAGCTGGCCTTCGTGGATCTGTTCTCGATAAGTGGGGTCAAAAGTGGCCGATTCGAATCCTGGTCCCTCTCTATGCATCTGGTTTATTAGTACTCGAATTCACAACGAGTAAGAGTTGGATTTTGCCGCTCTCACTTCTGATGGGATTAGTCTCGCCTCCAATAAACCTTTCGGTGCGACCACTATGGAAAAACGCAGTTCCCGAGAGCGCTCTTCGCACTGCATATGCTCTGGATACAGCAGTCATTAATTCAACGAGAGTTTTTGGGCCGCTCTTTGCATCCACGCTCGCACTCTCCCCTTATCCAAGTAGCGCATTGATCCTCTGCGCTCTCTTTATCTTTGTTGGCGGACTCTCGCTTGGCTTCACCAAAATATCCTCGGAATGGAAACCGGAGAAGAAAGAGGTTGGTCAAAAATCTGTATGGCGAATTCCTGCAATGCAGTTGTTAATGGTGGAGGCGATGTTTGTCGGCTTTGGTTGGGGAGCTTTTGATGTCGGTATACCTTCATTTGCAACGCTCGAGGGAATTCCCGGATGGAGCGGTCCAATCTTCGCCGCGCTCGCCTTTACCTCAGTAGTCGGCGGTTTAACCGCTGGGTTAATTTCACGGAAGACCTCCGCGCTCAAAGGTCTCTTACGAACATATGCACTGTGGATGGTGGCAACTATCCCGTTGGCGCTCGCCTACCCTGGATGGAGCATGCTCATAGTTGCTCTGTTTATCGGATTTTTCGGCGGTGCAGTTCAGGTCTTCTATTGGGAAGTACTTGAAGCAGTTCGTCCGCAAGGAACTGCAGTTAGTGCACTCGGGTGGATTTGGACAGTTGATGGTTCCTTTATGGCTCTGGGCGCAGCGCTTGGCGGAATTATCGCCAGTGAGTTCTCTCCGCGTTTAACTCTCTTGAGCACCACGATTGCAGTCTCTATTGGCGTTTTAGTACTTGTCCTTGGCAGAAAAATTTTAGCGCCGGCCAATCGCATTACATCTGTGGAAGAGGATCGCAGCGCAATCGAACATAGCGCGCCACCACAATAATTTTTAAATAATTATTTACGCTCGTTACTCATCGCGGAGTGGAATTCGAATATCAATCTCCAGGCCACCTAATCTGCTTGGTCCTAATGTGAGAGTGCCACCATGTTCAGAAACAATTGCTTGCATGATGCTCATCCCTAGCCCCGATCCCCCACTCTCTCGAGAACGAGAGGTATCAAAGCGTTGGAATTGTTGAATTCCACTGGTATACGCCTCATGCGGAAGCCCAGGCCCGCCATCGCCAACAGTAAGACGAACCCCCTGACTCTCGTACCCAAGATGAACATAAACCGGAGCATCAGCGGGTGCGTGTCTTCTGATGTTTGAAAAGATATTGGCGATGAGTTGTTGAATGTGAGGTAGCGAACCCAATATGAAAACCTCAGCGGTAACTGAATCTTCTACCTCTCGGTTTGGGTCAAGTAATTTCAAATCGGTTAGCTGCACCCGCGTAATGTCAGAGAGATTGATAGCATCATCAAGAATTCCTCCTCGAGCCTCCCCGATTTCGGCAAGGAGCAAGAGGTCAGAGATTAATCGCTCCATTCGAGAGATCTCAGAACCCAGCCTTTCGATTGCACGCGCGCGAGCCTGCGGTTCAAGCGATTCCGATCGACCAAGTAATTCGACATACCCTTTAATAACTGTGAGTGGAGTGCGCAACTCATGGGAGGCGTCGCCAACAAACTCCTGCATCTTCTTACTATTTCTCCGTTCCCCATCGAGTGCGCTCTGTAAATAGCGAACCATCTGATTGAGGGCCTTACTCAGATCATCGACCTCTGAATTGCCGCGAGCAACTTGCTCTTCTCGCCAATTACGGCCACTGGCAATATCGCGAGCGCGCTCTGCGAGGCGCTCGATCTTCCGAATATCTGGACGAGTAAGTAGACGAGTAGCGAGAAAAGCAAATAAGAGGGCTACTGCAAGAAAGAGCGCCAACCGTTCAATATTACGATTTCGATTGCCCTCTAAATCTTGGATGGGAACTGCAAGGACGAGATAAGCATCTTGCTCAAGTGCAAATGTGAGCCCTCGATATCGAAGCTCACTGCCAATGGTTCGTATCTTTCCCAAGGAACTTTTAGCCTCCGGAATTGATGCCGTGAGCTCCTTTCCATCTTTCGATGTGCGTACTGTAAATAATTCGCCAGAACTATCAAGGAGGGCGACAATTAGTTGTGAATCACTCTCGTCGGCGAGAAAAACTGCGCTCGACAGTGGATCGCGCGTATCAAGTTCGACTGATACTCGAGTAATCAATGAATCGACCCGTTGAATTTCAGAGTTGAAGGCGGTAGAAATTGCAAAATATCCAATTGAGAGTGAAACTATCGTGGTGATTGCTCCAGCAATCAATGCAAAACGATTCTGCAATCTCACGCAGGTTCTACAATCTGGTAACCAACACCTCGCACTGTCCGAATAAATTCCAAATTATCCCGATTAAGTTTCTTGCGAAGGTAAGAGATATAAGTATCAAGAACGCTTGTCTCTGTCTCGAAATCAATCTCCCAAACCTCACGGAGCAAAGATGATTTCGTGAGTACTCGACCCTTGTTGCGCATTAGCTCCTGCAATAATTTGAACTCCGTTGGTGAGAGCTCGACCTCTTCTTCGTGGAAGAAGACTTTGTGTTGATCTTCGTCAAGAAGTAATGGACCACAACGGAGTACGCTATTTTCTACTACGATCGCCTTTGTACGACGTAAGATGGCGCCAACGCGTAGTAGTAACTCTTCTAAGCCAAAAGGTTTTGTGACGTAGTCATCTGCACCCAGGCGCAGACCTCGTGTGATATCGGTTTTCTCGCCTCGGGCGCTCAACATAAGCGCTGGCGTGAGATCACCCTTATTTCGAAGTTGCTCGAGAAGTTCAAATCCATCGAGGACTGGCATATTGATATCGACAATCAGAAGGTCGGCGCGTTGGCCCCGCAGCGCGGTGAGCGCAGACATCCCGTCGGGAGCCGAAGAGACTGAGTAGCCGGCCACTCGTAAGGCATCGCCCAAGAGTTCCCGAACCCCCTCCTCGTCATCTACGACCAGGACATGCGCCTTCACTGGGCTGCTGCTTGGTGCGGAATTGGCCATATCGGAAGGCTACTGGGAAGATATGGTGCTGGGGAGAACCCAGGGGCTAAATGGGCGTATTCCAACGCTCCCAATAAGGTTTTCACAGACTCTTCACAAGTAATTTAGTCAAAATCTCCATATGCGATTCAAAGGTGTTCTCTCTATAAGTTTAGCTCTTCTCATCACTACCTTTGCCTCCCCCGCCTTCGCTCAAAGTAACCAAACCCCTGCCCCAACGATATCGCCCTCACCAAGTGCCACTCCGCAGAGTTATCAGCAACAGCTTGATGCCTACAAAATCAAGCTTGAGGAATTTAAAGTTGCGCTCGAGAAGTGGAATGTGGTTCGCAAGAACGCCGAGTATGCCTTCCGCGCGGAGATGGATAAATTTAAAATCGCTCGTGATGCATGGGATGAAGCCAATGGTGAGTTGATTGAAGAAATTAATGAAGACTTTAAGAGCGATATCAACAAGGCGCGATCTGATTTCCGAACTGCTTGGGCCAATGCTAAAAGCACTGAAGTTAAAGTTGCGGCGCGAAATTCACTCAATGCCGCAACCCTTGCCGCAACCACTGCCCGCCAAGTAGCACTTGAGGCCCTCGGTGAGCCCCCAACACCACCTGCGCGACCTGTGATTCCGCCTCGCCCTCTCGAGCCAATCAAGCCGATTGATCCCAATGCGCCTCGAGCTACCAAACGTCCGAAAGCGCCCGATCAACCTGGTCAACCTGGCCAACCGGCTCCGCGCCCCATGAAACCTGAGAAGCAGAAGTCAAAGGATGCGCAAGCGCGCGAATCAGAGCAGAGCAACACCAATACCGCACTCAACACTTCTGCTTAACCACTCTTCCTGCTACCGTCAAATCTATGGTTCACACTTCGCACGCCCTTGATCTCTCCGATTTCGATTTAACGGGAAAGCGCGCACTTGTTACCGGCGGTGGCGATGGTCTCGGACGACAATTTACCGAAGCGCTCCTAGATGCAGGTGCTGAGGTAATAATCGCGAGTCGAAGGAAGGAATTTCTCGACAACGTTGTCTCCGAACTAAAAAAGAGGTACGAGAGAATTTCTGCTGAACGTTGTGATGTCACAGATTACGATGAGGTAGTTGCGCTCGCTGCACGTATTGGCACGGTAGATATCCTGGTGAATAGCTCAGGACTTGCCCATCGAGCGCCATGGTGGGAAGAGCAGTCACTTGATTGGAAGCGAATCATGACGCTTAATGTCGAGGCGCCATTTTGGCTCTCGCAACTCTTTCTTCCCGGAATGATCAAGAATCAGTGGGGTCGGATAATCAATATCTCCTCTATATATGGAGTAGTTGCGGGAGACGAACGGCGCTATCCGGGCTTAGGGGTTCATATGCCCTCCTACTTCACCAGCAAGCATGCCCTCATTGGTCTGACCAAGTTCCTTGCCGCGCAAGTGGCGAAATCAGGTGTGACGGTCAATGCCCTCTGTCCGGGAAGTTTCGATAGTCCGGTAAATCGACAGTACTTCTCACCGGGCCCACTTCTCGATGCAGTCTCCGAGGCCACTCCCATGGGGCGAATCGGGAGCGATCGTGAATTGCGGACCGCACTGCTTTTTCTCGCCGCACCTGGCTCCTCCTTTATAACTGGTCAAGCGTTGGTCGTCGATGGCGGCTGGACTATTTGGTAAATTGCTAACATGACGAACGTTCGACTTATTGGCTATACCTCTCTTGCTGTTGGTTTAATCAACTGGCGTTACATTGACTTCAACGCGGGTAGTTTCGCGATAATAGTTGGAGCGCTCGTGCTGCTTGCAGCCTTTTTCAAACCTTTACAGCCGAAAATGGCGAAAGGCCCTGGCTTCATCTTGATTGCGGTGCTCGCTGCGCTCGCGGTCGTGTACTCGCTCCTGGCCTAATATTGGAAGCGGATCTCGAGCAGATAAAATCACGTTGGAATGAAATCCTCGACGAGATTCTTCGTCAGGATCGGATTCTCTGGTTAACTTTTTTTGATGCGAGGTTAGCGAGTTTCTCCGATGGAGTGCTCACGCTCGATTTCCTTGACCCGGGCAAATTCGCAAGTGAACATGATTTTTCATATATAAGGAATCCAGAGCGGCTCGAAAAAGTGAGATTAATTGCCCAAAATATTCTGGGATTCCCCTTGAATATCCGAATAAACTCCACAATGTGAAAAAAGAGCCGGATAATTTTCGAGCCATTCTTCTCATGGCTGCAATCGGCTCCTACCTACTCTGGTCGGCTGGTGCGGCAATCCCGCTACTCCGACTTGATCTCGACATAAGTAGAACTCTTGCTGGGCTTCACAATATCGCGGTTGGAATTAGCGCTCCCCTAGGTGCTCGCCTTGCCGTACCACTCATCAAGCGATTTGGACGCGAATTTGTCATGCGCACAATGTTGTTGCTGATGTTCATCGGAGTCATGGCCCTAGTCACGGCACCGACCATCGCTATTACGATTCCCGCGATTGGTTGCGCCGCGTTCTCTCAAACAATCGTGAATGCCATCAGTCTCGCTCAAATTTCACATGACAAAGCGCCATCGATGCGCAGGATGATGCTTCAGACTGGCACCCAAGCAGTTGTTGGCGCCACTGCCATTTTGATTATTAGCGCATCCTTACACTCAAATAATGGGTGGAGATTACCCATCATCCTAGGCGCACTTATTCTCACGCCAATATCGTTTTACAGTATCCGGAAAGTTAAATTCATCGCACCGGAAAGCACTCACCAACATCCAGCAGATACCTTCACGCGCGCGCTAAAAACACGTCTCGTTGCATTTGGCGCAATTAATAGCATCCTTGAAGTGGGCATAGGTTTTTGGGCATTAGATTTGTTAGTCAGTCGGAACGCTCCCGTCGCGCTTGGCGCTCTAGGTTCGGCAATCATGAGCTATGGAATTGCAACTGGGCGACTGTCACTTGCCTATTTTCAGCCAGATCCTCGACTGGTGATGCGTCTGGCAATTAGCGCAATCATGGTTGGCTTGTCGATTATTTGTCTCTTCGAAGACCCGATTATCACTATGGCAGGTTTGACAGTTGCCGCACTAGGTATCGCCCCGCTCTTTGGGATGGGAGCATTCCGTGTTTCAGAAGGTTTCACTCATGCAGAATTTAGGATTTCCCGCTACATGATTGGCGCCTCTTTCTGTTATGGATTTGCGCCATTCTTTCTGGCAATTATCTTTGACAACCTAGGATATGTAATTGGGTATGCGCTCTTAATACCTGTGGCAATCGCCAGTTACATGCTCTGGAAAATCAATGGAAGTGAGAAGAACTCACCAGTCAGCAACTGATCCATCGCCATGGAACCATTGCGCCGGCGCATCCTGTTTAAATGGATGTTTTGCCGCTTCGGCATCGTTGATAGTGGCGCCAATCCCGATTGAATCTGGCGGGAGAATGTGGCCAGCAACAATCTCGGGGGTGCCAGAAACTACATCTTTACGCCATGGCACATCAGCGCGCATTACCTCCTGAATCAAGAAGTTCGGCGTTACCAGTCCTAAATGGACGTTAACCATGGTTGCAATCGGCCCAAGTGGATTATGTGGCGCCATGACGACTCCGAATGCATCACAGAGTGAAGCAATCTTTCGTAAGCCTGTAATACCACCTGCATGACATACATCAGGTTGCGCTACTTCGAATACTCCAGATTTAAGGAATGGGAGAAACTCCTGTTGGGTGTAAAGGCGTTCTCCGGCGGCAAGCGGAATCGAAACCTTCTCTTTTACTCGCTTCATCGCCTCGTACTGCTCGGGTTGAACAACCTCTTCCAGGAAGAATGGTTTATACGGAGCAAGCACCTGCGCAAATTGAATTGCCATCGCTGCTGAAGTTCGACCATGAAAATCAACCATGATGTCAATGTCATCACCACCAGCTTCGCGAGCAGCTCGCATCAAAGTATCTGCATGCTTTAACTTCTGAGCTCCCTCTAGAGGGGCGGCTTGCGGAACTGCGAGAATTTTTACTGCGGTGAAACCCAACTCTTTACTCTCGAGCATTTTCTCTGCAAATGCTGAGGCAGTATCCGAGTCATAGACCGCCTCCGAACTACCACCGCCGAGATGGTCATAGAGGCGAACACGATCGCGAGCTAAACCACCTAGCGCTCGCCAGAGTGGAACTCCAAGGTTCTTGGAGTGGATATCCCAGAGCGCTTGATCGATTCCGCTGAGCGCAGACATAGAAACTACGCCACCTTTGAAGAATGGGTGGCGATAAACAATCTGCCAGTTTCTCTCAATATCAAGTGGATTGCGTCCAATAATGAGGGGGGCCAACGATTTGACCGCGCCTACAACTGCCTCGGTCTGGAATTCGACAGTTGCTTCACCTAATCCATAAAGTCCAGGTTCATCGGTATCGACTCTAACAATCACCCAATTGCGCAAATCTGCATTGATGACAGTCGTTGATATCTTCGTGATTTTCACCGAACGCTCCTTACTCCGTTATCCATGACAACTCTACTCTGGCAAACCCGAGCGTGAATCTAATCCGTATCTCCTAGCAAGATTTTCATCCAGATCGATAGCCCCCAAAGCTGAAGTCCACGCACCCTCAACAGCGATACTTTGACCAGAAACATAGGACGATTTATCTGAGAGCAAGAAGGCGACCACTTCTGCAATCTCGCTTGGATTTGCAATCCTTTTCAAAGGCGTAAGTTTCTCCAGATTCTCACGACGTTCTTTTGGATTTGGTGCATCCGCAAAACTCTTTGCTAACGCGGGGGTCATCACGGCACCTGGCGCTACCGCGTTACATCTGATTCCATAAGGTCCATATGTAACTGCAACATTTCTCGTCAATGCATCAACAGCACCTTTAGTCATCTCATAAACCGCGTGATCTCTCCAGGCTCTTCTTCCATGAACTGAAGAAATATTGACGATAGTCCCTCTAGTCTTATTAGTGATAAATGCATGGACAGCCTCAGCACATCCCCAGAATGTTCCGTTCTGATTTGTTCCGATTAATTCCTCAAAAACCTTGGGGTCACTCGGAAAATCATGGAGCGCAGCCCCACGAGTCCAGCCAGCGCAATTAACCCACGCCCTCAAGGTACCTTTGATTGCAGCGACTTCTCTTGCTTGGATATGAGTTACTCGATCAGCAACATCACCCACTATCGAATGAGCTTGACCACCTTGGAGAATAATCTCCTGCACTACCTTTGTGAGATTTTCACTATTTATATCTACGGCAACTATCACGTGGTCCACCGCTAGTCTCAGGGCGATGGAGTGGCCTATCCCAGATCCCGCCCCGGTAACAACCGCTACATCGTTAATCATTTGCGCTCCTGCCGAACTAGGGGTGGGTACAAATGCCTAATCTTCCATAAAACCTTCAAATTAAATACTAAAACTTCTATAGTGGGCGCGTGTCAACCACCGTTTCCATCTCATTCGATATCAATACACCCGGCAAGAACACGGGCTACCTAGTCGTTGGTGATTCGACCAACAACAGTGGCTGGACCTCTCATCGAGTCCCCATCATTTCATTTAAGAATGGAGAAGGTCCGACAGTTCTACTCGTTGGTGGCACGCACGGTGATGAGTATGAAGGCCAGATTGCAGCTGCCTCACTCTCTCGTTCACTCAACATCAATGATGTCACTGGACGAATCATCATCATTCCTTGTATCTCGATGGAGGCAGGACGTAACGGAAACCGATTATGGAATGATGGCGCTAACTTCAATCGCGTATTTCCTGGTCAGGAAAATGGAGCAATCCATGGAAAACTCGCGCACTTCCTAAGTTCAGAACTCTTTCCGCAATGCGATGGTGTAGTCGATATGCATTCCGGTGGACGAAGTATGTACTTCATCCCAAGTTCAAATATGACATGGGTGAAAGATAAAACACAGCGGGCAAAGCTGATCAAGAATATGCTGGCATGGAATACGGAAGTGCACATGATAGGCGGCGAACAACCGAATACCGATCCCTATTCGCTACTCAATCGCAATGCCGAAGCGCAAGGAAAATCTGTTTCCACTGGTGAGTTTGGCGGGATTGGTACAACAACGCCACAAAGTATGCGAATCATCAAAGAGGGACTTGAGAATTTCTTAAGAGCATTTGGAGTTCTCAAGGGTCAGGTGAAAACTCGGAGCGACATGGGACGAGGCGCTCTTGGAATTGTTGATTTTCGCGATGGAAATAAGTTCATCAATGCCCCTCGCGCTGGAATCTACGAAAATTTGGTCGCACTAGGTACAGAAGTGAAGAAAGGTGAGATTGTTGGGCAGATACACGATGTTGATCACCCTGACGCTCCGCCAGTTCCAGTCTATACAGCAGCCGATGGCATCGTCGGTGTGATCCGTGGTTTTCCCCCAGTTGTTACGGGAGATTGCGTCTGCGTAGTTGGGAAAAAGTGGAACTCTCTTGAAGAGATTGAAAACGCGGAGGCGAATTCATGAGCACAACAGTCTCCTGCTCGATTGATCTTGACTCGCCAGGAAAAACCACTGGCTACCTGAAGATTGGTGATTCCACCAATCACAGCGGCTGGGCCACTTACATGGTGCCAATCATCAAATATAAGAATGGTCAAGGCCCAACAGTGCTCGTGCTTGCGGGAAACCATGGCGATGAATACGAAGGACAATTTGCTGCGCGAGATCTGGCCAATAATCTGGATATCAATGAGGTGGG
>Ga0194124_10001774_pt1 | contig 26002 bp, 21 predicted proteins | sample TA2KigCas0mmetaG_FD_148605 | JGI IMG/M metagenome (GOLD analysis project Ga0194124, IMG submission 148605) | Freshwater microbial communities from Lake Tanganyika, Tanzania - TA2015031 Kigoma Deep Cast 0m | ecosystem: Environmental > Aquatic > Freshwater > Lake | place: Tanzania: Lake...
TTTTAGCCCTCGGGTCGGGGCAGGTGTATTGCGTCGTTAGGCGCTTGCATGTAGATATGTTGTATTGTTCATCTTTATGGACATTTCCGAGGAGAATCTCTACCGCCTTGAAGGCCAGGAACTTTAAGAAAGTCCTGTAAGCTCTTGCTCGGCTGACCCAGGGCGCTCCTTACCCCTCAACAAAAGTTTGCCCCTATCATGAAAACAATCGTTACGCGGATTGCTCGAGTAGTTTCATTTGATGACTTTGAAGATTGGGGAGATCTAGAAAGCTATTTACAGCGATCTGTTGAATGGAGTGTGCGTGGCCTTGATGCGCATCCTTATGTCAAAAGTGTTCTGGATCAAGAATGCAACACAGAGACCGTAGGCTTGAGTGTCAGCTTTTATGTGGATGTTGACTTTGACTATACGAATTACCAGTTGGCGGAGTTTACTGCAGACGTAGCAAAGACTATTTTAGGAGAGATGAAATGGCATTTCGCGAGCGATTCTGACCATGACATAATTGATACACCATATCAGACCACATGGGAAATCTACGAAAGCCCTTATGTCGATCCTTGCGAGCATGCTCCTAAGGTTAAAGTTGTATTTCAGGAAAACAGCATGAGCTTTTGGGGTGAGGATCTCTAGCGACAAGATAGAGTCGGTTTCAAACAATTAAATGCTCCTTTGCACATCAATATCGCTCCTTTCCTCTTACTTTTGCAACCAGTTATCCAGTTATATTGTGGCTTTGCCTAACGTCATTTAGAACGTCCTCGTAGCCCACTAGACCGCCTTTATGTGCCCTGATAGCAGCCCATCGGCCTCTCGTGTCCTCTTGGAGCGAGAGGCTTTTAGGTGAAAAGCCAAATGTTCTGCGGACCCGCAGAATCTGATTCAGAGCAGATCGGCAGGGCTCGTCACGCCGGCAGGGCCACGATTGAGCACATGGGTGTAGATCATCGTGGTCTTCACATCGCTATGACCAAGAAGCTCCTGGATCGTTCGGATGTCGGATCCGCGCTCCAGCAGGTGGGTGGCGAAGCAATGGCGAAAGGTGTGGCAACTGGCAGGTTTGCTGATCCCTGCAGCTCTGACCGCGGCGCGAACCGCCCTCTGAATGACAGAGGGGTCGAGATGATGGCGTCCCTGTTCACCCGTCTCTCGATTACGCCAACGCGTGACCTGCGGGAACACCCATTGCCAAACCCATTCGCGCGAGGCTGAGGTGTATTTCCGTTCCAATGCATTCGGGAGTGGGACTTGCCCCCACCCTGCTGCGAGATCCAGTCGATGAAGCCGTCGTACGTCCTGGAGATGGATCTGCAAAGGCTGCATCAGGTTTTGAGGAAGCAACGTCACACGGTCTTTATTGCCCTTGCCCCCACGAATGACCAATTGATGCCCGGCAAAGTCGAGATCCTGAACGCGCAGCCTTAAGGCTTCCATCAGCCTTAGCCCGCCGCCATAGAGCAGGCCGCTGATCAAGGCAGGGGCTCCTTCCAACTGTTGGAGCACCGCGCGGACCTCCACCACACTCAGCACGACTGGGAGCCGTTTCGGTCGCCTTGCCCGAACAACCCCATCGAGATCCCCCGGGTCGATCTCCAGGACTCGCCTGTAGAGGAACAGCAGAGCAGCTAAGGCCTGGTTCTGAGTGGATGCGCTCACGTGTTCCACAACGGCCAGGTGAGTGAGGAAGGCATTGATCTCTGGCCCGCCCATCTCACGCGGATGGCGCAACTGATGGAATCGCAGATAGCGCCGTAGCCAGCGCTCATAGGTGCCGATCGTTCTCCGGGCGTAATGACGTGACGCCAAGGCTTCGCGATACACCGTGATCAGGCTGGAGCCATCGCTGGGCATAGCCGTGAGCCGCTCTCATCAGAGCATTCCCCTAGTGACGCAATGGCGTCCTTCGCACGAAAAAGTCCGATCGGGAGCGAACCATCAGCAGTGTGGATAGCAAAAGAAGCGCCGAAGATGCCTTTCATTGTTCTGGTGACCCTCATCCGGAGCGGAGCCATGTCGTGCCTTGTGGCCCAAGCTCGCGCCACCATGCAGCGCTTGGATGAGCGCCTCTGCGTGGTCAAACACCAGAACAGCTGATGAAGATCTGGCAGAAGCTCACCCTTGCGCTGCCCGCGGCAGCTGGCATCACGGCCGGAGCAGGGGTGCTGTGGTTTCTATGGCTGCTCGTGACCTCCCCATCCGAGCAGGATGGTTTTGGCCAGGACCATCAGGAGCAATGGGCCGTGACCTCCTGTTGGCGACAGATCCGTGATGGAGAGATCCCGGATACGAGCCAATGCAGTGAGTACGCCCAGGCCCACCTCGACTTCTTCACAGAACAGCTGGCGCCCACGGCTGCAGCCACCACCTGCAATCTGAGCCGCGCACACCTGGCCTATGCCCGCCAGAGCAGCCCTGATGCCACAGCGCTTGTGGCTCAGCTGAACCAGCAGGTCCAGGCTGATTGCACACACCTGGAGACACCCCGATGAAACGCTTTGTTCCCCGCCTGCTTGTGGTCTATGGGGTCTCCCTCTCTGTAATGTTCGGCGTTGCACTCATTCCCGACTACGCCGCTTTGATCCAGGCGGTGGAGCAACGGCAGGAGCAAGCCGAGCTCAGGCACCGCATCAACGTGTTCGCCGAAGGCACCTGGTTCCTTCTGGCCAACCTGATCGCCGTGGGAGGTCTTGCCCTAGGCGGCAGAGCGAAGGGCGGCGAGTGATGGGTTGCCTCTTGCCCCTGCTGATGGTTTCCGTGGGCTTTGCGGCGCTAGCCGGCGGACTGCTGTTGTTGGCTGCGATTCCTAATCCGAACAGCCCTGTGACAGAGGCCAATGTCGCCAAGTTGAACGCAGGGATGACCTATGAGCAGGTGGTACAGATCGTGGGCGATCCAGCCCCGCCAACGTTTGATGGTGAGGATCAAGACACGTTCTGCCGCAAGGGAAGTGACACCTGCTCCTGGTCCCGCTGCGCTCTCTGCGACAACCAACTCTTCCTCACTTTTGAGCGCGGTGTGCTGGTCGCGAAGCGGATGGAGGGGCTCTGAGCACAGCTAATAAAGCTCAGTTAAGTGAAATGAGCATCGTGGATCGAGACTGACGGAATCTTCAGAAGTAAGGGGCCAGAATCCTTGATCACCAGATAGCGATCATTCGGTAAACGCACCACGAATCGGATCGGTACGTCAGCCACCCATTTGGCCAGGCCGTCAGTCCCATCAGAACGTTCTGGACCATGAATCAGGAGCTGCCCATCGTGATCGGCATTCTCATACTGTTGCTCCCAAAGAAGTAATGAGCCTTCATCACAATCCAGGGATACATGAGGAACGGGATAGTCATGACGAGGCGAAGTTGATGACCACTGATCGACAGTCATCGACACAGCCACCACCTGCTCCAAGCAGGAATCATAGAAATTTTGGTTCTCTTCATTGACACCACAAGCAGAGACGCTCCAGCGCACGCCTGGCCAGAGCAACAGCTCGTCTACACCAGAATAGTCACACGGCCGAAAGCAGTAAGACCGTCTCAAATCCTCACCTGCAAAAACCATCCGGCCATCTTCAAGTACTCCAATAGCTCCAAGTGGAAGATCGAGGCCGTCGTTGCAAATCAATTCCGCCTGCAGGCTCACCCGATCATCTTCAATCGCAAACACCTCAACCTTCACCTCGTCGCGAAGCGTCGTTTGCTCCCAGCCCAAGCTGACAAAACGACTTGCATTAGAAAAAGCGACGACATCAAACCTCTGGTAATTCCGCTGGGCCGCTCCAAATACAGACAAATGAGAACCATCCGCCAAGTAGCATCCCGTTACCGCTCGATCCACAAGGTCACCAATATTGATCAAATGAAGTGAATGATCACAAAGATAGAGAGAGTAAGAGCCCACCATTCCGCAACAGATCACCTCGGAGGAACCCAGAACCAATTCCAGCTCATTGAGCTGAAGGGCACTGCCATAGGGGGTGATCAGCCGCAGGGCACGATCATCGGCCGAAGCCAAGGTCTCGCAACTGAGTGGCGTGCCCTCACCAAATGTCGAAGCGATGATGTACTCGCTTGCCTCAGAGAAGTCGTTAAAGGTGTCAACTCGAAATCCAAGGTGCGTGTCATACAGGTCAAAACCTCCAGCTGCAAGAGAGTGCCCAAGCCAGCGCTGATTGATCCATTGCAGGAACCCATCCTCCAGGCACGGATCGCATCGTCTGAGGAGGCTCTCTAGCTCTTCACTGATGGCCAGTGGCAAACTGAATGGGGGCACATAGGTAGTGGCCGCCATCGCATGGATGCTGGAAGCCACTAGATCCCTGTACTCGGGACGATGGCAGCGTGATTGCATGGAACTGGTCTCCAGGCAAAGCTGAATCAGAATGCGATGAGCGGGCCAACTCGAGTCACCGAAGGCGAGTCGCTGGGACCAGCGCCTCAGACAGGCGAACCAGAGCAGCTGCGCTTGATTGAGCACATAGCCATCTGGAACAAGCAACAGATCTTCCAGCAATTCGCGGGAACGATTCGCGGCGCACTTCGCCATGCAGAAGGGCATGCTGAAGAGCAGGTTCACCAGTGAATCTGTAAGACGAGCTTGTCCAAGATGAAAAGGCTGCTCCATCAGCCTGCGCAGAGCAGAAATCGCCTCAGCCGACTGGGCTGTGACTTGATCAAGAAGAGCCTGGTCTGAAGAAGCCAACCGTTCAAACATCGAGGCAAGATCTGCATGAATCAGATGCGATCGATCAGCATTGCCGAGAAGATGTTCTGTCAGGACATTAGTGAACTCCCTATGGAACCATCGATAGACGTAAGCCCCATCCCTTGAGACCCGAGTCAGAAATGGTTGTAGATCGAAGTACAGGCGCGACCAGAGAATCGGTGGCAATGATGTCGGATCACTCCAGATCTGCCCTGTGCGCTTGTTCTCTTGGTAAAGCTCATCACGGACACCTTTGTGGGCTGCCATTGCGGCATTCAACTCTTGTTCAGAAAGACCATGCCGGGATGCTGTCAGAAAATCGACCGCGGTCTGAGCAAAAATTGTGGGATGCCGGCCCGCCTTGATGAAGTGTTGCTGGAAAAGATCCTGAATGATCCCTTCCAGCGTTTGAGGAAGATCAGCGCTGCGCTGCCATGAAGGCCAGGTTCGAGCCTGTTCTGCTGCAACCCGTAGCCATAGCACCCTGCCACAGGCGTGAAAGGCGCTGAGAATGCTGCTCTCCTGCTGTTGGGTCAAGCGGCGGCGCTGAACTGGCATGATCCCAGCGCTTGAATACACTTCATGGGGATCATCAAGCCAGGCATGGAGAATCGCGCGAGCTTCTGAATGCTGGATCGGTGGAACTGAGATCAAATTGGCCTGAAAACGTTTAGTCAGAGACTGATGAAGTCGACTATCGCTGCGACAGCTGGCGAGTAACCACACATGCTGAGGTAATTCCGTTGGCAGCCAGTCGAGATCATGGGATTGGGCCTTGGGCTCCAGTTGATCAAGGCCATCCAGCACAATTACCAAAGGCTTTTGAGCGCTAGCCTGCTGTAGACAAGCCTTAAACCTTTCGGCAAGAGACTGTGGAGAGATGTACTGAGCTGTTAGTTCTTCACCGCTCTCATGACGGCTGAGCTCAGCCTCAATGGTGGTGATCATCGACTCGATTGATTCAGATCCTGCAACACCTCCGATGTAGTAGGTCAACACCCTTGGCATGACGCCATTCACAGAACCTCGCTCACGGCAGCGACGCACTGCCATGGCGATCAAGGACGACTTTCCACATCCACCTGGGCCAGTCAAAAACCCTGGTTTCGAGGGGCATGGAATGCTGAGATATCGCTCTAGTGCTTGCAGAACGTCCTGCCGCCCTTGAAAGTTCCTGCACAACTGATTCTCTAATATCAATGCATCTGATGCCCTGATCTCCAGAGAAGACTGACGCTTCAAGAGATCAATCTGCCTCTCACCGATCGCCAGCTGGTCGCAAACAAAGTCTTCAATAAATGAGTCAAGATAAGAATCCGTAACGCAACCATCTTCAGGATTGTCGACGTAAACACGAACAGCAGTGCCCAGTCGATTTAAGATTTCACTGCGCAGCACCTGTAAAGCCTGGGCCGCATCATGATCTCTTTCTCCGCGATCCTTATCCCAATCAACAAAATGACGCAAGTCGGACCTCGTTAAATCTCCACTTAGGCTCCTCACATACACCCGGACATGCTCTTCCGGATCAGGCACCAAGGCCGGATCAAGAGCTCCAAGGGCAATTTCCTGATGAGTCGCTGAAGCAAAGTAAGGCAAACGATCCCAGCTCGAAAAACCAGCACTGTCGGCTGCTGCGCGCAGTGCATTCAGCAGAGAGATGTTCTCTTGATCCTGAGGAGCCCTGTTGTCGTCGTAGGCATCGAGACGGTAAACAGCAGGAACAACATTGCGGTCGGGTCCGCGATAGCGTGATTGGATCAGTTTTCGCTCAGAGCGCCCAGAAAAAGCCATCAGCCATTTCCAATGCGATACAGGGATCAGCGATGGGAGCGGCTGCCATCCATATCGGTCGCCCAGCAGCAAGGCGAAATTAGGGCGCGGCGAAAGCCTCTGGCAGCGACGGATTTCCTCGAGGCAGATGCGCATCGTATCGCTACGATGCTGAGCTTGTTCAGTAATGCCCCAACGAAGATCAATCAGGTCGTATTGAATTCCCATTGACGCGAAGCGATGCCGAAGTCTTGGCAGAGCGACACCCTGAATCGCTCGCCTCTCACGATCAAAATCGCTGAAAGTTGAGCTCAGAAATACGCGCAGATGCGGATTCACTATGGGATTTCCTTGGCGATGGAATCACAAACCTACGCTACATCCAAGAGCTGGTGATCGAATCAATGACAACCCTGCAGGATCAGAGAAGGAAATGTACTTCTTCATCGCTGGAGGTGGCACTACCTAAGCTGGTTGTTCGCACCTGAGGGAGGCTTATACAGTGCGGAAGCCTATAGAGTCTTCATTGGAGTTCGCTCCGTTCATCCCGAGCACCGGCGCTCATCCTCCAGGGGATTGCCGGTCACCAACCTGCCGTCCGTTCCTGCTGGGCAAGGTGGTCAATCCTGGAACCCCGAGGGGTTGATGAGCAGGAACGCCATCTCGATCCATCATGTCGACCACGGTTCGGCGTAGCACTTATCTGTCGCGCCATCTCCAGCTCCTGCGCGAACAGCGCGGTCTGCGCCCGGGGCAGCTCGCCGTTGCACTTGGCGCCTCCAATCCTTCCAAGGTGGGCAGCCTGATCCGCAGCTTTGAGCTCGGTGAGCCGCTCAGTGATCACTGGCTGCAGGCCCTGATGGCTGTCTTGCTGCCTGATCCCGATGATCTGCGCCGTTGCCTCGCGCTGGACCAGGAGGAGGCCCAGCGGCAACTGGACCTGGATCGCCTGGCCTGGGAGGCCTGGGCTGATGAGCCGATCGAACCCTTTCTCACCATTCGCTACATCCCGGCTGTCTATGGCGTCAGGGCGGTGCCGCAGGCGTTCTGCACCCCTCTCGACACGGCTGAGGACAACGCATGGGCGCGAGTGCGCGCCGAAGAATGGGCGGCGGGAGAGCTCAAGCGCTTCAGGGCGAAGGGGTTCCTCAGCTGGACCCGGCGCGAGCGCACCTGGTTCGACGAGTACGGACTCAACCCATGCCGCAGACCGGTCAGCTTTGACAGCCGCAGCAGCGGGGCCTGGATGCAGGTGAGTGGATCGCAGCGGCGCTTCCTGTTGGGGGACGACGGTGAGCCGATCACCCGAAGCCATGGTCTGGATCAACCGGGCTGGGAAGAACACCACAACCATCGGCCACGCAGTTGATGCGTGGCCGCTTGCGGGGTCTCCTCATTGCAACCACGAGCGGATGGCCTGGATCAGCCAACAAATCACACCAATGGCGATCCACTCCCGAAGCAGAACCACAACCCAGATCAGCGCGGCTACGGCCAGTAGAACGCCCATGGCCTTGGCAGCGGCGTAAACATCCCGGCTGCTCAAGGAAGCAGCGGGTGCTTTGGCGAGCGTTGCGGATCCAGCGGCGCTCTGTTTGGCACGGATGAATTCACCCTTGTCGTTATACGGCATCGTGGCTCTCCCTTCAGGCGCAGCAGGGGCAGGTGCGGCTTGTGTTGCCGTAACCGACCTGGATTGAGGTGGTCACCTGCAACGGATGCGAAAAGATCTCGGCCGCCTCGCCGCCGATGCGCGGATCGTTGGTGTTGCACACCAGCGTGTATTGGCTGAGATGGCCCAACAGCCGCGGCACATAGCTGGGAACGTTGCGATTGAGCAGATCCAGGGCCAGCTTCAGGCCGATCTGGGTCACATGGGCGATCTCAATCGCCAGGCCTGGTTGAAAGGCCAAGGCTTCCAGATCGGTTTCGGTGCTGTAGAAGCGTCGCTGCGGTTGGGGGCGATTCGGTATCGCCTGATCCAGGCCCTCCAGAGCGCAGCTGTAGCAAGGCATGTTCTGGTCGGGATGCCAGTAAAAGAGCTCTCCGGCGAAGGCCCTCTCCCACAGCCCAATGGACAGAAATGGCAGGTGTAGGCGTGCCGCCAGCCGAGCGGCATAGCGATCGGCGCGGCGGCTATCGGCGCAGGCGAGCATCAAGGTGTCTGCATCGCTGAACGCAGCCACCACAGCTGGATCGAGTTGCTCGAGCGGCATCGCTGCGACCTGCACCACCGCCATGGGATTGATCTGTCGGATTCGGTCCGCCACTGCATCCACCTTGCGACGGCCCACATCCGCCAGGCCGCATTGATGGCGGCACAGGTTTTCAATCGAGAGCAGGTCCTCATCCACCAGCAAAAAACGACCCACACCACTACGGGCCAGATCCAGTGCAGCGAGGCTGCCCACCGAACCACAGCCGCACACGATCACACCGCTCGCTTCCATCGACGCGCTGTCGAGCAGGCCGCGATGGCGGGAAAACAGATCGGCATCGAGGTCATAGGCACGGGCGTCACAACACCAGCCATCGGCCAGGAAAGACCACCCTTTGCCATCGAAGCGAGACTCCAGCTTTGGCATGCCTTGGCTTAGGTTGCGGCGACCAGGCACAGCAGAGCCGGGCTGAAGGACCACCACCTGAGCGGTATCAGCCTGGAAGAATCCGTGCAGATCAGCCCCCGCGTAGCCGGGATCAAGCCCAGCCGGAAACCACACCGTGAGGCACGGTTGGCTGCGATGACTAGACACGAGCAACCTCCTGCAGCTGTTCGGTGAAAGCACTGCCGCTGCGCCTCCAGCCGTCGTCACGCAGGGCCTGGAGCTGTCCTGAGCGGCTGAGGCTCAGCTCCCAGAGCTGACGGCGCGGACCCCGCACCTCCACAAGCGCCACCTGGAGCACCCGGCCACAGGCGCGCAAGCCGTAACGCCAGCTGTTCTGTGCGTCCAGCGCAGCGAGCAGAGGCTCAAGGCCATCGGCCAACGCAGGCAGCAGTGCGGAGCGAACGCGAGGAACGCGCGCCAACAGCTGCTGCAGTTCCATCGCCAGGGCCTGCTCCGCCAGCCCTTCCGGCTCCAGATCCCAGGGGTGAAGTGGCTCCCGCAGCGAGCTGTCGATCAGCGCATCGCCCACCACCAGCGGTAAACGCACGTAGCGCAGATCCTTCGGGACGTGGAAGGCTGTGAGGCGGAAAGCCGGATCCAGATTCACCAGGCAAGACAGCGCCCCGTGGGGCGTGAGCGCCGCGAAGCGCTGGTTGGTGACGTCGTCTTCGGCGGAGAAGCGATCAAAGCTGCCGGGGTGGCGATGCCACAGGCCGATCAGCTCCAGCGGCTTGCAGTACTGGCGAGCGAGCTTGCTGGCGAGGTGCTCCACATAGGCGCGGTCGTATTCAAATGTCGTCGCGGTGCAACGAGCGGCGGGGCCGGGGTCGATGGCCTCCAGCACCTGCCAGCGGCGCTGATGCCAGTGGCCAAGCAGGATTCCACCCGTTTCGAGGGGATGGTGCTCCAGTGTTTCGGCGCAGATGGCGGCGATGGCCCGACGGCTGAAGAGCACCTCGAGCGGTGCGGGGATTGAGGGCTGTGACATCACCTAGCTCAGATGCGGTGGCCAGCGAACTGATCGGTGCTGAGATCCCCAAGCATCCACAGCTCAAAGGCAGCGATCCATTTGGAGGCCCAGGCCAGAGCGCTTGCGGCGGTGCTGCTGTGGTCGCGTCCATGGCGGAAGGAATCGGCCGCCACGGTGCAGATGCTCAGGGGGCCGTTGTCACCGTGGCGCAGGGTGTGGGGGATTGGTTCATCGAGCTGCTCGCGCAGCTCAGCGAGATCAGGCTCAATCGGGAACACACTGATCGAGCCGCCGTAGTCATCCCCATGCGGGTGGTCGTGGTCATACACGAGCTGCAGATGCCAGATGCGGCGACTGCCGGGGATGTCGCTCACGATGGATCCGAGCCACGACATCCGGCCATCGGCGAGCCGATCCGGCCTGAACTGGGGGAAGAAGTGGTTCATCACTTCCAGCTCGGCCTGGAAAAGCTCCGGATCCCGCTCGTACCAGTAGAGGGAGGGTGCGGCGAGCTTGCCCTGGGGCACGGTGATGGCGACCTCGGAGTCGCCCCGCTCACTGAGGGGGCGGATGGCGCCTTGCTGGGTGACCATCACCTCTTCACCGCGCAGGAGCTGAGCGGCGAGTTGCTGGCGGCGGGCGGAAGCGGCGTCTTTAGCAGCGGCGGTCATGGCGAGGGCGCTGAACTGCTGCCATCGTTGATGCGCCGCTCCCCCTCATGGGGAGCTCACATGCGAAGGACGACTGGCTGAAGCAATACCTGGCGCCTAAGCCAGCAGCGAAAGGGCCTGGATAGCTGCTGCCGTTGCATTGACTGCCGCCATCACAGGGCTAGACCAACCGGAAATGTATGCACCGAGCGAATAATCGCCGAGGACACCTCACGACCGTGAAAGGCTAACGCTGATAGGCTAATCATCAGGCCGGACTAGAGCATTGGGACCACTTCTGAAACGCTTCTGGACTGATCACCGCTTGGCCACGGTCATCAGCATGGCGCTGCTGTTCTTGGGCCTGCTGATCAAGCCGTGGACCTTGGTGCTCGTCTTGGTTGTGGCCTTCGGTGGTCCGCTGGTGGGGAGTCTTCAAGGCCTCGCCGCAAGCCCAGTCAGCCATTGGCGCCGCAGCCATTGGCTCGGTCTCGCGCTGCTGCTGTCCGCAGTGTTGCTGGCCCTGACAGGGAGCAGTGGAGGACAGGGCGCATTGGTCCTTGCTCTGCTGCCGGTGGCCTGGGTCTTGGTCACCGATCGATCCATCCTGCAAGGCAGCAACGAGAACGAACGAACCAGCCGTGGAGAGCCTCTGACTCTCTCCAGAGCTGCAGATGTTGACGGGAGTAGTGCACAGCCTGAAGCCAGGCACGATCGCGAAGCAGCAGCTGCAGGCCCCCCGGAACGCCTCATTGGCAGCAAGCTCCTAGCCAAGATCAAAGAGCTTGGCGATGTAGGCAAATCAGATCTTGTACGCGCTTGCGGCTATGTCAGCCAGAAGCCCGACGGGTCAGAGCGACTGAATTTCACTGCGTTTTACGAAGCCTTGCTGGAAGCCAAGGGCATCGAGGCCTCAAACAGCAACCCTGACGACGAAGTAGAGGAAGAAGCAACTGTTAACTTCGATGCTCTATGGAATTATTTCCAAGAGGGCGGCGGAGACATCTGGAACGAAGACGAGACGGTGTACCTAGGCACATTTGAGGGGGACCCAGGCACTTACATCATCGAGGTCAATGGTCCCGATGAATACGAAGTTCCCTACTGCACTGGTCGAGAAGACCTACCTCGAATCGTCGAAGCATTCGTTGACAATGGGGGCGCCATCTCAGACTTGCTCAAAGCGGTCAGTCCGTCATCAACAAAACCGGGCAATACAGCTCTTCCCGAAGGATGGGACGACCTTGGAAGCACAGAAGTCGTTGAGCGCCTAAAGACATCGACTGATGTCAGCGCAGAGATTCTTCGTGCCCTCTCTGGTTCTGATGACTGGGAAGTGCGGCAAGCCGTGGCTTGGCATGACAACACTCCCGTCGATGCTGTCGAGGCCTTGGCCGAGGATGACGACTCTGATGTAAGAAGAGCCACTCAGGAGCGTTCACTACCGATGGAGTGGCGAACCAAGAGTCAGGACGAGAAAGTCTCAGCACTGCAATCTGCGGACATTCCTCTAGATATCATCCAGGGGCTGTCCGCATCAGAAGACTGGTCCATTCGTCAGGCTGTGGCCTGGAGTCCCAGCACTCCGGAATCAATCCTGACAACACTTAAAGAAGATAGGGATGACGACGTCAAAGCTGCTGCTACCGAAGAGCGAAAACTATCCGTCGAGTGGAGATTCTTGGGCGACTGGGAGAAGGTGGAAAGGCTGCAGGCAGAAACTTTGAGCCCTGAGATCCTAACAATTCTCTCCAAGTCACGCGCTTCCGACGTACGCAGAGCTGTCGCATTAAATGCCTGCACGCCAGAAACGGTATTAGCTCAACTGTCACAAGATGACGACAAGAGTGTGCAATCAGGGGTTAGGGAACGTCAACTCCCGAATGCCTGGAAAGCGCGGGATGATGACGAGCGCATCGAATCACTGAAAGAAGAAGCAGTCCCCGAAGATGTACTTTCAATTCTTGCCCAATCAGGAGATTGGAGGATCCGCCAAGCGGTGGCCTTATCGCCAGCAACCTCAGCATCGATTCTAGAGCGGCTATTTCGCGATGATGACACTGACGTGCAATCAGCCGTTAGAGAGCGCAATCTTCCCGAAGACTGGAAACAACTAGACAGTGATGAAAAGGTTGAAAAGCTCAATGAAAGCTCTGCCGCTCAAGATGTGCTTAAGATCCTCTCAAAATCTGGCAATTGGGAGATCAGACGAGCCGTTGCCGCTAACGCAGCGGCTTCCGAGGAACTCCTAAAAGAACTCATCAAGGATGAGGACGACGATGTCAAACGAGCTGCAAAGAAAAGCCTTAGACGCATGGGAGCCGGCAGCAGTACCGCAGACACACAGGTCGGCGAGGACGATGAAGAGCATAGTATCTACATCAAGACTGAACCTGGTGGAAGCATTCGATTTGGAACCCTCAATGCAGATCAGATTGAGGCGCTGCAAAATTGCATCGAAGCGCAGGAACTTACCGATGACTTAAGAGAGATTGGCGACAACTCGTCAGGCGAACTGAACGAATGCGAAGGCGTTGTCAACAGTGGCGACGAAGGCGACTTCGGGAATGAAGGCACCATTGTTTACAGCGCAGATCAACCAGCACTCGGACCAGATTACAACGATGACGACTCGTTTAAGGACGGTGTCTATGTCGTGATGATGCGCTTAAGCAAATGTTCAATCTCATTTGAATTCATGGCCAGTGGAGGCTTCGACGAAGACGAATTCGAGGAAGTTTCAGTACCTGTTCGCCTGCCCGAAGAAATCGTACACGGCCTTTACGGACACCCCGAGTTCAACATCATCACTGGCTTCCGCTTCCGTGGGGAACCAGTTGAGGAGTACGACGGCGAGGTTGAGGATCGCGGCTACGACGACCAGCTAACCTTCTTTGCAATCAAAGGCGGAGAAGTCACAGTTCTGTATAGCAACTTCAATGGCGAAGAAGAGTGGTGCGATCCAGAAGAAGCCCAAGATGCCATCCAGCAATGACTGGAGCCCCGAAAGCATCGCGCCCAAAATGGAGAAAAAGAGACTAGCCACGCGTAGCAACTTCGGCCAGCAGCATAAGCTCCATGAGTTCTATATATGCAGCGATATCAATCTCCCCTTGCAACAACATCTCGCGACATCTTGATTTCATCTCCGACATAAGCCGTACTGCCTTTTGTGCGTCAGAAGACCTGAAGTCTTGCCACTGGTCAAAAACACTCAGCGCATTCAGGATGCTCTCTCTCTTCTTCGAATCTATGGAAACGCGGCACCTGTCAGCAAGGGATTGCACCCGTTTTCCCACTACAGCATAGGCCTCTTCACTTAACCTATTGCCAATATATTTAAGCCTAATGTCATCGAGAATCTGCTCGATTTTACGCAGCGCTTTTGCAGGATCCTCATCGACATTCATTGAGATCTGCTGCAAATTCGAGCTCACTGCAAGCACAATCCCAGCCGAGCGCTTCTTTCTCCAGTACTGAAAACCGTAACCAAGCAGTGAACTCAACAAGAGAAGATAAGCTCCTGCCTGAAGATCACTATTTTCATTCCACAACCTCCAGAAAGCTTGACTGGGATCACCGTCCTTGTAGACACTCGCGGCATCTGTATCAATTTCGACAAGTCCGGAAGCAAAAGCAAGGCCTGGATCTTGGTCAACGAGGCCTGGATAGTAAGGAATAAGTTTGCGATAGTTAAGAATCAGCGACCAAGCAAGCTCTTTCACAAAACCACGATCCAAGCCACTACGTGCTAGCAACACAGTAGGAATAGAGACAGAAGAGATATCACTCGTCGGCAGGCTTGGATTTAAGCTCACTGAGCCCGCCAAGATCTTGGCGGGTCGATACACCCCGGGATATCGAGCGCCAAGGTAGTTGACGACATCTATCCCAAGACCCTGAAGATAGGCCCCGCGAGTAGAAAGGAGCCTAAGTAGATCCCGGCGTGAAGAGAGATCACCGATATAGACCATTGAGCCTATGCGTCGATCCCTCAGAGATTCTGCAGCGATCGCGAGTGGCATATTGACAAGGGTCTTTTTATCCACTCTTCCGAAATCTGCAAAAAGCCTTCTTGCAGTAAAGTCAATACCGCTTTCGGGCTGACCGATGGCAACTGGCCCACAGCGACCAAGTAATAATTCCAAGCTATTGTGAGGCTCAACAGCTCTGCTTTCAGGGCACTCCTGGGAAATTATAAATAGTTTCTCTTGAGCAACAATCGCAATAGGATTGACGAGACCATTGTCTAACGATGCTTTCGCGACATCGTACTGAACAAGCGCGATATCCGCCTGTTGTCGTTCAAGCAACCGAAGGTTCTCGGCAGATCCACTCGTTTCTAAAATCCTGATGTGATGACCACTGCTCGATCCTCGCTGGAAAGCATCTTGTAGAACTTGACCAAGCTCACTGTAGAAGCCATTTCTCGTTCCTGTCGCCAAACGATAGCCAGCTTGGGGATGAGACATGACGCACGAATGGGCGATCCAGATGACGAGACCAACGCCGATGGATAGCCCTATGAGCCGTGGAGATTTAACCACTCGTACCAATGCTACAGCTGCATAGAACCCATACAGCCATCATAAACGGGCCACGTGACCAACTCATGTAACGCAGTGACCAACACTGCTTGCAGTAGTCATCGGAGGAGTTCTATAATTGATGAATTCTTGGTGCTCACATGCCCTTCGCCGCTTTCCGTCAATTCTTGGACAATGCAGCCAAGACCCTTGACAAGCCAGATCCCAACAAACCCGAGGGGGAAGCCCTTAAACAAGTCGAAACATCGCCTCAGATCATTCGGCCGGACTCGATTGAAGCCTACTCTGAAGTTATCAAAGCTGTCTTCAATAGCCTTCAACTCCCATCTCAACCGGACAAAGTTGAGAAAGGAAGACTCACCTGGAACAAGCAAAAAGGCAGCGCCAGGGTCATCATTGAACTCGAGACTAATGAGACAGCCAAAGACCCTGACGATCGGGAAATCACCTTGCAAATTACAGCTCCATTGGTGAAGCTGCCCAAGGATCTTAAACTCGATCAGAACCTCTTCAACCTATTCCACCTCCTACTCGATCTCAACAACCATCTCTCTGATTGTCGACTAGCAGTCTGCGAAGAGTTTGGTGTAGTTCTGGTTGTCAGGAGAAGGGCCCTCGGCCTCGATCAGGTTGAATTCCTCCATATGCTCAAAGTCATCTCACACAAAGCAGATAAATTCGACAACTTACTTGCGCGTGATTTCAAGCTTCCAATGTGGGGCAGCGACAACGAGATCAACTTCTAGCGCCTTCGGGCATATTCTTCAGTGATTGGGATTGTGCAGATGCTTGCCACAATGCCCAATCACTATTTTTTGCAGCTCTTGGTCCCAAAAGAAATGAATCCTGAGGGTTCGGTTCTCTGAGTCTTTTGAGCCAATCTTGAGGTGCTGCCACATCTCGACGGTCTTGCCGTCGTAGGAGAACGTGCGTGCCCGACGTGCTTGAGGGTTCCGCTCGATCGTCTGGGACTCGCGGGGTGCATAGCTGTTAGCCCCAAAGACCTGCCCCGCCACCATGTCTGGCGCCCCATCCAACTTGCGTTGACGAAAGGCAGTCGCAAGCAGCCACAACAGCTCGAATAGCTGGCCGCCATGTTCGAAGCCTTTGGCCTGATCAGCGGAATCCCAGGCGCTCTCAAGAACACGGAGGTGACCCGGAAACAGCTCGTCGCTAATCAGCTGGAGGCATTGGCGCGGCTTCAGGCGCTCCTTCGTTGCCACGGAACGCAGGCTGTTGAACAGCCTTTCGTTGAGCTCCTGCTCTGTGGCGCCCATTGCTGATGCGCCCCATGTGGCCAAGCCTGGATCGCCGCGGCCATCACTCGCTCCAGCCTGCTGGAAATAGTCGAGTTGCAGTTGGATCGCATCGAGCTGGTTCACCGTCGCGGCCAGCTGGTCTTCTAAAGACTTGTTCTCGAGAAGAACCAATTCCAGCTCTTGATCCCTGAGGTCCAACTGCTGCTTGAGTTCATCTTCAACGCTTGTGGCAAGCTCCACAGCCTGCTCGCCCTGCTCCTGCGCTTTCTCCGTGCGGCGTTCCCAGGCCGCCTTGTTGAATTCAAATTCCCGCCGAAGGCGGCGTTCTTCAGCTTTGCTGGCCTCTAAGCGTTTGCTGATCTGGTCTTGCTGCTCTTCAAGCTCCTTCAGTCGATCCAGGCGTTCCTTTGCCCGCGTGGTTTCGCTTGGCACTCCAAAGAGTGAGCGAATCAACTGCTCGACCTTGGCGGCATCCTCGGGCGCTTTTCCCGCCTGATCAGTCAGGCTCAGATACCAGGGGTAGTGGCGACCATCCTGGGTGGGGTAGTAGCTGTAGCCGCATTTGCTGACGTCATAACTGGCCGCCAGAAGGTCCTGTAATTCGCGGAATGCGGTTTCGGTGCAGTTGATCACCAACCGCATCTTGTCCGTGGCACTGGTGCGGTCAAAATCCCAGGCGAAGGCGCTGGTCACCCCCAGTTCACGCAGACGCCGGCTGGCCTTTGGAATCGGAATCGAGATCTGAAGTCGGAAGGCATCCCGCTTCGAGGTCGTGGTTAATCCGGTCACCACCGCATCAAGGCCGGTTGCCGCTTCTGGCACTTCAGCGGCCACCAGTGCAGCCATGTCCTTCGGCAGGTAGCCAATCCACTGCTCCCGCCAAAACACCTTCACCGCATTGGGATCCCACTGGTTATCCGGCTCATGCAGAAGGGTGAGCGGATCACCAATGGCCAGCCCCAGCGCCATCTTGTCGGCGGCGTGATCCAACTTGTAAGCCAGGAAGGTGGTGAGGATCTCCCCGCTGCTCTGCTGTTGGCGCTTATGCCTCGCCGCTTGGCGTTCGGCGCTGCCCGACTCATCGAGGTGCTGGAGCCGCCGAAGCAGGTTGTCCTTGGGCACCGTCTGAGCAATGAAGTCCGTTCTTCAGCCTAAGAAACCCCGATCAACTCAGGCCTGAAGATCAATCGCGTGATCGGCAAAGGTGCCATACGCGCCGGGATCGCACGTGAGCAGGATCACCTGTAGGCCTCGATCCACGGCCGTGCCCAGCATCTGCTTGACCATCTGAACCCGCGCAGGGTCGGAGTTGGTGAAGGCGTCATCGAACACCAGGGGCAAACAGCCGTCATGGCTGCTCTTGAGCACATCGGCCATCGACAAGCGAAGCGCTGCAGCCAGCTGCTCCTTCATGCCACCACTGAGTTGGTGGAAGTCATAGAACTCACCACCACGCCGTAACTGCAGGCCGCCAAACCCTTGGGACTGGTCGTAGCTCAACTGGGCGACGGGACCATCGGGGATGAGCGGCCTCAAAAATGTGCCGATGGATTGAGCAAGGGGTTCGCTGTAGCGGCTCGAAAGATCAGCCTGCGCCTCAGTGAACAACTGCTGCAGCAAGCGATGGGCATCGGTGACTCGCTTGAGGCTTTGGTAGTCGAGTTGGGCGGCTTCTTGCTGGACCCGGGCTTGTTCAACGGCTCCGTAGGGATCCTCATCGCTGATGCTGTCGCAGCGTTGCTTGGCTGCACCGCGGCGATCCAAAAGGGTTTCGATCTTGAGCTGCAGCGCCTCAATCTGGCTCTGCAGAGTCGCTAGCTCCTGCTCCTGATCGCCGCTACTCAAGGCAGCGCGTTCGGCTTGCAAGCCGCCGAGCTCTTTCTCAGCCTGTTGGCGCTGCTGAGCGAGTTGCTCCACCTGCGCCTGCAGGGCTTCGCGGGTGCCGTTGGCTTGGATGAGAGCATCCAACCTGCGCTGACGATCCAGGCGTTCTGCCTCTGCGACCTGAAGCTGGCTGGCGCCATCGAGCTTGTTGGCCTTGAAGCTCTCCAGAGCGGACACGACCTGATCGAGCTCTGTTTCGGCTTGGCCTAAGGCTGCTGCGGTATGCGAGAGGGTCTTGGCAAGGCTCTGCTGCAGGGCTTCAAGGTCACCTAACGCCGCTGGCAGGGCTCGCTCCTGCTCGAGCCCCTGTTGAACTGAGGCGAGCGCAGCAACGTGCTGTTGGAGCTCCTCAAGGCGCTGCTCGAGGCGCTGCTCGAGGCGTTGCAGTTCCTGCTCTTGAGCGGCTTGATCCTGTTGGGAGGCAGTGCCGAGGGCGAGCAGTTGTTGCTCGACACCAGTGCGTTGCTCCGCCATCTGTTCGGCGCTCTCGAGCGAGCTCGCGCCCAAGCTCGCCAGACCAGCCTGAAAGGCCGCTTCTGCAGCAGCGGAATGCGCATCAAGGTCACCCAGGGCAGCTCCACCGCCTGGAGTGATCTCCAACGCCACACCGTCGCCAACCTGCACCTCGAACACCGAGCTGAGTTGACGCTGCTCACCGCTGGCAATCGCCTCGCCGTTGATGCAAACAGCCTGATCAGCGCGTAGAACCCGAACCCCAGCAGCCATGGCTTCCCGGCGCGTCGCCGCATCGCGCCAGGCTTGCTGCAACTCCCTCAAGTGGGTGAGTTCGCTGCGGCCAATCGGAGGTTGTGCGGCGAGTTGCTGCTCCAGCTCGGCGCGTTTAGCCGCGCTGCCCCGCAGCTGCTCGATCTCCAGGCGCAGCCGGCTGCGGCTGTCGCCAAGGCGTGCTCGTTCCACCAGCAGTTGGAGCAGCTGATTGCGTTGGTCTAACTGCTGTTTCTGAGCATTCAGCGTGGCGCGCGCTTCCCGCTTGGCTTCAGCAGCGCGCACCAACTCCTGCTCCGTGGCATCAGCGCCGTCTTGACTCCGCCGCAAGCCGTCTAAACGGTTCTGCGTTGCGACAAGTTGGGTCGCCAACTGATCGAGATCGGCCAGTTGCTTGGTTGCGTTGTCGTGCCGCAGGCGCAGTGGCTCAAGCGCTTTGGAAGCCAGCTCAATAGCGGCATCCAAACGAGCCGAGGCTTCTGCCCCCTGGGTGATCAACTGCCTGCGCTGCTCAAGCGCCGGGAGCGCCTGGTTCTGCAATGTCTCCAGCTCGTCGCTGATCCCCGCCAGTTCAACTCCGGCCTCCTCGTAATCGCTGAGGCGGGCCAGGGCACGATCCAAGGCGAACTCGGCCCGCTCCAACTCGTCCTGGCGTTGCCAGAGCGGCGAGTTTTTCTTGATTCCGCGCGTGGTGAAGTTCTCCTCAAGCGCAGCCTCAATGCGCTGAGCGACGCGCTGGTCATGGCCCGATTGCTGAACCACCGCACCACCGCTCTGCTCCAGCTGAGCGAGCAGCGCATCAAAGTCGTAGTGGGCTTTACCAGCCTCCAGAAGGTTCTCGCCTGCCGTCCCCTGCATCACCCAGAGGTGGGCCCATCGGGTGGGTAACACCGTTGTGGCCTGACGGCTGCCGAGCGTTTCCTTGACGCCGAGCAATTCAGCGAGCACCTCCTCAGCGACAGCACCGTTCAGCGACTGAGCACTCGACTCAGCCAACAGGCTGACCTGACCCGAACTGCCACTGAAGCGTTTTCGCAGCGTCCAGGTGTCGCCTTTGGCTTCAAAGCCAACGGTGACGGTGGGTTGGCCGAGATGCAGTCGCGACTGGAGTGCCTCCACAGGTGCGCCAGTCGCTGTTGCCTTCAGGAATAAGGCCCGATGCAAAGCCTCAACCAAGGTGCTTTTGCCGGATTCATTGGCACCACCGACCAGGGTGATCCGCGGTGAAAACTCCAGGCTGAGATCGCCATGGAGTCTCACGTTCTGCAGCTGGCAGTTGAGCAGACGCATGGTGATCAGAGAGTGGTGAAGCGGAACAGTTCGCAGAGAGCGGTGCGTGCGAGGGCGGCCTGCTCTGAGTCAGGGTCATCGTCCCGTTGCAGTCGGCTTTTCAGCTGCTCGGCGACGCGAGCAATTAATGGGTCTTCCATTCGGCCCGTCAGTTGCTCCAGTTCGTTCGCTTCCGGTGACTGCTGACACTCACCCTTGAGACGAAGCCTGAGCAGGCGGCTGTCCAAGTCGGCGACGATCTGGTCGTAACGGCGATGGCCCGCAAGGCTCAGGCTGCCGCTGACTTCAACACGCAGCAAATCTCGAGCGACCCGGCCGGCGGTGAGCTCATCCACCTGCCGCTCAAAGCGATCGAGATCATCGTCGCTATTGAAGCGAAAGCGGATGTTGTGCCAGCGGATGCGGCCGGTTGGGATCGTTTGCACCTGCGGAGCACCCCCGCGGCTCACATCCACACAGAGCACTTGACCGCGCTGGTTGTCCTCACCCTGATCAAAGCGATCGGGCTCTGGGGTACCTGGATACCAAGCGATCTCGGAGACCTGTTTGAGGTTGTGCCAATCCCCAAGGGCGACGTAGTCGACCTCCGTCCGTGGAAGCGCAACCAGATCCATCAGGTTGTTAGAGCCCGCCTGAGCTTCTTCATCCAGCCCATAGTCACGAGCGCCAAAGCCGTGCACGCCCCCATGGGCTAAGACGACTCGCGGCTTGTTGGCATCCAAAGCTCCCCAGTCGAAGGAACGCAGCCAGAGCGTTGGGTCGGTGCTGTCTTGATTGCGCAGCAACGGGCAAGGCAGAAGCACCACTTGATCAAGCTCCACAGGCTCTCGCTCAAGGAGCAACCGGAGGTTGGGCGCCATCTGGCGTTGATGCCTCAAGAAATCCTCGCGATGCCACACCGTGCCCAAAGCGCCGTGGTCGTGATTACCCGGGATCACTAGAACCGGGATCTCCATCTCGCCAATCGCCTCGAGCACCTCAAGGACCGCGGTCGTCGGGGGTGTCGGCGAATCAAACAGATCACCGGCTACGACGACGAAGGCTGCGTCCTGGATGCGCGCGGCATCTCGGATACGGCCGATGGCGTTCAAGCGCTCCTGCTGCAGCTTGAAGCGCTTCTGCTCATCGGCGATCTGGCGGTAAGGCTTGCCGATCTGCCAGTCGGCCGTGTGGATGAAACGGGTCACGCGCCAACCTCCTGTCCTTCCAAGGCTGAGTCTGCCGCCATCAGGCTGCAGAGCCGGCTGAGGCGTTGCACGTTCTGAATGCTGTTGCTGATCCCCGAGGCCAGCTGGGGGGAGCCCACGACGATTGAGAGGCACTGGGCCCGGCTGATTGCCACGTTCAGGCGGTTGGGGTCCAGCAGAAAATCCAGGCCGCGAGGGGCACTGTCGCCATCACTGGCAGTGAGCGAGTGGATCGCCACTGGCGCTTCTTGCCCCTGGAATTTGTCCACCGTGCCGATGCGGGCCTTGTGGCCGATGCGTTTCTGCAAACGGTTCACCTGCAAGTTGTACGGAGCGGTGATGAGGATCTGCTTCTGCCCCAGGACACCGCTTTCGATCGTCATCGTTCCGTTGACCAGTCGGGCCCGCTGATAGGGCTGGCCATAGAGCTGATCCACGAGTGAGGCGATGCGGTCCACCTCCTCCTCGCTTGCGGTGCTGTTGCCGCTGTGGTGCACCGGATCAAACATCAGTCCCTGGCCTTGCCCGGTCCACTCCACGCGGTTGGCGTTGTTGGCCTCAGCCCCCTGCAATTCCCCGGCGTAAAACAACGTCGACACCAGCTGCGTCAGCGACGGTGGCATCCGCCAGCTGGTAGCGAGGAAGACACCACGATCCCGCGGAACCACGGGTTCATTCGCCATGGCGTAATCCAGGCAGCTGAGGCCGCTGTCATCCGGGTGAGCCGCCCGGTTGGGTTGGGAGAGCTGCTGCTGATCGCCAACCAACAGGATGTTGCGAGCGACTCGGCTGAGATACAGCAGGTTGCTGAGCGACACCTGCCCCGCTTCATCGATCACCAGCAGATCGAACGGCGCTTCGTCATAGCGCTCCTTCACCAGCGTGAAGATCGTGCCTCCGAGCACGGCGGGGTTCTCAGGCAGGTTTTTGTCCTGAAGCGCCTGCACACGCGTGCCCGCGAGGGCCTTGACATCGCTCTTCTCACTGGAGCTACTGGCGACCTTCACCACCAAGGCAGCGTTGCTCGTCTGATCCAGACAGTCCTGCACCTTGAGGAGCAGGTTGTTGATGGCTTCGTTGGTGGTGGAGCTCACCGCCACCCGCTGGCCCTTGGCCACCAACGCGGCAATCAGTTGCCCCGTCACGGTTGTTTTGCCTGTTCCCGGCGGCCCCTGCAAGGACAGGCCAATGCCATCGGCCTGGGCGAGAAAGGCAGCGAGTGCCTCGGCGGTGCGGGTGGGCTCGCTGCGAACGGTGGCGTTGAGCTGCTCCAGTTCGGGAATGGAGCGGCGCTCCAACAGGTGCAGCAAGGCAGGCGGCAGTAGCTTGCGCTCGAACACCCAGCCCTGGGCCAGGCGAACCAAGTGCTCAAGCATGAGCCGGTAGATCGCCTTAGGGAATGGCACCAGATCGGCCTGCTGCGGCAGACCTGAGCCACTGAGACCCTGGGCTTTGGATAGGGCGTCTTGAGTCACCGTCAGCGTGAGCTGATCTGCGGCGTTCTCATCAAGCTGCCCGTTGGCACCCCAAGCTTTGCCATCGGCGGTGAGGAGATGGGGCAAGGGCACGAGCCGCTCACCGCTGCTGAGCAGTGGAACCACCGCAAACCGGGGCTGGCGACCCTCTTTGGCTGACAACTTCAGGGGCTGCTCGCCATCAAAGCGATAGCGATAGCCCAGAGAGCGCTTGACCGGATCCACGCTCTGAAGTCGTGCGCCAGCAATCACCTCGCTGTCGTCGTTCCGTTCCTCCGGTGTCATCTGGAGGCGGTTGAAGAACTCCCACCACTCCACCTTGCCTTCACGTTCGTGGAAATCGATCAGCTGGGAGATCAGCTTCTGAAGGCGCCAGCTGTAGCCCCGCGGCCCGATGGCATCGGGATCGGTGAGTGGGGTGGGCAGCTCATCACGGAGCTCGCGAGCCGCCACTTCCAGATCCTTCTCATAGGCGATGGCCTTCTGCTCATGGGCCTCGTCCTTGGCACCGATGCCCCACTTGTTGGAGCGGAATGGGAGTTGCTGGGTTTCGGGGAGCTCCAGAAGGAAGCGATGCAACCCTTCGGTCACCTGGCAGTCCTTTTCGTTGTAGTCACGCAGGTCTTTGAGGATCTTGGGGTCAGCGCTCTTTTTCCATTCGGCGTATTGCACCACCGAATCCGCTGCGTTCTCCACCTCTTCTGCCCGGGGCGGACCATAGAGCCGCTCCACCTTCTTGATCGAATAGCTGGGTGCGCCCACCAACACGCCATTGCGCACGATCGGATAGAGATCCACCAGCAACTCCTCGCGCAGCCACTGATCGATCAGGGGCACATGCACCTGATGGCGTGAGGCGAGGGTGCCGAGAGCCGTCTTTTCGTAGCTGGCGTAGTGGTAGACGTGCAGATCGGGATAGCGTTCGCGGCGGTTCTGCACCCACTGCACGAACGCGTCAAAGGCTTGCTTTTCTTCCTGGGGGTGATGCGCCCACCAGTCCGCGAATTGCAGCGCACCCTGCTCATCGCGGTAGCAGGCGCCAAAGAGGTATTCGATCTTCTCCCCGCTCACCGGGTCGGGGTAGCCCTCCATGTCGAACCAGATGTCGCCGGCATCAGGGGCTGGGAGCATCTCGAGCCCCTTGGCCTGCTGCGCAAGAGGCCGCACCTGAAAGGCAGGGCGCTCGTCATCCCGTGACGCCGAGGCCAGCTGAATGCAGGCCTGATCGCGCAACCGGACCAACATCCCCGGATCAAGACCCGCCACGGAATGATCATCAGGGCAGGCGGCTAGCGCGTCGATTGTGGTGATGCCGGCGCTGCGGAGCTTGCTGCGCTGGCTCTGGCGCATCCCAGCCACCAGGATCAGATCACGCTTGTCCTCCAGGCGTTGCTGAATGAAGGGCTCCCAGAGGCCATGGTCACCAGGGGCGTCTTCGGGTTCTTGGCTGGGATCAAACGCAGCCCTGAAATCGCGATAGCGCTGACGCAGTTGGTCGTACCAGCTCCAGAACTCACCACTGGCGTACTCGAGGAAGCGGCGACCACCGAGATACAGCTTGAAGCGATCAGGACGCTGTCCCAGGATCGGCGTGAGCAGTTCGCAGTAAGCGCAAGCCTGTACCAGGTAGATCGGCTTGGAGTGGCTGGAAAGCTTGCATTCAATGGGAATGTAGCTCCAATCGCCAAGGGCCGACGGTTCTTCGATCCGCTCCAGCAAGTCGGCCGAGCCCCGCATCTCCTCATTGCGCATCGAGGCCTGCCAGATGTAATCGGCACCAGATCCCATCGCCTCCAGCGCCTCCTCGTAGTCCGAGGCGTCCTGCTTGCCCCTCAGCTCAGCAACGCGCTTGCCATCGCTCTTCAGCTGGGCAATGAGAACCTTTTCGTGTTCAAGGCCTGCATCAAACAAGAGCTCATCGAGAGCCTTGGCCTTGGGGCGAGGCGCCCGTTTGGGATCCGAGGCATGCACCTCCTCCCACCAGGCGCCGATCACCGGGCTCCTGCTGAAGAGAGCGAGCTGGGAAGGGGTGATCCGGCGATCGGACATGGCTCAGTTGAAAACAGCGGTGACGCTCACGACGCGAGCCGTGGGATTGCGAGCGAGTGCGGTTAGCCGGGCGTCTGCGTAGTTGCGGGCCTGTACGACTTCATCAAAGACCTTGCCAGCAACATAGAGGGTGACCTTGATCTTCATGGGGCAGCACTAAAGCGGAGGGTTTTTCTGGTGGGCTTGGGCTATTCGATCTGACCGGCCAGAGCAAGCTCTGCCAACTCTCTCTCGCCGGATTGAATTGCCTTCAGCAACGGCCGTGAGAGCTGCAGGAGCTGAATGCCAGCCTGCTCATAGGCATATGCAGGGGAGATAAACGAGTGGGTTTTCTGGTACTTCACCAATCGCTTGTTCTCCTCAGGCAGAACATAGTTGAATTGGCCATAGCTCTTCAGGTAACGATCCAGCACTTCCTGTTCAGGCTCATTGATGCCAGACCAATCCAAGGCGAAGAGCTCTGCTGCTGCAACTTTGCGCGGGTAGTGATGATCCTTAGTCAACTTGACGGCCTTCGGGGTGGGGCTGTCAGCAAGCGCCCTAAGAGCCTCAACAGAGATAGATCCTGTCCAGAGCTCATCGGATTGTGGGAAATACCAAATAGCTGCTCCCACCATGGTTTCGAGCAATTGCCGCTGGTTAGCGCTGCACAGCTCCGATTGATAGAAGCCCTGTTGGCTCAGAACGGTGCGGGCAACAACGTCAGCGCGCTCGAGCAAACGGGTTGCGGTCAAGTCTGGGCTCACAGGTCGATGCTCTCCAAGAAGATGCGGCAGTGCATCAAGCGGTCGGCGTCAATGGCCCAAGCAGCGATCTGGCTGTGCTTGGCCTCGGCGTCTTCTTTCATCTCCTCCACAACCCCGTCGTGGAAGCGCTCGAGGTG
>Ga0194124_10001785_pt1 | contig 25899 bp, 28 predicted proteins | sample TA2KigCas0mmetaG_FD_148605 | JGI IMG/M metagenome (GOLD analysis project Ga0194124, IMG submission 148605) | Freshwater microbial communities from Lake Tanganyika, Tanzania - TA2015031 Kigoma Deep Cast 0m | ecosystem: Environmental > Aquatic > Freshwater > Lake | place: Tanzania: Lake...
GTCTTTTAATTACAAAAAAAAATGAAAAAATTTCAAGAAATGAAAGATGTGAAGCGACAGGTAAGAAATTTAAAAACTGCTGTGGAGAATTATAAATTTTAAATATAACTTAAAATATACAGCAAAATTATTAATCCAAATATACTACTGAAAATCAAAACTTTTTTAGATTTAAAAATTTTTTTTAAATTGTTTTGTTTAATAGTTAGTGTAGTTAAATTATCAATATTAGAAATAAACCCTTTATTTCTTCCAATGTTTAAAAACTTATTTTTTCTCTGATTTATAATTTCTTCTGAGGTCATATCTTTATAAAATTCTAAATTTTTAGAAATCGAGTGTCTAAGATTACTCAACATCAAATCTCTATCACGATGTGCGCCTCCAAGGGGCTCTGGAATTATTTCATCAATAATATTAAGAGCTAAAAGATCTTTGGATGATAATTTCATAGCTTTAGCGGCATCAAGCATCTTCTTTGGATCTCTCCATAAAATAGTGGCACAACCCTCAGGTGATATTACTGAATAAATTGCGTTTTCAAACATTATAACTTTGTTCGAAGATGCAAGAGCTATTGCACCACCAGACCCTCCCTCTCCAATTATAATTGCAATAGTTGGAACTTTTAATGTCATAGAGCATTCAATTGATTTTGCTATCGCCTCAGCCTGTCCCCGCTCTTCTGCTCCAACTCCTGGATATGCACCAGGAGTATCAATAAATAAAATTATTGGAATATTAAATTTATTTGCCAAATTCATTAAACGAGTAGTTTTTCTATAACCCTCGGGTCTCATCATTCCAAAATTTCTTTCAATTCTTGAGTCCAAATCTTCTCCTTTTTCCTGGCCAATCACCAAAACTGACTGTCCATTAAAACTTGCAAAACCTGCTATTACTGATTTATCTTCTCCATAATATCTGTCACCGGATAGGGAAATGAAATCTCGAAATAATTTATCGATAAAAAATTTTGATTTAGGTCTTTCTTCATGCCTTGCAACCATTGTGGTTTGCCAAGGATCTAGATTAGAGTAAATTTCTTTTAATTTATTATCTAATTCTTTTTGAGTGGTGGAAATTTTTTTTATATCTACTTCTGAAAGTCCAGTTTGATTATAAGGATCTTTTAATTTTTCTATTTGACTTTCAAGATTTTTAATATCTGTTTCAAAATTTAGATAAGTTTTCATAAGTCCTATATAACCGAAAGTTAATTCACAGGAAAGAAATAAAATGAAAAAGTATTAACGAAATTATTGAAAATTGAAAAAAATTACTTTAAGATAAAAAATAAATTACAAATTTTAGTAATTTTTAATTTTTCTACTAGTTATAACTTTTTTTAAAAGATAACAAAAAACTTTAATTTTTAAATAAATTTCATTTTACTTTATTAAAATAAAAGAAAACTAATCTGAATTAGAACTAAAATTAGTTCTATTTTTAAATGCTGAAAATAAAGTTCCATCATCTAAACTTTCTATTTCACCACCAATAGGTAAACCTTGAGCTAATTTTGTCACTTTAACTTTAGTACTCTTTAAGCTATCTTGAATATAATAAGCCGTTGTTTGTCCCTCAACTGTTGCACTAGTTGCTAATATTACTTCTTCAATACTATCTTTATTAACTCTTTCTACTAATGAATTTATTAATAAATCTTCCTTTCGCTGTCCTACAGATGAAATTGTTCCACCCAGGATATGAAAATATCCCTGAAAAATATTAGAATTTTTAATTGACCACTGATCGGCGATATCCTCTACCACACATATTTTGTTAAATTTTTCTTTTGTTTTTTCGCAATTAGTACAACCTGTTGAGTAAGATTTTAAAGAACCACAAAAGTTACATCTTGCGACATTTTTATAAAACAAAGTCAAATTGTCTACCAAGGGTTTTACAAGTTCATCGCGATTATTAATTAATTTTAAAACTATTCTTTTTGCTGATTTTGGCCCAAGACCAGGAAGTTTTGAGATTAACTTTATTAATTCCTGTATTTCTTTGATGTTTTCCATTAATTATAAAGGCCACTTAAACCCAGGAATACCGAAACCTCCTGTAGCTTTTGAGATTTCTTCTGTAGTTTTTGATTTGAGTTTTGATTTTGCACTATTGTGTGCAGCAACTATTAAATCCTCAATGATATCTTTTTTTTCTTTGACAATTTCATCCGATAATTCAATTTTTTGCATTTCACCATCACCATCTAAAATTACTTTGACAGAGTTTAAACCTGAAATACCTTCAACTCTCATATTTTTAATTTTTTCTTGGCTCTCTTTTATTCTTGCTTCAAGCTCTTTGGCTTTTTCCAAAATCTTCGAAAAATCGGTCATTTATTAATCTTCTTTGTTAAATTTAATATCTAATAATTCTGCATCAGGAAATTTTTCAAGAACAGATTTATATATCTCAGAATTCTTTGCTTGCTGTAATAATTCTTGTTTTTTATTTTTTTGATTTTCTTTTATTGATATTTTGCCTTTAGATTTACTAAAAGATATTATCCATCGCTCATTTGTCCAATCAAATAACTTAGAGGATAAATTTTTTACAAAGTCTGAATTTAAATTTTCATTAAAAGATACTTCAATTCGGTTATTTGCAAAACTTACTAAATTTACATTATTTTCTAATTCATATTTTAATTTCATTTCTTTTTTTTGAACACAAATCTTTATTAATTCATCAAAAGAATTTATAGTATTTTTTTGTCCTACTTTAATTTCATTTTGAATTTCTGGTTTATTTTGATCCTCCTGTGTTACATTCTTAATTTGGCTAATTATTTGAGGGTTAGATTTAATTTCAATTTGATCCATTTCAAATTTATTATTATTATCTAAATTTTTAACTATTATATTGTTTTGTTTTTTCTGAGAACTAAGATGAATCAATCGAATTAAAAACATTTCAATTGATAAATGCTGGTTAGAAACTATATCTAATTCTTCAAGAGACTTAATTGTAAATTGCCAAAATAAAATTAATATTTCTGAGTCTACTTGATTAGATATTTCTTTAATTTTTAAAAACTCTAGGTCGTTTAATAAAAAATTAGTACTCTCAAGAGATAAAGAATTAATATTTTTAAAATAATAAAGAATTTCTAAAAAATCATTAATAAAAAATTTTGGTTCAATACCCTGATCATAAATCATTCTATAAATATTGATTACTTTAGCTTCATCTCCCATTAATATTAATTGAAAAAGGTCTATCAATTGAGATTTATCAAAGTATCCAAATATTTTCTGTGCTGCCTTAAGATCTAATTCTTTGTTTTTATCTAAACTTAGCAAGCCCCTATCTAATAACGAAAGTGCATCCCGAACTGATCCTTCAGAAATCTTAACTATTAATTTTAAGGCATCGTCAGAAATTTTTCCATTTTCTTTATCTTTAATTTTCTTAATATACTCAAACATCTCTAAAGATTTTATCCTTGATAAATCAAATCTCTGGCATCTTGATACTACTGTGATTGGAATTTTCTTAATTTCTGTTGTTGCAAAAATAAATTTTAAATATTCTGGTGGTTCCTCAAGTGTTTTTAATAAACCGTTAAATGCTTGCTTACTAAGCATGTGGACTTCATCGATTATAAAAATCTTAAATTTCGCTAATGTGGGACCATATCTTGAAAATTCAATTAGATCCCTAACATCATCAATTCCTGTTTTGCTAGCCGCATCCATTTCAAGAACATCAATATGATTTGAGTTTGTAATTGCCTGACAATTTTCACATAAATCATTTTTACACAAATTTTCTATCCCTTTTAAGCAATTTAAAGCCTTAGCAACAATCCTTGCTATAGTTGTTTTTCCTATTCCTCTAATTCCAGCAAAAAGATAGGCGTTAGGCACTTTGTTCGCTTTAATAGAGTTGATAATAGTTTCAGCGACTACTTCTTGACCAATAAGATCATCAAAAGTTTGGGGTCGATATTTTAATGCTAATACTTTTGAATTTGTGTTCATTATAAATTTTAGGAGACTAGAACCTGAATAACTGTCTCTACGACTGCTTCTGTTAAGATCTGGTCGGGTTTAAGCAGCAATCACCTCTAGCCTCCAGAACTATTATAACAGTTATATTTTCTAATCTACAAGAAAAGATTAAGATTTTTTTTCTCTTATTTTATCTGCCTCAAAAACACCTAGGACGTGAAAATCTTGACAATGAAGTGCAAGTTCTTCAAGTGATTTTTGTACATTTGTGTCATCAATATGCCCATCTAAATCGCATAAAAAAAAATAGGAGTCAAAAGAACTCTTTTCAGGAAAACTTTGTAGTTTTGTTAAATTTACCCCATTTATAGCAAATCCTCCAAGAGATTGGTAAAGGGCAGCAGGCTTACTTTTTAATTTAAATAAAAAAGAAGTTATATATTTTTTGTTATTAAACTCTGGTTGAAAAACATTTTTTCCCATGATCAAAAATCTAGTCAAATTGTTATCTTCGTTTTCAATATTTTTTTTAATTACTTCTAAGCCATAAATTTTTGCACATAGATCTGATGCTATTGCAGCTTGATTCTTTAGTTTATTTTCTGAAATCATTTTAGCTGATCCGGCTGTATCAGCTCTGACATGCTCAATAAGCTTGTTTTTTTTAATAAAGTCAGAGCATTGTGCTAATGCTTGAATGTGAGAATAAACATGTTTTATATCAGAAATTTTTGACCCTGACAGACCTAACAAATTATGTTCAATCTTATGAAAATATTCGCCATAAATATTTAACCTATATTTAAAAATTAAATATTCTATACCGATATTACCAGTAATTCTGTTGGACTCAGGTATTACAATTTTAGCATCACCATCCAATGAAGCTTTAATAAAACATTCATCAAAAGTTTTACAGGGAACTAACTCAGCTATTGGATCTATTGAAATAGCAGCTAAATGAGAATAGGCACCAAAGATTCCTTGGAAATAGATTTTACTCATTAATATTTATATTCCATAATTTTTTTTAAGGCCAGGTAATCTTCCTGAGTATCTACTCCAATAGAGGATGAATTAGCAAGTGCTACGTTAATTTTAATATCATTATCTAAAGCTCTTAATTGTTCTAATTTATGCTTTAGCTCATTTTCAGATTGCTTAAACTTTACAAATTTTTCAAGAGCTTGCACCGAATAACAGTATATTCCTATATGGCGATAAATATTAACTTTATTTTTTGTTGTCCTAGAAAAACTACTAGCTTCAGGAAATTTTTTTTTATTTAAAAAATCTTTAGTTGCTACTTTAACAACATTTTTGTTTTCAAAAATTTTTTTATCTTCAATTTTTGATGCCAATGTCCCAATTTCAGATTTAAAAGAAATCATTTTTTTATTGAGATTAATTATATCCATAATATTGATGCCCGGTTCATCTCCTTGTAAGTTCATAATCAAATCTACGTCATTTTTTTTTAATTTTTTAAAAGCTTCATAAATTCTATCGGTGCCTGTTTGATGGTTTTTGCTTGTTAAAATTGCTTGTCCGCCGTTATTTTCAACATCATCTAATATTTCTTGATCCTCAGTAGCAACTACTACATCGCCAATTTTAGCCTCTTTCGCTTTCTTAAATACGTGTGAAATAATAGATAAATTATTTATTTTTAACAACGGTTTTCTAGGTAATCGAGTAGCTGATAAACGAGAGGGTATTAAAACTAAAGTTTTCATAAATTTGATTTAAATTTCTATACTATATAGAGGCAAAATTGTTCATTAAATTTTAAGTAATATTTAAATTTATCATGTTATACGTTCAAAATAAAATTTAATAAAATGGATTCGTTTGAAATAAATAAAATTATTGCAGCAATATTAATGGTTGCTCTTTTGGTGATCGGTTTAGGAAAATTATCAGAGACTATATTTTATGTGGAAAAACCGGAAATTTCAGGTTATGGAATTCAAGTTGAAAATGCTTCTATTGACTCTAGTAATACAGAGTCAGCTGTTGTAGAAAAAATTGATATTGTAGCTTTGATGAGTTTAGGGGATGTTGCAAATGGAGAAAAAATTTTTAAAAAATGTGCAGCTTGTCATTCTATAAACAAAGGAGGTGGGAACAAAATTGGCCCAGCATTGTATAATGTGGTTGGGAGAAAAGCTGGTGGGATTGAGGATTACAAATATTCTAAAGCTTTAATTGAACACAATAAAGAATGGACTTTTGAGGAATTAAATAGTTATCTCATAAAACCATCAAGTTATATTAAGGGTACAAAAATGGCATTTGCTGGCCTTAAAAATGAAGAAGATAGAGCTTCGGTAATAAAATATTTAAATCAAAATTCAGATGCTCCAATAACTTTACCTTAATTTTCCAAAACAATATAATAAAATACTTTTTTGAACATGAACTCTATTAAGTGCTTGTTCCCAAACTTTTGATTGTTCTCCAAAAAAGACCTCATCGCTTACTTCAGGACCTTTAGGTAAACAATGAAGAAAGATACAGTCTTTTTTTGCAAAACTCATCAATTTTTTATTAATTTTAAATTTTTTAAAATGATTTAATTTTTTAATTTTATTTACTTTATCATTTAATGAAATGACCTTATCAGAAAATATTACATCAACATTTTTAACTGCTATTTTTGGATCATAATAAATAAATATTTTACTGTTATTCTTTTTTACCCAATCAATTAAGGATTTACGTGGTTTGAATTTTTTAGGGCAACCAATATTTAATTTAAAAGAAAATTTCACTGACGCTACAATAAGACTATTGAGAACGTTATTAGAATCTCCTATCCAAGCGATTGTTAATTTGGAAATTGGTTTTTTTTTTATTTCTTCAATAGTAAAAATATCTGATAAAATTTGTGTTGGGTGCGATGATGGACTTAAACCATTAATTATCGGAATAGAAAGATAATTTTTAAAATTTTCAGTTTTTTGGTCACTATCAGATCTAAGCATAAATGCATCTCCATAAGTTGAAAGTATTTTTGCAGTATCAGCTAAACTTTCTCCACCTTGACCTAGATGAAGTTCATTGGACCTTAAAGTTATAGTTCCGCCACCTAGCTGTTTAATTGCCAAATAAAAGCTCAATCTCGTTCTTAAACTTGATTTTTCGTACATTTGTATTAATAACTTTCCCTTTAATGGAGCATCCCTATCGATTTCTAAAGTATTTAATTTTTTTCTTAGATTTTTTCTTTTTCTTGCATCTTTGAGAATTTTTCTGAGATCTTTTGAAGGCACATCACTTAAATTGGTAAAATTCTTTGTCTTAATCATAACTAAGGCATACTTTGTTTAGTATTTTTAAAGCCAGATCAAGTTCTTTTTTTTTAACATTTAAAGGCGGTAAAATTCTAACAACATTTTCAGCAGCCTTAATCGTTAATAATTTTTGATCCATAAGCTTGTTTATAAAGTTTATTTGATTTGTATGTAGCTGAATTCCAATTAAAAAACCTTTTCCTCTAATTTCTTTAATGATTTTAGGATATTTTTCTTTGAGATTATTTAAATTTAGAAAAAAATACTCAGAAAGATACTTAATATTTTTTAAAAATTTTTTTTTAGAAATTATATCAAAAACTGCATTACCTACAGACATAGCTAAAGGGTTGCCTCCAAAAGTTGAACCATGAGTACCCGAGGTCATGCATGAACCAACTTTTTTATTCATTAAAACTGCTCCGATCGGAAATCCTCCACCAATACCTTTTGCTATTGGCACAATGTCTGGTTTAACTCTAGATTTATCAAAAGCAAAAAAGTCACCTGTTCGTCCAATGCCACATTGCACCTCATCAAGTATCAATAAAATATTTTTTTTATTACAAATTTTTCTAAGTTCTCTTAAACACCAATCAGGTATAACCTTAATACCCCCCTCACCCATAATTGTTTCAACCATAATTGCTGCTGTATTGTTAGTTATGGATTTTTTTAAATCTTGATGATTGCCAAACTCAAAATGATCAAAGCCATCAACTTTAGGCCCAAATCCCTCTGTCATTTTTTTTGATCCACTCGCAAAAATTGCTGCCAAAGTTCTTCCGTGGAAAGAATTTTTAATACATAAAATTCTATTTTTTTTTGGTTTACCTATTGAAAAAAAATACCTTCTTGCAATTTTAATTGCCGCTTCCGTTGCTTCTGTTCCACTATTTTGAAACATAACATAATCTGCGAATGTTTTTTGAGCTAGTTTTCTTGCTAATTTTTCTCCCTCTGGAATTATAAATGCATTAGAAACATGCCATAGTTTTTTAGCTTGCTTATTAATAACATTTACTAATTTTGGATGTGCATGACCCAAGGAATTTACAGCTATCCCCTGTACAAAATCTAGATATTTTTTTCCATTCAAGCTATATAAATAACTACCTTTTCCATACTTAAAGGAAATTTTTTTTCTATTGTAATTTTTTGCGAGATAGCTCATAATTTTTTTGGTTCTTCTATTTCTATAAATTAAAAGTAATCAGACACAAGTGATGATTGAAAAAATTGATAAAATCAGTTTTTTTAAAAAATGTTAATAAATTAAAAAATTTACTTGTTTAAAGAAAAATTATATCAGTATATTGTATTAATAATAAAATTAAATACTATAGGTAGTTAGTTATACAAAATGACCTGGAATGATGAAAAAGTTCAAAAACTAAAAGAACTTTGGGGCAAAGGAAATACAGCAAGTCAAATTGCTCAAATTATAGGTGGTGTGAGCAGAAATGCAGTTATAGGTAAAGCTAATCGACTAAAACTTTCAGGTAAAATAAAAACAAAAAATCCTACCTCAAATCAAATTTTCAACAATTTAATAGAGGAAAATAATAACAAATTTAAAAGAGGTAGAAAAAGTAAATTTAAGTCTCTTATTATTGAAAAAGATTTTGAACCAGAAAATCCTAAACAAATAGAGGAGTTAGATGAAAATACATGCAAATGGCCAATTGGCCACCCAAATGAAAAAAATTTTTATTTTTGTGGAAGATCTTCTTTGAAAAATTTTTCGTATTGTAAGCTACATCTGCTGTATGCTTATCAACCTAAAGGCAAAAAAGAGGATAGTTCAGATAAAAATGAAGTTCTAGATTTGATTGATAAAAAAATCAAATCTGCATAAAAAAATAATATTTTTTTAATATTCTTAGTCTTTTTTTAAGTTATATTTTTGAGTAGAAAATTGACCTCTATGTCTCCACATATAACAATATTTTTCAACTTCTTGATTAAAAAATCGTACACATGACATTCCAAGATCAGCGTTTGTTTTATATTTACCAGATGAAATATTATCATATTTTAGCAGTCTTAATTGATCTGTTGTTAATAAAGGATTCGGCATCAGTTCAAAAATTTTTGCAGAAAGATTTGCTAGTAAAAAAGGAAACGGGATCAAAATTCTTTTTTTGTTCATCAAAACAAGTAATCGTTCAAGAATTTCCTTAAAAGTAATTACTTCATTACCTACACATTCAATAATTTTTGAATTAATATTTTTTGAAATTACTTGATAAATAATATCCGTTAAATCAGAACAATGAATTGGCATAAATTTTGTCTTGCCCCCATAATATAATGGAAAAATTGGGAGTCTACTTAACAAAGTCATAAAGCTTGTTGTAAAATTATCATCTACTGAATAAACTACTGATGGTCTTAAAATTGTTGCAAGAGGAAAATTTTTTTGAATATTATTTTCTCCCTGTAATTTACTTTTTGCATAATCCGAATCTACAGCATCATTTATACCTAGGGCTGATAAATGTATAAAATGCTTAATACTATATTCTTTGCAAAGTTTAGCTAGCAATGAAGGAAATATATTATGGATATTTTTAAAAGTATTGCCTTTTTTTTGCTCATTAAGAATACCTATCAAATTAATACAAATATCTGCTTTTTTAAATAAATTTATAATTTTATTTTCATCAAATATATTAGCCTCAACGATATCAATATATCCAGCATTGGCTTGAGTTTTTATTATGTAGCTTTTTTGATGGATATTTCTTGTAACAACAGTTAATTTAAAATCATTTTTTGCAAGCTTACGTATCAAGTTACGGCCAATTTGACCACTGCCACCAAAAATTAGACAATTTTTTGCTTTCATATATATATTTAAAGATGAATATTGATATCAATCTTCACAAAAATGACTTACCAGATGATTTAAATTTAGGCAATGTATTAGCTGTGGATGGAGAATTTATGGGTCTTAATGTCAGTCGAGATCCCCTATGCTTAATTCAAATATCATCTGGAAATCACGATGCACATATCGTTCAATTTGATAGATTGAGTTATAATGCTCCTAATTTAATAAAAATCTTAAATGATCCTAAAATTACAAAAATTTTCCATTATGGTAGAGCTGATTTAGCTTATATAAAATATTACTTAAAAACTGAAACAAATAATATTCTTGATACAAAAATTGCCTCAAAATTAGCAAGATCATATTCAGATCAACACTCATTAAAAACTCTAATTAAAGAATTTATTAATATAGACATTAGTAAGCAGTTCCAAAGTTCTGATTTTGGAGGAGAATTAAGCTCTGCACAATTAAAATATTGTGCAAATGATGTAATTTATTTACATAAAATTCATCAAGAGCTGAATAAAATATTAGAAAGAGAAAAAAGAATCAATTTATATCACGACTGCTTAAGTTTCTTAAAAACTAGAGTGGATCTAGATCTTGCTCAATTTAAAGAGGATATTTGGTCTTATTAAATGACAAAAAAAAATTATGTTAAAATTGCCAAAGATGTAATTAGTCTAGAAATTAAAGCTTTAGAAAAATTAAAAAAAAATTTAAACAATTCTTTTAACAATGCCGTACATCAAATTACTAAATGTCAATCTAAAGTAATTTTATGTGGAGTTGGAAAAAGCGGGATTATTGCATCAAAAATTGCTGCTACCTTATCTTCGGTTGGAACACCGTCTTTTTATCTTTCTGCTAGTGACTCATCTCATGGAGATTTAGGGAGTATTTCAAAAAAAGATATTTTAATTTTAATTAGTTATTCTGGACAAACTAATGAACTAAGAAATATTATCCAATATGCAAATAGAAATAAAATATTATTAATTGGAATAATGTCCAGAAAAGACTCTATTCTTTATAAAGCTTCGGACATAAAGTTAGTTATTCCTCAAGTTTTAGAGTCTGGTGGAATTGTTCCAACATCAAGTACAACAGCACAAATGGCTTTAGGAGATGCTTTGGCTATTGCTGCGATGAAATATAAAAAGTTTGATAAAAGAGATTTCAAAAAAATTCACCCAGCAGGAAATCTTGCTGTCCAATTAAAAACTGTAGAAGATATTATGGTTACAAAAGACAAAATACCATTTGTTTATGAGAATATGAAAATGAAAGAAGCTTTAAAAATATTGAATAAAAAAAAATTAGGGGTTTTAATTGTCAGAAATAAAAATAAAATAACTAGTGGAATTGTGACAGACGGGCAAATAAGAAGATTTAGTGAAAAAAATTTAAATCTACTTTCAATCCCTGTAAAAAAAATAATGACCAGAAATCCAATAAGTATTGATAAAGATGCACTTGCTGCAAAAGGACTTTCATTAATGAATTCTAAAAAAATTACTTCTCTTTGTGTCTATGATAAAAAAAATAAATTTATTACAATCGGAGTTATTCATATACATCAAATTTTGGAGTCTAATATTTCTTAAATGTATAAAAACAAGATTGTAAAAATCTTTTTAATTAATTTATTTATCATACTAACATTTGGTGTTTTTTTTAAAGTAATATTAAAAAAACCAACTCCAATAATTAATCAAAATTTAAATTTTGAGGGTCCGGCTGCAAAAAACGAGAATTCTTATAATTCAAACCTATTAGAAAATATAAATTATACATCAAAAGATAAAAACGGTAATCAATATAATATTAATGCTTTGAAGGGAGAAATAAAACTAGATAAGAGTAATGTTATTCATTTAGTAAGCGTTACAGCTAAAATTTTACTTAAAAATAACAGTTCAATTACCATAACATCAGATTTTGCTGAATATAATTCAGTTACTAATGATACAACTTTTTTTAAAAATGTAACAATCACCTATTTAGACAATAAACTTACTGGAGAATACCTTGATTTTTTATTAAGTAAAAATTTAATGACTATGTCGGAAAATGTTATTTATACATCAGACAAGAATATTCTTAATGCAGATATTATTGAAATGAATATTGAAACAAAAGATACTAAAATTTTTATGTACGAAGAGGATAAAAAAATATTTATTAAAGGCAAAAGCTAACATGTCAATTATTAAAAAATTTAGAATCAAGTCTTTTAAAAAAATTAATTCTATAATTGAATTTGAAAATGTAACTCTAGCATATGGAAATAGAATAATTTTAGATAACATAAGTTTTAAAATTAATGAAGGTCAGATTTTTGGTATGTTGGGCCCCAATGGAGTTGGGAAATCAACAATATTTAATCTCATAACAGGACTTATAAAACCTATGAGTGGCAATATTAAAATTTCAGGCGTTGATGTTATTCAATATCCAATTTATTTAAGAACAAGGAAATTTAAAATTGGATATGTTCCTCAGCACGGTGGATATTTTAATGATCTTACTCTTCATGAAAATTTTAGAGCAATTAGCGAAATTGTAATTGATAATAAAAACTTAGGAGAGGATCGAATTAATTATTTAATTTCGAAATTCCAGCTTGAAAATTATAAAGACATTAAAGTAAAATTTTTATCAGGTGGACAAAAAAAAAAATTAGTAATTGGACTTTCTTTATTGAGTGAGCCTAAAATACTTTTATTAGATGAGTGCTTTGCAGCATTAGATATTCTTACTATTAAGATGTTACAAGAAATTATTGTTAATTTGCAACAAGAAAATCAAATAGCCATTTGTATTTGCGATCATCAAGCTAGAGATTTGCTTGCTTGCGTTGATGTAGCAATTATTTTAAGTAATTGTAAAATTGTTGCTAAAGATACGCCTTCAAATCTAGTTAAAAATATTAGCGCAAAAGACGCTTACTTTGGTGAAAATTTTAAATTTAATTAATTTTAATGTCTAATTCACTAATCATTAAAGAAAAATTAAAAAAATTTAATAAAACCATAACAGTAAGTGGCGATAAAAGTTTAAGTATTAGATGGGTTTTATTTTCATCTATAGCAAACGGAACTTCAAAAGCTGAAAATTTATTAATGTCCGAAGATGTTCTGGCTGCAATTGATACAATTAAGAAATTAGGAATAAAAGTAATTTTAAATAAAAATATTTGTAAGATTTATGGCAAAGGTATTAATGGTTATAAATATAAAAAAAATTTAATTTTAAATGCAAAAAATTCAGGTACCCTAGGAAGAATTATACTTGGCTTGATTATTAACACACCTAATCCAATCAAGCTTATTGGAGATGCTAGTTTATCAAAGAGGGATTTCAAAAGGATTACTGAACCCTTAAGTAAATTTGGAGCGTCATTCAAATTAAGTAAAAATAAGAATTTACCATTAATAATACAAGGATCAAACAATCTACAACCATTCAAATATGTTGAAAATAAAGGTTCGGCTCAATGTAAGAGTGCTGTTATTTTCGCAGCAATGAGAACCGAGGGAACTACAATTATTAAAGCAAAAAAATCTCGAAATCATACAGAGCTATTGTGTAAATATCTTAGACTTCCAGTTAAAATAGAAAACAAAAAAAATTATGATGTAATTGAAGTAAAAAAAGTTAATAAAATAAAATCACTAAATTATAAAATTCCTTCAGATATTAGTTCCGCTTCATTTTTTATTGTGCTAACTGCACTTTCAAAAGATTCAAAATTAATTATTAAAAATGTAAATATAAACTTTTCACGTTCAGGCATTCTTATAATTCTTAAAAAAATGGGAGTTGAAATACAACTAAAAAATATTAGATCTTATAAAGGAGAAAAAATTTCAGATATTTTAATTATAAGTCCAAAAAAATTGAAATCTATAAATTGCCCAAAAAATTTAAATAGCGGGGCAATAGATGAATTTTTAATTATCTTTTTAGTTGCAGCAAAAGCAAATGGTATTTCTTATTTTAAAAATCTAGCTGAATTAAATCAAAAAGAAAGTCCAAGACTCCAGTGGGGTTCGAGAATTCTAAAAATGATGGGTATAAAAACTATAACAACTAATGACTCAATTAAAATTTTTGGAAATCAAAATTTGGAAATTAATAAAAAAATCATTATAAAGAATTTTTTAAAAGACCATAGAGTATTTATGACCAGTGTTATAGCGGCTCTAACTTTCGGAGGACAATGGCATATCCACGATAAAGACTCTATTAATACTTCTTTTCCATCATTTTTAAAAATTTTAGATAAATTAAAAAAATGAAATTAAATAAAAAAAATATTTTAAAAATAGCAATTGACTCACCCGCTGCTGCTGGAGCTGGTACGCAAGCAAAACTTATTTCTAAACATTATAATCTTTATTATCTTGATACAGGTAAAATTTATCGATTTATTGCAAACATTAAACTTAAAAATGCAAAAAAATATAATTTAAAATTTATAAAAAAAAAAATTAAATTTCTAAAAATTAAAGATTTAAAAAATAAAGAACTTTTAACAGATGAGTTGGGAACTGAGGCCTCGATAATTGCTAAAGACAAAAAAATCAGAAATATTGTTCATTCTTTTCAAATTAATTGCGCCTATAATCCACCCAAAAAATACAATGGTTCCTGTCTTGATGGGCGAGACATTACTTATAATATTATGCCTGATGCAAATGTTAAGATTTTTATGACCGCAAGCTTGAAAACCAGGGCTATGAGAAGATATAAGGAGCTGAAGGCGCTAAATAAAAAAATTTTCTACAAAGAAGTTCTTAAAAGTATCAAAAAACGAGATAAAAATGATTATAATCGTAGTATTTCACCCTTAAAGAAAACGAAAGATTCGGTATTGATTAACACGACAAACTTATCTAAAAGAGCGTGTTTTTTAAAATTAAAAAAAATTATAGATAAAAAATTAATAGTTAATGGAAATATATAGCGATCTATCAAGTCCAGCGTCACAAGAATTTGAAAAATTACTAAATAGCCAAAATTCAAAAATTAAAATTGAGGAAGGTAAAATCATAAACGGAACAATAAATAAAATCACTGAAAACTTTGTTTTCCTTTTTGTCGAAGGACTAAAAAGTGAACCTATTTTAGATATCAATGAATTAAAATCTATGGGACTTTCAGAAAAAATTAAAATTGGCGAAATAATTCCGATTTTGCTTGAAAAAATTGAGGATAAAAACGGCGAAGTATTAGTTAGTGCTCAAAAAGCTCAAAAAATTAAGGGTTGGGATAAGCTTGTTGAGGCTTATGAAAGCAATACTCCTATTATGGGAAAAATTACTGCCAAGTGTAAAGGTGGCTGTATAGTCGAACATATTGAAACTGGCTCCCTAATGTTTCTTCCAGGATCACAGATCTCAGACAAACCTTTAAAAGATATTAGTCATTTAATGAATGAACCTCAAAAATTTGCATTAATCAAACTAGATAAAATAAGAGGGAATGCCTGTGTTTCTCGTCGAGAAATTATATCTTCTTATAACAAAGAGGATAAAGCAAAAATTATCGAAAAATATAAAGTAGGAGATATTATTAAAGGAGCCGAAGTTAAAGGTTACAGTAACTTTGGTTGTTTTTTTAATGTAAATAATGAACTAGACGTTTTAGTCCATTTACAAGAAATTTCCTATTCAAGAGTTAATCATCCAGATGAGGTCTTTAATATTGGCGAAAAACACGATTTAAAAGTAATCTCGGTTGATACAGAAAAATTACAAGTAGGTTGTTCTGTAAAACAATTATCACCAGATCCTTTTGATCATATCGAAAACTATGAGCTAAAGAAAATCTATAGAGTAAAAGTTGTTAAATTAATGGATTTTGGGGCATTTTGTGAACTAGAACCTGGGCTAACAACATTACTTCACTCTTCAGAATTAAGTTGGTCCAAAAAAAATCTTTCGGTAAAAAAAATATTTAAAGTGGGTGATGAAATCAATTGTGTGATAACTGAAATTGATAAAGAAAAAAGAAGAGTAGCAATAAGCCATCGTCTAACCCTAGAGAATCCTTTTGAAACTTTTGAAAACAAATACCCTATTGGTACAATTGTTGAGGGAGAAGTGGTTAACAAAAACGAATATTCATTGTTTCTTAATATAGAAGGTTTAGATATAGATGCTTTTTTACATTGCAATGACTTGAGTTATTCAAAGGACAGTGGGGAAGAACTTAATAAATACAAAAAAGGCGACAAACTAAAAGTTAAGGTTTTAGAAATTAAAGCTTTGGAACAAAAGATTAGAGTTGGGTTAAAGCAAACGCAAAAAGATACTTTTGATTGGTTTAAAGACAAAAATATAAATCAAATAATAACAGTTAAAGTCGTGTCTGTTGAAAGTAATGGTTTAACTGTAAGACCAGAGGGATGTGAAATGAATTTTCAAATTAAAAAATCTCAAATTTCAATGAATCCAGCTGATGCCAGACCTTCGAGGTGGACGGGCGGCGAAAAATTAGATGTTGCAATATCAGAACTTGATTTTAATAAAAGGAAAGTAAGTTTGAGTATTAAACTTTTAGAAGAAATTGAAAAAAAAGAAGCACTAAAAAAATATGGAGCAGATGCTGAAGGATCTGGAAAAAATTTACCATTCGCCTCATTATCAGATGATTTAAAAAAAAAAGAAGAAGAAAATTAGTAATTATTAAAGATTTAAATTGGCAATTGTAAAATCAAAGCTATTAAAACAACTCTCAGAAAACTACCCAAATTTCCTTAAAAAAGATCTAGAAAAATTGAGTGACATAATTTTCAAAGAAATTAAAGAAACTCTTAAAAGAAAAGAGAGAGTTGAATTAAGAGGATTTGGGGTTTTTTCAACTAAGATACAAAAAACAAGAATAAGCAGAAATCCAAAAACTGGGGAAAAAGTTAATACCCCAGAAAAAATAACTATCCACTTTAAAATGTCCAAGAATTTATTTGAAAAATTAAATAATGACTAACAAAAAAATTTTTGTTGCTTGTGATGTGTCAAGTCAAAAAAAAATAAAAAAACTTTTATCATTAATTCAAAATGATATTTTTGGTATTAAAATAGGCCTACAATATATCACTCAAAGATCACCGAAAGAAATTTTAGAACTATCAAAATTTAATAAACCCATTTTTTATGATGGTAAATTCTTTGATATTAAGAACACTTTAATTGAAACAATTAAATCCTTAAAAAAACTAAATATTAGCTATGCGACAGTACATTTATTAAATGGTTTAGATGCTTTAAAAGCAGCTAATAAGGAAGCTAAAAAAATTAATATCAAGTTACTGGGTGTTTCCGTGCTAACAAGTTTTGCTGATGAAGATTTAATTTCTTTAGGCTTTAAAGATAAAATTAATAACCAAGTATTGAGATTAATTAAAATTGCTAAAAAAGCAAACTTACATGGAGTAATTTGTAGTCCACTAGAGGTTAAAATGATTAAGAAATTGGCACCAAAACTTAAATGCTTCACACCAGGAATTAGACAAGGAAGCAATAAAAATGACCAAAAAAGAACTTTGACCGCTCAAGAGGCATTAGATGCTGGAAGTGATTATTTAATTATTGGAAGACCTATTACTAAAGGAGATCCTAAAAAGAATATTCAAAAAATTCTATCATCATTGAAATAGATGCAATCAAAAATCTGTGGAATTTCTGATGCAAAAACTTTAAGTTTTCTCACAAACCATTCATCTTCACCTGATTTTATTGGATTTATTGTCAATTATGTAAAATCTAAAAGATATGTAAATTTTGCTAAACTTAAAAAATTATTAAAAATTGACAAAAAAAATTCATATTATGTTGCAGTTTTAGTTAAACCTAAAAATAAAATACTAGAAAAAATAAAAGATCTACCTTTCGATTATTACCAAATTTATGATTGTAAACCTAAAGAGATTAAATCAATTAAAGCAAAATATCAAAAAAAAATTATAACTGCTTTTTCAATTGAGAATAAAAATGATGTAAAAAAATGTAAAAACTATCAAGATATTACTGATATTTATCTTTTTGATGGTAAGGGTTATGAAAAAAGTATTTCATTTGATCACTCGATAATTAAAAATATTAATTTAAAAAAACCAATAATGATAGCCGGTAATATTAAATTGGATGATAATTTTGAGAATTATAAAAAAATAGCAGATATTATTGATATTTCTGGAGCCTTAGAAACATCTGGGTTAAAAGATATCTCTAAAATTAAAATTTTTTTAAAAAAAATTAAAGAGCTAAATTATGAAACTTAAAAAAGGTATTCCGCTCATTGACCAACATGATAAGAATGGTTTTTGGGGTGGAAAGTTTGGTGGTAATTTCATTCCAGAAACTCTTAAAAAACCAGTAGAAGATCTAACTATAAAGTTTCAAAAGCTAAGAAAAGATAAAAAATTTATTAGAAAAAAAGATTTTTATTTTAAAAATTATATAGGCTCACCAACCCCTTTTATAAAACTAGAAAATTTATCAAATAGTTTAGGCGGAGCGCAGATTTGGGCAAAAGTTGTATCTGAAGCAAATGGAGGGGCACACAAAATATATAATGCAACTATTCATGCATTAATTTGTAAAGCTATGGGAAAAAAATATATTATTGGTGACACTGGAGCTGGTTATGCAGGTAAAATGTTAAGTATGGCTGCAAAAAAATTTGGCCTTAAATGCAAAATTTTCATGGGTGCCAAAGATATTAAAAGACAAAAGCCAAATTGCGATGCTATGAAAAAAAATGGAGCAAAAATTGTTCCAGTTTATTCTGGAAGTCAAACATTAGTTGATGCAGTTAGTGAGTGTATGCGGTATTGGGTATCAAATTGCGATAAGGTACACATGGCCGTTGGAAGTACGGTAGGTCCAAATATTTTTGTCAAAATTTGTGGTTGGAGTACAACTCAAATTTCAAAAGAGCTCAAAATACAGTTAAAAGAGCAATTTAATAAAATTCCTAAAAAAATAAAACTTATCAATTGTGTAGGGGGAGGAAGTTCTGCCTATGGCTTCTGGAGTGAATTTATCGATTATGATAAAAAACAAATTGAGTTAATTGGAGTTGAAGCTGGGGGTCCAAAAAATTCTAAACTTCATGCAGCACCTTTAAGCAAAAATGCAAAAATTGGAATTTTACATGGCGCTGCTTCTTATGTATGTCAAAATAAGGAAGGTCAAATTTCTGAAACTAAATCTATAAGTGCTGGATTAGATTATCCTGGTGTTAGTCCCATACATTGTTTCTTAAAAGATGCTAAAAGAGCAAGATACACCTTTGCTACTGATGAAGATGCTTTGAACGCTTACAAGATTGTAACAAAACATGAAAAATTAAATCCAAGCTTAGAGCCTTGCCATGCATTTGCCGAGGCAATTAAAATTGCCCCTAGATTAAGTAAAGATACAATAATTGTCGTAAATTCTTGTGGTGATGCCCAAAAAGACAGAGATATATTAAAAAAGAGATTAGGCAAATATTAATGAGTCCATCTTTAATTAAAGAGGCTTTTTTAAAAACAAAAAAAGAAAATCGTCCTGCGCTAATTACTTTTACCGTTGCTGGTGACAATAGTAAAAATAAATCATTAGAAATACTTAAGTCAATCAGCCAATATGCTGACATTTGCGAATTAGGTTTTCCACATAATGCACCTATAGGCGATGGCGATCAAATCCAAACTAGTTCCCACAGAGCAATCAAAAATGGTATCAAAATTAGTGATGTTTTTTCAATTGCAAAAAAATTTAAAGAAATAAAAAAAACTAAACCAATTATTTTAATGGGATACTATAATATAATTTATCAGTATGGAGAAAATAATTTTTTAAATGATTGTAACAAATCCAAAGTTGACGGATTAATTATTGTAGATTTGCCCTTTCCAGAAAATATCAAATTTGCAAATAAGTGCAAAAAAAAAAAAATAAATTTTATTCAACTGATTTCTCCATTAACCTCCCATTTAAGATTAAAACACATCATTAAGCATTCACATGACATGATTTACTATATAAGCATGCTCTCAACTACTGGTGGAAAATTAAAAATATCCTCAAAAAAAATATTAGAAAGATATAGTAAAATTAAAAATCTCAGCAAACTTAAAAAAGTTGTTATTGGATTTGGTATAACTGAAAAAACAATTGAATCATTAAAAAAAGCTGATGGATTAGTGGTTGGAAGTGCAATTTGTAAAGAAATTACCGACTCAATTAAAAAGAGACAAAATATCGTCACAAATGTTATGAATGTTGTAAAGAGACTTAAAAATAAAATTAAATGAATTGGATTACAAAAATAATCAAAGTTGGCGAAAAAATCAAAACAGCCATTAACAAAAGGGTTTCCAAAGAGGATATCGAACAAAGCGATTGGACTTCATGTTGCCGGGGACCTATTTTAAAAAAAGATTTAGAGCAAAATCTTTGGGTTTGTCCCGACTGTAATAAGCATCATAGAATTAGACCATTTCAAAGATTTGACATTTTGTTTGGTAAAAATAATTATGAAATATTTAAAACACCTATTCCAATTGATGACCCGCTAAATTGGACGGACTCAAAATCTTACAAAGAAAGATTAAAAGCAGCTAGAAAAAAAACAGGCCTAGATTGTGGAATGATGGTTGCTTGTGGATCAATAAATAATATCAAAATTACGGCTGTTGCCTCTGATTTTGATTTTTTGGGTGCCTCTATGGCTGCAGCCGAGGGAGAGGCGTTTTTATTTGGCATACAACATGCCATAGATAACCAAACACCCTTTTTATGTATTAGTGCTGGAGGTGGAATGAGAATGATGGAAAGTTTAATTTCATTATCTCAAATGACTAGGACCACTCTTGCAATAAATGAATTAAAAAAAAATAATTTACCCTATTTAGTATGTATTACGGATCCAACCGCAGGAGGAATTACCGCTTCTTATGCTATGCTAGGTGATATAAATCTTGCTGAACCGGGAGCATTAATTGCTTTCGCAGGAGCTAGGGTTATTCAAGGCACTGTCAAAGAAGATCTACCAGAAGGTTTTCAAAAAAGTGAGTATGTTGAAAAAACTGGATTTGTTGACTTAATTGTTGAGCGAAAAGAACTTAAAGAAAAAATAGGAACTTTATTGTCAATATTGTTAAAGAAAAACTCTGTTATAAGCACTGAAGAAAATGAAACTTCAAAAAATAGTCAGTCGCTTACAAAAGCTGCATCCTAAGGAAATAGATCTAAGTCTTGATCGTATTAAAACTCTCTGCAACAAATTAGGGAATCCTCAAGATAAAATTAAAGCAATTTCGATAATTGGAACAAATGGTAAATATAGTACCACTCAAGCTTTATTTTCTATTTTAAAAGAAGCTAATTTTAAATGTAATGTCTACATCAGTCCACATATCAAAAAAATAAATGAACGTTTTGTTTTTAATAATAAAGAATTAAATGATGAAGAACTAGCTAAACTATTTGAAGAGGTTGAAGAAATTAATCAAAAACTACCCATTACTTTCTTTGAAATATTAACTGCTGCATATTTTTACAAAGCTAGTAAATATCCCAGCAATATAAACCTTATAGAAGCTGGTCTTTTTCATCGATTTGATGCAACAAATATTCTAAAACAAAACTTAGCAAGTATTATAACTTCTATATCTCTCGATCATTTAGATTGGTTACCGAAAAATGAGCAAACAATTGAAAGAATTGTTTTTGAAAAAACATCATCACTTTTAAATTCGAAAATAATTATAGCTAAACAAAATTCAAAAAAGGTAATTAGATACATTAAAAAAAATATCTCAAGTAATTTATCCAAAAAACTATTCTTTGGCGAAGACTATAATTACTCATCAACAGAAAAGAAATTTTTTCATTTTGAAGATAAATTTAGCAAATTAAAATTACCAATGCCTAACTTATTAGGTCAATTTCAATTAGAAAATGTTTCAACGGCTATTGCAACCTTAAGAATATTGAGTGAATTTAATGTTAAAGAAAATCATATTAAATATGGAATTGTAAAAATTAATAACATCGCAAGACTACAAGAAATTAAATCAGGTAAACTCAAAGATCTTGTCAAAAATAATAAACTATTGGTTGACGGCAGTCACAATGAAGATGGTTCAAGAGTGCTTAATCAATATTTACAGAGTTTAAATTGTAATAAACATGTGATTATTGGAATGATGGCAAACAAAGACCATATTAAATATATGAATTATTTTAAGAGAATTTCATCAATAACTACAATTGATATTCCTAATCAGCCTAACTCTATTAGTGGAAAAAAATTAAAAGAAAAACTAAATAAGTTTCCAAATATAAAGTACAAAAAAAATATTAAGGAGGCTATTAAATCTGTCGACTTAAAAAATCAGGATCTTTTGATTATTACGGGGTCTTTATATTTAGCTGGAGAAGTTTTAAATTTAAATTAAATATTTTTATCTAAGAATTCTTTCATATAACTTTCTGGAACTCCTCCAACTTTTCTATCTACTTCAATACCTTTTTTATAGATAATTACTGTTGGTACACCTCTAATACCTGCGGCAGATCCAGTATTAATTGCAGCATCTTCAATATCTGCATAATAAAATCCAGCTTTACCACTATACTCAGCTGCTAATTTTTTCATGATGGGCTTTAAAGTTTTACAAGGACCACACCACTCAGCGCTAAACTGAATTACTGAAATATCCTCTTTTTTAATTTTACTTTCAAAATCTTCGTCTTTAAAATCTATAAGCATATAGTCGATATAATTGTTTCGGATAATTATTCAATAGCAAATAAATTTGAATATAAATATTAGGCATCTGAATATTTTTGCTCTAAATTCATAACGTAATCATTAATTCCATCTAAAAACTTAAGTTTTTCATCTATTGTTTTAAATGAAAACATTTTGTCATCATTTTCTCTAATTTCATCACATTCTGAGTAAAAGGCTGAGACAGTCCACCATTTTTCTTTATTAGTACTTAATATTCTAGAGGCTATTTTTTGTTTTATTTTTTTATAAATATCCTTAGGCAAAATTTCTGGTGCCTCATTAAAAATTAAACTATGACCAAATGATACCAATCGGTCATCTTTAAATTTATCTAACAATATAAATTTTTCTTCCCAGTCTGAAGTATGAAATCTTTTAAATAATGATACATCTTTATTAAAAATATCAAAATCCCCAGAATAAATAGTCTCCTCTGGTTCCACATCTACTTGAGACGATGTTTCTATTTTTTCTTCAGCATTTTCTTTTAAAATATTGCAAATATCTTGAGAAAATTTTTCATTTACTTTCATTAGTTCGGCTCTTTTATTAATTAAAGCTGGATCAATTTTTTTATAAGGTTCTACCTTCATAGCTAAATTTTTATTTAAAATTATTGGAGCTTTATTTAATTTAATTGTTTTGTAAAAACGAGGAGATTTTTTCATTTCTTTTTTAAGGTCTTGATAATTTAGTTTTTGAAGCCCCTCTATATTTGAAGATAAATTTACAGCTTGTGCCCAACCCTTATATACAGGATGCATACATGATCTTGGATGCAATGGAGCAACCAAAAATAAATAATTTTTACCAAAAAAATTCTCATTAATTGTAAACATTTTTTCTTGTTTAATCAAATTTTCAACAACAACTTTGCTAGCTGTCTTTAAATATTCATGCCACAAATCAGGCTGCTTTTTTTTTAATAAGTCTAAAATTTTTACTGTTAATTCAGTATCAAATAAAGCAGAATGAGCATTTCTTGAGTCAAAACCATTTAACCTTGCAAGTGACTCTAATTTCATTGATTTATTACCTTTTAAATTAAGTTCTGTTTTAAAAATATTTGTGTCAATTGCAAATGCAGCCTTAATCATATTTAATGCATCGTGTCGTGAATTACCCTCTGTATTTGTCAAATAAGGTTTTCTCAATGATTTAAAAAACTCGCGCCTTAAAATCTCGTCATCAAAATCAATACTTGAAAAACCTATAAAAATTGCTGGAGACCATTCACGAAATTTGTTTTCTACTTGGGTAATCATTTGATAATGGCTCAAATTTCCTTTTGTAATTAAATCCACATTTGATTTACTAATACACAATGCAGTTGCTGATGGAACCCTGTCTTGGGGCATACGACATCTGGCAGTAAAACGATCTTTTTCATTAAAATTCTCATCTAAAAAGATTGCCCCAATTTCAATTATAGTTGCCCAATCTACTTGGGCCGAGTCTGTTTCTATATCCCATATTACATAATTCAATTTGTTCTCCTGTGTAAATAAAATTGCTCAACTTTTTCTAAAAACTGATTTTGAAAATCTTTTAATTTTTCACCCTGTGCTATAAACCTTTGAAACATCTGGTCCTTAGTACATAACAGAATTACAGCTTGAGTAATATTTGATCCATGTACTATGTTGTGTGCTAAAGCATAGGCAGCGCATTGCAAATAATAATCCTCTATCCATTCATCTTTTTTAGGCTTATTACTTTGCTTAAAATCAATTATTGTCTCCCGATTTTCATAAACCCCAATACAATCAGCTGCGCCAGCATATTTGCCTGGATAATATAATATAGCCTCACAACCCCAAACTTCACTTAATTTATTTTTCAAGCCATTCTCTATGATTTGGTCTGCCATCATTTTCTCTCTGGAATTATCTCCAAGTAAATCTAAATTTAATTTTCCACGCAAATATTTTTCCAAATACACATGCATTGAACTTCCTCTACTACCAGCTTCCTGCTTAATAATTTCTGCCTGCTCATGACCAACTCGATCTTTCCACTCAGCTAGTTTAGCTATTTTTTCCTGAGATTGAGTCGCTTTTAAAATTGTTGTAACAGATGGTAAATTTTCTTCATTGACAGAGTAGTGCCTAGAACCATTAATAATTGATTTAGAGGATTTTGGATAAAAAAATTTATTATTCCAGTACATATATTTTCTTATAATCGGTATTGAGGAAAAAAAGAAATTAATTTTTTATTTGTTTAGTTCTTTCAACAAATTTTTCTACATTGTCTGATTGAATTGCTTTTTCAATTTGCTCAGGGTCTCTAATACTTTCCAGGGTTCTTGTTATTGATCTTGCATCTTTACCAAAAGAATCAACAACACTCATAGCTTCCTCTAATTTTTTTCTAAGGATAAGAATATTTTCGAAATGATTTACGAATCTAGTGCTGATCAATTTTAAATGATTATATATTTCAGTTGCACCCTTTTGAACTTTTAAGGATTGAAAGCCCATTTGCAATGATTGCAAATAAGCCGAAAGAGTGTTTGGACCACAAATTACAATTTTATATTTTTTCATCAATTCTTGAATTAATAATTCTTTAGTTATTGGATCCTGATATTCCGAAAGTTCTTTATATAAACTTTCAGTTGGTGCATAAACTATAGCAAAATCAGTAGTTTTTGGTGGTACAATATATTTTTCATTAACATTTTTTGCTTTCGCTTTAAATGCAGAAGCTAATTTTGATCTAGCTTCTGCGAGTAATTTTTTATCATCTAAATCGTAAGCATCTGTAATGTCCTTAAATTTTTCTAATGGAAAATATGAGTCAACTGGAACCAAAACACCACCTTGAAGTTTGATTGCGAATTCAACATTTTCATTTGTATCTTCCTTCATCTTAACATTAGTCATGAATTGTGAAGCAGGTAATAAATCTTTAATTAAGGCATTTAAAGAAAACTCAGCAAGTACTCCATATCTCTTAACACCTGCTAATATTTTAGTTATTCCTACTTGACTTTTAT
>Ga0194124_10001786_pt1 | contig 25896 bp, 24 predicted proteins | sample TA2KigCas0mmetaG_FD_148605 | JGI IMG/M metagenome (GOLD analysis project Ga0194124, IMG submission 148605) | Freshwater microbial communities from Lake Tanganyika, Tanzania - TA2015031 Kigoma Deep Cast 0m | ecosystem: Environmental > Aquatic > Freshwater > Lake | place: Tanzania: Lake...
CAGTTCCTGTTTGAACCAGGCGATGCCACGGTCGTGGATCAGGTACTTCATGCGTGCGTGGCGACGCAGGGAGCGGTCGCCATGGTCGCGTTGCAGGGCCACAATCGCCTGCACCAGATCGAGCACATGCTCCTGGGCCACATAGCCCAGGGGGTCGGCCGTGCGGGCGAAGGTCTCCTCCTTGTTGTGGGTGCGTCCCATGCCGCCGCCCACATAGACGTTGCAACCCTGGGGCCGGCCATTGGGATCGCTGAACTGCACCAGGCCGATGTCCTGGGTGAGCAGGTCGACCGAGTTGTCCCCCGGCACCGTCACCGCCACCTTGAATTTGCGGGGCAGATAGGTGGAGCCATAGAGCGGCTCAGCGGCATCGCCGGAGGCCACCGCCCCCTCGCTCTGGCGGGCCTTGACCTTCCTGACCGCTGCCGACGGCTTGATGCGGTAGCGCAGGTCGCCGTCGACCCAGATGTCCAGGTAGGAACCTTCGGCCGCCTGGGGGCTGATCAGATCGGCGATCGCATCGGCCAGCTCGCGGGCCGCCGGATAGCCCCGTTTTTCAAAGGGAGCGGCAGGCGCCATCACGTTGCGGCTGATGTCGCCGCAGGCCGCCAGGGTGGAACCGAGCGCGCGCACGATCGTGCCGATCACCTCCTTGAGGTTCTCCTTGCGCACGCCATGCAGCTGGAAGGCCTGGCGGGTGGTGGCCCGCAGGGTGCCGTTGCCGTAGCGGTCAGCCAGCCCGTCCAGGGCCACAAACAGCGCAGCTGGCACCCGGCCGCCGGGGTTGCGCAGCCGCAGCATCATCTGCCAGTCCTTGTCTTGGCCTTTCTGGCGGTTGTCGCGGTTGTCCTGCTGGTAACTGCCGTGGAATTTGAGGATCTGGACGGCACCGTCGCTGAAATTCGGCAGTTCGTTGGCCAGTTCGCCGAGCAGGGGGTCGCGCAGATGGCCGCTGTTCGCCTTGAGCTCTTCAAACTTGCTGCGCTCCACCCCCGTGGCGATGCTGGGCAGGGGGCCGGAATCGGTCGTTGCAGGTCCGGCGGTCACAGGCTCTGACGCTGGGTGGAGCGCCCCCGACCGTAGCGAAGAGCCGGCTCCGACGGAATGTTCCCGCAGCCTTCATACAGTGAGCGGCTGCCATTGCCGGGCTGCTTTGTTGACATTTCTGCTGGAAATCGGTACCGAAGAGCTGCCGGCCGATTTCGCCCGCCTGGCCCTCCCCCAGCTGGAGCAGCTGGTGCGCTCCGATCTGGGCGAGGCGCGCCTGGCTTGTGAGGGGATCCGCTGCACCAGCACGCCCCGCCGCCTCGCTGTGATCCTGGATGGTCTGGCGGCTGCGGCGGCCGATGCGCGTGACGAGCGCAAAGGCCCTCCTGCCGCCCAGGCCTTTCGCGAGGGTCGGCCGAGCGAGGCAGCCCTCGGTTTTGCCAAGCGTTGCGGCGTTCAGCCCTCGGCCCTTGCGGTGCGCGACACCCCCAAGGGACCGTTTGTGTTTGCAACGGTGCTCGAGCGCGGTCGTCCTGCCGAGGCGTTGCTGCAGGAGCTGGTGCCGCGTTGGATTGCGGCGCTGCAGGGCCGCCGCTTCATGCGCTGGGGCAGTGGTGAGTTGCGCTTCTCCAGGCCCGTGCGCTGGCTGGTGGCCCTGCTCGATGCGTCTGTGGTGCCGCTCACCCTGCAGGGCTGTGAACCCCAGGTTCGCGCTGGTCGCAGCAGCCGCGGCCACCGACTCGTGCACGATGTGGTCACGATTTCCCACGCCAGTGACTACGCCGAGGCCCTCGCCCAGGCGGGAGTGCAGGTCGACCGTGCCAGCCGCAGCCAGGACATCCGACGCAGCATTGAACGGGCAGCCCAGGAGCTCTCCGCCATCCCGGATCTGCCCGAGGAGCTGTTTGACGAGCTCACCGATCTCGTCGAATCCCCGCTGCTGATTGAGGGATCGGTGCCCGATCGCTACCTGGACCTGCCGCCCGAGGTGCTGCGCACGGTGATGCGCGCCCACCAGCGTTATGTGCCGTTGATCCGCGCTGACGCCAGTGATGATCCGCTTGCCCTGGAAGCACGCAGCACCCTGCTGCCCCGTTTTTTGTGCATCGGCAATGGGCTGCCCGAGGCGCACGACAGTGTGCGGCGGGGCAATGAGCGGGTGCTCAAGGCACGCCTGGCCGATGCCGAATTCTTTGTCGATGCCGACCGCGCCGTGGCCAGCATCGATCGCCGCGATCAGCTGGCCCGGGTGACCTTTGCCGAGGGGCTGGGGTCGCTCCGTGATCGTGTCGAGCGTCTGGAGTGGGTCACCGATGTGCTGATCAGGCAGCTCAGCCTGGCCGACCCTGTCGCCAGTCATGCCCGGCGTGCGGCCCATCTCTGCAAGCACGATCTGGTCAGCCAGATGGTGGGCGAATTCCCTGAGCTCCAGGGGGTCATGGGGGGCAAGTACCTGCTGGCCGAGGGTGAACCGCGCCCCGTGGCCCTGGCGGTACTGGAGCATTACCTGCCCAGGGGCGCCGGCGACGCACTGCCCAGCTCCGAGGCCGGGGCGCTGGTGGCCCTTGCCGAACGGCTGGAGCTGTTGCTGAGCATCTACGCCAAGGGCGAGCGCCCCAGCGGCTCATCCGACCCCTATGCCCTGCGCCGTGCCGGCAATGGTGTGCTGCAGATCCTCTGGGACAGAGGCTGGGCCCTCGATCTGCAGCAGCTGCTACAGCGAGCCGCCGCCCATTGGGCCGCCTTGCTGCCCCATTGCGCTGTGGAGCCCGGCGCCCTTGCCCTCGAACTGGCTGACTTCCTGCGTCAGCGGTTGCAGAGCCTGCTTGATGAGTCGGGCCTCGACGCCGATCTGGTGCAGGCCGTGGCCGGCGACGGGGTACCGCTCGAGCGGCTGTTGCGCGATCCCCTCGATGCCCGTCAGCGGGCCGACCTGCTGCAGGCGCTCCGCCGCAGCGGCGAATTGGCCGCCGTGCAGGCGGTGGTCACCCGTGCGGCTCGCCTGGCAGCCAAGGGGGAGCTTCCGTCGGAGGTGCTGGCCGTCGACGAGGTGGTGGATCCTGCCTTGTTTGAGCAGCCGAGCGAAGCGGCCATGCTGGCCGTGCTGCAGTCACTGCAACCCATTGCCAGCGGCACAGCCAAAGATCGCTACAGGGCTCTGGCCCAGGGCCTGATGGCCGGGGCCGAGACACTGTCAGCCTTCTTTGATGGCCACCAGAGCGTCATGGTGATGGCCGATGACCCCGCGGTGCGACGCAACCGCCTGAATCTGCTGGGGGTGCTGCGCAATCAGGCCTCTGTGCTGGCCGACTTCAGCCGCATCAGCGGCTGAGCGCGGGCTCGCGGTTGCTGTGTGATTCCGCTGAGGCAGCGACAGCCGTGTTGGGGGTCTGCTTCTGGGCCCCAACCCGGATGCCGCCTTTGATGGTGCTCACGGCGAGCATGGCGTTCACCTCGGCCTCGTCGCGCACGGCGCTGGGCACGGGTTTGTAGCCCTGGGGCGCCAGCGCATTGCCGCGCAGCACCGAGCCCAGGGTGAGCAGCGTCAGCTTGAGCTGCTGCCACGGGTTCATCGCCACCACGCGCTTGTAGAGGTAGCTGTCGAAGGTGAGCCGCTGCACATCCTTGTCGTCGCACATTTCGACGAAGGCCTCGCGGGCAGCGTCGTTGCGGTAGAAGATGTTCTGCAGGATCTCAAGCACCTTGTAGGTGGCGCCGTACTTGCGGTCCCATTTCTTGAGGTAGACCTTGAGGTCGGACTCACTGGGGGTGCGCTGGCCGCCCTGGCTTGCCTCGACGATCTGTTCGGCGCACATGCGACCGCTCTTGGCGGCGAAGTAGATGCCTTCACCCGAGCTTTTGGTGACGTAACCGGCGGCATCGCCCACCAGGGCCATGCGGCCCACCACGCGCCGGGGGCGTGGATGTTCGGGTATCGGGTGGGCTTCGACCTTGATCACCTCGCCGTTGACGAGGCGTTTCTTGGCCCGCTCACGGATGCCTTCCTGCAGGCTCTTGATGAGCCCCTGGTTCTCCTGCATGGTGCCGGTGCCCACCGCCACGTGGTCGTACTTGGGGAAGACCCAGGCGTAGAAATCGGGGGAGACATCCGTCCCCACGTACATCTCCGCCAGATCCTCGTAGTACTTCATCTCCTCGGCAGGCAGCCTGATCCGCTCCTGGAAGGCGATGGCGACGTTGTAATCGCCGGCATCCATGGCCTTGGCCACGCGGCTGTTGGCGCCATCGGCACCGATGATCACATCGACATCGAGGGTCTTGGTCTCGCCGGTGGCCTCCCCGCCGCTGTAGTCGGAGTAGGTGAGGGTGTACGGGCCCTGACGGCCTGTGCCGGTGTCGATCTTGGTGACCAGGCCGTTGATTAGCTGGGCGCCGAGGTCGCCGGCGCGGTTGCGCAGGTAGGCGTCCAGCACCTCGCGGCGGCACATGCCGATGTATTCATCAGCGTTGTCGAGATTGATGTCCACCTCACGGTTGGAGGGGGAGATCATTTTCATGTTGCGCACCTTGCGGTCGATGATCGACTCGGGCAGGTCAAATTCGGCCACCATGCACAGCGGGATGGCTCCACCGCAGGGTTTGGCGTTGTCGAGCTTGCGTTCGAACAGCCAGGTCTGAATCCCCGCCCGGGCCAGCACCTCGGCAGCACAGGAACCACTGGGGCCGCCGCCAACCACCGCCACGCGCAACATGAAAAACGCTCCGGCTCAGGGATCTGGGCTGGACGCTAACACTGCTGCCCCGGCCGCTGCTGGGCAGACGGACCGTCGCAATTAGGATTGTTACGCCGTAGCCGATGCAGCGTTCTGGCCCGCTTCAGCCGCAGTTCTGCCTCGCTGCCCCAGCCGGCACCCAGCTCCAGGCGCCTGGAGCTGGTCAGCGATGAGATTCCGCAGGCCAGGCGTACCGCCGTAGCGCTGCGGCAACCCCGCGACCGCTGGAGCCGCAGGTTGAGCGCGACCGCCCTGCTGCTGCTGGCGCTGACGGTGGCACTGGTCGTGGTGTTCCCGGGTCTGTTCAACCGCAGCGGTGCACCCTCATCCCTCGGTCGCCTTGGCCTCAGACCTGCCGCCGATGGGCGACTGTTGGGCCATTTCCCCTACGGCGAGGTGGATCAGGGTCAGTTGGTCGCCATTGCCCCGGGACTTCAGCTGCAGCGCGAGGCAGCCAGCGCCCTGGTGGCGATGCAGCAGGCGGCCCGTGCCGATGGCATCGAGCTGGTCGTGCTCAGTGCCTACCGCTCGGTGGCCACCCAGAACCGCCTGTTCTTTGAGGTCAAGTCAGAACGCAACCAGACCGCCCGCGAACGCGCCCGCGTCAGCGCCCCACCGGGCTACTCCGAGCACAGCACCGGCTATGCGGTCGATCTGGGTGACGGGGCAGCACCGGGCACCAATCTTGCTGCGGCCTTTGAGCAGACCGCGGCGTTTGCCTGGCTGCAGGCCAATGCTGCGCGCTATCAGTTCACCCTGTCGTTCCCTGAGGGCAATGCCCAGGGGGTCAATTACGAACCCTGGCATTGGCGTTTTGAGGGAACCGCCCAGGCCTTGCGCGTGTTTGAGCCAGCCCAGCGCATCAGTCGCTGAGCATCCAGGCCCTGAAACGGTCTGAGATAGAGTCTTTGTTTGGACTCAACAGCGCGAGGGATACCCCCATGGGTGGTGAACAGAAGGGCGTGGCCATTCGCAACATTGCGATCATTGCCCACGTTGACCACGGCAAAACCACTCTGGTGGATGCGTTGCTGAGTCAATCCGGCATCTTTCGCGATGGCGAAGCGGTGCCCACCTGCGTGCTCGATTCCAACGATCTCGAGCGTGAACGTGGCATCACCATCCTCTCTAAAAATACGGCTGTTGATTACAACGGCATTCGCATCAACATCGTTGATACGCCTGGCCACGCAGAAAACGGTGGCGAGGTGGAGCGTGTGCTCGGCATGGTCGATGGCGCCCTGCTGATTGTCGATGCCAACGAGGGGCCCATGCCCCAGACCCGATTTGTGCTCAAAAAGGCCCTGGAGAAAGGTCTCAGGCCCATCGTGTTTGTCAACAAGATTGATCGCGCCCGCGTTGATCCTGAGATCGCCGTCGACAAGGTGCTCGACCTGTTTCTCGAGCTCGGAGCTGATGACGATCAGTGCGATTTCCCCTACCTTTTCGGCAGTGGCATGGGCGGCTATGCAAAGCCCGACATGAAGACGGACAGCGACTCCATGAAGCCGCTGTTTGATGCAATCCTGCGCCATGTGCCACCGCCGGTGGGCGATGCGGGCAAGCCCCTGCAGCTGCAGGTCACAACCCTCGACTACAGCGATTTCCTCGGTCGCATCATGATCGGCCGCATTCACAACGGTGTGATCAAGGCCGGACAAAGCGCCGCTTTGATTCGTGACGACGGCAGCATCAAGCGTGGACGCATCAGCAAGCTGCTCGGCTTCCAGGGCCTGCAGCGGGTGGAGATCGAGCAGGCCAGCGCCGGCGATCTGGTCGCAGTGGCTGGTTTCGACGAGGTCAACATCGGTGAAACGATCGCCTGCCCTGACAATCCGGAGGCCCTGCCGCTGATCAAGGTCGACGAGCCGACCCTGCAGATGACCTTTGTAGTCAACGATTCACCGTTCGCCGGCAAGGAAGGCAAGTTTGTGACCAGCCGTCAGCTGCGCGATCGCCTTCAGCGTGAACTGCTCACCAATGTGGCCCTGCGCGTTGAAGACACCGATTCACCCGACCGCTTCGCGGTCAGTGGTCGCGGTGAACTGCACCTGGGCATCCTGATCGAGACCATGCGCCGCGAGGGGTATGAGTTTCAGGTGAGCCAGCCGCAGGTCATCTTCCGCACCATCGACGGCACCCCCCATGAGCCGTTTGAAACCCTCGTGATGGATGTGCCCGAGGCCGCCGTTGGGGCCTGCATCGAGAAGCTCGGCATCCGCAAGGGCGAGATGCAAAACATGGAAACCTCCAATGACGGCCGCACCCAGTTGGAGTTTGTGGTGCCCTCCCGGGGACTGATCGGGTTCAGGGGCGAGTTCATCCGCGCCACCCGCGGCGAAGGCATCATGAGCCACTCCTTCCTCGATTACAGGCCGATGCAGGGTGAGTTCGACGCCCGCCGCAACGGTGTGCTGATCGCCTTTGAGGAGGGAACCTCCACGTTCTACGCCCTCAAGAACGCCGAGGATCGTGGCCAGTTCTTCATCAGCCCCGGCACCAAGGTCTACAAGGGCATGATCGTGGGTGAGCACAACCGCCCCCAGGACCTCGAGATCAACGTCTGCAAGGCCAAGCAACTCACCAACATGCGCTCTGCCGGCGCCGAGGAGCTCGACACCTTGCAGGCTCCCTTGCAAATGACCCTGGAGCGCGCTCTGGAGTACATCGGCTCAGACGAGATGCTCGAGGTCACACCCGAGTCGATCCGGCTGCGCAAGCTGCCGGCCAAGAAGCCGGCGCGTCGCTGAGCGCCAGGCTCCCCGTGGATCGGGGCACTGCTGAGGGCGAGGCAGGGGAGGAGCAGCGGATCGCCGCCGACCCCCGCTTCGCGGCCTCCATCAACCTGTTCAACGACGCCCAGTGGTATGCCGCCCATGACGGCCTCGAGGAGCTCTGGCATGAGACCAGCGGCCCCTGTAGGCCTGTGCTGCAGGGGATCCTGCAGATCGCCGTGGCCCAGTTGCACCGCGAACGGGGCAACGAGCGTGGCGCCGTGATCCTGCTGGGTGAGGGGCTGGGCCGTCTGCGGCGCGGTCCAGACCGAGTACTGGGCCTGGATCTGGGAGCGCTCAAGGCGGCGGCCCAGGTGCACCTGCAGCAGTTGCAGCGGGGCCAGCAGGGCGATCCTGAAGCCCTGGCCGGTCTCCCAGCCCTCACCGTGCGGCGGGTCCCCCTGGGGTGATCTGTAGATTGCATCAGATTGCCGCGAAAGCCTGGTGCCGCAGGAGTTGCATGCCCGCCGCCTTGGCGTTCGGCCATCGGGGGGCTGCCTGGCCCTGATGGCATTCCTCGGATCCATGGGGGCAGCCACCATGGTGAGCACGGCCTGGGCCGCCCCGCCCGCTCTTGATGCTGCAGGCGGCACCACCCCGCCCGCGATCACGCCCGCCGCTGCCCTCACCACGGCCGGTCTGGTCTCGATTGAATCGGACCTTCAAAAGGCCGACAGCACCACAGGCATCATCACGGCCAGCGGCAATGTGCGCATCGTCTACCCCGATCGTCGCGTTGTCGCCACAGCCCGTCAGGCCCAATACTTTTCACGGGAAGGTCGCGTGGTGCTCAGCGGTGATGTCGATGTGGTGCAACCGGATGGCAGCTCGCTGAGGGCTGAACGGGTCATCGTGTTGCTCGGCAGCCAGCGGGTCGTAGCGGAACCCCGCAAGGGGCAGCAGGTGATCAGCACCCTGCGCCTTGATGGTCAGCCATGACGCTTGTCGTCGAACAGGCTTCCCTCAGCATTGAGGGCCGGCCTCTGGTCAGCGGTGTCAGTCTCGACCTGCAGCCGGCTGAGGTGGTGGGCTTGTTGGGTCCCAACGGTGCCGGCAAAACCACCACCTTTCATCTGATCACCGGCTTGTTGCGACCCGACGATGGGCACATCTCGGTCGATGGTCTGGCCATCGAGCACCTGTCGATGCCCCAGCGCGCCCGCCTGGGCATCGGCTACCTGCCGCAGGAACCCAGCGTTTTCCGTCAGCTGAGTGTGCGCGACAACCTGCGTCTGGCCCTTGAGGTCAGCGGCACGCCCCTGGCGCTGCAACGCCAGCGACTCGAGCAGTTGATCGACGACTTTCGCCTGACCCCCTTTCTGCAGCGCAAAGGGTTTCAGCTCTCGGGTGGTGAACGGCGCCGCTGCGAGGTGGCCCGTGCCCTGGCGGTGGGTGAGCAGGGTCCCCGCTATCTGCTGCTGGATGAACCCTTCGCCGGCGTGGACCCGATGGCGGTCGCCGATTTGCAGGACCTGGTGGCCTCCCTGCGTCAGCGCTGCATGGGGGTGCTGATCACCGACCACAACGTGCGCGAGACCCTCGCCATCACCGACCGGGCCTACATCCTCACCGACGGCAGAATTCTCGCCTCGGGCACTGCCGAGGCGATGGGGTCCGATCTCATAGTGCGGCGTCATTACCTCGGAGAGGGATTCCAGCTGTGATCAGCCGCTACCACGAAGCCCTGAGGCGCCAGTGGCGCCGGATTCCGCTGCTGGATCGCTGGCTGCTCGGCGAACTGGTGGGCCCGCTGCTGTTTGGCATCGCCGCCTTCACGGCCGTGTCGCTGTCGGTGGGGGTGGTGTTTGAACTGGTGCGTCGGGTGTCCGAGTCGGGATTGCCGCTCTGGGCGGCGGTGCAGGTGCTGCTGTTGAACCTGCCGGGATTTCTGGTGCTGGCCTTTCCGATGGCCACCCTGATGGCCACCCTGCTCGGCTACAGCCGGCTCTCGGGCAACAGTGAGCTCACGGCCCTGCGCAGCGTCGGGGTGAGCACACGCCGGATGGTGGCTCCCGCCCTGGCGTTGGCCGTGCTGATGAGTCTGCTGACCTTTGTGTTCAACGATGTGATCGTGCCGCGGGCGAACCTGGCCGCCGCCAACACGCTCAATCGGGCCCTCGGCCAGGCAATCGCCACCGAAACGGCCGATGACACGCTCTACTCACGGTTCGGAGACCTCACGGCCCCCGATGGCAATGTCAGCAAGGGCCTGAGCCAACTCTTCTATGCCCGTCGCTTCGAGCGCGGCGAGATGAAGGAGGTCACCGTGATCGACTTCTCCCGGATGGGTCAGAGGCAGATGCTGATGGCCTCCCGCGGGCTCTGGAATCCAGCCCAGGGGATGTGGGAATTTCGCGATGGCCGCCTGATCAGCGTTGATGAAAACGGCGGCCAGACCACCTCGGCCCAGTTCGATCGCTACCTCTATCCCCTCGGCCAGGGGCCCGTTGACGTGGCCAGGCTGCCCACCGATGCCAACCAGATGACCGTGGCCCAGGCGCGCCGGGCCGAGCGGCTGCTGGCGGAAGCCAACAACATCAAGGAGTCCCGCCGCCTGCGGGTGCGCATTCAGGAGAAATTCGCCTTCCCGGCGATCTGCCTGGTCTTCGGCCTGCTGGGCAGCAGTCTGGGGGTCCGACCCAATTCGCGCACCAGCCGCAGCCAGGGCTTCGGCATCAGCGTGATGCTGATTTTCGGCTATTACCTGTTGTCGTTCATCTTCAGTTCCCTGGGGGTCAAGGGAACCCTGTGGCCGATCGTTTCGGCCTGGAGTCCTGTGCTGATCGGCCTGGCTGCCGGTGGCTGGCTGCTGCGCCAGGCCAGTCGCTGAGCACCCGCACGCGCCAGACTGGCCCCGTTCACACCCTTGATGCGCCCCACCTGCACCTGATGGATCCGGTCTTCAGCCTCGGCCTGGCGGCCTTCGCCCTGCTTCTTCTGGCTCTTCCTGTGGCCTTCTGGAGTCTCAGCGGCGGGCAGCGCAGCACCGTGACCACGGTGCTCGTGGCCAGTGCCAACCTCTGTCTGACGGCCCAACTGGTGCTGCGCTGGTGGGATTCGGGCCATTTCCCGATCAGCAATCTCTACGAATCCCTTTGTTTTCTGGCCTGGGGATGCAGCCTGGCGCAGCTGCTTGTGGAGCGGGCCTGGCCATCACCCCTGGTGAGCGCCGCCTGTTCGCCGATGGCGCTGGGCTGTGTGGCCTTCGCCAGCTTTGCTCTGCCTGATCGCTTGCAGGAGGCCTCCCCGCTGGTACCGGCCCTGCGCTCGAGCTGGCTGATCATGCACGTCAGTGTGATCATGCTCAGCTACGCGGCCCTGCTGATCGGTTCGTTGCTTTCGGTGGCCGTGCTGTTCACCGAGCGCGGCCAGACCCTCGAGCTGCGCAGCAGCTCCATCGGCAGCGGTGGCTGGCGCAAGGCGTCGCTGGTGGGTGCGGAAGGCACTCCCCTGCAGCTGCAGAGCGTCAGCATCTCCATGGCCGAGCAGCTCGACAGCCTCAGCTACCGCACCATCACAGTGGGGTTTCTGCTGCTGTCGGTGGGCCTGGTGAGCGGTGCTGTCTGGGCCAATGAGGCCTGGGGAAGCTGGTGGAGCTGGGACCCCAAGGAGACCTGGGCCCTGATCACCTGGTTGGTTTATGCGGCTTACCTGCACACCCGCCTGATCCGCGGATGGCAGGGCCGCAGGCCCGCTCTGGTGGCGTCGGCGGGCCTTGTGGTAATCGCCGTCTGCTACATCGGCGTCAACCTGCTGGGCATCGGCCTGCACAGCTACGGCTGGTTCTTCGACAGCTGAACACAGAACGCTCAGCGTCCCGAGCCGCCATCTGGCAAGCCGCTGTGGTCCATTCACTGTCGAACCAACAGTCAACAAAAAACAGCCAGAAAAAAAGGGGGCTGCAACAGCTCCCTTGGCCCAGCCTCAGTCAGACGGCCGCAGCCACAGGCCGACGGCTGTTGCGGATGCCGGTGATCGCGTCGGCATAGCTGGGTTGGTTGAACACGCCCGAGCCGCTGACGATGGCGTTGGCGCCGGCTTCGATCACCTTCCAGGCGTTGTCCGCTTTGATACCGCCATCGACTTCGATCCAGGGATCGAGTCCCTTGGCGTCGCACATGCGACGCAGATCACGGATCTTCTGCACCTGGCTGTCGATGAAGCTCTGCCCCCCGAAACCGGGGTTCACGCTCATGATCAGCACCAGGTCGCAGAGTTCCAGGCAGTACTCCAGGGTGTCGATCGGGGTGCTGGGATTCAGCACGGCGCCGGCCATCTTGCCCAGGTCCTTGATCTGAGCAAGGTTGCGGTGCAGGTGGGGGCAGGCCTCCACCTGCACGCTGATAATGTCGGCCCCGGCCTTGGCAAACTCGGGCACGTACTTCTCCGGCTCCACGATCATCAGGTGCACGTCGAGCGGCTTGGTCGTCACCGGCCGCAGGGCTTGCACGATCAGGGGGCCAATGGTGATGTTGGGCACGAAGCGGCCATCCATCACATCCACGTGAATCCAGTCGGCACCGGCCTGATCCACGGCGCGCACGTCGTCACCCAGGCGGGAGAAGTCGGCCGACAGGATCGAGGGGGAGACGACCAAAGGCTTGGTGCTCATGGGGCCGCGTCAGGCATGGGGGCGCGATTGTAGGAAGCGGACCGGTGCTTCCACTCCACCGAGCCTGGGCCAGAGCCACAACTGATACAGTTGCGGGCGCTTCGAGACCGAGAATCGCTGCCGCGACAAGCCGTCAAGGGCCTTGGCACCTCCCGGCTCCCTTTCGTTCAAGAAGTTCCTTCCCCTTGCCGCACTGCCGTGGACCGCACCCTGATCCAGGAAATTCTCGAGGTCGTTGAGCAGGCCGCCATCGCTTCCGCCAAGCTCACCGGCATGGGTCTCAAGAACGAGGCCGATGCCGCAGCCGTCGAGGCCATGCGCGAGCGCATGTACAAGATTCAGATGCAGGGGCGCATCGTCATCGGCGAAGGCGAGCGTGACGAGGCGCCGATGCTCTACATCGGCGAAGAAGTGGGCAGCGGCACCGGCCCCGGTGTCGACTTCGCCGTGGACCCCTGCGAAGGCACCAACCTCTGCGCCAACAGCCAGCGCGGTTCGATGGCCGTGCTGGCCGCGTCTGATCGCGGTGGTCTGTTCAATGCGCCCGACTTCTACATGAAGAAGCTGGCGGCGCCCCCGGCCGCCAAGGGCAAGGTCGACATTCGCAAGTCGGCCACCGAAAACATCAAGATCCTCAGCGAGTGCCTGGGCATTCCCGCCAACGAGCTGGTGATTGTGGTGATGGATCGCGCCCGCCACAAAGACCTGATCAAGGAGATTCGCGCCACCGGCGCCCGCGTGCAGCCCATCTCCGATGGGGATGTGCAGGCCGCCATCGCCTGTGGCTTCTCTGGCACTGGCACCCACTGCCTGATGGGCATCGGCGCCGCTCCCGAAGGGGTGATTTCCGCCGCCGCGCTGCGTGCCCTGGGTGGCCACTTCCAGGGCCAGCTGGTGTACGACCCGGCCGTGGCCCAGACCTCCGAATGGGAAGGGCTCACCAAGGAAGGCAACCTCGCCCGCCTCGCCGAGATGGGCATCAGTGATCCCGATCGCATCTACGAGGCCGAGGAGCTGGCCTGCGGCGAGAACGTGGTCTTCGCCGCCAGCGGCATCACCGATGGTCTGCTGTTTGACGGTGTGAAGTTCGAGAAGGACTGCACCCGCACCAGCTCGCTGGTGATCAGCACCCTCGACAACACGGCTCGTTTCACCACCACCGTGCACATCAAGGACGGCGCCCAAAGCATCGCCCTGCGCTGACCTGAGCCCCATCAGCCTCCATGCACCTTGCCGTCATTGGCCTCAGTCATCGCACGGCTCCGGTGGAAATCCGGGAGCGCCTCAGCATCCCGGAGCAGACCATGGAGGACTCCCTTCAGCAGCTGCGTGCCGATGAGCAGGTGTTGGAGGCGTCGATCCTCAGCACCTGCAACCGGCTCGAGATCTACACCCTGCTGCGCAACCCCGATCTAGGGGTCACAGCCGTGGGCAGTTTCCTCAGCCGCCATTCGGGGCTGGGGGTTGAGGAGCTGTCTCCGCATCTGTTCACCTACCACCATGAGGATGCGGTCGGCCACCTGTTGCGGGTGGCTGCCGGCCTTGATTCCCTGGTGCTGGGTGAGGGCCAGATCCTCTCTCAGGTCAAGAAGATGGTGCGCCTGGGGCAGGAGCACCGCTCCGTGGGGCCGATTCTCAACCGCCTGATGAACCAGGCGGTGAGCACCGGCAAGCGGGTGCGCACCGAAACCAATCTGGGAACCGGCGCCGTGTCGATCAGCTCAGCGGCCGTGGAGCTGGCCCAGCTCAAGCTGGGCCAGGCCAGGGGCCTCGATCAGTTGATCAGCCTTGAAGACGAGCAGGTGGCTGTGGTTGGGGCTGGCCGCATGGCCCGTCTGCTGCTGCAGCACCTGGGCGCCAAGGGCTGCCGGGGCGTGGTTCTGCTCAACCGCACCCTGGCGCGGGCCGAGGCGATGGCCGCTGATTTCCCTGCACTGCCGGTGCAGTGCCGCCCGATCGATGATCTCGATCACTGCCTGAGCACCTGTTCGCTGGTATTCACCAGCACGGCAGCCGAGGATCCGATCATTGATGCAGCCCGGCTGGAGCCGCTGAACCGCCGCTCCAGCCTGATGCTGATCGACATCGGGGTGCCCCGCAACATCGCTGCCGATGTCAGCCGCTTGTCGGGGGTGCAGCGTTACGACGTCGACGACCTGCAGCAGGTGGTCAACCGCAACCAGGAAGCCAGGCGCGAGATGGCGCAGGAGGCCGAGAGTCTGCTGGCCGAAGAAGCGCGGCTGTTTCTGGAGTGGTGGGACGGCCTGGAGGCGGTGCCGGTGCTCAACAAGCTGCGGCGTCAACTCGACGACATCCGTGAAGCGGAGCTGCAGAAAGCCCTGAGCCGGATGGGGCCTGATTTTTCTGTGCGCGAGCGCAAAGTGGTGGAGGCCCTGAGCAAGGGCATCATCAACAAGATTCTGCATCCGCCGATCACCAATCTGCGCGCACCCCAGAGCCGACAGCAGCGCCATCAGGCCATGCGCGCCCTGGCGGAACTGTTTGATCTGCAGGATCTGGCCGATGAGGCCTGAGCCCTCTGCAACAGTTCGTGCTGGGGCACCTCAAAAGGGTCGCCCCGCGGCAGGGCGCTCCGGTACGGTCGCAACACCAGCGGGATCGACGGATCAATGAATCGAGTTCTGGCGATCATTCTTGGTGGCGGTGCCGGCACCCGGCTCTATCCCCTGACCAAGATGCGCGCCAAGCCGGCAGTGCCACTGGCCGGTAAATACCGCCTGATCGATATCCCCATCAGCAATTGCATCAACTCAGAGATCAACAAGATCTATGTGTTGACGCAATTCAACAGCGCGTCATTGAACCGTCACCTCACGATGACCTACAACCTGTCAGCAGGGTTTGGTCAAGGATTCGTCGAGGTGCTGGCTGCACAACAGACCCCCGACAGCCCCAGTTGGTTTGAAGGTACGGCCGATGCCGTGCGCAAATACCAATGGCTGTTTCAGGAATGGGATGTTGACCATTACCTGATCCTGTCCGGCGATCAGTTGTATCGCATGGACTACAGCCAGTTTGTTCAACATCACATCGATACCGGTGCCGATCTCACCGTGGGTGCGTTGCCCGTTGATGCCGCTCAGGCCGAGGGCTTCGGCTTGATGCGCACCAGTAGCGATGGCCGCATCCAGGAATTCCGCGAAAAGCCCAAGGGAGAAGCCCTCGACTCCATGCGCGTCGACACCCAGAGCCTGGGGCTGACGCAGGAGGAGGCCCAGAAGCGCCCCTTCCTGGCCTCGATGGGAATTTACGTGTTTAGCAGGAAGACCCTGTTCGATCTGCTGCACAGCAATCCCACCTCCACCGATTTCGGCAAGGAGATCATCCCGACCTCGCTCGCCCAGGGCGATCGCCTGCAGAGTTTCCTGTTTGATGACTACTGGGAAGACATCGGCACCATCGGCGCCTTCTATGAGGCCAATCTGGCACTCACCCAGCAGCCCAATCCCCCCTTCTCCTTCTACGACGAGAAGTTTCCGATCTACACTCGGCCACGCTATCTGCCGCCCAGCAAACTGCAGGATGCCCAGGTCACCGAATCGATCATAGGTGAAGGGTCGCTGCTGAAGGCCTGCAGCATTCACCACTGCGTGTTGGGTGTGCGCACCCGCGTCGAAAACGAGGTGGTGCTGCAGGACACCCTGGTGATGGGGGCCGACTACTTCGAGTCGTCCGAGGAGCGCCTCGTGCTGCGGGAGCGGGGAGGCACCCCCCTCGGCGTGGGCCAGGGCACCACGGTCAAGGGGGCCATTCTCGACAAAAACGTGCGCATCGGTTGCAACGTCACGATCATCAACAAGGACCGGATCGAAGAAGCCGATCGACCGGAGCTGAACTTCTACATCCGCAACGGCATTGTCGTGGTGGTCAAGAACGGCACCATCGCAGACGGCACGGTCATTTGAGCAAACCCTGACCGCTCTGTGACAGGCGGCATCGAAGCGTGGCCGCCGGGCCCTGCTTCGCCACACTGAGAACAACACAACCTGATTGCTGAACCCCATGGGCAAGGCCCACTTCGGCCTCATCGGCCTCGGTGTGATGGGCGAGAACCTGGTGCTCAACGCCGAGCGCAACGGCTTTTCGTCGGTGGTCTACAACCGCACCTACGCCAAGACCCAGGAGTTCCTGGAGGGGCGGGGGGCCGGCAAGGACATCGTCGGCGCCGCCACGCTCGAGGAGTTCGTGGCCACCCTGGAGCGCCCGCGCCGCATCCTGATGATGGTGAAGGCCGGCCAGCCGATCGATGACCTCATCGCCACCCTCTCGCCGTTGCTGCAGGAAGGCGACCTGCTGATCGACGGCGGCAATTCGCTCTACACCGACACCGAGCGCCGGGTGGCCGAGCTCGAGAGCAAGAGCTTCGGTTACATCGGCATGGGGGTCTCCGGCGGGGCCAAGGGCGCCCTGGAGGGGCCCAGCATGATGCCCGGTGGCACCAAGGCGGCCTACGACGCCGTCGAGAGCCTGGTGCGCAAGATGGCCGCCCAGGTCAACGATGGTCCCTGTGTGACCTACATCGGTCCGGGTGGGGCTGGCCATTTTGTCAAGACCGTCCACAACGGCATCGAATACGGCATCGAACAGATCCTGGCCGAGGCCTACGACCTGATGAAGCGGGTCGCCGGCATGGGCGGCACCCAGATGGCTGATGTGCTGGGCCAATGGAACACCACCGAGGAGCTGGCCTCGTTTCTGGTGGAGATCACCGAGGTCTGTCTGCGCACCAAGGACCCCGACAACGGCGCCGATCTCGTCGAGGCGATCGTCGATTCGGCCGGCCAGAAAGGCACCGGACTGTGGACCGTCGAGAGCGCTCTCAACATGGGCGTGCCGGTTCCCACCATCTATGCGGCACTCAATGCCCGGGTGTTGAGCTCGCTGCGTTCACAGCGCCAGGCTGCCGAGGCCTTCCTGCCGGCAGTGCGGCCGGCGGCTACCCCCAGCCACGCCTTTTCACTCGGTGAGGGCAGCGACCTGAGCGATCTGCGCGATGCCACGATCCTGGCGGCCATGGCCAGCTATGCCCAGGGCATGGCCCTGTTGCAGGAGGCCAGCCAGCTGCACAACTACAACCTCGACTTTGCCGCGATCGGCCAGATCTGGAAGGGGGGCTGCATCATTCGTGCCCGTTTGCTGCAGCGCATCCAGAACGCCTACAGCGCCAACCAGGCCCTACCCAACCTGCTGATCGACCCCTGGTTTGCCGAGCAGGTCAACCGCCGCATCGGCGGCCTGCGCAGGATTGTGGCCGGCAGTGCACTGGCCGCGATCCCGGTGCCCTGCTTCAGCAGCACCCTCGACTACATCACCAGCTACGGCTCGGCGCGGCTGCCCCAGAACCTGGTGCAGGCCATGCGCGACTGCTTCGGCAGCCACACCTACGAGCGGGTCGACCGTGCCGGCAGCTTCCACACCGAGTGGTTGCATGAGCAGCTACCGCCTGCAGGTCTGCAGCAGCCCCGACGAGCTTGCCCGTCAGGGCGCCCAGCAGATCGCTTCGTGGATTGATCAGGCCCTGGCCGAACGCGATCGTGCCCAGATCGCCCTCGCCGGCGGGGAGACGCCCAAGGCGGCCTATCGCCTTTTGGCACGCCAGCATCTGCCCTGGGATCGCGTGGATGTGCTGCTGGGGGATGAGCGCTGGGTCAGCGCCGACGATCCCTCCAGCAACGCCCGCATGCTGCGCGAGACCCTGCTCGCCCCCGGCGAGCCCGGCGCAGCAGCCCGCTTTCACCCGGTGCCCACAGATCGGCCCGATCCGGCGGCTTCGGCAGCGGCGTTTGCCGAGGTGCTGCAGACCCTTTGCCCCGGCCGCCCGCCCCAACTCGATCTCGTGCTGCTGGGTCTGGGGGATGACGGCCACACCGCCTCCCTGTTTCCCGGCACAGCGGCACCGTCAGTCAGCGACCGCTGGACCACCATCGGCGAGGGCAAGGGCTTGCCGCGGGTCACGCTGACGGCGCCGGTGTTGAGTGCCGCCAGGCGTGTGCAGTTTCTGGTCAGCGGTAGCGGCAAACAACAAGCCCTGGCCAGGCTGTTCGATCCCACGGAAGACCCCCAACGAACGCCGGCCCGGCTGGTGCAGCCCTCCGCTGAGGTGCTGGTGCTCGCTGACGCGGCGGCCGCTGCCGCTCTGCCAGGCTGAGCGTTCTTGCGCAGGCGGCAGCGGTGGCTCCGACAGAGGCAGCGGTGCCCAACAGGGTGCTTTTTCGTGGCGATGGCTTTGCCGGCTGGCATGCCCTCAATGACCCGATCATGGGTGGCCGCAGCAGCGGCAGCGTCACGGTCAACAGTGACCATGGCCTCGTGTTTGAGGGCGAGGTGGTGGAGCAGGGTGGCGGTTTCATCAGCGTCCGCTCGCCGCTGCTGTCGCCCGCGCTGGATCTGTCCGATTGCCATGCTTTGCAGCTCGAGCTCGCCGGTGAAGGCCGTCGCTTCAAGTTGGCTGTGGCCTGCAGCGATGGCATCGGCGGCCTCACCAACCTGATTCCGGGGGGGTTGCGCTGGGTCAGCGAGTTCGCCACCGATCCCAGCGGAGTCAGCATCGTGACCCTGCCCTTCAGCCAGCTGACGGCGTCGGTGCGGGCGCAACCGATGCCCTCACTGCCCCTGGGCGTTCAGCCGCGCTTTGACCCTGCCAGGATCACCCGCTTGCAGCTGCTGCATTCGAAGTTTGATGATCAAGGAGGCTTGAACCAGGGCTTCCGCGCTGGGCCGATTCAGCTGGTGTTGCGTCAGATCGTTGCTGTGGGTGAGCCGCATGGATGATGCGCTTGCCGTGGACGGCAGCGCTCACGAGCAGGAGCATGGGCTGCGCCAGTTGGTTGCCGCGGCTGCTGATCTTTGTCTGAAACCCCATCGCCACGCTGTGCGTTTCAGCGGCGAGCCGCCGACCAGCACGGGTGATTGCCAGGACTGCATCTTGTTGATCGAGGCACGGGATGGAGCCGGCACGCGGCTGCCCCATGCCGATCTGGAGCTGGAGATCTACCGCAGCGGGCGTGGGCTCAACCTGATGGTGTCGCGCGTGTTGGATGATCAGGCCCCCCTGCTCTGGCAGGGAAGCCACCCCGTGTGGATGGGAGCTGACACCGGGTTGCGTTGCGATCGTCCCGCGGATGGTGCCCCCCTCGAGGCGCTTGCGAGACGACTGCGGGCGCTGTTGGATGCCGCCGGCAGTCTCAGTGAGGAGGGATAAGGGGGCGCAACCGCGATGCGGCGGCTCCGCAACGGGTGTCGCGTTTCAGCATCGGCTCCGAACTGCGGAGCTCGATTTGAATCTCACCGGCTCGACGATCGGTCCATTGCGCCAGGCAGCTGACCCGTTGGTCCATGGGGATCGGGGCATGCTGGGGATCGGTGGCGAACACCTGCACCTCACTGGTGACCTCGGCATCGATCACAAAACCCTGGGCGACCAGCAACGGGCCCACCGTTCCCGGCAGATCACGTGAGGCCAGGCGAGATAACCAACGAATCAATGCCATGGCCCCTCAGTTATCACGAATGCACAGGCAGCGCTTGCTTCGCGTGGCGGAGCCCAGACATTGTGCGTTTTTGGCATAGGCTTGCGTCATTGGTTGACTGCGGCCAGCGAAGAATAAAGTATAGCGAACCGTGTGGTATGGATGGTTGTCAGTGTCAGTGATCTGACCTGTCTCGACTATTTGCAATGGCTGCGTACGGGAGAGCGGGCGGCGTCTGCGTTGTCGTGGTCGCAATCCACGATCAGCCGCAAAAGCAATCGTGCGCTTAAGCAATTGCAACTTGTCTGTGCCCGCAATCGTGGCGAATGGGCAATCGAGGGAGACACGGAATTGCTGGCAATGGCGCGTGCGCTGCATCAGCACCATCGCTGGAAATGCAATGCCATTCTCAGGCTTGATGCCCAGTACTATTCCGGCCCGATTCTGTGCAATCCGCTTCACAGCGATTAGGTGCTGGGCCCCTGCGATTTCATGGAGGTTCATGCCCCCATGCGCCTCCTGCGCGATGGGGTGCTGGATGCCTGGATCGGGATGTACCCGGATACGCCCCCTGACGACGATCCCGAGCTGATGAGTTGTCATCTGCTGCGCATGCCCACCCATCTGGTGGTGGCTGAGGGGCACCCTCTGCTCAAGCTTGGTGACGCCATCAGCCTGGATGACGTGAGGCACTACCCCGCACTCTCGCTGCCCGACATGGCCTATCCCAAGGTGCAGGAGGCCCTCCAGGCGCTGGGATTGTGGAATTCCCCCTCCCGCATCAGGCGCTATCGCCAGGAGCTTTGGGAAGACCGCACCCTGGATCAACTCACCGTGGGCTATGCCTCAGCCTTCACCCTGAACCTGTTTGGACTGCCCCAGGTCAAGTTGCCGTTGCGGATTGACCTTGAGGTGGGTGACACCCTGGTGGTGAAGCGCAAGTATGCCAACCATCCACGCACGCAGGCGCTGCTGGCGATGCTGCGCCACAGGGTGCAAGAGCTGGCCCAGACCTATCCCGAGATCCGCCCGCTGTGATTGATCCATGCCCGCCGATCAATCGGGCTGATCGGTGACCGCCCCCAGACTGCTGCTGCTCACCAGACGGGCGTATTTGCCCAGCACGCCGGTGCGGTAGCGGGGCTCAGGCTTCATCCAGGCGGCCCGGCGCCGCGCCAGCTCAGCATCATCCACATTGAGCTGGATCAGCAGCTGGTGGGTATCCACCGTGATGCTGTCGCCCTCGTGCACCAGGCCGATGGTGCCGCCCACGGCGGCTTCAGGTGCCACATGGCCCACCACCATGCCGTAGGTGCCACCCGAGAAGCGGCCGTCGGTGATCAGCGCCACCGAATCGCCCAGCCCCTCGCCAATGATCGCGGCGGTGGGGGCGAGCATTTCGCGCATGCCGGGGCCGCCCACGGGCCCCTCGTAACGGATCACGACCACATCGCCGGCCTGGATCTGCTTGGCCAGAATGGCGGCCAGGGCCTCCTCCTCGCTTTCAAACACCCGCGCCGGGCCGGTGACCGAGGGATTCTTGACGCCGCTGATCTTGGCCACGCTGCCCTCGCTGGCCAGGTTGCCCTTGAAGATCGCCAGGTGTCCCTTGGCATAGAGCGGGTTGCTCAGAGGCCGGATCACGTCCTGGCCGGCGGGGGGGGTGCTTGGCACGGCGGCCAGCACCTCGCGCAGGCTCTTGCCTTCGACCGTGCGGCAGTCGCCGTGCAGCAGGCCAGTGTCGAGCAGCAGCTTCATCACCTGGGGGATGCCACCGGCGTTGTGCAGATCGACGGTCACGTAGCGGCCGCTGGGCTTGAGATCGCAGATCACCGGCACCCGCTGGCGGATCGCCTCGAAGTCGTCAATTGACAGCTGCACCCCGGCGGTGCGGGCCACCGCCAGCAGATGCAGCACCGAATTGGTGGAACCGCCCACGGCCATGATCACAGCGATGGCGTTTTCAAACGCCTGGCGGGTGAGCAGGTCGCGGGGGCGGATGTTCTGGGCGATCGCCTGCACCAGCACCTCGGCGCTGCGGGCGGCGCTGTCGGCCTTCTCAGGGTCTTCGGCGGCCATGGTCGAGCTGTAGGGCAGGCTCAGCCCCATGGCCTCGAAGGCGGCGCTCATCGTGTTGGCGGTGAACATGCCACCGCAGCTGCCGGCCCCTGGGCAGGCGTTCTTCTCGATCGCCGTGAGCTGCGCTTCGTCGATCTTGCCGCCGCTGTACTGACCCACCGCCTCAAAGGCACTCACCACTGTGAGATCGCAGGCGCCGAGCTTGCCGGGCTTGATCGTGCCGCCATACACGAACACCGCCGGGATGTTCATGCGGGCCATGGCGAGCATGGCGCCGGGCATGTTCTTGTCGCAGCCGCCGATCGCCAGCAGCCCGTCCATGCTCTGGGCGTTGCAGGCCGTTTCGATTGAATCGGCGATCACCTCACGGCTCACCAGGGAATACTTCATCCCCTCGGTGCCCATCGAGATGCCGTCGCTGACGGTGATCGTGCCGAAGGTCTGGGGCATGGCACCGGCCAGCTGGGCGGCCTGCTCAGCCCGGCGGGTGAGGTCGTTGAGCCCCAGGTTGCAGGGCGTGATCGTGCTGTAACCGTTGGCGATGCCGATGATCGGCTTGTTGAAGTCGCCATCGCCGAAACCCACCGCCCGCAGCATGGCCCGGTTCGGGGAGCGCTGGATTCCCTGGGTGATGGCGGCGGAGCGAAGCATGGCGGCGGTGGAGAGGGATGCCGCCCTGCAACCTACCGACTCCCCAGGCCTTCAAGCTGGCGGCGCACGTCGTCGATGGCCTGGTTGAGCTCGTGCACCTTGTCGTGCAGTTCGAGATCGCGCGGCTGGCCCGCAGGTGGCTGGCTGAATGCCTCTTCAGGGTCGCCGCCATCCTGCAGGCGGCTCAGCCGCAGCTGGCTCTGCTGCCGTGGGCCCAACCGGCGCCGTTCGGCCTCTGACAGCAGCCACCAGGCGAGGCCAGCTGCCCCAAGCACGGCGCCGGCCATGGCGCTGAGAACCATGCCACTGCTCGATCCACCCTGCTGTTGAGATCCCATGGCACCCTGCGCCGCAAAAACCCTGACCCAGATTAGAGGCTGTGGCTGAATCCGATCAGGCGAGCCTCGAGGGGGCCGATGCCAGGCACGATCTCACCGCCGGGGCCGAGGTCGGGATCGATGGCGGCGGTGTAGATCGTCAACTCACCATGGCGTTCCCCGACCGCGTGCAGTGCCGGTGCCGCAGCCACGGCCGTGATCAGGCGCAAACGCGCACCTACGACCCCCTGCTCAGCCAGGTGGTCGAGGAGCAGCAGCAGGGGTTCGGGGTCGGCCAGCTGCCCCCAGAACAGCAGCACCCCGGTGTTGGCTGGCACCGGAAGGGGAAGGTTGATCCATTGCAGGCCATCGATGCCGGCGGCCACATGGCCGATCTGCGCGGCGGGCACCACGGCCTGCGCGCCCTGCCAGAGGCCCAGTCCACCTGGCACAGCGCTGATGGCCAGCAGGGGAATGGCGGGGTCGACCACCTTCCCCTGGGTGCAGCCAGCTGTGCTCTGGACGGTCAGCTCGCATTGGGGGAGCCAGTCGCGCAGAGCCTCGTAGCTGAGCCACCGTCCCAGTTCGCTCAGCGCCGTGCCATAGAGAGGCTGGGGGGTCTGCCCATCGCGCAGCACGGTGAGCCAATGGCTCAGCAGAGGGTGGGGCGGGACCACAACCAGCAAAGCCATTGCCATGGCTGCCATAACTTGTGGGTCCACCGTAGATGCAGCCCCATGGCGCGCCTGTTTGCTTGTGTTGTGGCCTGGGCCCTGACCGTGGTGCTGCTGCTGCCTTTGCAGCCCGCCTGGGCGATCACGGCTCCCGAACTGCGCAGTCAACGCTCGTTGCAGGACCTTCAGCCCGACATGCATGGCCGCAACCTGCAGCAGCAGGAATTTCTCAAAGCCGAACTTGCAGGCTTTGATTTCAGCGGGGCCGATCTGCGCGGTGCGGTGTTCAACGGCAGCAACCTGCAGGAGGCCAATCTCAGCCAGGCCGACCTGGAGGACGCCGTCGCCTATGCCAGCCGCTTTGAGCGCTCCGATCTCAGCGATGCGGTGCTGCGCAACGCCATGCTGATGCAGAGCCACTTCGCCGGGGCCGCCATCGATGGCGCCGACTTCACCGATGCGGTGCTCGATCTGCCGGAACAGAAGGCCCTCTGCAGCCGTGCCAAGGGCACCAACAGCCGCACCGGTGTGAGCACCCGTGACAGTCTCGGCTGCCGCTGAAGCCAGCCCATAGATTGGTGCTTCCGGTTCCGGGGGGGGAACAGCCTCCGGACGCAAGGGGGAAAGTCCGGTGCAAATCCGGCGCTGTCCCGCAGCTGTGAAGGTCCTCTGGGCCCAGTCAGAACGCCCACCGGAGTCCACCTTTGAATTCGGCGCGGACCGACACCATGCTTGTATCCCATTGGCGCAAGGGAGCACCCTGGCTGCTCGCCGGCCTTGCTCTGTTTCTGATGGCTGCTGCGCCAGCCCAGGCGCACCATCTCATCGAAATCACCGGACTCAAACCCACCCCCATCAACGGCCTGCTCAGCGGTCTGGCCCATCCGGTGCTGGGACCCGACCACCTGCTGTTCCTGCTGGCGCTGGCCCTGGTCGGGCTGCGTCAGCGGCTGCGCTGGATGGTGGGTCTGCTGGTGGTGGGCATGCTGGGCAGCACAGCGGGCCTCATTGGCCCTGGACTGCTTGGAGCAGATGTCCTGGTCAGTCTCACCCTTGTGGTGGAAGCGCTGGTGTTGCTAGGCCGTCTGCCGGGCTGGCTGCTGCTGCCGGCCATGGCCCTGCATGGCTATGTGCTGAGCGCCGTGGTGCTCGATTGGAGCGCCATGCCCCTGGTTGCCTATCTGGGCGGCCTGCTGCTCAGCCAGGGCACGCTGTTGGTCGTGTCACTGGCCCTGCTGCAACCGGCGGCCAGGCAGCTGCAACGCCATGGCCGTCGCCTGGTGGCCGCCCTGTTGATCGGCGCTGGTGTGGTGACCGCCCTCAGCCAGGCCCTGGCCTGAGGCGGCGATGCACACCCCTACCCGCCTACCGGTCACGATTGTGACCGGTTTTCTCGGTGCCGGCAAAACAACCGTGCTGCGCCATCTGTTGCTGAACAGCGGCCAGCGGCTCGCCTTCCTGGTCAACGAATTCGGCGAGGTGGGCATTGATGGCGACTTGCTTCGCTCCTGTGGCTTCTGCCCTGAGGACGAGCTCGACGGCCGTCTGGTCGAACTGGCCAATGGCTGCCTCTGCTGCACCGTGCAGGACGACTTCCTGCCCACGATGGAACGGCTTCTGGAGCGCGCCGATCAGCTCGACGGCATCGTGGTGGAGACCAGTGGTCTGGCGCTGCCTGAGCCGTTGGTGGCCGCCTTCGGCTGGCCCTCGGTGCGCACCCGCAGCCGCGTGCATGGGGTGGTTGCGGTGGTCGATGGTCAGGCCCTGGCGGCAGGTCATGTGGTGGCCGATGCCCAGGCCCTGGAGGCCCAGCGCGCTGCCGATCCCAGCCTCGATCACCTCGATGCGATTGACGATCTGTTCGAGGATCAGCTGCAGGCTGCCGACCTGGTGCTGATCAGCCGCTCGGATCTGCTCGACACCGCAGATCTCGCTGCCCTCACCACCTCGCTGCAGCAGCGCACCCGCCCGGGAACACCGATGCTGCCTGTGGCCCATGGCGCCCTCGATCCCGAGATCCTGCTCGGCACCAGCCTGCTGCAGCGGCAGCCCAGGCTTGATCGAGAGCACGACCACTACCACGAGGCTCATGACCACGGCCTTCACACGGCCCATGAGCATCAGCATGATCACGCCCATGTGGCGATCGAGAGCCTGGTTCTCGACCTGCAGGGCCTCTGGACTCAGGCAAGCCTGGAAACCGCCCTGCACACGTTGCTTGATGAGCAGTGTGCGATCCGCCTCAAAGGGTGGCTGGCCATGCCCGGGAAGCAGCGACTGCTGCAGATCCAGGCCGTTGGTCCACGGTTGAGCTGTTGGTATGAGGGCGACGCCCCCGCGCTTGATCCGTTGAGCGAGCTGGGGCAATTGCGCTTGGTGGCGCTGGGCTTCGGCCTCGATCGTCCGATGCTCGAACGCACCCTTCAGGCGGCATCGGCCTGAGCAGCGAGGCGTGTCTTGCGCCGCCCGGCCGTCTTAATCGAGGGGGATCGAACCTTTGGCGCAGACCCCATCCCAGCAGAGGCTGGCATCGCTCAGCCAGCGCGCTTCCACAGCCTGCCGGGGATGCCCGCTCCTC
>Ga0194124_10001787_pt1 | contig 25889 bp, 20 predicted proteins | sample TA2KigCas0mmetaG_FD_148605 | JGI IMG/M metagenome (GOLD analysis project Ga0194124, IMG submission 148605) | Freshwater microbial communities from Lake Tanganyika, Tanzania - TA2015031 Kigoma Deep Cast 0m | ecosystem: Environmental > Aquatic > Freshwater > Lake | place: Tanzania: Lake...
CAGTGGGCGACCTTGCCGAATCCAAAGCTCTGCGGCGAAGCCTCGGAGCCAGCCTGGATTGCATTCCTGTGACTGCCCCCAAGGGGCAGCTCGGCCATCTTCTTGGCGCCGCAGGGGCCGTGGAAACCATCCTCGCTCTACAGGCCCTGCGGGAAGGTGTTGTTCCCCGCAGTGTCAACGCCGATCCGCTCGATCCAGACGTCGACCTGCCGGTGGTTCAAGGACAGCCTCTGGCACTTGAATCCGGGAGCCGTGAACGCTTTGCACTCAAGAACACCTTCGGATTCGGGGGCCACAACATCAGTCTGGTGCTCTCGGCCTGAGCGACAGAGGGAGGCGAGTTGACCAACTCAGCCTCAGCCCCTGATCACGCACCATAAAACGTTTGTACGGCACGGATGAAAGCCTGTCGATCGCAATGGTCGTTGGGGAGCCGCAGATCCCCGGGCCGGCCGCGCCGGCAGTAAATGATTGCCAATGGTGCTTTCAACCGCGTCCAGAGCAGCACCAGCGGGCTGTATCGGGTGGCTTCACCACTGGGGAGGTTGTCGTAGACAAACGTCCACGGAACGATCTGTGCGTTGTGCTTCTGGGCCAGCAGCAAGGCACTGGGAGAAACCCGCTTGCGAATAGAGGTAATCAGAGAGCCGTTAGGGGCCAGCATCACCTGGCCCCGGTCCATCAGAGTGCGGGAAGCGCGATACAGCGCGGTAGTGCGAGATTTACCATCACGATGGTCCATCAGGGCATGGCCAGCATTGGCTGCAGAAGCCGAGAACCAGGGCATGATCCGGCTGAGATGAAGATTGGCGGTGGTGATGCTGGGTAACTTCAGCACGCCCTGCACCACCAACACGTCAATGGGACTTTCATGGTTCCAGATGTGCACCAAGGGACACCCTGACTGTTCGCTCGGTTGACTGTCATCAACCACGACCTGCACCCCTAAGGCTCGCAGTCCGATGGCAGCGGTGCAAACCAGCAGCCAGGAAGCGAGTCGGCGACGCCCCAGGGCCAATGCCAGCAACTGCAGGCCATAGACCCCAAAGTAAGCTATAGCCCAGGCAAGCCGACAGACAACCCTCGGGAACACCACCAAGCCTTCTCGACAGCGCGGTCGGGGAGCGTCCGGCAAACCAGGAGAAGGGGCGAGGCGGCGTGCATCCAGTCCAATGGGGAATGTGGCCCGGAACGGAAAGTCGCCATCAAAGTTGCCATTCACCTGCGTGGTGGTCACCAGGTAGGAATAGAAGCGATAAAAGAGAGGGCGATCACTGGGATGTGGCTCCTGCCAGAATTGATCAAGAGGTTTCTGATCCGTGAGACCAGGCAAGTTGTAAAAGGTGTTGCCCAGCACCTTGGTGGGCACCGCGTGGAACATCGCCTGCAGCCCCACAGTGCTGTTCACCGTGACCACACCCCGACAGGTGCGCAAGAAACGACTCAGGGCACCGTCATGAAAATAATGAACACGACCTGCCACGCCATAGCTGGATGCCAACAATTGGATCAGGCGGCCATAGTGATTATAGCCTCGATCACGCGGGTGATGCTTAAAAGCCAGATGATCAGAAGCATGAGAATACTCAGCAAAAGAGCGAATCACATCTTCGATGAAATCATGCATTCCGCGATAGGGAGATCCCATTTGGATCTGCGAATCGCTCGACACCTGCAAAACAGCCAGGAAAAAAGAGAGGTGCTCGATCAGACGCCGCTTGATCGAGCGCTCTTGAAAGCGATACAGCCAGAAGCGCCAGCTACCACGCAGCTGGCACCACAAAAATCCAGGAGAAGGCTGCAGTTTGTGCTCCCCCTCGATAATCGGATAACGCGTTAGCGCGTGCTGAATGAACGTGGGGACTTTCCAGATTTTACGCCATCTCCAACCGGGATCAAGATTACCGCTGGGCAACTGATTAACCGGCGGCAGCCCTTGATAAAACTGGACTGGGCGGTTCAGGTTGGAGCGCGCATTGACGCGGTCGCGCTCGAGACTGACATAGTTGGGGCGTATGTAGCCCAACTCAAAAACCCACGCTTCGATTCCTGCTCGCCGAGCCTCTTCAATCGCAACTCTGTGGGGAATAATGAAATCACCATACATAAAAATGTGACGAATCCCTCGCTCTTCCAGCAGCTGGCGCAAAAACGGACGCCACTCCTCCATCGAACCCTGGAAAGGGACACGGACATCCCTGGGGAACCCGAACTCATGCAGGGGGAAAGAAACCTTCACAACCACAACACCACAACCCCGTAGGTAGTTGCAGAAGCGCGCGAAAAAAAAGCCGATCGGCCCCATCAGCAGCAGCACTGGGCCATCGATCTGCACTTGCACCAGCGTGCGCGCCCGTTCTGAGGTCAAAGCGGTGATCCGAATGCTCAGACTCCGGCAACTTTGCCACGTCCCAGCAGCCGTTCGGGCTCAGGCAGGGGCTGCCGCCAGGCCAGCAACTCATCGATGGCCTGCTCAGGGGTGATCTGCCAGCCGCTGCGGCGGCTGACGTAGCGGGGATAGGCAATCAGGGCGCCATACACGAGCGCATCCAGGCTGAGCTGACGGCCCCGGCGGGGAGAGCTGTGGGCGTCGTGGGTGAGCCCCCAGCCGGCATAGAACGGCAATCCCCAGGTATGCACCTCGACCCCCCGCAACAGAGCCTCAAAACCAGCCAGGGACGTGAGCACATGCACAGCGTCCACCTGGCTGAACAGCTGTTGGATAGCGGCTTCTCGGAGCACGAGGTCAGCCACCTGATGGGCCTGACGCTCGGCTCTTGAGGCCCTGCGAATCCCCGTCAACACATCTGGATGGGGTTTGTAGATCAGAAAAGCATCGGGCTCCGCGCGACGAACCGCCTCCAGCAGCGCCAGATTCGTGCGCACATCGACGGCGCCAAAACGAATCGATGCGTCACTCTCCACCTGTCCTGTCACCAGGACCACCCGACGAGCCCCGGTGGGACGGCTCCAGCCGGAGGAGGTGAGGTTGTATTTGGTGATGGCTTCTTCCACGAGCCGCTGGCGCAGAGCTGAGGCTCGTGCCAGCTGGCCATCCGTGGGATCTGCTGTCAGTAACCACGACTCCAGATCTGAGGGACGGGTTGCATCGAAGTAGATGCCCTGCCGATCCACCACCCAGGAGATGGGCCGCGTTGGCCGGTAGGCCCGGATCCCCAGCTGTTTCAGGATCCGCACGGCCAGCAGCTGCAGCCGATTGCCCAGTCCGATGGAGCGAAGGAAACCGTCCTCCAGCTGAAAGACCGGTCCTGACCACCGCTGGGCCAGGGCCTCCTGGCCCAGGGACCAGCGCAGGAGGGTCACTGGCGGAGTGGGAGGTTTGATGGATGGCTGGATGACCCGCTTGAAGCGAATGCGGGAACCGGGGAGGAATCTGCGCAGGATCGGGCGCTTCCAACGGGTGAAGCCAACCGCCACAGCAGCGGCGGGGTCAGCGGTCATCCGGCGACGCTGCAGACCGATGGCCTGCACCAGCTCCTCCACCTCGCAACGCTGTCGCGTGTGGGGGTTGAGATAGAGGGCGTAATCGATCAAGGCGGCATGCACCAGATCAGCCAGCTGGCGTGATCCGCAGGCTGCTCGCCGGGGAGGCGGCGGAACTGCGTCATGGGTGAGTCCCCAACCGGCGTAAAAGGGCATGCCGAAGCAATGCACCGACTTGCCCCAGAGCAGGGCTTCAAACCCCAGCTGGGACGCCACCACATACACCGCTGCGGCGCGCTCGAGCAAGGCCGTGGGGTGACCGCCGCTGGCGTCCACCACGATTCTGGGGTCAACGAGCTGCCGCGGCACGAAATGGCCCTGCTTACGACCAGCCGCCACATCCGGGTGGATCTTGACCAAGATCGTCTTGTCGGGGTGGTCGGCGAGGGCGGCAGCCAGCATGGCCTCAAAACTGCGCGCCGAAGCGCCGGCGCCGGCGATGGAAAGATCGGCCGCGGTCTGGTCAACGACCAGCACAAAAGGCTGGGCTGGGGGAGCAACCTCCGGGGCAGCGTTGTATTTGCTGACCCTGTTCTCACACCAGAGCTGTTGTAGCTGTGCAGCGCGGAACTGCTCACTGGCGCTGTGAGCACGGGCAATCAAGCACTCGAGCCGGCTGACGCGAGAGGCGTCGTAATAGATGCCGGAATCATCGAGAACCAGCCCGAGTGGAGGCGTATCGGCCCCAAGTTCCAGCGAGCGCAAAAATGCATCCTCGCAATGCCAAACAGGAAGTTGGCGGCGTTCCGCAAGGCGCTGGACCTTGCGGCCACTGGGCTTACAGCCCCAGACCAGCAACGCATCCAGCGCTTCGCTGTGGCAGCGACGGGCACCGATCACCAACGGCTGATCCGCCAGCAGTGCAGGCAAGGTGTCGTGCTTGCCCATGCCGCGCAGGGGTAGGCCCAGGCGGGCAGCAGGGGAAGGGGAGACCAAGGATCAGAACTGTGAGGAACCGGGATGCAGGGCGCACTTTGATGCAGGCAACACCCTGATGCCTTGCAGGCAGTGGGATCGAGCAGCCGGTATGCCCAACGAACGGGAACGAGACGTCTGAAGGTTACCGACGACACCTGGCTGCTACGTTGCCGGGTGTGTCAGGAGCGTTTCGCCTGTGCCACCTCTGGGCTCGAGTGATTCGCCTCCCACCCGACCCATCGAGCGGCCCATCAGCCTCGATAAACTTTGCGACGCCGTGTCCGCGGACACGGGCATTCCTCCAGGACGGGTACGCCGGATCCTGCTGAGTGCTGAACGCCTAAGGACGCTGATGGCACAAACGCCGGTTGACGCGGCAACCTCAGCGATCAGCAGCCCCGTGAACAGAGATCCTTTGCGCTGGTACCCGGTGGGCGACAACGGCCGGCTGCAACCGCCATCTCCTGTGGAGCAGGAGCCATGAACGTAGCCATTGACCCCGACCTGCCTCCATTGGTGCTGATCCCCGCCCGGGGAGGGTCCAAGGGAATCCCTGGTAAGAATCTGCGTCCCGTCGGTGCTGTTCCACTCCTGGCACGCACCATCCGTGCCGCAAGGAGTGCGCAGCGCCCCGGTGCAGTGTGGGTGAGCAGTGACGATGACGCCATCGGAGCCCTCGCTGAGCAAGAGGGAGCCGGCTGGCTGCGGCGCCCAGCGCGGATCGCTGGCGATCAAGCCTCCTCGGAAACCGCCCTGGCACACGGCCTTTTGCAGTTGGCGCAACAGCAACCGCTGCCCGCGCTCTTCGCCTTTCTGCAGTGCACCTCGCCCTTCACAACGGGCCCTCAGATCGACACCGTGATTGAAGCGTTGCTGAACAGCCAGGCAGCGATGGCCTTCAGTGTGACGCAATGGCATGGGTTTCTCTGGCAACACGACGGCCTGGGCCATGGCATCGGCATCAACCATGACGCCGGCAAGCCACGCCAGCGGCGCCAGGAGATCCCCCCCACCTTCCTGGAGACGGGCGCCATCTACGTAATCCGCACCGCGCCCTTTCTCGAGCAGCTCACCCGCTTCGTTCAACCGGTGCTGCCGGTGCCGATCGCAGAGCCTGCTCCCGAAATCGATACCCCTGAAGACCTGGCACTCTGCGAACTCCTGGCGCCCCTGCTCGATTCAGCGCACCCTGCCACCCATGGCGATCGTGGAGGTTTGGGCTAATGGCATCAGCCGATCTGAGGGAGCGCCGAATCGCTGCCTTGGCCTGCTTCGATTCCTTCGCCAAGACGGCGATGTGCATGCTGCAGGCTGCTCGGGTCGCAGGCGCCAGCACCACCCTCCACCTGATGGAGCTTCCCGGCCGGAAGCTGTCACGCAGGCAGCTGCTGGAAATCCGGAGTACGGACCCTCGGACAACCATTCAGCAACACAGCTGGAGCGAGCTCACCACACTGCTGGTGGAGCTGAGCCATCTCGATGCGCTGGTACTGGGTCTGGATGGCCGCCGCACCCGCCAGCTGCAACTGTCGCTGCGAGCGGAATGGGCAAGCTGTGGGCAACGACCACTGCTGATCAGTGCCTACCCGGGGATTCTCTTCCGCCATCAGCTGGAGGGGATGATGGACCGCTCGGGGATTGATCTGCTCTGCCTCAACTCCGAACAGGACGCACAGCTGTACCGCACTGCCTGCGAAGCGCTGAACCGCAGCAGCGACAACGCCCTGGTCAGCGGGCTGCCGATTCTCTGGCCCTTGCAGCCGCGCCTGACCATGCCAGAGGGGGCATCCATCGTGTTCTTCGAGCAACCTTCGGTGCCCAACAACCCCATCCAACGGCGCTACCTCTGCCGGCAGCTCGCGCTGCTCGCGCAAGCGTGGCCAGACCACCCTGTGATCTTCAAACCACGCACCTCCGGCGTGGAGGCAACGCTGCACCGGCATCATGGTGAAATGGCCAGACGCATCGCGAAGCTGAGTCTCAAACAGCCGAATCTGCGGGTCAGCTTCAAACCCAGCCTCAAGCTGCTCCAAAAATGTGGTTGCGCCATCACTGTGTCGTCGACGGCGGCACTCGAAGCCATGGCCCTGGGGGTGAGCACGCGGATCGTGACGGATCTCGGCGTGAATGAAACCCTTGGCAACCACTACTTCGTGGCTTCAGGGGCCCTGGCGGATTTCGAAGCGATCATCCGCGACCCGTTCACCCCACGCCACCACGACACCTGGTTGCACTCCCATGGGATGCAACCGGATGGCGGCAGCCAGTTCGTTGAGCAACTCGCTCAACGGCTGCAGCGCCCCGTGCCGTCTTGGGACAGCGAGCCAGCCTCCCTCCCGGGCTGGGGGAGCCGTGCCTGGCAGTCGTACGCCCTGGCCAAGGGTGGGGAGCGCATGCTGGCCTCCAATGGAGCCCACTCGAAACAGAAGCCAAGCCATCTCAGCCGGAATCTGCTGCGGCGGCTACGCCAGCGTGTGGTGGGTTTCTGGCTGCTGGAACGCTGGGTGAAAGGACGCTGATCGATGCGACTGGGACTGATCTGCGACGGACAAACGGGGCAACGCGCTTCTGAGCTTCTGGCTGGAGCATTGCAGCCTCACGGCGCCGAGATGACCCTGTTCAGCGGCACCCCCCCGCAGGACAGCGCCCTCGGCTGGTTGCCCCTGGAGCCATTAGCGGCGGCGGCGAACCCACTGCTCTTTGGCTTCGATGCGGTTGGGGTGTTCCTGGAAGGCGAAGCGCTGGCTCAGGTGCCCAGGATTCATCGCCAGGCAGCGACGTTGCATCAGCAACAGCCGGTGACGCTCTTCAGTGGACCGATGCGCCCGCTCTACGGCGATGCCCTCAGCGCAGACCTGCTGGCGAGGCTGGATTACGACCTGCTCTGCCTGCAGGGGGACATGCAAGTGCAACACCTGCAGTGGCTGCTGCGGGGCACTGACTACGAGCAGAAGCCCAGCATCGCGATCGGGCTGTGGTGCCTGCCCACCCACCCCGTGGGGCATCGACCAAGTCAGCAACCGCTGCTGGTGGTGCTTGACCAACCCCAAATCCCGGCCTCCCCGCTGACCAATGCCGTGCTCTACGAGCGCCTCTGCAACGCCGCCAGGGAATCGCCAAGCTGGCTCATCCGCCTGCAACCGGATGGTCCGCTGGCCGCGGATCCAACGGCCGATCCATCCACGTGGCCGGAGACCAGCCTCTGCTGGCATCACCACCAGGATCGCAAGCCTCCGGCCAACCTCCAGCTCGGCCAAGCGGACGAGCTGGCCTGGTCGGTGGCCCAGGCCAGCGCCTGTCTGGGCCTGGGCTCCGATTGGCTGCTGCCGGCTGTGATCTGGGGAAAGCCCACCCTGGTGCTGGGGGACTACGGCATTCGCACCGAGCTCAATGGGCCCCTCTTCTTCAGCTCTGGTCTGATGCAGCGGCTGGTGGACTGTCTGCCGCTGCACGAGAAGATCCCCGCGCTGCCAGCCGCCAATCCCGACTGGCTCGACGCCATCGGCTGGGCGGTCGCGGATGGTCCGCAGCGACTGCTGCTGAAGCTTCAAGACCAACAGCCATGACCAACCACCACCTGCTGTTGATCGCCGACAGCGACAGCCAATTACTGGCCTGCCAGGCCCTGGCCCAGGCACTGCGCCAGTGTGGTGCCTGCGTCACCATCAACGCCATTCCCCGGGAAGGAACGCCCCAGGCGGTGATCGATGCCCTGAAACGCGGCGGTGAACTGTGGAGCCAGACAAAAGCCCAGTTGTTGAGAGATCGCAGGCTTGCAGACTTTTCTGCCATCGGGGTGTATCTCGCCGGCAGCAAGCTGGCTGAGTTCCGCAGCAGTTACCACCGCAGCTGCGACCAGCGCCAACGGGAGGTTCTGCCGCTGTTCTGCGGCTTCAACGGCGTGGTGCTCGAACGCTTTGAAGAGGCCATCGCCTGGCGTCTGGGCTACGACCTGATCTGCCTCAACGGTCCCCGGGATCAAGCACGGCTGGAGCAGGTTCTGCGCCACACCCCATTTGCCGCCCAGCACACCGTGCTCACGGGGCTGAGCCGCCAGGGAGGACAAGCCCCAGCTGCCCCACCGCAGGTGCAGCCGCAAATGCGTGAGCGCCAGCTGGTGTTCGCCGAGCAGGTGGTGATGCCATCGAAGCCTGGGGAGCGGCGCCGGATGGTGCAGCTGCTGGCGCGACTGGCCCAGCGCTCACCCCACTGGCAGGTGGTGATCAAACCAAGGGTGGCGCCGCACGAAGCCACCTTCCACTCGGTGGACACCCACATCGCCGACACCTTGCGGGAAGCCCTGGGCAGCCTGCCGGCCAACCTGCAGCTGAGCTATGCGCCCCTGCCGGAACTGCTGCGCCAAAGCCGCCTACTGGCCACTGTGTCGTCAACAGCCTTCTTCGATGCTCTCGATCTGGGCTGCCAGCCGGTGCTGCTGGGCGATTTCGGCCTGCGCCAAGACCTGGGAACACCCTTCTTCGCCGGCTCCGGCCTGGTGCGACAGCTGGGAGAGGCCGAAGACCTGGACGCCCTTGAACAGGGTCTCACCATCGATCCGGCGTGGTTGCACTGGGTGGGGTACCACCCGGATCACAGCGTGGCCAACCTGCTGGCAGCTCTGGAGCGGCGCGGGGAGCAACGGCCTGATGCCACGCCCCTGAAACCGAGCGGTTATGTGGTGAACGCCGGCGACCTCTCCACCAACCAGCTGCGCTGCGGGGCTGAAAACGCCATCAGCTGCCGCGACTACGCGGAGGCTGAGCGACTGCTGGAAGTGGCCCTTCTGCAGCGGCCTGACAATCGCAACATCCGCCGGCGCCTGCAGGCCGTGCGCTACTCCAACCGGCTGCTGCGCCGTCTGGCCCTGCTGGCTTCGCCCGCCTTCCGGCTCTAATGTCGATACTTGATATGGCTGGGCGATAGACGTGCAAAGGGGAGGGCATTCTCTGCAGACCGAGCGGAACTTCACGCAGTTTGTGGTGTTTGCCGAGGACTCGATCCTCTCCGCCCTCAACAAGATCACGGCCAATCAGTCGCGGTTGATCTTTGTGGTGTCGGAAGGCGGCATCCTCCAGGGTGTGCTGAGCGACGGTGATTTCCGCCGCTGGATCGCGGGCAGCGACCTGATCGACCTGAATCAGCCGGTCACCGCGGCGATGAATACCAGTTGTGTGGCGGCGCCGGAGCGCAGCAGCGCCGCTGATCTGGGGGCGCTGCTCTCCCCAAAGATTCAGGTGATCCCGCTGCTTGACGACCACGGCCGCGTGGTGGCCGTGGCCCGGGGCGGGCGCCCGCAGTTGCGCATCGGCAACCGGCGCATCGGCGACGGCGACCCCAGCTTCGTGATCGCCGAGATCGGCAACAACCACAACGGCAGCTACGAACTGGCCCTACAGCTGATCGATGCGGCCGCCGCCGCCGGGGCCGACTGCGCCAAGTTCCAGATGCGGGACATGGGCCAGTTGTACGTGAATGCCGGCGACAGCAACGACATGGCGTCGGATCTCGGCACCCAATACACCCTCGATCTGCTGGAGCGCTTCCAGCTCAGCGATGACGAGCTGTTTCGCTGCTTTGACCACGCCTTGAGCCTGGGGCTGATCCCCCTCTGTACGCCCTGGGATACCGCCAGCCTGGAGAAGCTGGACCAGTGGGGCATGGCCGGCTTCAAGGTGGCCTCGGCCGATTTCACCAACCACGATCTACTGAGCGCCATTGCCGCCACCGGCAAACCGCTGATCGCCTCCACAGGCATGGCCACGGAGCAGGAGATCAGCGCAGGCATCCGCCACCTGCGCCAGCTTGGAACGCCGTTTGCTCTGCTGCACTGCAACTCCACTTACCCCACCCCGTTCAAAGACGTGAACCTGCGCTACCTCCGTCGGCTGGCGGAACTGGCGGACGCACCGGTGGGCTATTCCGGCCATGAGCGGGGCTATGCCGTACCAATCGCGGCCATCGCCATGGGAGCCGCGGTGATTGAAAAGCACATCACCCTCGACCGTGGTATGGAGGGCAACGACCACAAGGTGAGCCTGCTGCCCGAGGAATTCAGGGCCATGGTGGCCGGCATTCGAGAGGTGGAGGAATCCATGGGTACCGCGGCCGAGAGGAGCCTCAGCCAGGGCGAATTGATGAACCGGGAGGTGTTGGCCAAGAGCCTGGTGGCGGCCTGCCCGATTGCAGCGGGCACCCCGATCAGCCGCGAGATGGTGCGGATCCAGAGTCCCGGCCAGGGCCTCCAGCCCTACCGCCTCAACGACCTGCTGGGCCGCTCCCTGAGCGCCGACAAGGCCGAGGGCGACTTCTTCTTCGAATCCGACCTCGGGCAGCAGCAGATCACCCCCAGGCCCTACCGCTTCCGAAACCGCTTCGGGGTGCCGGTGCGTTACCACGATCTGGACGTGTTCCGCTCGCTGAGCAACCTGGATCTGGTGGAAATCCACCTCAGCTACAAGGATCTGGAGGTCAATCTCGATGCGGTGCTGCCCGAGCGTCTGCCACTGGGGCTGGTGGTGCATGCACCGGAGCTGTTCACGGGAGACCACACCCTGGATCTCTGCAGCCTGGATGACGACTACCGACGCCACTCGGTGCAGGAGCTGCAACGGGTGATCGACATCTCCGCCCGCCTGGCCGAACGCTTCAGCTGCCCTGAGGATGTGCTGCTGGTGACCAACGTGGGAGGCTTTTCTGCCCACCGCCATCTCAATGCCAGCGAGCGGCAACCGTTGCTGCAGCGGCTGCGCGACAGCCTGGCCGAGCTGACCAGCACAGGCGTGGAAATTATTCCTCAGACGATGCCCCCCTTTCCCTGGCACTTCGGAGGCCAGCGTTATCACAACCTGTTTGTGGACGCCGACAGCATCGCGGAGTTCTGCCGCGACCAGGGGATGCGGGTGTGCCTGGATGCCTCGCACTCCAAGCTGGCCTGCAACCACCTGCAGACCCCCTTCTCCAGCTTCCTGGCCCAGATCCTTCCCCACACAGCCCACCTGCACCTGGCCGACGCCGACGGCGTCGATGGCGAGGGGCTACAGATCGATGAGGGCGGGGTCGACTGGGCCGACGTGTTTCAGCTGATGCAACAACTGGCCCCTGAGGCCTCGTTCATTCCAGAGATCTGGCAGGGACACAAGAACAATGGCGAAGGAGCCTGGCTCGCGCTCGAGCGCCTGGAGCGCCATGCCCTGGCCCTGCAGGAGAAGCCAGTTGTTGCCGCATGACCAGCTCCGCCTCCACTGCATCCGCCTCTACTGCAACGGCCTCAACGACAACCGCCTCAACGACAACGGTGGACGAACACTTCATCCTGTTTGAGACGATTCCGCTGATCTATGCCCGGGTTCCCAAGGTTGCCAATTCCTCGGTGAAAGCGTCGCTCTCCAAGCTGCTTGAGCTCCCCCCCGACGACGATTGCCGCACCACTGCGGACGCCACCTGGCGGCGGGGCACCCATGGCCAGACCCGGATGGTGAATGTGTTCGATGCGCGCCGCAGGCGCAGCAGCCATTTCATCTTCAGCTTCGTGCGCAACCCGTTCGACCGGCTGGTGTCGGCTTACAACAACAAACTGTTGGAGAACGACCATCTCTCCCCGGCCATGGAGCGCATGGGTCTGGAGCGGCACATGCCGTTCGACCGCTTCCTAGACGTGGTGGCCGACACCGCCGACGCCGATCTGGATGTGCATCTGCTGCCCCAGAGCACGATCCTCTGCATCGATGGCCTGCCGATCCCGAGCTTCATCGGCAAGCTGGAAGCGATGGATAACCATTGGCAACGGCTGCAGCGGAGCATGCACCAGGCCGGCCTCCCGGCCGTTGGCAACCTGCCGCGCAAAAACGTGCGTCGCACCGACGTGAGCGATCTACCTGCCTATTTCAACAGCCGCAGTCGTATTGATCTGGCTGCGCATCGCTACGCCGACGACCTAGCTCTGTTCTATGGCGACTGCGAGCCGGGCCAGCTGGCGTGCGGCGAGCCGGAGGCCAACCCCGCTCCGATTGAACCAGCCGGGAGCAACGGGCACGCCCCGACGTGATCGGCTAGCAGCGACTGGTCACCGGATTTCCCGCATCCCCTCCACCCCAAGCCCATGCAGCGACTGGCCGACACACCCAGCAACCATCCGGCGCTCTGGGGTGAGATCCAGGTGGCACCACGATCTTCAGTGATCGTGGAGGACGAAGCCACCCTATTGCCCCACATGAAAAAGCGTCGAACCCCCCACTGGTGGGTGGGGCATCAACACGGGGCGTACCACAAAAGTGGTGATCACATTGCGGAGCTGAATGACCTACGTGGCCAGCGCCATATCTTCTTCCCCCCCGCCAACCTGGAGGCAGTGGATTTCAATCCAGCCCGGACGGTGGAGCGGGAGCTGGTTGTGTATGGCGGCACGATCTTCGACCACTTCGGCCACCTGCTGCTTGATCTCACTCGCCTCTATCAGATGCTGAGGCTCTATCGGCACAGCAAAATCCCGATCTGGGTGCATGCGCACACCACCCATCCCGGCACCGGGGTCACCAGCCCCCTCGCCCAGCAGTGGCTGAAGCTGCTGGGAATTGATCAACGGGTGAAAGTGATGCGCAGGCCTACCCGGGCAGCCACCCTGGTGTCGAGCAGCGTGCTCTACAGAGACCGCTGCTTCGTGAGCGAAGACTTTTACGCCGCCACCTCGGCAGCCCTGGCCCCTGCAAACCAGGAGCATCTCAACAGGATTGAGCGCCGCCGCCACAAGATTGCCTACCTTTCACGGCACAAGCTCACCAGCGGCACCACCAAGTTTCTCCAGGAAGGCGAACTGGTGGAAAAGCTGCAACAGCACCCAGAGATCGACATCATCTGCCCAGAAGAGCTGAATTTCCTGCAGAAACTCGACCTCTACAAGCTCTACCCAACCATCATTGGCTTCCCCCAGGCCTGCATGAATCTCAAGGCTTTTGTGCCACCCGAGCCTGGCAATCCAGCCGCCAGACAGGTGATGCTGATCGCCGGACCGCAGAGCCTGAGCAGCAACTGGATCAACATTGACAAAGCCTGCCGATTTGACGACCTCTACGTGGACTGTCCCAGGGCAGCCGACAGCTCGGCCCAACAGGAGGAGGACGGCTTTCAGCGCGGCAATCCATTTGATGTAGAGACGGCCTACCGCGCCATCACCACGCTGATCGGCCATACCTGGTAGGAGGACGCAGCGCTGGCGGAGATCGCGATGACCCACCCATCCCCGCAGGACATCTGGCTACTCGACGACGACGTGGATCTCTGCGCACTGATCTGCGCCAGGCTGCAGCAGTGCGGCTGGATCAACAGGGCCTTCCACACACCCGTCGATCTACTCGCCGGCCTCCAGAGCAGCGAACCAGACCTGCTGATCATTGACCAGCTCCTGCCCAACCGCAAAGGCAGCCATGTGGTGGAGGAGCTCAAGGCCAGGGGGTATAGCTTTCCGATCCTGATGCTGTCGGCCCTGGGCGCTCCCGCCGAACGCATCACCGGCCTGGAATCCGGTGCCGACGACTATCTCTCCAAACCCTTTGCCTTCCGCGAGCTTCAGCTGAGAATCGAGCGACTGCTGCAACGCAACCCACGCCCGCTCCAGCGCATCAGCAATAGCTCCTACGTGATCGGCATCGCCATCCTGGATGGCGATGCGCTTCGCCTGGCCAGCGACCACACCAGCGTGGATCTCAGCCGGGGCGATGTGGCCCTGCTGCAGGTGTTCTGCCGCCAGCCGGACATCACCCTCACGCACCAGCAGCTGGCGGCCGGCTGCGGCAGCCTGATCGATGCGAACCAGAGCCGCAGCATCGACGTGCGCATTTCCAGGCTGCGGCGGGCCTTTCAGACGGTCTCCAACGAGGATGGCGCCATCGAGGCCTTGCGGGGAGAGGGCTACCGGCTCACCCTGCCGGTTCAGGCCAGATGAAGGGGCGAACCAGGCGCCTCGGAGCCCCCGGGGGAAGCGATACGGCACGCACCGCGCTCAGCCGCCGCGACTGGCTGGCACTGCTGGCCTGGATGGGGGCCGGCATCGCGGCTGGCTACCTGGTGCTGGGGCTGTCCATTCGCCTGTTCCTGGAACCCCTGATGGTGTCGGAAAGCAGCCTGCGCATCGCCAAGAATGTGCTGCTGGTGGAGGAAGTGCTCAAGCGGCTGAGCATCAGCGAATTGCCTTCGGGCATGATCATCCGCAACGGTCCATCGCCAGGCCCCCAGGCCGGCCAAGGCCTGGGCCGGTTTGATCGGCTTTTGCAAGAGTCGCTGATCAGGGAGAGGCGACTGCAACGCAGGATCATTCCCGATTCCCCCCCGCTGATTGACCCGCTGGGGGGCCACTGGGTGCGATTGAACACCGCCACCAACCGGCAATCGCTCTGGCTTTACCAGGCCGATCGCCTCAGCAGCTCGCTGTGGTTCATGGCACCCCTGCGGGCCTTCACCCTGGCCCTGGGCATGACGGCCGGAATCGTGCTGTATCTGCGCCAGCACCTGATCCGACCGATCAGCAGAATCACAGCCTCACTCCCCGATGGCAGCAATCACCGCACAAAGCTGATCGCCGAGGAAGGCATGACGCCGGTGCGATCCCTGTGCGTGAACGTGAATCGCCTGCTGGAGAGAATCAACGCCAACGAGGAAGAGCAACGCAGCTTCATCCGCGGGCTGGTGCATGATCTGAGCAGCCCCACCACCCGCCTGGGGCTGAAACTGGAGCAGCTGGAACTGGAGGATCAGGGTCGGCACGGCCCTCTGGTGGCTTCGATGGGTCACGACCTGAATCAGCTGAGCAACCTGGTGGAGCAGCTGCGCAGCATCGCCAGCGAGCAAACCCTGCCCACAAATCAGCAGGAGGCAGCTCTTGATGATCTCTGCAGCCGCATCGGTGACCGCTACGGCAGGGACGAGATCCAGATTCGCGTGCCGCGCCTGCTGGTGCAGCTCGATGTTTCAGGGCTCGAGCGGGCCTTGGCCAATTTGCTCGACAACGCGCTCGAATACGGCAAACCGCCGGTGACGATCGAAGCATGCGCCACCACGCAGGCACTAGTGATCAGCGTGGACGACCACGGCCGCGGGATTGCCACACCCACCCTGTTGACCATGCCGCACCACAGCCGCAGCAGTGATCGCCAGCGCATGCGCCACCAGGGACTGGGGCTGAGGATCGTGGAAGCCTTCTGCAGCCGGCATGGCGGCGAGATGAAACTGTCGCGATCTCCCCTGGGAGGCCTGAGGGTGCGGCTGCTGCTGCCGGCCACGGTGCTGGCGCATTGAACGGGGGCTGGGGCGCACCAGGGCGCAGCCACTAGATTGAGGGATCTTGCGGTCGCAGTCCAGAGCCTGCCCATGCTTGTTGTTGTCTGTGGGATGCACCGCTCGGGCTCAACCCTGGTGGCCCAGCTGGTGAGTGGGCTGCTGACGGCCCAGAGCAAGCCGGTCACCATCAGCAGCAACGGCCTCGGCGACACGGTGGAGGAGATGCGGGAGCGCGCTGCCGATCCCGATCGGATCTGGCTGGCGAAAGTGCATCAACAGGCGCGGCGATTCCGAGAAGGATTGCCCGACGCCGGAGCCATTTATTTCTATACCTACCGCGACATGCGCGATGCCCTGGCATCCGCCTGGCGCAAGAATCGGTTGCAGATCGGCGACCCTGAACGCTCAGCACAAGCCCTGCAAACCTTCATTCGCAGCCAGATCAAAGCGGCCAAGGCGTTTGAACCGCGCCACCATCTCTGGACGGGGAAGTATGAAGATTTCGTGCACGATCTCGAGGGCCTCACCCACGAGCTTGCTGCTGCCCTGCAGATCCAGCCACCACCGGCACTGGTGAACAGCCTGATTGCCGCCGCACGCCCGGAGGAACAGCGCAAACGGGTGCAACAGCTCAGCGAGGGTGATGCCAGCGTACGGGCTAGCACGTTCATCACCAGCAACCACATCACCGATGGTCGCGAGGGGGCCTGGAAAGACACCCTCACGGTGGCGGAAGCCCAGCTGGCGGAAACCCTGGCCCGCACCTGGCTGAAGGCGAAGGGATATGCGTTGTGTTTCCGCCGCGACCAAGCAGCCAGCGTGCCCCCCCTGCGCTACGGCAGGCGACGACGCCAGCAGCCGCAACCGCAGTCGCAACCTCAACCACCATCCAAACGGCGCTGGTGGCCGTTCACCAGCAGCTGCTGAGCCCTCAGTGCGGCAGCTGCTCCAGCCGGGGAATCGCCCGGTAGAAGGGTTGGCGGCCAAATCCGGCCTGGCGCCACTGCTGTTGCACCTCGGCGGCGATGTTCCAGGGGAGCACCAACAGGGCGTCGGGGGCCAGATCCGCCAGTTCAGCCGGCGCCAGCACCGGGATGTGGCTGGCGGGCAGGAAGCGGCCGATCTTGCTGCTGGCCTTGTCGGCCACCGCCGCCAACAGGTCACTGCGCACGCCGGCGTAGTTGAGCAGGGTGTTGCCCTTGGCCGCAGCGCCGTAGCCGAGCACACGGCGGCCCTGCTGACGCGCCTCCAGCAGAAAGCGCAGCAGGGCATGCTTGGCCGCCTCGGCGCGCTGCTGGAAGCCGCCATAGGCCTGGGTGCTCTCCAAGCCGGCAGCCTGCTCGGCCGCCAGCACCGCCGCCAGGCGCTGGCGGGCCTCCGCCGGCACCGCCACCAGCCCCGACTCCAGCGCGGTACTGCGGGCCAGCCACACCCTCAGGCTGCCGCCATGGGTGGGCAGCTCCTCCACATCCACGGGGCTGAGGCCCACGCTCGCGCCGATCCGCTGCAGCACCGCCAGGCTGAGATAGCTGTAGTGCTCGTGGTAGATCGTGTCGAACTGGTTGCCCGCCAGCAGGCGCAGCAGGTGGGGAAATTCGATCGACACCTGGCCGGAGGGCTTGAGCAGCCGGGCGATGCCCGCCAGGAAATCGTTGATGTCGGGCACGTGGGCCAGCACGTTGTTGGCAGCGATCAGATCGGCGCCGCCGGCCACCGGCGCCCCCTCCGCCTGCAGCTCCTCGGCCAGGGCGACCCCGAAGAAACGCTCCAGGGTGGGGATGCCGCGCTCGCGGGCCAGCTGCGCCGCCGCCTGGGTGGGTTCGATGCCGAGGCAGGGGATCTGCCGCTCCAGCACGTATTGGAGCAGGTAGCCGTCGTTGCTGGCCAGCTCCACCACCATCGAGCGGTGATCGAGGCCGAGCCGCTTCACCGCGGCGGCCACGTAGCGCTCGGCGTGGGCGCACCAGCTGCTGGAGGTGCTGGAGAAGTAGGCGTAGTCGGGGGTGAACAGGGTTTCGGCCGCCGCATGGGCTGGCAGTTGCATCAACCAGCAGCTGGTGCAGAGAAACACCTTGAGCGGGTAGGTGATCTCGGGCCGGCCGAGCTGGTCGGCACTGAGATAGGCATTGCTGGGCGGCTGATGGCCCAGGTCGATCACCTCATGGTGGAGCGGGGAGCCGCAGTGACGGCAGCGCAGCAGGGTCATGGCTGGAGATCGGGAAGTTGGGCCAGCAGCGGCAGCTGCTGGTCGCGCGGGCTGAGGTCCACGGGCGGCAGGGGCCAGGCGATGGCCAGCTGGGGGTCGTCCCAGCGCACCCCCAGTTGATCTTCAGGCCGGTAGGGCGCGGAATGGAGATAGAGCAGTTCGCTGCCTGGCTCCAACACCTGGAAGCCGTGCAGACAGCCCTCGGGGATCAGCCAGGCGTTGGCCAGCTCGGGCGTGAGTTCGAGGGCCTGCCACTGGCCCCAGGTGGGCGAGCCGGAGCGCAGGTCGACCGCCACATCCCACACCCGGCCGCGCAGACAGCGCACCAGCTTGGCCTCCGGGGTGGGGCCGAGCTGGGTGTGCAGGCCCCGCAGGGCGCCCACCCGTTCGGTGCGGCTGAGGTTGAGCTGGTGCAGGGGGCGTTCCCCCCAGCAGGATTGCCATTCCTCGGCCCGCCAGGCATTGAGGAAGAAGCCGCGGGCATCCACGTGGGGGGCGGAGCGGATCTCCAGCAGGCCGGCGATGGCGGTGGGGCGAATGCTGGGGGGGGCCATCGCAGCTGGCATGGGCCTACAGATTAGTGTCTGGCACTGGGCAGCCCACACTGCGGTGCCGCGGGAAGCCGATGCAGACCCTTGTGCTTCACACCAGCAGCAACGGGCCCCTGCTGCACGACCTGGCCGGAGCCCTGCTGCTGCAGCGGCGTCAGCTGCGCCAGCGGGGAATCGGCCTGCGCTTCCCGGGGCCCACCGCCCCACGTCAGCAGTGGGAGTCGCTGGCGAGCGCCATGGCCGCAGGCAACGAGCAGGCGTGGCTGGCGGCGCTGCGCTGGCGGCGGCTGCGGCCGCGCGACACCTGGCTGTGCGCCAAAGGCTTTCACCGCATCGTGGTGCGGGAGCGCAGCCTCAACCGCTGGCGCGATTGGCTGGAGAAGGAGCAGCTGGCCCTGGTGGTGGCGGTGCACCTGCTGCCACCACGGCAGCAGAGCTGGCGGCGGTTTGTGGAGAGCACGCTGCGGCTGGAGCCGCCGACGGCCGGAGATGGGGATGTCGACCCTGCCTGCCTCTACAACGACGTATACGACACGCTGATCGAAACGGCGGGGGTGCGAGGCAGCCGCTTCCTGTTGCACGGCGGGCCAGAGAGTGGTGGGCCAGCAATGTGGGGGCCAGATCTGCTGGAGGGGCCCTGTTGGCCCGGCCAGGGTGGCGGCACACCCGCTGACCTGCGGGCGTTCGGCCTCAGCCTGGCGCTCACGCGCCAACTCCAGCAGCCCCTGGAGCAGGCACAGCGGCAACGGCTGCAGCGCGCCGTGCGCGCGGCTGCGGCCCAGCTGCCGCCGCTGGGGCAGGCGCAGGCCGAGGCCCTGGCTGCGGAGGCGGGCTGGCGGCCGCCGGAGGGAGCGGCGCTCAGCAGCAACCTGGAGCGGTTTGCCCGGCGGGTGTGGGGTACGACCTGGCCGGTGGCGGCGGAGCAGACCGGGGCTGGGGCGACCGCTCAGGGGGATCTGAGCGGAGGCCTGCTGGAGCTGGCGGGGGAGCTGGGACGCGACCTTGCGGTGGTCGCACGTCAGCTGCTTGAGCACACCTCGAGCTGATCGGCGGGGAAGGAGAGCATCAGGGCACGCTGCGCGAGTGTGTCGCGCCACGGCCTCACGGCCTTGAGGTAGGCGCCATCGGGATCGGAGTAGATCAGGTTGCGGATGTGGTCCAGGCCCCAGCTGCCCCCTTCATCGAAAGGCCCGTAGCTGTGCACCTCGCGGGCATGGCGGGAGAGGGCCACCACGCCGGGCATGAAGGTGCCGCGCCCCACCACCAGGGTGTGGGCCCGCAGCAGCAGGGCCAGGTCCCGCGCCAGCCCCCAGCTGTGCAGGCTGAGCGGCAGGCCCTGGCTGGCACACCAGCTGATCAGCGCCTGCACCACCGGGTTGCCGTAGTCCTCAAACACCAGATGGGCACGGCCCCAGGCGCGGTGCTGCAGGGCGCGCAGATAGAGGGCCAGGGGCGGCTGGAAATAGGCGGGATGGGGATCGGGGCCGAACAGGTCGCCGCTGCGCAGGTGCAGCACGATCTCGTCCTCCGGCAGGGGGGGCTGGTCGAGCACCAGGGTGAGGGCCGGCCGCAGCGGCTGCAGCAACTGGCGCAGGGACGGGCGATCGGGACAGGCCGGGGCCAGGGTGTGGCCGTAGAAGTAGAGCCCCTCGAGGGTGGCCCCATCGCGCCCGTAGTGGCGCCGACCATTCACCAGGGCCAGGCTGGACGAGAGAACGGTTCGACCCGGGTTGAGATACCAGGCATTGGGCACCTGCAGCTCGGTGGCACCAAGATGGCGCGCCGCGTGCAGGGCGTGGGCCAGCTGCACGAGGCTGTTGGAGAAGCGGTAAAGCCGGTGTAGGCGCACAGCGGCGATGGCCCCGTCGTAGTCGCTGGCCGCTGGCGATGCGGGAAGGCGCACGGAGTAGGGATCCAGCCGCTCGCGGTACACGTTGTTGTCGGCGATCGGCTTGCCCCTGAGCAGGTCGAGGTCGAGCTGGTGGCGAGCCGCGAAGCGGGCCAGGGCCTTGTCGGAAGCAACAGCCATCAGCCCACGGCACCCGCCTGCTCGTAGGCCTCCAGATCCTCCAGGCAGCACTCCAGGGGTGCGGTGCCCCCATGCACGCGCCGATACCAGCGGGCCGTGCGCTCGGCGGTGGTGGCCAGATCCCAGCGGGGGGCCCAGCCGAGCCGGTGGTAGGCCTTGTCGGTAACCAGGTGCAGCAGGCCGGCCTCGTGGGGCGCCTGCGGGTCGGAGGCGTCGCGCCAGGAGCCGGGCCAGGCGGCATGGAGAGCCTCCAACAGCTGCCGCACCGTGCAGTTGCTGGCCAGCGGCGGGCCGAAGTTCCAGGCGTCGGCCAGGGAGACCAGGGCGGTGGGGCTGCCCTGCTGCTGGACCTGGCCGAGCAGCTGGCCCAGCAGCAGGTAACCCGAGAGGGGCTCGAGCACGTGCTGCCAGGGGCGGGTGGATTCGGGATTGCGCAGCGGCAGCACCGCGCCTGCGGCACAGGCGCGCATGGCATCGGGCACGATCCGATCCGCCGCCCAGTCGCCGCCACCGATCACATTGCCGGCCCGGGCGGTGGCGATGGCCAGATGGGGGGTCTGATGGGGGAGGGCACCGCAGAAACTCTGGCGCCAGGAGTGCACCAGCAGCTCGGCGGCAGCCTTGCTGGCGCTGTAGGGATCGTGGCCGCCGAGGGGGTCGTTCTCGCGGTAGCCGTAGCACCACTCCTGGTTGCGATACACCTTATCGGTGGTGATCACCACCACCGCGCAGGGCTGCTGCAGCGGCCTGAGGGCCTCCAGCAGATGGAGGCTGCCGATCACGTTGGTTTGCCAGGTGGTGAGCGGCTCGGCGTAGCTGAGGCGCACCAGGGGCTGGGCGGCGAGGTGAAACACGAGCTCGGGCTGGAAGGCCTGCACCGCATCGGCGAGTGCCGGCAGATCACGCAGATCGAGCAGGCGTGAGTGCAAGCCCCCGCCGAGACCCTGCTGCTCCTCCAGCTGGAGCTGGTCGTAGAGGCTGGGCTGACTGTCAGGGGGGAGGGCCACGCCGAGCACGTCGGCGCCGAGACGACGCAGCCAGAGAGCCAGCCAGGAACCCTTGAAACCGGTGTGGCCTGTGAGCAGCACCCGCCGCCCCTGCCAAAACTGGGGCGACAGGGCCGGCCTGGCAGAGGTCGCTGGCATCAGGGCTGGGGCATCAGGGCTGGGGCGAGGTGGACCACACGGCCCAGGGCGCCTCCCCAGCCTGCCAGAGGCCTTCGAGGCGATTGCGATCGCGCAGGGTGTCCATCGGCTGCCAAAAGCCGCGGTGGCGGAAAGCGGCCAACTGGCCGGAGGCCGCCAGCACCGGCAGCACATCGGCCTCGAACACGCAGTCGTCGGCGTGGATCAGCTCACACACGCTGGGATCGAGCACAAAGAAGCCGCCGTTGATCCAGGAGTTGTCGCCGTCGGGCTTCTCCTGGAAGCGTGCCACCTGGGACTCCTCGAGGTGCAGGGCGCCGTAGCGGCCGGGGGGCTGCACGGCCGTGAGCGTGGCGGCCAGGCCGTGGGAGCGGTGGAAGGCGAGGAGGGCGGCGATGTCCACATCGGCCACACCATCGCCGTAGGTGAAACAGAAAGGCCCATCGCCCAGATAGGGCCGCACCCGCCGCAGGCGACCACCGGTCTGGGTGGCTTCACCGGTATCCACCAGGGTGACCTTCCAGGGCTCCGATTTCTGGTGATGCACCTCCATGCGATTGCCCTCATCCATATGGAAGGTGACATCGCTCATGTGCAGGAAGTAATTGGCGAAATACTCCTTGATCAGGTAGCCCTTATATCCACAACAAATGACAAACTCGTTCACGCCGTAGGTACTGTAGATCTTGAGGATGTGCCATAGAATGGGTCTGCCGCCCACCTCTACCATGGGCTTGGGGCGAAGGTGGGTTTCCTCGGAAAGGCGAGTGCCGAGACCGCCAGCAAGAATGACTGCTTTCATCGCCGCTGCATCAAACAGAAAAGTAGGTGACGAGATCCACGTCGATCAGCGCCGAATCGAAAACTCAACCTCATACGAAAGCGCAAGGCCCTAATGGACGTATTCACGAACATAGCACGGATAGCATATATCGCGAATCTGTTTGGCTTTTTAAACGAAGAACTTCCGAATTCACATCCGAACAGGATTACAACGATTGCAGCTCATCAATTTTACTTTGCAGCGTTCGACGCGCCCTTGGACTGGCACGCTTTGCCAGCTCCAAGAGAACAATGGCTTCATCCTTAGAAATCGCCTCATTCGTTCCGAACTTTTGAGCAACTGCTCGGAGAGTCTGTGCCGCACCCTTTGGATAGAGAGAAGCAACAACCTTATGCCGAGCAAGATCAAGCTGTTCTTGACTGAAGTGAAGGGCAACATCTGAACAACGGGCCCGCGACCCCAATGAAGCCTCCAGCACCAAGGGCATCTCTGCTGGCAAATGACGATTCAGTAGGTCCACCGCTGGCGCCATTCGATCAAGAACCCGCTGTTCAATGGAAGGTTCCAAGATTGGAAAATCAGCAGCAAGATTCGGGAGCGCGTCCACAAGTGTGTCAGAGACACGCCTACCCACAACACGGCCAAAAACAGCATTGAGGATGCGCGTTAACAACAACTCTGATCCAGTGAGTGATCGATTGACCGTGCCAAACTCCTTCGATCCATAGGGGATTGGGGCGCCAGTCGCCCGAAGCACTGCAGAAGTGATGCGGCGACCAAGAGACGAATAATTAAAAATCTTGAAATCAATACCTCGCTCCTCCATTGCAACAACCAACTCGGCAGCTCGAACCGTTTGGGCACATGAGCATTCACGTCGCAGCACAAACTCACTGTAGCCACAAATCTCACCCGCCCTCTTCACTTTCTGCTGATAATCAGAAGCAAGCATATCGAGCGGATTGCGAACCGAAAGCAAAATGCAGACATCAAGATCGTGGCCGACCCTGTCGTACTCAGCAAAAAAAGAATCCATGAACCAGAACATCGACTCACCGGAGTAGATGTAAGCGATATACCCATCATCATCTGCAATTGAAGCATGAATGTCCCGCAGCCAATTCCCCGAGTCAGGCCCCACGGTAATGTTTCCCGCGCTGATACGCCCCTGCAATGCATTAGCGAAGCCTGGATGAAAGGGGTAGAGATAACCAGCTTCCTTTAGCTTTTCATGGGAGAGTGCCAAAAAGGACTGAACAGCTGAAGTGCCTGTCTTACCATGACCAATATGCAGAAATAATTTTTTTCTCTTTGCACCCATGACCTAGCAAACTCATGAATTCAGCCAATTTAATGCCCCACCATTCCCCATGGACAACGCCCTCTTAAATCAATACAGGCGTATTAGACTCAACGAGACCAACCAGCAATAGGCTCCTCGCACGACAGGACCCTTCTCAAGGGAATGGGCAGAAGCATCAACTTGCGTAAACCGCGAATCAACACGAACACTCTTTACAAAACAAACTAAGATGCCAGAAATGAATGAAAGCCTACCAAATCTTTCTCCACGGCAAGAGCAAGATGCCGAGCTTCGCCTAAAGCAACTTCACCAAACCCAGGAGGAACTCCGCAGAGTTTTCCGCGAACTGCAATTCGCCAAAAAAGAACTCGCCTGCCTACAAAAACAACAGACCGAAATAAAAAAAGTTTCACTGGCTTTTTCAGCCATTTTTTCAAAAGCACAATTACTTTACACTCGCCTGTATACCTACTTGCGCTAGCGCAGTCCAAGTCACTCGGTTGAATCGTCAAGAAAATCGTGGCAAGACTGTAGACTGATCAAAACAACGACAGGAAATGACTGAAGCGAATGGACCAATGCCTTCAATCTCAGTCATAATGCCTTGCCTAAATGCTGATAGCAGCCTATCCAAAGCCGTTGATTCAGTACTAAGGCAGGAAGCTTGTCTTGAGCTGATTGTGATAGACAGGAGTTCAACTAGCAGCTGTGTGGGCAAGCTTGTTGAATGGGCATGCAGAGATCCCCGACTTCGCCTCTACAGCAAGCCGGGGTGTGGGCTGGCCGATGCGTTGAACTTAGGCCTGAGCCTGGTTCGGGGAACACTAATCAGCTGGGTGAATTCAAATGATCGATTGCTAGCAGGATCACTCAAGCGAGCCCATCATGCACTCCTTAGCAACCCTGAGTGGATCATGGTTTATGGAGAGGGAGAAGAGCTGATTCCCGAAACAGGGTTGCGTCAAAGATATCCCACTCTTCCACCAGAGCAAAACATTTCAAGCTTTCGCAATCATTGCTTTATTTGCCAGCCTACTGTGGTTTTTCGTCAAACCATGGCCGTGATGATTGGCGATTTTGATACCCGATTTCAGGCATGCGTTGATTACGATTATTGGCTGCGTACATTTGCTGAGTTTTCAAATCGAATAGGCTACATCCCCCACCTTCAAGCCCGCATCTATTTAGATCTGGTCAACACCTCCGATGTTGATCAATGGCGCCAATCAACAATTGAGACCATCACCTTGCTGAGCCGGCATTTTCCTCAGCCCCCAATCTCTCTTCTGCATAACTACGCGCTGCGACTTCAAGCATCTCTCAGCGGGGCGAACGAACCCAATTCGCAACAAAGTTTAACCACCCTTGGCAAGAACCTGGATCAACTCATTGCCGAAGCAAAGGATTTAATATCAGAAGATGCATTGACTGAGTTCAAAACAACATGGCTGCTGAATAAAGCTTCAGCATCATCTCAATTGGAGGCCGAATCCAAAACTGCGGAATGTCAACTCCACCAGCAAATCCCTGTTCAGCTGCTGCAAGCACTAAAACCACAGCTGCGAATCGATGCGTCCGGCCCCCCCGCGGGCCCGCACTTGCGCTTAGCACAGGCAATCTCAAGCCATCGAATCACGTTTCCCCTGCTGACACGCAACGAATGTGGAACCAAAACTGCCAATGATCTCCATGATGAGTCTGAGTCGCTAGCGAAACACTTCAGCGATCGGCCTTTTGGTGTCAATCTGGTTGGTCATGCCTTTGAAATGTTTGGCATTGGGGAAGATATTCGGATGGCGGCCAAGGCACTTGAATCTGCCAATATTCCGTTCAGCGTTATCTATCACCCTGCAGAAAACGGCTCATCCTGTAACGACCGCAGTCTCGAACCATTCATCAACGACGACCCTAGCGGCGGCCCCTATGCCTTCAACCTCATTTGCATGGCAGCTCCGATTCAGGCACGTTGGTTACTTCGCGGGGGAGTTGCTCCTTTGATGAATCGGTACACCATTGCAGCTTGGCCTTGGGAAACACAACAATGGCCGACAGCCTGGGAACCAATGCTGCAGGTGGTGGATGAGGTTTGGCCATCCAGCCAGTTCACAGCAAAAGCTTTACTAGAGCCTGCAAGATCTCAAAATTTACCCATTCAGGTCATGCCCATGGCAGCTGAAATCA
>Ga0194124_10001790_pt1 | contig 25887 bp, 37 predicted proteins | sample TA2KigCas0mmetaG_FD_148605 | JGI IMG/M metagenome (GOLD analysis project Ga0194124, IMG submission 148605) | Freshwater microbial communities from Lake Tanganyika, Tanzania - TA2015031 Kigoma Deep Cast 0m | ecosystem: Environmental > Aquatic > Freshwater > Lake | place: Tanzania: Lake...
ACAGCATCACCGCCGGCATCCGTGCTCTGCTGAGCAATGACTGGTCTTCTCATGAAGCTGGTCTTGTTCGTGAGCTGAGCAAGGAAGTTGAGAAGAGTGGCATCAGCAAATCGACTGAGCGCAGCTTTTTCGTTCCGTTCTCTGCACTGAACAAGCGGTCTACCTATGTAACGAGTTCGGCATCGACCGGCGGCAACTTGGTTGCTACCGATCTGATGGCTGATGAGTTCATCGAGTTTCTGCGGAACCAAGCTGTGATGCTGCAGCTTGGCGTGCGGTCGATGACTGGCTTGGTTGGCAACGTGGCGATTCCCCGCCGTTCTGGCGTGGCTTCGACCTACTACCTCTCCACCCAAACCACCGCCATCACTCAGTCGGAGAGCACCTTCGATCAGGTGACAATGACGCCAAAGAACTTGGCGGCACTGTCTAAGTACAGCCGGCAAACGCTTCTGCAAGCCACTCCTGGCATTGAGGAGCTAGTGCGGCGTGACCTGACTGATGGCATCAACCTTGCCATCGATCTGGGCATCCTTAATGGCTCTGGATCTTCTGGTCAACCGACTGGCATCCTGAATACTGCAGGTATTGGCTCGGTTGCGATGGGCGCTAACGGCGGTGCAATCACCCTTGAAAAAGTGGTTGATCTTGAAACCGCTGTTATGCAGGTAAATGGCGCAGTCAATCCGAACACTGTGGCATACCTGACAAACCACAAAGTCGTTGCTGCTCTGAAGAAACTGCGCGCCGGTGGTTTTGCCGCTAATGACGGTCCGTTCCTGTTCAACACTGAGGGCGCAACCCTCGGCCGCGGCCCCACCCCGCTGAACCTGAACGGCTATCCGCTTGCTTCCAGCAATCAGGTGCCCAGCACTCTGACGAAAGGCTCCAGCAGCGGCGTCTGCTCTGCTCTGCTGATGGGTGATTTCAGCCAGGCGATTGTCGGTTTCTACGGCAGTGGCCTTGAGATCACTGTTGGCGAAGATCAGGATGACTTCAGCAAGGCTCTAACCAGCGTTCGCGGGATCGTCTCCTTTGACGTAGCCGTGCGCGATCCGAAGAGCTTCGCCGCCATCTTGGACATCACCACCACCTGATAAGGAGGAGGGGCAGGCAACTGCCCCTTTCTTTCTATGAAAGTTTCAATCATCGCCTCCTGCGCTGCCGATGGCGAACACCTTGAGGCGGGTAAGGATTATGAATTGCCAGCGGCACTCGCTGAAACTTTGATCCAGCTGGGCCGTGCTGTCAAAGCGGTGGCTGTAGAAGAGAAGCCAAAAGCAACTCGGAAGGCAAAAGCAAATGGCACTAACTGAGGATCTCGACATTTTCTTGGAAGACTTCGGGGTGACCTGCACCTCTGGAGCAACTACAGCCAAGGGAATCTTGGACATGCCTAGCCAAGTGATCAGCGATGGGATGGTCTTAACGACTGACTTCACGCTGACTGCCAGAGCCACAGCATTTGGCGCGTTGATTCGTGGCGCTGCGATCACCGTCGATAGCGTCGCCTACACAGTGCGGGAGACGATGCTGATTGACGATGGGCAATTCGTACAGCTTGGCATCCAAAGGACATGACAACCCGGCGTGAGTCGATCCTGGCGCGGATCCGAACAAACCTCACAGGTACAACGAACGTCGGCACACGGATCTACCGAAGCCGTGTCGAACCTCTTGCGCGTGGTGAATTGCCTGCACTGGTAGTCGAACCTATCAGTGATGTCTGTGTGCAACTCACAAGTGCGCCATCACTGGATTGGACAATGACTGTGCGGGTGGCTGTGATTGTCCGCGGCGACATTCCTGATCAGGTTGCTGATCCGATTATTGAGTCACTGCATTCCAAGATCATGGCTGACCTGACCTGTAATGGGTTTGCCTATGACGTGCAGCCAACAGGCGTAGGCTTTGATTTGCAGGAAGCTGATCAGCCATCTGGTGTGATCACCTGCGACTTCGTGGTGAAGTATCGGACGAAGGTTGCTAATTTGGCGCAGAGCCCTTAGTAGCTACGATGATGGACGAATACCAAGGCCAGGGCGGCAGCTATCTGGTCGACAACAAAACCGGCAAGCGAAAGCTCGTCGAGCGGACCCAGCCGGCTCCCCATCCACAACCCGAGGTAGCCTCCGATGGCTTCAGTTCTGACTCGCCGGCGCCTGATTCTGGCGAAAATTGAAAGCACCTACGGCACAGATTCGTCGCCAACCGGAGCTAGCAATGCGATTCTTGTTCGCAACCTAGAAATCCAACCGCTAGTTGCCGAGACGGTCAACCGCGATCTGATCCGCCCATACATGGGCCAGGCCGATCAACTGCTGGCTCAGACTCGCGTCGAAGTCACCTTCGAGGTTGAGCTTGCGGGATCCGGCACTGCTGGCACTGCGCCTGCCTACGGTCCTGTGCTGCGTAGCTGTGGTGTTGGGCAGACGATCGTTGCTAGCACCAGTGTTACCTATGCCCCGATCAGCACCAGCTTTGAGAGCTGCACGATTCACTACCACCAAGATGGCATTCGCCACAAGCTGACTGGCTGCCGTGGCACGTTTGAGATCACGGGTGAAGTTGGCCAGGTGCCTGTGATTGCATTCACCATGACTGGCATCTATAACGCGCCGACTGATGAGACGCTGCCGACTCCTACCTATGCACTGCAAGCAACGCCTCTGATCTTCAAAGAGACAAACACCACAAACTTCACAGCGTTCTCGTTTGCAGGCTGTCTGCAGTCATACAACTTCAGCATTGCCAATGATGTGATCTACAGGGAGCTGGTTGGATGCACCAAGGAGATCATGATCACCAACCGCGCACCTAGTGGCACGATCGTGATTGAGGCGCCAACCATTACGGCCAAGGATTACTTCACGATCGCAACCGGCACGAGCACTGGCAGCATCACGTTTCAACACGGCACCACAGCTGGCAACCGCTGCACAATGACCACTGCACAGTCAGACCTTGGCAACCTGACTTACAGCGACCAGGACGGTGTGACAATGTTGAATCTGCCCTTCATTGCAGTTCCGACCAGTTCAGGCAATGATGAGTTGAGTCTCGTCTACACCTGATCTTGGCTTTTGTACTGAAGCAGTCGGACGCCTACAGCTGGCCGATTGCATTTGACATCCCCGTCGATGGTGGCCGTATGCAGCGGCAGACTTTCGATGGGGAATTTCGTCGGTTGAGTCAATCACGAATCACTGAGATTGGCCAGCAGATTAAGGGTGAGGAGATCACCGATGCCGACCTGGCAGCTGAGGTGCTGATTGGCTGGTCTGGCGTAACAGATGGTGATGGCAAGGAGGTGCCCTTCAGCCAGAAGGCACTTGAGCAGTTGCTCGATGTGCCGATGTTGGCAAGCGCGATCACAGTGGCCTACTTCGAAAGCCTGCAGGGGGCTAAGCGAAAAAACTGATCGAGGCCGCTGAGCATTGGGCAGGCGGTGGTGTCATTGACGAAACCGCCGACGATGCCGCGGCCTTAGGTCTTGCGCTGCCTGAGTTGCCGGCGCCACCGGATGAAGACTTCGGGATCTGGCCAGAGAACTGGCATGTTGTCGAAATGTTTCTAAGGGTTCAGACCCAATGGCGCACCACAATGAGCGGAGTGATTGGGCTGGACTATGCAGCAGTCCAATGGTTGTTTAAGCTGTACGACGTAAGCGAACCACGCGCGCTGCTGGAGGATCTTCAGGTGATGGAGGCCGCGGCAATGTCGGTGATTAATAAGCAGGGGGCATAGCCATGGCGATGAACATGGATGCCATGCTGCGGATCAAGGCAGACGTTCAGGGCGAGAACAATATCCGTCGGCTTGGCAATTCCATGCAGGGATTGCAAGGGCAGGTCAAAAATACCTCGATGGCTGTGGCTGGCCTGGGCATGGCATTCCGCGGCCTTGGTGCTGCGCTAGCTGTGGGTGGATTTAGCGCTGCAATCAAGGGCGCAATCGACTTAGCCGATGACATGCGCGACTTATCGCAGCGCACTGGCGTCGGCATTGAAACGCTAGGCCAGTTCAAGGTGGCAGCCGAACTGAGCGGCAGCAGCATCGAAGGTGTTGCCAAAGGATTGACGCTGCTCAACAAGAACATGGTGGCCGCGGCTACTGCAGGTGGTCCGGCTGCTGCAGCATTTAAGACGCTGGCGGTCAGCACCACCGAAACCGATGGCACGCTGCGGAAAGCCGACAAAGTGTTTCTCGATGTAGCTGATCGCTTTGCTGCGATGCGCGATGGACCGGAGAAGGCCGCGCTGGCAATGAAGATCTTCGGCAAATCTGGCAGCGAGCTGATTCCAATCCTGAATCTCGGCAGCAAGGAGATACAGCGCTTCGGTCTGGGCATCGGTCCAGACTTTGCGAACAAGGCTGATGCCTTCAACGATTCGCTCGGAATCATGAAGGCGCAGGTGACCGTGCTCACCGTGCAGGTCGGCTCCGCATTGCTGCCCATACTGAGTGGTCTGGTGACTGTTGTTGGCCAGGTTGCGACCTTTGTCGGCACGATGGCAACCGAGTTTTACAAGGCGATCGGCGGTGCGGCTGGATTACAGCAAATTGCGGCGACCTTGATTAAGACAATGGTTGTGCTTGGCAGCGTGACTGCCGGCGTGTTCATTGCCACCAACGTGACCACCTTTGCCACTGCACTTGGTGGAGTGCTCAAGGTGTTGCGGCCGATGGTGATCCTGCAGCGCACGCTGTTAGCAATCGAGACGGCCAGGGCTTCGGTGTTGGGCGTGATCGCTGCGCTGCAGACTCCTGGACCAGCTCAAGCCAAAGCTGTTGCTGCTGTCGCTGCTGGCACGCTTGGCACGTTTGCCCTGGTGGCTGGCGTGGGCAAGATGATCGATGATCTGACAAATCGGATCAGCGACACTCTGGGCAAGGGCTTGCAGATGCCAAACATTCCAACCCCACCACCCGGTACAACGCCTGACATCAGTGGTTTGCGGACTGGTGACGGCGGCAAGCAGGAGGCAAAAGATGAAGCAGAACGGCGTAAGGCAGCATTGCTTGATTCTGCTGAAGCGTTAAAGCAATCGCAAGCAGCATTAAATATTGAACGCGAAACTAACCCTGTTAAGAAGGTTGCGCTGGAGTTTGAGGAGAAACGCCGCGCTGCAATCGCTGCATCTGACAAGGCTTTCCGTGCAGCCTTGAGCGGTGAGCAGCAGGCCAACATTCAGCGGAAGCTGTCGATTGATCTGCGCAGGCTTGAGTTCGAAGGCATCGAAGCGGGCATCAAAGCATTTAAGGATTTCTACGGCGCTGGCTTCGAGGCTGGCATGAGTGGCGAGCTGTTCTACATCTCAGTCGAGAAGACCACCTCGGCCATGGAAGACTTTAACGCTGGCATCAGTTCCTACATTGAAAGCATCGGCACGCTTGGCGCGAACCTTGCCAACCTGACCATCAGTGGTTTTAAGGGATTAGAGGATTCAATCGTTAGCCTGGTGACCACTGGCACGTTTAACTTCAGGCAGTTTGCAATGTCGATCATCGAGGAAACCACTCGCATGATCACGCGGTTGCTGATCATCGCGCCAATCATGGAGGGAATTAGAAATTTAACCTCGGGTGGCGGCAGCAATCTTCTTAGCGCTGCAAGCAAACTAAGCACAACAGTTGGCTTCTTTGGCAAGGGCGGCATCATTGACAAGCCGACCATGTTCGCCTTCGCCAACGGTGGTGCGGGGAATCTTGGCCTGATGGGCGAAGCCGGACCTGAGGCGATCATGCCGCTGCGTCGCGGCCGTGATGGTCGCCTCGGCATTGAATCTGCCGGTGGCGGGGGACCCGTTAGTGTAGTGGTGAACGTCGATGCCAAGAGCAGTGCGGTGGAAGGCGAAGGCGCAAATGCAAAAGCTTTGGGCGTTGCTATTTCATCTGCAGTGCAGAGTGAGATAATCAAGCAGCAACGTCCAGGCGGACTACTTTCTGGTACACGCTGATGGCGACATTTACATTCACACCAGATTTTGACGCTGGCGAAACTCAAGCACCTATCGTGCGTCGCGTGCAGTTTGGCGATGGATATGAACAACGTCTGGCATATGGCTTGAATACTCAACCTTCTGTTTGGAGATTGACATTTAATAATCGTACAGATACTGAGCGTGACAACATCAATAATTTTTTAGAGGCACGTGGTGCGGTTGAGTCATTTGATTGGACCCCGCCATATGGCTCTGCTGGTAAATGGGTCTGTGATGAATGGTCAACAACAATGATTTCATGCAACATAAATAGCATTCAAGCCACCTTCCGCCAAGTCTTTGAACCGTAATGGCATACGCACCCTGGACCGCTAGCACTGCCTTTGCCGTTGGCAACATCCGGCGTTCTACAACGCTGCAGGCATCAGGTCTTGTTTTCAAATGCACTACGGCTGGCACCAGTGGCGCCACACAACCTGTCTGGGCAACAGACGTTGGCAGTTACGTCACCGATAACACGGTCACATGGGTTGCGATTGCTAGCAGCTACGAGGATCTAGCCGCCATTGCACCGAGTGCAATTATTGAGTTGTTTGAGCTAACGTTGGACACAACGTTGCACGGTAGCAACGACACGTACCGCTTTCATAACGGCGCTAACGCTAACGTCAGCGGCAACATCATCTGGAACGGCAACTCATACACCCGCCTACCAGTAAAAGCGGAGGGCTTTGAATACACCAACACCGGCACACTGCCGCGCCCCACGCTGACCATCACCAACCTAGACGGCACGATGACAACACTGCTGTTGCTCGTAAATGCCACCACAGCAGGCAATGACCTTGGTGGCGCCACCGTCAAGCGCATCCGCACATTGAAGAAATATTTAGACGGCGAAGCAGCAGCAGACCCCCACGCCAAGTTCCCAGATGAAATTTGGTTTATAGATCGCAAGGCGAGCGAAAGCCGCGATAGCGTCAGCTTTGAGCTTGCTAGCAAATTTGACCTTGCTGGTGTGATGATCCCTAAGCGACAGATCATCGCCAATATCTGCCAATGGCAATACCGCAGCACGGAGTGCAGCTACACAGGCTCTACTTACTTCAATGTCAACGATCAGTCTGTTGCCACGCTGGCTGCCGACAAGTGCGGCAAACGCCTCAGCTCGTGCAAGCTGCGGTTTGGCGCCAAGGCTGAATTACCCTTTGGCTCGTTCCCCGGTGCAGGTTTGACCGAATGAATCTGTCAAAAACCATCCAGCAGCAGGCACTGGAGCACGCCAAAGCAGAGTTCCCTGCTGAATCCTGCGGTCTTGTTGCCGTCGTCAAAGGGCGCAGACGGTATTTCCCATGCCGCAACCTGGCGGAAACACCGGACGAGCACTTTGTTCTGGATCCGCTGCAGTACGCCGAGGTTGAGGATCAAGGCGAAATCGTGGCGGTAGTCCATAGCCACCCCAAGACCAACCACGCTCCGTCACAGGCTGATCGCGTCGCGTGCGAAAAATCTGGGCTGCCCTGGCATATCGTCAATCCTCAGACCGAACTGTGGGGCTATTGCGAGCCTGATGGATTCGAGCTGCCTTACGTCGGGCGTGAGTTTGTGTTCGGCATTGTCGATTGTTACAGCCTCTGCAGGGACTGGTACAAGCGGGAGTTTGGACTGGATCTGAAGGACTACGACCGCCGTGATCAGTTCTGGCTCAAGGGCGAGAGCTTATACATGGACAACTTCGCCAAGGAAGGATTCCACCAGATACCACTGGAGGAACTGCAGTACGGTGACGCCATCTTGATGCACATGGAGTCATCGTTGCCCAACCATGCGGCGGTGTACCTGGGCGATCAGTTGATCATCCACCACCTGCAAAGGCGGCTTAGTAGCAGGGATCTGTACGGCGGTTATTATTTGAAGAGCACTGCCTGCGCCCTTCGGCATGAAAGTCGTTAAGGTCTACGGCGCACTCCGCAAAAAGCTGGGGCAATGCCGTTTTGAATTTGATGTTGACACCCCAGCGCAAGCACTCAAGGCGCTGTGCGTCAATTTTCCCGGTCTTGAAAAGTGGTTGATTGACAGCGAACAAGATGGCGTAAGTTATCGCGTGACACTAGCAAAAGAAAAAATCGTTAATGATAATGCACAGATTATTTTGTGCCCATGGAGTGAACGCGAAGTCTTCAGTATCACGCCAGTAATTGTTGGTGCTGGTGGGGGTGGTGGTCAAATCTTGGCTGGTATGGGCTTAGTAGCTTTTGCCATCTTGACCGCTGGCGCAGGCGCAGGTTTTCTAGGCCTTGGCGCAGGTCTAACAGCAGGAACATTTACGCTTGGCGCAGCAGCATCTACCGCCATTGGAGGCATTGGCGCAGCTTTAGTCCTCGGCGGCATTGCACAAACACTTTCGCCGTCACCTGTGCAATCAACAAGCACATTTGAACGTGGTCGTGAAGCAGCAAAAATGGAGTCATTTACCTTCAGCGGCATCGTCAATACTGCAAAGCAAGGACTACCCGTGCCCATCGCTTATGGGCGCTGTTTTGTAGGTTCCGCTGTCCTTTCCAGTGGGCTTGACGTGGATCAACAGATATGACACGGATTGTTGGCGCCGGTGGCGGCGGTTGCTTTCTAGGGCATACCCTGATCGCCACACCAAGCGGTGAACGCCGGATTGATGAACTGCAGCCAGGTGATCTGGTTTGGAGCTTTGACCATGACGGCAAGATCCATGAAGCTGCAGTGCTCAAAGTTTATGAGCACCACAACGAACCTGTCACCAGCTACACGCTTTGGGGCGGTCAAATCCTTGACGCTACGCCAAACCACTGGGTACTCAACCAGTTCAACGCCTTCGTCGAAATCGACACCCTTGGCTCAGATGACTGCCTAGTTGACCACAACGGGCACCTGCGCCCCATCGTCAGCAAAACAAACGCGGGCACTGGCACTGTCTACAACCTGACGGTTGAAGGGCACCACACCTTCATTGCTGCTGGTATCCGTGTCCATAACGCGGGTCTGGGTCTTGGCATTGCAGGTGCTGGCGGTGGCAAAGGTGGTGGCGGTCAAAGCCGTACACCAACAGAAGCTGACGATTCACTGCAATCCGTTCAGTTTGGAAGTGTACTTGACCTGTTATCAGAAGGCGAGATTCAAGGCATTGAAAATGGTAACAAGGGCATTTTTCTATCAGGGACACCAGTTCAAGATGCTGCCGGCAAGAATAACTTCTCAGGTTTTACCATCGTCACCCGCAATGGCACACAAGCCCAGACCTATATCAAGCAACAGGTTGGAACAGAAAGTGAGAAAGGCGTCAATGTAGAAGTTGTCAAGGCAACGCCAGTTACCCGCACAATCACAGATACAGATGTTGACCGCGTGCGCGTCACGCTACAAGTGCCGTCACTGCAAATTATCACAAAAAAAGGCGATATTGTTGGTCATAGCGTACAAATAGAAATCAAAGTGCAGTACAACGGCGGCGGTTATAGCACCGTGGTCAGTGACACCATTAGCGGCAAAACTAGCAACTCGTATCAGCGTGATTACATGCTGACGCTAAGCGGAGCGTTTCCTGTTGATGTTCGCGTAGTGCGTGTTAGCGATGATGAATCATCAACCAAGCTTCAAAACCGTACGTTCTGGTTCAGCTATACAGAAATCATTGACGAGAAACTGCGCTACCCCAACAGTGCATTATCATTTTTGCGTTTTGACTCTCGAGATTTTGACTCAATCCCAACGCGCAAATATCTAATTCGTGGAATCAAAATCCAACTGCCATCAAATGCAACCGTAGATACCACAACGCATATCGGGCGTGTCACATACGCTGGGGTTTGGAATGGTACATTCAGCGCAGCAACATGGTGTAATGACCCTGCCTGGTGCTTGTGGGATCTGCTAACCAATACACGTTATGGAGCCTCTATCCCTACGAGCAGCCTTGACAAATATGACTTCTTTGCGATTAGCCAATACTGCAACACGCTAGTTAACAACGGCAAAGGCGGGAAAGAACCACGTTTCTCGTGCAATCTGCTAATCAATAGCCGTGATGAGGTCTACAACGTCATCCAAGAGATGACCAGTCTGTTCCGTGGCATTGCATACTACGGCGCTGGATCGCTGGTGTTGCAACAAGACAAGCCCACCGATTCTCAATATTTGCTGGGTCCAAGCAACGTGATAGATGGCTTGTTTATCTATAGCGGCACATCACAAAAAGCACGCCACACCTGCGCGACTGTTGCCTGGCAGTCTTACGACACCTTGGGCGAGGTTGAGTACGAATACGTTGAGGATCAAGATGCTGTCGCTAAATACGGCATCATCAACAAAGACATCAAGGCACTGGGTTGCTACAGCCAAGGGCAAGCCCGCCGTGCCGGTAAATGGGCATTGCTAAGCGAGCAAAACCTAACCGAAACTGTTACCTTCTCAGTGTCAATCGACAGCGGCATCATCCTGCGTCCCGGCATGGTGATTGACATAGCCGACCCGTTGAAAGCTGGTTCACGTCGCAGCGGTCGCGTTAAATCCGCCACCACAACCGCAATCACGATTGACAGCAGCACTGACCTGTCCGTCAACCTATCCAACAGCCCAACAATTTCGGTGTTGATGCCCACGGGCTTGGTGGAAACCAAATCCATCAGCAGCATCAGCAGCGGCGTTGTAACCGTCAGCAGCGCCTTCAGCGAAGCACCAAATGCCAACACAATCTGGCTGGTGCAAACAACTGATCTGCAATCACAACAATATCGCGTGTTGAATGTTGCGGAAGCTGAGGACGGCATCTACGGCGTTACTGCCCTGGAATACAACAGCAGCATTTACGCAGCAATCGAAGCGGATCTCGAACTAACTGAGCGTGACATTACCAATCTATCCGCTAAGCCTGACGCACCAAGCAGCATTTCAGGCACGGAATATTTATACCAAGATGGGCAAAATGTATTTTCTGGTTTTGACCTGAGCTGGATTAGCCCGAAACAGCGCGTCAACGAATTTCGCGTTAAGTGGCGCATTGATAACGACAACTGGAGCCAAGCCAACAGCACGTCACCGTCCCTACAGATTAAAAACACCCGCAAGGGCACGCTGTATGTCCAAATCACCGCCGTCAACTACCTCAACAAAGTAAGCGACATTGCTGCCGCTGAGTTTGACCTGATTGGCAAAACAGCAGTCCCAGGCAATGTGCTGAATCTTACCTTTGAGGCAATTAACAACAACTCTGGTCGTCTGCGTTGGACCGAAACCGTTGACCTTGACGTAAAAGTCGGTGGCAAAATCCACATCCGCCACAGCAGCCTCACCGATGGCACGGCGACTTGGAGCAACAGTGTTGACCTAATCCCTGCTAAATCCGGTAGCTCTACCGAGGCGATCATCCCGCTTGTGGAAGGCGAAGTCTTGGTGAAGTATGAAGACGATGGTGGGCGTCAAAGCGCGACAGAGACCAGTGTCATCATTGACCTGCCAGATACGATTGCACCATTAACAATTCAAACCCGCCGCGAAGATCAAGACACACCACCATTCCAAGGCACCAAATCGGACACTTTCTACAGCGAAGAATTTGACGCGCTCACTCTGGATGGGACGACGCTCTTCGATTCTGTTGTTGACGTAGACCTGCTGCCGACCTTTGACGTGATGGGCGACGTTGACAGCTCTGGCACGTATAGCTTCCTAAACACGTTGGATCTGGGCAACACTTTTGCCGTCGATCTGCGCCGGTATTTTGTCACCCGTGGCTACTTCCCGTCTGATTTGATTGACTCGCGCACCAACACTGTTGATGACTGGAGTGATTTTGACGGCAGTATCACAGACAAGGTAAATGCCAAACTGATGCTACGGATGACAAACGACGACCCTGCTGGCACACCAACCTGGAGCGCCTACCAAGAGTTCGTCAACGGCGCTTTCCGCGCTCGTGCCTTTGAGTTTCGTGCTGATTTGACCAGTTCTGCCATTGACCAGAACATCCTGGTAGATGAGCTGGGTTATGACGCGACATTCCAGCGCCGTACAGAAAACAGCGATGGTGCCGTCAGCAGCGGCGCAGCGGCAATGGTCATTACGTTCGCCAATCCGTTTTTTACTGGCACCGCCAGCCTTGGAGGGCTAAACGCATACCTGCCTAGCGTTGGCATCACAGCTCAGAATATGGGTTCAGGCGACTTCTTTGAGGTCACCAGCGTCAGCAACACGGGCTTTACCGTCACGTTTAAAAATTCGGCGGGCACCGCTGTTAGCCGTAACTTCAACTGGAGTGCGGTCGGCTATGGCAGAGGCGGTTAAAGTAGGACATACACTGCCGTTAAGCGGGCTGGCTCATGGCACAAGCTGATTACATCGTCAGTAACGGCACTGGGGCGGCTGTACGTTCCGACATCAACGGTCAGCTCGCTGCCATCGTCTCAAACAACAGCGGCGCCACAGCACCAGCTACCACCTACGCCTACCAGTGGTGGGCAGATACGACAACCAATACCCTGAAGCTTCGCAACAGCGCCAACAGCGCCTGGATCGAGCTGCGACAGCTAGACGGTGACTTCACCACGATTTCGGTTGATAACGGCAGTGCTGGTTCCCCGTCAATTTATTTCAACGCCAGCGGCACGGACACCGGCATCTTCAGCAGCGGTACTGATGCTGTTGACATTTCAACCAACGGCAACCGTCGTTTTGGCATTGCTAGCGGTGGTGACATCACCGTGTTTGGCGGGAATGTAACGCTCAACGCACAGGGCGATCTGCGTTTTGCTGATTCGGATTCATCGAACTTTATTGCGTTACAGGCACCGGCAACAATCTCTAGCAACGTGACGCTGACGCTGCCTTCTGCGGATGGCAGTAACGGTCAGGTTCTAACGACCAACGGTTCTGGCACGCTGAGCTTTACCACGCCTGCAGCTACAAGTGACAAGATCACGGAAGGTAATACCGAGGCAGAGGTAGTAGATACTGGCTCTAATGGTCACTTCAAAGTAACAACTGAAGGTACGGAGAGATTCAGGTGCGATAGTTCGGGGCGTTTGTTAGTTGGCACGTCTAGTACAGATGGAAATGATGCCAGCTTACAGGTTAGAAACGATGCGGTTGCATCAAATCATATTCAAGTGCTGAGATCTAGCAACACAGCAGGCGCGGCACCAAACATTTCTGTTGCTAGAAGCCGTGGAACAGCAGCTTCGCCAACCGAGGTTACAACTGATGATCTTCTTGGAACTATTAATTTTACAGGTTACGATGGAGCCGCTTGGGTAAATGGCGCGAACATCGAAGCATACGCAGATCTCCAGTGGACTGATGCCGGAGATACGACTGATAACCCAGGCCGCCTGGTGTTCAGCACTACCACCAACGGGGCGACTTTACCAACTGAAGCCCTACGCATTACACATGACCAAGTTATTTGCTACAACCAACCAACTCATACGTCCAAATCTGCAGCCGCAACACTTACTGTTTCTGAACTGAAAACGCAGATTATTCAGTACACCGGAGCTGCTGCTACTTTGACCCTTCCTACAGGAACATTAACGGAAGGCGGTTTTTCTGGTGTCTATACCAACATGACTTTTCAATATTCCGTGATTAATACCGGCTCTGGTACTTGCACCATTGGCGCTGGTACTAATCACACTATTCTTGGTGCTGCCACCATTGCATCTGGTGCTTCCGGTCGTTTTGCCGCACGTCGTACTGCCTCCAACACGTTTATCAGCTATCGCCTGAGCTAGCAGTCCCCTTCTCTAGGCAACCCCAGTAAACTTCTTTCACAGCTTTGATCCTCATGGCAAAAGCCGCTGAACAAGTTCCAGGCGTTGATTTTCCCTTTACCAACTGGGACATCAATACTATGGAGAGAACCATCGCTGATGGCGTGGTCCATACCGTCCACTACACGGTGACACGGTTTGAAGAAAACGAACAGGCTGGCGCCTACGGGTCAATCGGTCTGGAACCGCCAGAAGCCGATCAGTTTATCCCGTATGCCGACCTCGACAAGGCAACCGTGGTGGGCTGGGTGAAGACTAATTTTGGCGACAAAAAGGTGGCAGAGATTGAAGGCGCCCTGTCCACCGCCATCCAAGAAAAGCTGTACCCCGTCAAGATCAGCGGAGTGCCCTGGTAATGCCCGTCAAATCAAAAACTGCGCTGGGTCGCGTTGAGTTCAAGCCCGGCAAGCCTAAGCGCACCCGTCAAGGGCAGGGGCAACATTCCCTGCCTAGTCATGGGCGTAAGAAGATGCGCGGTCAGGGCAAGGGCTAATGTCTTGCGGTGTCGCCATAATGAGAGCGAAGCCAAAGTCTTGTCGTGGTCGAAATCCTAGCCGCCATCACGGGTGCCTCCATCAGTGTGGCAGCGTATGCGTTCACCGGCATCGCACGGCGCAACGTTGAAAGCCGTGACTCTGTGTTGCGCTTGACCATGGCGGTGGAATCTGTCGCCGCAAAGATGGAGGAGCTACATATCGATTTCAAGTCAGACCGCCGGGAGGTATTTGGACGGCTGAACCAGATGGAGCAACGGTTAGCCAAACTGGAAGCGAAGCCTTAGCCTGAGGTGTCTGCTCCTTTTATATGACCAACGAACAGCTTGCAGTTGCCGCCGTGGTTGTTGCCGCCGGCTCTGAAATCATTGCCTTGTCACCTCTGCGGTCAAATAGCTGGGTGCAACTGCTGATGCGAGGTCTCAAGATCATCTTCCCCAGACGGCGGTGAAGGAACTACGCCTGATCAAGTTTTTTGAGCACTTCGACAAGAAGGATCCGTACCATCGCGCAGCGATTGCACAGCTAGAAGAACGCCTGCCTGACAGCTTGTTCACGCGCAAAAACAACTGGTTCAAGGTTTGGAGCCAATCAGGCAAGCGTATGGGCTAGGGCTGGAACTTCCTACCCCAACCTGACTTTGCACCCTCGGGCAGCCACCGCTTTTGCAGCATGGCACGGCTGTACACAGCCTGGTTGCCTAGCATCACCGACCCGCTGTAGCCGTCGTTTACGCTGCCGTAGGGGTCGTTGACGATGAAATCACCTTTGGCGGTCATGCCGCGCACCACCAGCATGTGACCGCCTGTTGGTGCAGACAGACTGCCGCGATGCAGGATGCCAATCACCACCGGGCGCCCTGCCTTCAGTTCTGCTTCCAGGTCAGCAAAGCCTAGGTTGGTATGCCATGTTGATTTCAGCCCATACGAAGCCAACAACCTGCCCTGTGCGCCGTGATCGGTGGTGTCGCCATAGCCGCCATTGATCAGCTTGCGGAGGTAGTCATCATCACCCTTGATCTTGCCTGGCATGAAAAACGCCAAGCACATGGCACAGCTTGAACTATTGCAGGTGCGCTGTGCTTGGGTGAAGTTATCGACTTGGTTGAAGTAAGGCACGGCAAGGTTGATGCTGCCATCACCAGCAGGTTCGGGCTTGTCCTCCTCGCCGTCTAGCTCAGCCCAATGCCCGTTGAATAACCACCAAACACCAAGGCTGTAAGGCAACTCAACCTGCGTGTGCTTGCCCTGCGTGGCAAGAATCTTGGCATCCTTGAACACCTTGCCCTTGTCTATTTCTGACTTTTCGTTGGCTTCTAGATCACTGCCTGGCACTGGCTCCTTCTTCAGCAGCGTGTTGTGAGTAGCAGTCAGATCTGTGGTCTTGGACGCTGCTACCGCTGCTGCAGAGCAGAACAGATTGACCTCCTCCATCCGGCGACGCACCAAACCTGCTAGACCGTTGTTAGTCCAGCGAGGCAGTTCTGCCTTGGCAACAGTGTTGGGATCCTCCCCTGCATTGAGTCGCCTGCGTAACGTTGATTCCTGCAACGCTGTGTTGCCACAGTTAAAGGCAAAGCTGACCAGCGCATCAAACTGGCACTGCTGAAGCGACACAGTGATTAGCTCATTGACGCCCTTCTCAAACCGCACCAGATCCTTGAGCAGCAAAGCCTCGGCTTCTGCTTGGGTGATGGTTTTGCCTGGTGTGACATGCGGACCCGTGCTGCCGTAACCAATGGTCGGTATGCCAACCGGGCAAATGTAGGTGCTGAGCCTGCAGCCCTCAAACTCTTTAATCAGTGACAGCCCAGCCTTGGAGATCGAAGTCATGAATCGCGGTTAGCGTCGAGTGCCTTTGATCAGCCGCAGGCTAGCCTTCTTCCGATTGATAATTCCAGGCGCCTCAGCTGGATCATCAACTGGAATCAGGACGTAGTCATCACAGGCATGGCGCTCAGCAAAGACTGTCGCGGCAATGTGGGTATCGAACGGCCCGACATGCCACGGGCCAATGCGGAGGATGTATTGCATTGATTCAGGCTAGGGCCGCCGAAGCGGCCCCGGTATGGGTCAAGCCAGCGCCAGGTTGGCAAGCATGGTGTTAGCAGTGGTCAGGCGCTGCATCAGTTGGGGAAGGATGTGGAAGTGACGCTCACGCTTGGCAGTTTTAATCATGTCAAGGGTTTCGGCGCGGAACTCTTGCCACTCCTGACGCTGGGACTTGCGGACAGGCATAGAGGCGGCGGTGATCGCGACAACGCCAGCGGAGCGGCGGTTGTTTGCCTTCCATGCGTCCAGTTCAGCGGCGGTCATGTTGGCGGTGATGGAGATGCGGGTCATCGGTCCGGTGCGTTGATGTAGTAACTATACCCCGCCGACGGGGCACAATGCCCCAGATGCAGGGCACCTTCACAAACTGTCACACCGTTATCGGCTCAGTAGCTGCTCAAGGTACAGCTCAGCCTGGAATAGGTCCGAGCTATACCGGCAGATGCCACCCACGCAGCTGCGGTAGTAGATCTCCATCCCATCGCACTGCAGCGTCTCGATGCTGCCGCCATCACGCTCAAACCGTGCCAGCACCACAGGCTCAGTCATCGTCCTTCCTGCCGATGGATCCAGTCCTTCAAACCTGAAACATAAGCACGCAGCGCCTGGGCCTGCTCGAAGTGCCATCGGTCGCCAGTCCTAAAACCAAGCTGGTTGTGTCGGTCAATCGCCTTTAACGATTGATAGATCATCGCGTTCCATGGCTCACGCACTGGCGTGTTGAAGTCACGCTCAGGCACTGTCAGTCCGGCGCTGCTAAAGCACGATGGAACATCTCACAGTGTGGGGCGTAGCGTCCACCACTACGGCGTGATTCAGCAATCATCAGCTCGCAGCACTGCTTCCCCATATCCCACTGCAAACAGTCCCAGCACATCACTGGCACATCACGCGGGCGGATGCTGGCTACTGCAGCCTGGAAGATCGACTGCGCTCGCAGCAGCGCCTCCTGCAGTTGCACCGTGCCTGTGTCGATTTCGATCTTGTGCTCAGGCCGTGGTCCTAGCGTCACCCGTGCGTGCCACGTCTTATCGGCTCGGTCACAAACCAGCAGAAGCCGGCCAGAGTGCAGCCGGATCATTCATCATCACCAGAACTGGGTTGGTGATATAACCGCTCCAGCTGCTGCGCAATCGGTTCATGGTCAACAATGTCGATCGGATCAGTCACGTCTCTGCTGATAAACGTGATCCGAGAGCCGTAAGGCTTGACCACTAGCAGCCCAACGCGATTTGATCTGACCAGCAGGCGAACTGCTGCCCACTCAAGCCATGTCAGCTGGAGACGTTCGCGCATGACACCATCATGCCGTCAACGCCACTTATCGCCTAGCAGCACCTGGCGGCAGACCTCGATGGCTTGTTGCGCTTGCTTCTCGGTCATTACCGATTCGGTGGCCTCCATCGCTTTCACCACACGGGCGAAGAGATCCTCGTAACTGGTGTCGCGAAAGTTGACTGCTATGTCGCGGCTGAACTCTGCCCACAGCCCAGTAACAGTCCCCCGCAATGGGTGGCCATATGGCAGCTGCTCACGGCCGCTGCGTTGGTACAGCGCCTCCATCATGTTGGCACGCTTCTGATCGAGCTTGACGTTGGTGCTCATTCGTCTAGGTACTTGCGGATGTGTTGCAGTTCAGCGCAGAGCTGGTCGCGGTTGCGAATGCCCATGGTGCCGCGCAGTTGATCGATGCGGATGTCGATCAGCAGGCGCAGCCGATCGCGTTCTGACTGCTGGCCAGCTTTGAAGGTGTTGCTGCCCTCCAGCAGGCTATAGAGCCTGGCGCGTGCTGCTGCAGAGTTAATCACGGGGAATGTCGGTGACGGTTTCAGGGTTGAGCCACTCCAGCTGAGACCACCAGGGCAGCCAGGTATCAGCAGCGATCAGTTTGGCCTCAGTCAGGCTGTGCGCCATCACGCATTCACAGACGTTCGCATCCTTGATCGTGAAGTAGAAGCGGCGGGGGGCGGTCACTTCCGCACCTCCACCACCTGCTGGGTGCCGCTGTGGGTCATGCCGGGCTGGTTGCCGGCTTCAAGGCCAATCATCGCGAACACAGCAGCAACGATGATGCAGCAGATGGCGTTGTTGATTCGATCAGTCATGGCAGGTGGCGATTAGCCCAGTTGATGAGTTGAGAGCGTGTGAATGGCCCGGCGGGCAGCTGCTCGGGCAGGTAGACGGTGTGCAGGCAATGCTCTGAGCTGATCGTGCCGCCCAGTTTGCGGACGGCATAGGTGATCAGCTTTACGGTGCGGAAGCGGGTGGGCATCAGGCCAGATGCCCCCGGCAAACTTCGACCCAGCGGAGGAGATCGCCATGACGACGGCTCAGCTCCAGGTAACGGCCCGGATCCTTATGGGGCAGGCTGCCACGCAGCTCTTGAGCAATGTCGTGAGCCTCAGCGTTGAACTGAGCCATCAGAGCAATGATCTGATCCTGCATGTTCAGCGCAGCCTCTGGGCTGCCGAGTGGGGGACCGTTTGCCCCCGGTGACCTAAATATGCCCCACCGACGGGGCACCCTCAATCCCCCTGTGACAGTTCTTCACACGGCACCCTCGCCCACCGCGATCGCAAGTGGCACCCGCAGTTCTGGCTTGCTCTGGCCCTTTGTCTTCCGGCTCCATCCCACCACCGCAGGGCTTACCAGTACCTCAACCGTGAACCACGCATGGCCGCATTCAAGGCAAGCACGCTTGCGCACTGTCACCTCAGCATCACGGTTGTTCGTTGCCATCGCTTTAATATCACTGCTGGAGCATCGCGGGCATTGCATCGCTATCGTGAGACGTACCCCACTGGTCTAGCACAATGCAGTTCGGTGAGTGGATGGCCGTCAGCCTGACAGCCGAACAGCAATTTGACATCGAAAAGAAAGCCCGCGCCCTGCTCTCAAGCCCGGACGCGGGCGCCATGGCCGTCGCGCTCTACAAACAAACCTGCTACCAGCAGCAACTGCTCCAGCAGGCCGTCAACGAAATCGCTCGCCTCGAATGTGCGCTGATGGGCTTTTAGAACAGGTCAGCATCGACCGCCACCTCATCAGTGGCAGCAGCCAGGCCAGGATCCACCCAGTCGCGCGGCGGCTGAGCAACGGCGCTGATGTAGTTCAATCCCTTGCTGCTGGTCTTCTTCCAGCCGCTGATTGGCACCTGGACGCTGCCGTACTGGTCCGGGCTCTGGCTCATGATGTACCGGCAGAGGGCATCGACCTCCTCCACCTTGATGTTCATCATCCCGCTGAAGTCCACCTTGATCTCGGGCTTGGTCGACTTGAAGATGCTCAGGTTCAGCGTGAAGCTCATTGGTCCTCGTTGGTAATGGTGTTGGCCTGTTCGTATTGCTCCACCCCGGCCAATGGGTAGAGCACGAAGCCTGGCGTGCGGAAATACGCCGGACCTTTGCCAGCCTTACGCCAGCGCATCAGGGTGTCGCGGTGGACTCCCCAACGCTCAGCCAGCTCGCTAGCAGTCAGATACTCAGAAGAGTTCATCGGTTTCTGGCTCTGATGCCGGGGCAGGTGTCGGCTCAGGCTTAGCGATTGCAGCATTGAGATCCGCCACGCTGGCCGCCGGGGTCTCGCTGACGCTCACCGGCTGGATGTCGACCACCTCCTCTTGACTCTGGATGCCTACCAGCAGGTCAGGCACATAGAGCCGCCCGAACATCGCCGCCGCTCGATAGCGCAGCATCAGCTCAGGCATGGTCTTCCACTTGCTGCCGGCCTTAGTCGACCACCCCTCAGCGCGAGCCATCGCCATGCTCACTGCTGGGCCGGTGACGGTCTTGCCCGAGGCCTTCTCAACTGCAGAGCATCTGCAGGCCATCTCCTCGCCCTTGCCCCCTAGTTCGTACTGCAGCGGCTCGAAGCGGCCGCAGCCGTTGATCAGCGCAATGATGAACTGGCTGCTCCAGCTCGGGCGGCCGTGGATGATGTGCAGGTTCTGCATCACCTGAAAGATCCCCATGCCCATTCGGTTGGCGATCTCAAGCGCCACCAAGCAGTTGGCGAAACCCTGCTGGCCTTGAAACTGCGGCGGAATCAGCGTGCTGCTGGCCAGTGCCTTCGCGATGCGCTGGGCATCCTCGAACGCGGCGATGTCGTTGAACACTGAGCCGGTGGTTGTTGTGATTGCTGTGCTGTCGGTCATTATCAAAAGTGATCAAAGAGAGTTTCTTCTTGAAAGTGAACAAGTCTCAATTCTGCTGCATGAACAATGTTGCGAGCGTCATAAACGTTAAATCTTGAAACCTGCGTTGCTCCTAGATGCTTCCCTTCAATAACCACATGGTCATTAGCCATTTCCACAATCACGGCTTTGCGCCAACAGTTGCCGAGGTAGACGCCAATCGCGTCACCGTTTTTGAATCCATTCCAATTAAACGGATCTGCTGCCATTCTCTTTGCTGCAGAGATACGCGGCCTAAGACTTGGCTGATGTAATTGGTTCATTGAATAATTTGCATCGTCTGGATGCCACGAAACACTGAGGTGGTGGTGATTGCTGTGCTGTCGGTCATCAGAACTCCTGGATCTCCTCAATGGGTTGCGTGGTCTTGCTGCCAGTCATCCATGTCGGCAGGCTGATCATCTCGATCTGGTCGCTGTAGCCAGGGAAGTTACCGGCGGCCTTGCATTCCGCCAGCTTGGCCAAGTCGCGCATGGCGGTCTTCATGCCGTGCTCAATCATCTGCTCATCCGCTGCGTAGACCGCCACCGCATAAGGCGGCTTCTTCTCAACAGCAATGAAGATGAACTGCATTGGCCTGGTGCCAGTGGCCTCAGCTAGCGAGTGGGTGTACCAAGCGGCCTGCACGTGGTAGCGCCATTGTGCGATCGACTTGCGAAACCCGGCCGGGGAAGCATCCTCGGTGGTCTTGAGATCCACCACGATCGCGCCGTCACTAGTCAGCCAGTCAGGGCGGCATTTGCATTCCAATCCTGTGGCGCCATCCGTCCACATGTGGGTGGTCTCAGCCTCGCCTGGCAGGTTGAGCAGCATGGCCGCGGCGGGATGGCTCAGGATCGCTCTGCCCATGTGCATCACATGGTCAGCCTCATCTCGGCTCAGCATCGTCTTGCCAGCAGCATCGGCCTCGAATGCTGCCCATGCCTCCTTACCGGCCTTCGTGCGCCGGTCGATGCCATCAGGTGCCACGGCGTATTCCCGGTCCCACTTGTCCAGCTCCAGCACATGGGTGTGGAGCGCGCTGCCTAGCCGCATTGCGGGCGTCGGCTCAGGGATGATGCGCTTCGGATCTACAAACCGCGCCCAGTAGTGCAGCGGTGAGCGGGCGATCAGGTCTAAGTGGCTTTTGCTGATCGCTGGGTGCGCGTGATAGTCGGCGTTCTCCATGGGTTGTTGCGACTTGCCGTAGCCTATAGCCTGATGCCATCAGATGCAACCCTATGCAGCTCCGCGGTTATCAGCAGCAGGCCATCGATGATCTCCGCAATGCCTACCGCGCTGGTAGCCGTGCCCCATTGCTATGCCTACCAACCGGCGGCGGCAAGACAATCATCTTCTCCGCCATCGCTCAGTCCGCCGTAGCCCGTGGCCGCAAGGTGCTGATCCTGGTGCATCGCCGCGAACTGCTCCACCAGGCCAGCCGCAAGCTCACCGCCATCGGCGTCGATCATGGCCTGATCGCTGCTGGCGTTTCAACCAGTGACCAACCAGTTCAGGTGGCCTCAGTGCAAACCCTTGTGCGCAGGCTGCACACCATGACCTGGCAGCCGTCGCTGATCATCATCGACGAGGCCCATCATGCCGCAGCAGGCTCATGGGAACAAGTCCTCCGCTATTGGCCTGATGCCTTCCGCCTTGGCGTCACCGCCACACCATGCCGCCTCGATGGCCGCGGCCTAGCGCAGGCTTTCGATCACCTGGTGCTGGGCCCATCCGTCGCCAGCCTGATCAATGCCGCCTATCTCACCGGCGCTCGCATTTACGCCCCGCCGCAGGTCGCCGACCTATCAGGCATCCGCAAGCGTGCTGGTGATTACGCCGCCGACCAGGCCGCTGATGCCATGAATCGCCCCACCGTCACCGGCGATGCCATCGCCCACTACCTACGCTTGGCAGCAGGTCAGCAGGCGATCGCGTTCTGCTGCTCCATCGATCACGCCAACTCTGTCTGCGCTGGATTCACCGCCGCCAACATCAACGCCGCCACCCTGCTAGGCAACACCCCCAACCGCGATCAGGTCGTTGCAGCATTTGCTGCCGGTTCGCTGCAGATTTTGGTGACCGTTGATGTGGTTTCCGAAGGCTTCGACATCCCAGCCGCTAGCTGCGCCATCCTGCTCCGACCAACGCAGTCGCTGGGGCTCTACCTCCAGCAGATAGGTCGCGTGTTGCGGCCTGCGCCGGGCAAGCTCCACGCGCTGGTGCTCGACCACGTTGGCAATGTCACGCGCCATGGCTTCCCGGATGATTATCGCGACTGGTCGCTAAGCGATGGCGTCAAGCGAACAACCGGCACTGCAGCGCCGTCAGTGCGGACATGCCCAGAATGCTTCGCGGCATTCAAGCCAGCACCCATCTGCCCAGTATGTGGCGCGGCCTGCGCACCGATCCAATCGCGCGTCATTCGCGAGATTGCAGGTGAGCTGACCGAGTTGCGGCGTGATGCCATTCGCGCCAAGAAGCGTGATCAAGGCCGTGCACGCACCCTCCCCGAACTCCTCGCCCTAGCCAAACAGCGCGGCTACAGCCCCGGCTGGGCGTATCGGATTTTCCATGCCAGAAACCGCTAAAATGGTGCGCCCTTGCGCGCGCTAACGCCAAGGGCATGACCACCCGGTACTACGAGTGATGCCTAAGGCTAAACCTTTGCCAGACATAGCTACGCTTTACCAGATTCTTGAATATGATCCCGTATATGGAATATTTATCTGGATTGAATCAAGGCCAAAATGTAAAAAAGGCTCAGTAGCAGGCTCATTGAATAAAGATGGTTACATTTACATATGCATCAATGGCATTCGTTACACAGCGCAAAGATTGGCCTGGTTATTTTTTTACAACGAAGACCCAGGTATAAAACAAGTCGATCATATAAATGGCGATAAAGTCGATAATGCAATAAAAAATTTGCGATTAGCCACGCAGGCTGAAAATATGAGGAATAGAACATATCACAAGCGTAATAAATTAAAAATTAAAGGAGTGAGTTATCATGCCACAAAAAGAAAATATGTTGCTAAAATTTGCATAGATTATAAATCAATTCATATTGGCTATTTTGACACTCCTGAACTAGCGCACATGGCCTACTGTAAGGCCGCGGCAGAATTGCACGGGGAGTTTGCCCGTGGCCAATGAACGCTGAGACTGAAATCCAGCAGCGCATCCGCCTCGCACTTGGCACCACTCCACACCTCCGCCTGTTCCGCAATCAGGTCGGTCAACTCCCCGATCCACGCACTGGCCGCCCTGTTCAGTTCGGTCTCGCTCGTGGCTCATCAGACCTGATCGGCTGGCGCACCGTCACCGTCACACCCGACATGGTGGGCACTCGCCTCGCGGTCTTCACCTCAATCGAAGTCAAAACACCCACAGGCCGTCTGACGCCGCAGCAGCACGCCTGGCTCGGCACTGTCCGCAACGCTGGTGGCATCGCTGGTGTGGCCCGCTCAGTGCGCGACGCAGAAGAAATCCTGAGATAGGTTCCCAACCTCCTATCCACCAGCCACACTCTGTCGGCTACCCGTCAGAGACAAGTGACACCCATCGTCGATCAGCTTTCGTCGATACCCGACACCTGGGCGCTAGTCGCCGTCGGTAACGACAAAAGACCCTACCAACCCGAGTGGCAGAAGAACCCACTCACCAAGCGCCAGCTCGAAGCAGAACTCGCTGCAGGCCGTGCCGTAGCCGTTGGCGTGCTCGCAGGCCCACCATCCGGCGGCCTCCTCTTCGTTGATCACGATGGCCTTGGCGCCTCTGAGGTGCTCGAATCACTCGGCACCTCACTGCGTGAGCTTCCCAAGTCCTGGGCAGTCACCTCAGGCCGTGATGGCCGCCTCCAGATCATCTACCAGGTGCCACGCGGCTTCTGGGATCAAATCAAGACCACCAAGCTCAAGTCATCCATCAAGGGCGAGCAGCTCGAACTGCGCTGGACCGGCTGCCAATCCATCGTCCTCGGCAAGCACCCCATCACCGGCTCCTACCGCTGGCTCAAAGATCGCTGCCCATCAGACCTGCCCATCGCTGATGCGCCATCCGTGCTGCTCCAGCAGATGCACCGCACACCAGAACCGCCGCCACTTATTCACCTCCCGAACCCCGTTGAAGATGCAGAGCACGCTCGCGCATACCTCGATCGCATCCCCTCATCACTCGCTGATGACTACGACGAGTGGGTCAAGGTCGGCATGGCACTGCACAGCGTCGGCGATGACTCGCTCCTCAAAGACTGGATCCAATGGTCTGCTGGTTCCGGCAAGTTCAAAGCCGGCGAATGCGAAGCAAAATGGGGCACCTTCAAATCCGATACTGGCGGCGTTGGCCTTGGCACGCTCTATCACCTCGCTGGCGGCCTCTCACCACGTCAGCTAGCAATCAATGCCATCAAGTCAGCCCTAGGAAGTAACCATCCCAAGGCAGCAGCCTTCGAGACCGCAGGCACAAAAGCCATCAAGCTCGAAACCGATGAGCTGTTATCGCTCATACGTCAGCAGCAAGGGCAACGCCTCAGGTACAACGTCTACACCCAGGCCATCGAGCTAGACGGCAAGCCGCTCAACAACCTGGAGCACTACTACCTCGACCTCGCACTAGCAGGCGTCAAGGTCTCCAAGGAACTGGCCGCTGATGCCGTTGTCTATGTCGCCAAGGAAAACCAATACGACCCAGTACGCGAATACCTCGATCGCGTCGCGGATCAGGTGCCACCAACACAGATCGACTACCTAGCCACCTGCTACCTCCGACCGCATGACACACCAGGCACCCTCTATGACGCCATGCTGCGCTGCACCCTGATCGCAGCAGTGCGTCGCGTTTATGAGCCAGGCGCTAAGCATGACTCTGCCTGCGTGCTCATGGGCCCTCAAGGCTGCGGCAAGTCCACCTTCTGGCGCAACCTCGGCGGTGCCTTCTTCTCTGATGCCCTACGTGATGTATCCAGCAAGGACGACCTCATGGTGCTCCACCGCTCCTGGATCATGGAGTACGGCGAGCTGGACTTCCTCACCGGCCGGCGTCATGCCGGCCAGGTCAAGGCGTTTCTGTCCCAACAGGTAGACACCTTCCGCGTGCCTTACGGCAAGGCCACAGAGGACTTCCCGCGTCGTTGCATCATCGTCGGCTCCACCAACCGCGACAGCGGCTTCCTGGTCGATGACACCGGCAACCGTCGCTTCTGGGTCATCCCAACCACAGCAGCGCCACACATCCCTGTCGATGGTCTGCTGCTAGAGCGTGATGCCATTTGGTCTGCTGCTGTCGCTGCCTATCGCGCTGGTGAACCCAATCACCTGCCCCATGACATGGAGCAGCAGGTCGCGACGGAGAACGAAACCTATCTCGTCTCCAACCCATGGCAGGCCGCCGTCGAAACCTACCTCACACGTCGCCAATCGGTCG
>Ga0194124_10001796_pt1 | contig 25796 bp, 24 predicted proteins | sample TA2KigCas0mmetaG_FD_148605 | JGI IMG/M metagenome (GOLD analysis project Ga0194124, IMG submission 148605) | Freshwater microbial communities from Lake Tanganyika, Tanzania - TA2015031 Kigoma Deep Cast 0m | ecosystem: Environmental > Aquatic > Freshwater > Lake | place: Tanzania: Lake...
GTAATGTAGGCCATTTATATCCATATGGTCCATTAATTTTGCAGAAATCCGTAGATGATTTCATCGTACAAATATGATCTTTTGAGCTTAAAATGTTCGTTAAATTATTTCTCAAAAACTCTGAACCCATTACACCATAGTCAAAACTAAAATTATGTGCTATTAACAAATCAGCACTACTTACAGAGGCATGAAACCTTTGAAGAACTTTAATAATATCTGTTCCAATTAAATTAGCTTTTTCATTTGTAATTTTGTGAATCTCGCTGGCATTTAAAGGAATTGTAAAACCACTTGGCTTAACAATAAAATCATACTCTTCAATAAGATTCTGATTGTCATCGTAGACTTGCCAAGCTAATTGAACTAATCTTGGCCAATTAGATAAATTTTCAACTGGAGCATTTATATCTTTTGCTTTCCCTGTTGTTTCAGTATCAAAAAATAATAGTTTCATAAGTTATCTAAATAAACTCTTTTCTATTCTACAAATAACTTTTAAATGCTGTGCTGAACTTTTCAACCGTTGAAACACACCAGGCAAAGTTAAAACTTGCTCAGCAAATTAACAGCCCAATTGATGATAAGAGGTTTAAACTCCTGAAGTTTATGGGTCTTGAACCAGAAGATTACACATTAGGATTCCCATTTGAGTTCATTTCCCACCCTGATCAACTATAAGCACGCGCATTCTCGGTTTTAATTCCCTCTTCTTTTACATGTTTCTGGAAACCTCACTGCATTCTATACTGCCTATTTTACAGCAAGCTGACCGATTTTCATCGGTATATCTATTATGTGTTGCGCTTTTTATTGTCAAGAACCCCTAAAGCAGTAGAGAAATGGCATTACATTAAGCTCGTTGCAAAAAAAAGATGCAACATGACAGTTGTGATTCTAAACTTCAATTAGATAAAATTTTACGTTTCTAATATCAAAATTATAACCATTCCAATAAGAAACAGCATCCGTTAAATGCTTATTGTAATATTCCATTTTGAATGAGGCGCTACTACTATACAGCTCAATCTTAAAGTAATCCAAATCATCCTCAAAAGATAAATATTTAGAATACTTGACCTTGTATTGACCAGCGATTTTTGGCTTCCTGTGATCCCAAATTCTGATTTTTTCAGAGTTGTATTCGGCGTTTTTGATCAACTTATCATGATGCAGTGCAATTTGGTATAAACGTTGCTCAATTAGTACACCACGTTTCGCCCTCGCTAAAATCTCAGGCATCATTTTTTCTCTTTCAAGATCTCTCTCATTTCTTGCTTTAATTTCTTGATAAAAGAAATAAAGTAATATCAAAAGGATACCAACTACTACAGGCATAGGGTTAAAGTTAGTTGTAATCCCTCAAAATTAGTCAAACAGTCCATTTAAATACCCCTCAATAAATTAGATAATTTATTTGCTAGTTGAACCACTTTTTAGGGAAACCAGCAGCCCTTGACTTGATCTCGTTCCAACTTAGGGGCATACTTTATTGCTGTACAGACCAATTAAAAGTTGACAGATGGGGTCAAACAAGCCCCTGTAGTGGCGAGCGTAAATCTATAGGTCTTGCGCGACTTCATAACCCTCAAAAGTACCCAAAATACAGCGCCTCACCAAGAGTTTGTGAGAGCGCAGAGTCCCTGTTACAATCTCCCCCAATGGCCTCTGTCTAACCTCTAACCCCCCTGGGTGATGCAACTAAACCCAATTATTTATGGAACTCAAACCAACCAACAGAAAGCAGGCTAGAATCAGGCTTGCTTTACAAGGTCCTTCTGGAAGCGGAAAGACCTATTCTGCACTGATGCTTGCATACGGCATTAGTCAAAACTGGAGCAAGATTGCAGTGATTGACACTGAACACCAATCTGCTCATCTCTATTCCCACCTAGGGGTCTACCAAGTGCTAGCTCTAGGTCCACCTTATTCCCCTGAACGCTTTATAGAAGCAATCAACACCTGTGAGGGTGCAGGAATGGATGTGATCATCATCGATAGTCTATCTCATGAGTGGGAAGGTGACGGTGGAATCCTAGACACCCATGCTCAAATGGTAGGAAACAGTTTCACCAACTGGAGTAAGCTCACACCGCGTCACAATTCGCTTATTCAGCGAATACTGGCTTCTGGGAAACATGTCATTGCCACCTTTCGTAGCAAGCAGGATTATGTGCTATCTGACAAAAATGGAAGATCTGTGCCTGAGAAAGTAGGCATGAAAGCAGTAGCGCGAGATGGTGTTGAATATGACTTCACCGTTGTATTTGAATTGGACATCTACCATAATGCAACCTGTACCAAGGACAGAACGCAGTTGTTCAGCATCAATAGTCCTTTCAAGATTTCTGACAAAATTGGTGAGCAGATCCACAAATGGTGCAAAGAAGCAGAACCTGTCAGCGATCAGGAAGCGTTTGAGAGGATAACAGCCTGTAAGACAATAGCAGAGTTGAATGATCTTCATAAGCACAACCCTGCGCTGCGGAGGTTCGCCACCTACTTCAATTCAAAGGCGTTTAAACTGAGAGAAGAACTTGAGGCAACCACCCAACACCAAAGAAATGGCCAGGCTACCCACTCTTAGTAACCTGGGTGAACTGGACGTGGTCTATAAGTACCATGAATCCATGGAAGGACGTCCTGAGCTCAAAAACCCTCAGCAGGTAGTAGAAGTATTGAAACATGTGTTTGACATCCAGAAAATGGGGTTACAAGAGCAATTGGTGGTTATTTACCTCAATCGACAGAACAGGGTAATTGGAACCTGCAACATGTTTAAGGGCTCTCATTCCTCCATCGTGATTGATATGCGTCTCATCCTAGGCGCTGCAATCAAAATAATGGCCTCAGGTATCATTGTCTCTCACAATCATCCTTCAGGAAATCTAAAGTCGTCCAATGAAGACAGAGTGTTTACCAAGCGTTTGGCTAGTGCCGCATTACTTGTTGACATGAAGCTCATTGATCACCTGATTGTAACTCCTGATTTTAAGTATGCTTCCATATTGGAGGATCAAGACCTTGACCATTAACACGCTGTTTTACTAATCTAAACACCGGGGAGGCATTATGTCTCCCCTTTTTCATTTCACATCAACATAAACCAAAAACAATGTACAACTCACAAGAATTTCTCATTCAATCATTACCTGCAGTTCCTCTGGAGGTTCAACAAGTCCACCGCTCATCTCTTAGCATGCAAAGGCCTTTTGTAGAAGCAAATACACAAGCGGTAGACCTTCAGCATCTTCAATCTGATTGCACCATTCCAGTCTTTGCAAAGGACAATGAACGAACCATTGCACACCAAGAATTCATTGATGTTGCGCTTCAGGCCATCAACCAGGTCTATGGGAATGGTCAACTAGTACCTGAAATTAGGGTGTCGCATCCTATCAAAGGAAGGACACCAGACGCTATTCACAAGGCAGCAAACCAGCTTCAAGAGCATGAAAAAACCATATACTATGAGCGTATGGCGTTTGCTGTTGAAATTCCAAGCATCACCCAAGAGATCAATGGGAATTTACTGACCCTTACCGCTGGTGGTGTTCGGGCCTACAACGCTCAGAACCTCTACAACAAAAAAGCGCTTGAATACTTTAAGTTTTTCATAGGTTTCAAGAACATGGTCTGTTGCAATATGTGTATTTCTACTGATGGCGCTAAAGAGGACCTGCGTGTAGGTTCTACAGAAGAACTCTTCATACGTCTGATTCGACTGATGGGTAATTACTCAGTAAGCAGACACCTAGAACGCATGCAACAATTGAACGAGCAGTATATCACCGAAAAGCAGTTTGCACAGATTTTGGGCAAATGCAGGTTGTATCATCACCTTCCTAAAGGGGATAAATTGCATGTTCCACCTTTGCAGTTCAACGACACTCAGGTTAATGAGGTTGCGCGTGCATATTTTCATGATGAAAGCTTTTCACGTCAGTCTGATGGGAAGATCAACTTGTGGAAAATGTATAACCTGTTCACGGGCGCCAACAAGAGCAGCTATATTGACATGTTCCTGCACAGAGGGGTCAATGCGAGTGAGTTGGTGGAGGGCATTTCTGATGCGCTGATTTTCAATGATTCTCCACACAGATGGTATCTGGAATGATACCAAGGTTGTTGTCATTTAATGCGTCAGTCAACAGTGTTCCAGTGGGGGAATGGTCATACGTGACTACCCCCCCTGGTCACTGGTGAATAGGGTATCAAAAAAAAGTTAACAAATTTTTAATGTCAACAGGGAGTTTTTTCATTTCATAATAAGCTTGAAGGGGAATGATACTAGCCTGTTCTGTATACATATGACAGATTAGTTGCCCATAAGTTAAGGCCTTATTGCAATATATAGTTTATTCCAAACCCATCACCAAACTCTCCAATACCTACTATATTATCAACAGGAGAAAAAAAATAAACGGTACTTGCCTTGATCACATTATTTTCATATATGTTTGCAGTGACAGTTCCAGTAGTTCCATTGGTATGACCTCCAGGGATAAAATAAATGGTTATTGGTCTTTGACTAGAGGTAAATTCTACCGTTTTCGTCCAAGTAGTTCCAGTTACAGTAGGTGTTTCATTTTGGAAATTACCTGTAGCGTTGGTATAATCCATGGCCAAACTCCAACTAGCTCCTCCAGGAATACTTTGAAAGGGGACCGAAGAGACTAACTCATATTTCAGAATTATCTGGCCACGTCTAGGAATACTTTTATCGTCCTTTTTGCAGCCAGTAAATGTTAGTAACGCAAGCATAAGTAAAGCTACAGCACTGAATATGTTGCAGGTTGGTTTTTGACTACTTTTCATTTGGTTTTTTTTAAAGCATGCTTTGTTCATTTTGACAAATATAGTGCAATTTCTTTGAATGAAGGTGGCCATTTTAAGAATGTTTGGTATTGAAGCAGTTCGCAGCACTATTCGGACTTCGCCTGGGGCGTGAACTTCAGCAGTGGCGGTGTCAGCACCAACTACAAGGGCAGCGACAAGCGAGTGCGTGCTGTTCGGGCTTTACCTTAACCATTCAACCATTCAACAATTGGGTTGTGCGATGGGGCGCTGTTTGCAGGTCCTTAGATCGCGTGAGGCACAAACCAGTTCAGACGTAAATGTCGCCTTCATCCAGTTTGTTGGGTAGTATTTGATTCAGTCATCCTTACTTTTGCCCTATGCGCCTCATTCTATGCTTGATGCTCCTCCCGCTTTCGGCCTTCAGCCAAACGATCACCAACATCCGTTTGGAAAGTTCGCACGACAAGGCTTGGGTGTTGTTTGACTTGCAGGCCACGGCACCGCAGGACATCAGCATCGTGTTTGTGAGCAATACAAAAGGCACGATTGTACCAAAGTTGATATCAGGCGCGCTCACGCGGGTGCCAGCAGGTGTCAACCACCGCATCGATTGGGAGGCGCTCAAGGATGTAGGCGCTTTCGAGGGGGACTTGTATGCGGAGTTGAGTTTTGATATGCGTAGAATAAGAGAAGAGGCAAGAATAGAACAGGCAAGAAAAGAAGAAGTGGCAAGAATAGAACAGGCAAGAAAAGAAGAAGTGGCAAGAATAGAACAGGCAAGAAAAGAAGAGGCAAGAATAGAACAAGCAAGAAAAAAATTGGCAAGAATAGAAAAAAGAGAAAAGAGAGGAGTTGCGATAATCTATCTAATTTATTTTGGCGGAGCGCTTATTGCGGCTTTATTAAAGTATGCCATCTGACGAGTGTCCATTCAGTTTACGGCCGCTGATGATGGCAGCAATCACGGCCAGTGTTCGGTTATTGTTCTATCTGTTCGTTCGTGTAAGGCGATGAAGCCTTTCGTTCGGCAATATACACATTCTTTTTGTTTTCATAGGATACTGATAAAGTTAGTGGAAATGAACTTAACCAGTGGTCCGAAAATTGGGGAGTACTACAAAGAGCCCCCTTTAATTTTATATCAGCTTAGCAGAATGGCAATTTGTCAATTTGTCAATTTGCCACGTTAGCACGTACAGCAAGATCTGTCTTCTTGTATTTCCCATGACCACTCTTAATCAATAAGCCAGCGCTTACTAGTTGCTCTAATGCTCTATCCAAGGTTCTCTCTGAAATTCTCTCAACTGCTGCAATACTCACAGCTTCAAATCTTGAAAACTCAGTAGGTAGCTTTGTGATTAGTAGTGTATTGTTTTTAGCTAAAGGTGTTTTCTTTCCTGTATTGAATTGCTCAAAGAATTCAACTGAACATAATAAGCTTTTCCTGATTAAAATCAATGCTGCCAAAAAGGCTTCATAATCACAATAAAGTTTATCAGAAGTTTTGTTGGTTTCAAAAGCTTTTAAAACGGTAATTACCATAGCAAGTTTCACAATCATCAATGAATGCCGTTTTACTACTGACCCAAGGTATTCACTTTGTAGTGTTGCATAAATACCTAGCTTTTCCTCACCAAAACTATTGATCAAATTCCATTGCCATTGAGTAAATTCTATTTCAATAGGCGATCTTTTCAGAAAGTTATAGAGTTGTAGACAACCCTTGCCCATCCTGTTAAAGGCAACTTCTCTATCTGGACATGTTATACAAGGCGCTACCGATTTCCAGGCAATAGTATCATCTGTTAGCAAAATAGTGAACCTACTATACAGTCCATTTTCTACGTTATCAATAAAGCCAAGCATTTGTGAAGGTGTTCCAGCAATACACAAGGCAACTTTAGGTTCTTCAATGTCATAGTGCTGATTATCACTCTTCAACTGTTGACTTATAGGATCATGGTGATAAGCTGATCTGAGCATAGCTGAAATTCCTGCACCGTATTGACTTTTTGCAGCTCCAACTAGAGTATCTATTTCATCTGTGAATATGAAGGTGGGGAAACCCACGTTGTCTACAATTTGTTGAATTAACTTAGACTTAGTAATGTCAGCAGATACAATTGGTATGCTGTAAGGTGGTCTTTGAGGTTCTGGTAGACTTGCATGTTCCTTAACCGCTTTTAACCAATGTCTATGTTCAGCCTTGTATTTTTTGAAATCTTCTTCAGATTGCGTTTTGATTTCATGATGAATGGCTCTCAGCATCTTGGAAGCGTATTTTACTATGCCCTTGTTGCTTCCCGCAGGTCCAACTAAAGCAAAGTAGAGCATTGGATAAGTTGGCTTATCTGCATAGCGTGTTTGCACATTAGTCATGAGTGAGCTTAATGCTGTCAAACTAGAGTAGATAAACGGCATACGTTCACTGATGTGATTAAATGTCATAATACCAGAACTAATTAATTGTGGCATAAGATCATAGAGTAAAGACTCTAATTGTGTTGGATTCTTTTCAAGAATCTGCTCAAATTCTGCAAATGACTTGGCATTGATCAAGTCAGATACAATTGGATTGGTGAATAATGTTGATTCCATATTGTTTGGTTTTATTGTTTATCCCTCAATGGGGAACAGCACATCAATGGATGCACTGTAGAATTGTCAGAAGTGAAATGTGAATTGAGATTAACGATGGTTCACTAAATAATTGAGTGCACGTTTCTCAATTTCTTCATGAGTAGATTCTCTGTGTTTAAAAACCCACTCATCAAGGTCTGTTTTCTTAAAGAAGACCTTGTGTCCAGGTTTGTAAAATGGAATCTTGTTGCCAGATGTTAATCTATAGAGATAACTCACTTTGAAGCCCAAGTAAATTGATGCTTCATTAATAGTCATAAGCTCCTTTTGCGTGGAGGTAACGCTTCTTTCTAAGAGCATTTCAATGCGTTCTAATCTTTCTGAAATTTCAAATTCTGACATATAAAAATGTTATTTTCAGTGTCAAAATTGAGGAACATTATGGCGTTATAAAAACAAAAAAGTTATGACGCCATAACGCCATAACTTCCTGCAAACCTATATGTAATTTTCTTACTGTGACTTATGGCGAATGTTTTCAAACGAAATAAGCACTTTGCTGTTTTTATTTTGGTTTTTGTTTTTTCGCAGAGATTCAGCATCACAATTCCCAGTGAACAACTCACATGCGTCATTAGCCAAGTATGTCCAATAGTGCTTTTTCGTGGAAAGAACTCCTTTCTCGCTTAATGCAGTGATGAATGTAGTAAGAGAGGAATTTTGTTTGAATTTGATCTTCTCTTGTGGAATTACTCCCTTGCAAAGTGCTTGAAAATCTTCAAAGTTGGCCTTCATTTCGCCAGAGTCTATTAGAGCGTTATACAACTCTAGTCCAGATTCTCTCATGAATTCTTGATCCACAAGAAACTCTGCTTTATTGAGTTCAGATGAAAATTCACGTATCAATTCCTTTGACCTATATGGGAAGTTGCTTAAGACATTTTCTACTGCTGAATTAAAAGCATTCATCAGAACCGGTGTAGCAACACCTTCTGTTACTGCAATCTTCCATTCAATGTAGTCCTGTGAATTAAGCTGAGTTTGCATTTCATTAAAAGAAATTGAATCCAATAAGACAGGTTTCATTCTACCTTTCTTTAAGATAGCATTGAGTTCACCTGCCATATAGGACATAGTGCTAGTGAGCTTTTGCGGTCCTTCTTCTTTTAGAATACGTTTTGCATGCTGTTTAAAGTTGGTAAAACCACGTTGAAATAAACAATCAACTACAACATGAACAGCATTTTCAGAGTGTAATCCATTTAATGAAGATGTAATAAACTTACTTACAACTGAGGTTTCGTCATCAATAAATTGACGTTCTTCTATCTCTAACTTTTCTATGAAAGCAGAGAATTCCTTGAATATTTGCTCTGTATTAATCATGAAGTCCTAGTTTAATAATGGTTGATGCTGCTAGTTTATTTTTATCTAAAACCTTGGAATAAACTAAAGTGGTTTTTAAGTCTTTATGCCCAAGTAGTTTACTAACAGTGAAAATATCAGTTCCTCCATCTAACTGTAGCACAGCATAGGTGTGTCTTGCACAATGAAATGTAATAGTTTTAGTTATTCCTGCCCTTAACATCCACTGTGCAAGTTTATGATTGTTCCAGCTACTGTATCTGAGTCCTTTAAATACAACATCATCAGGCAATCCTTTCTCCCCAATCAATTCCATTGCCTCTTCACTCAAAAATTGCGTTTCTGCACCCTTTGTTTTCTGTTGTCTGAACCTTATGTAGTGTCCATTTGATTCATCATGAAATATTTCAGACCATTTTAGTTTCATGACATCGCTCCAACGTAATCCCGTTAAACAAGAAAACAAGAATGCTCTTTTAATGATTGGTATTTCACATTCTGCCTTCACAGCATTTTTCAATTCCTCAACTGTGAGAAACTGTCGTTGTACATCCTCAGACTTAAACCCCACAGTATACATGGCTGGACTCTTGCTAATGATATCTTCTTTTACAGCTTGCTTCAATGCAGCACGAAGTTTATTGTAATAAGCAACTTTGGAATTTGATGAGAGAGGCTTGCCAGTGTTTTGAATAACCTTCTCTAAATATGATTTAAAGTCGTTTAAAAACTTTACATCTACCTGCTCAAATGTTATGTCATGCTTCATAAAATTCTTAAGATGCTTAATCATGCTATACCAATTCCCTTCATTTCCTTTAGAGGTATTTCTCTCCTGGGCTACTCTTTCTACAAAAGCAATAAAGCTGGATCGTTGTTTCTGTATTGTGTCAATACCAAACTTTCCTAAACGCACTTTTTCACTTTCTTCTGCACAAATCATTTCAGCTTCTGTTAGCTTTTCCTTATTGTGACGTTTTTGTTCGTTGGTCAATTTTTGGAAGTCTGGGTCATGGAGAGTTAATCCCAAACTCTTGAAACTGCGTAATCCCTTTTCATAGTAGCTAAGGAGAAGTTCAATTTTACCAGTCTCTTTGCGCTTTTTCTTAACGATGCTTACTTTCATACTATAGGTTATCTAAGGTTTGCTTTGTTATCAGTACACGTCTTAGCAGCTTCACCACTTTTATCTGACCACTAGAAATAAGTCGTTCAATTGTTCTCTTGCTGACGCCAAGATAGGAGGCAGCTTCAGATGTACTCAAGTAAGGTTTGTTTGGGATGTCACCTAAATTCAACTGGTCTTGTACAACCTGAATTGGACTCTTCTTGAGTGTTGCTACAGCTATCCTGTTTTCACGAATCTTATTCTTGTAGTCTCTGCTATTACAAGTTTTTGAGCAATACCGTGTGTAAAGCGTTTTAGCTTCAAACGCAGTGTTGCAATACTGGCACTTCCTTGTAATTGTGATATTACTACTCATTTAATAAACTTAAAAAGCGTCAGGAAACGTCTAAAGATGTCAGCAAATGACTAGAGATGTCAGGAACCGCCATCAAGTCACCAAATTTGTTACCAATGAGGGTGTTTTTGTTACCATTCAACAATTATGGTAACAAATATATGCAAAAAAGAATCAAATGGTAACAAATAGAATCAAAACAATTCTATGCAAAGTGTTGATTTATAGTGCTAAAATCAAGTAAAGTCAAATACGTCACTTTCCGATACAAAATTTCGAGAAAATAGCGCCGAGTAAATCATCGGCCACGATATCCCCGGTAAGTTCAGCCAAAGACCGCAACACGTTTCTCATCTCTTCGGCCAGCAGTTCGGTCCCCAAGTTTTGTTGAAGCCCGTTCACAATGTGCTGTAGCGAAGCATCAGCTTGATCCAGGGATTCCCTTTGCCGAACATTCACGGCCACAAAATCACCTGCAAGGCGACCCAGGTCCACCATGTCGCGCATCCTTTGGCGCAACACCTCCATTCCCTGCCCCGTCTGGGCCGAAATTTCTACCAAATCCGGAAAACGCTGCAACCACTCGGAGCGATGGCCGGATTCAGTCGGCAAATCGACTTTGTTCAAGACCACCAAAACTTTGCTTTGGGCTCCTGCCAAGTTTAACAGGTTCAACCAGGCTTCATCGGGGTATTCACCGACGCTGGCCACCATCAACACAAGGCCGGCATGGGTAAGTTTTTGGTGCGTGCGTGCAACACCCATTTGTTCAACGGCGTCAGTCGATTCACGAAGACCCGCAGTATCCATCAATCGAAAAGTGATACCCTCAATAACGCAAGGTTCTTCAATGGTGTCCCGGGTGGTCCCGGGTTGATCCGAAACCAAGGCTCGAGCATCCTGCAACAAGGCATTAAGCAAGGAGGACTTCCCGGCATTCGGTCGGCCGGCCAACACGGTTGGAACTCCTTTGCGGATGACTTCCCCGGCTGCAAACGAATCCCTTAGCGAAACCACCTGGGCGTGCACGGATAACACCAAGTTGAGCAAGGCTGTTCGGTCGGCAAACTCCACATCTTCTAAGGAAAAATCCAATTCCAATTCCAGCAAGGCCGCGAATTCCGTCATGCGATCCCGCAATGCCGCAATTTTGCGCTCAAAACCGCCTTCCAATTGGGTCATCGCCAATCGATGCGCCAATGGGTTTTCGGCGGCAATCAAGTCTGCCACGGCCTCTGCTCTGCTGAGGTCCATTTTGCCGTTGGTGAAAGCCCTCCAGGTGAACTCGCCCGGCTGGGCCATGCGCACCCCCGGCAACGACGTGCATAAGGTCAAGAATCGGTTGACCACGTAGGGTGAGGCATGCAGGCCCCATTCCGCACAATCTTCGCCGGTATAGGATGCGGGAGCATCAAAGGTGGTGACCAACGCCCGATCCAACAAGGCATCGCCATCCCATAGGGCAACCAACCTGACCGTGCGGGCAGGCCAAGGAGCTGCATGCAGCGGCTTGCAGGTCAAAAGCGACACAACGGCCTTACTCAATGGGCCAGAAACCCGGACCAAACAAACCGCTCCCTGCCCTGCTGGGCTCAGAGGGGCCACAATGGTGTCATCAGGCTGGTACAACGGTGCTTGCATGAGGCTGTTTTTCGCGAAATTGCCAATGAAATTTGTTTAACAACGATGAAATTTAACGTTGCTTTCCTAATTTGGAGGTTCATTCAATTGCATACTGCGCTACGGTTATCCGATGGATAAGCTCGACAAAATACGCTCTTGGGCAAGGAATTTGGAGGATCCAATCCTCTGCTTTGTGGAAGGCGCTCAACCGGAGGTGATCAAATTGGCCAAAGCCATCTTGGAGGAACAAATTGCCGAGATAGTTTTGTTGGGCGATGAGCTCGAGGTCTTTGACCAGTGCAAGAAATACCGTTTGCCCGAAAGCCGACTGTACGGGGTAATCAACCCCCTAAATCCTCCTGATTTGGAAAACTTGTTGGAGGAAAAGATGGAAGAATCCGGGGAAACCGATCGCAAAGCGGCCCTAAAATGGATGAAAAACCCCTTGAATTTGGCGCAGACCTTGTGGCTACGAGGGGATGTGGATTGGGTGATCCAATCGCTGGAACCCCTTACAGACCCTCCTGTTCAGGAATAAGACCTCTACCATCGGGCTTCATGCATTGGTGGAGAAAATCCGACAAGGGAACCCCGGATCGCAAAGCCTCTTCCCCCAACCCGAACAGGGCAAAGTCCAACATTGCCGGATCATGCGAGCAAATTTGCCGCGCCTCAACCCCCAACATTTCTACCGCTTTCCAATTCGGTATAGCCTTGGCCGGTAAAAGTCCCAACGCCATTGCCGTCGAGGTGGAATGCACATCCAAGGGCAAGTGCAAATCCCTTATGGAATGAATCTTCCACAAACCCATGTCCACACCCTGCTCATCATCGCGTACCATCCACCGCAACAACATGTTCATGCGTTTGCATGCTGAACCCTGGGCCGGCGATGCAAAATGTTTGTGCATTCGATCACCCTTTTCGAGTCCTTCCTTCATTAACGACGCATAGCGATGCAGACCATCCCTCACCGTTGGCCCTGCAAACATGGTTTCCAGACTGCCATGCTCCTCCAAATAGGCCGACCACTTCCCCAGCATCCATAGCATATCGCTGTCTTGAAAGGTCCTGTGCATAAATCCTTTCAGGCGTTGCCATTCCAAGGCCGAGGCTTCCATCAAGAAACGCCCTGGCTCCAAATCCATGCGCTGCAGCAAGTCCCAAGATTTGGCAAGGATGATGTCCCTACGTCCCCATGCCAAATGAGCGGCAACCAAAGCCGCAATTTCCACATTGGCTGGATGATACTCAATACCCTTCTCCCTCATCAATCGCCCTTGAGGCAGGAAGGACCGTGGAACCGAGATCGGGTCAAGCGCTATAAAGGATGGGGAATTGTAGTGCCTCGCAATCCTAAGCAATGCAGGCCCCAAAGGGGAACCGTGCAGAGGATCAAAGACCAAGGGCCCTGCGAATGGCTTGGTCCAGATCCATGATAAGATCGTCCGCTCCTTCGATGCCCACACTTAGCCTAAGCAGGGTGTCGCTTACCCCACTGGCCAAGCGTTGAGGTCGGGGAATACTTGCATGCGTCATCGATGCCGGATGACCGATCAAGGACTCCACCCCTCCCAAGGATTCCGCCAAGGCAAAGACCTTGGTGTACGAGGCCATGCGCATCGCAACCTCTTCCTTATCCGATTTCAATTCAAAGGAGATCATGCCCCCGAAATCCTTCATCTGTGCTTGGGCAATCGCATGGCCCGGATGATCCGGGAACCCTGGCCAATACACCTTCGACACCCCGGGATGCTGTTTGAGGAAATGCGCCACCTTGCGGCCGTTTTCGCAATGGGCGTTCATGCGCAGATGAAGGGTCTTGATCCCTCTTAACACCAGATAGCAATCCATGGGGCCGGGGTTTGCCCCGGAACTGTTCAAGATGAACGCAAGCTCCTCGTGCAGTGCACTGTTGTTGGTGGCCAAGAAGCCCATTACTACATCGCTATGGCCCCCCAGGTATTTGGTAGCCGAATGCATGACCAAGTCCGCACCCAAGTTCAAGGGGTTTTGGAGATAGGGAGAGGCGAAGGTGTTGTCCACCGCCAACATCACCCCATGCTCCTTGGCGATCATGGACAAGGCCCGAATATCGGCCATCTTCATGAGTGGGTTGGTCGGGGTTTCGGTCCAGATCATTTTGGTCCGTGCGTTCAAGCAAGATTTCACAGCCCCTTCATCGCTGAGGTCCACAAAATGAAAGACCATGCCCATTGGCTCGTACAGTCTCATGAATAGGCGGTAGGAGCCACCATACAAATCATCCCCACAGATCACTTCATCCCCTGGCCTTAGCCTTTTGATGACTGCATCAATTGCCCCCATGCCGCTGGAGAAACAAAGGCCATGCTGGGCATTTTCGAGAGCCGCCAATGCGGATTCCAATTGAGAGCGGGTAGGGTTCTTGCCCCTCGCATAGGCGTAGCCCTTGTGCTGACCGGGATACTCCTGCACATAGGTTGAGGTCTGAAAAATGGGAGTCATGATCGCCCCGGTGCTTGGGTCCGGGAAGATCCCGGCATGCACCGCTTTGGTCCCAAAATCCCAGCGAGACGAGGAATTTTCGTGGTCCTCCTTACTTTTCGTGGGCGGGTCGGTTCCTCCCTCGTGGGGCGGCTGTGGACAAAATTGCGGATTTCGATTCATACTCAAAATAAATACAGGACCCGAGCTCCTTGGCCTTGACCTTATTTTTGTTATTCGACATTTTTTTAATTCCATGATTTCCCGCACCACCATTGATCGAGTCTTTGAGACCGCCAGGATCGAAGAAGTCGTGGGGGATTATGTGGTCCTCAAAAAGCGGGGCGGTAACCTGCTGGGATTATGCCCTTTTCATAACGAGAAAACCCCATCCTTCACGGTAACCCCCACCAAAGGGATTTACAAATGCTTCGGATGCGGTGCAGCGGGGAATGCCGTGGGGTTTTTGATGGCCCATGATCAATTGACCTATCCTGAAGCCATTAAACAATTGGCGCTGAGGTATCAAATCGAGATCGAAGAAGACCAACGGACCCAGAACGACCCCGCTTACCAGGCCGAGAAAAGCCAACGAGATCGGCTTTGGGACCTTATGGCCTTTGCCCAACAATATTACACTCGCCTGCTTTGGGACCATCCATCGGGGATGGCCATCGGTCTCTCTTATTTCCACGAAAGGGGCTTAAGCGATACCACCATCCATCGCTTTGGCCTAGGCTACAGTCTGGAACAGTCCGCAGCCTTGGTGGAGATGGCGACCCAAAGCGGTTTTACAACCGAAGAATTGGAATTGGCCGGGCTGGCACTGACCAGCGAAACCCGAGGCCCTTACGACCGCTTCCGTGGGCGGGTTCTCTTCCCCATTTATCATGTAAACGGTAAGACGATTGGCTTTGGCGGTAGAACCCTTAAGACCGACCGCAAAGAGGCCAAGTACATCAATTCCCCGGAAACACCGCTGTACCGAAAGAGCGAATCCCTGTTTGGCCTGCACCAAGCCCGCAAAGCCATGACCGCTGCAGGTTTCGTGTACCTGGTCGAGGGTTATATGGATGTTATTTCCTTGAGCCAAGCCGGGGTCGAAAATGTGGTGGCCAGCAGCGGAACCGCCTTAACCCGGGAACAAGCTGCCTTGATCCACCGATTTGCCACTGAGGTTACGCTCATCTACGATGGAGACCAGGCCGGGATCAAAGCTGCCCTTCGAGGTATCGACATCCTGCTGGAAAATGACCTGCGGGTCCGGGTGATTGCATTGCCGGAGCATGAAGACCCCGACACCCTGGCAAGACGCTTGCAAGGCGAAGCTCTCAAAGAGTTTTTAAACGATAATGCTCAAGACTTTATGGCATTTCAGCAAAATCTATTGTTGAAAGAGGCGGGTCGCGATCCTTTGCGCATTAGTAGCGCACTTCAGGTGGTCGCGGCCAGCATTGCCTGTGTTGGTGACCCCATCCTGCGGGCCATGTACATTCGGCACTTGGCCGAAGATGCAGGCATCCCGGATGCCTCTGTTCAAGAGGCGGTGGTGCAACAATTCAAACTCAAAGCCAAACGATCCCCCAACACGACGACCAGCACCGTACCCACCCCATCCCCTGAAGGGCTTGCCCAAACCCTTGCTGGGACGAAGGACGAGACGCACACGGTGCCGGATGTACAGCCATTGAGCGATATCCCGCAAGAAACAGAAATTCTTCGCCTTTTGCTCTTGGTCGGCCACCAACCCATGAGCCAAACCAGCGCAGACGAATCGGTTTCCATCGTAGAGTATATGGGTGAAACCCTCCTGAGCTTGACTTGGGACAGCCCTTCGTGCCGTGTCCTTTTGGAACTTTGCCTCGCGCGGTGGCAAATGGAAGGATGCCTCCCCGGAAACCACGAATTAATGAACCATGCCGACCAAGGCATTGCCACCATGGCGACCCGCTGGTACACCGAGAATCCGCAAATAAGCCCCAACTGGGATCAGATGCACGATATCTCGGTTCCTCCCCCCCACGACAATCTGAACAAGGAGATCCAAACCACCTTTGACCGTCTCCTCTTGAAGAAAATATTGAGGCATAGCCGGCTCAAGCAGGTAGAGCTTCAAACCCTGCAACAAAGCCCTGAGGGGTATGATCACCCGGCCATTTCTCAAATTTTGCGAGATATCCAAGAGCTCAAAGAAGCAGAACGCCGCATCACTGCCTGTACGGGCATTGTCATCACCCATTGATTCAAGTCGGTTCAGCTCTTCCTCCAAGTTGGTTCAGCCCTTCCTCCAGGCGACTGCCCAGTACCACAGGGCATGACCTTGGCTGAACGATCCTGCTTCAAACTCAATGCGTTCGTAGGGGCATTCGGAAGCTTCTGCAGGGTTGGATTCCACGCATCCGGTCCACTTTGGCTCATCCAATGCAGTGGAAACCTCTTTCTTTTCGATTCTCGTAATTAATTGATTTTTTCCAAATAAACCTTTTTGAGTCAAGGCGGCTTTGTAACAGGCTTCTTTGATGACCCAAATCAAAACGACAGCCTCAGCCTCCAAGGCCCCTGTGACACAGCCTTGGACCTTGGCGATGTCCTCGGCGCAGGAAATTCGGGATACTACACGAAGGAAGCGCTCGGAGTACCGCTCCACATCCACCCCGATCCCCACCAAGCTGTGGTGATCGGCTAGGGCGGCTGCACCCATCCCCACCGTATGCGCCAAAGCCACAGGTACCGCTACTCCGCCGGAGTTCATAAGATAGGGCTTTCCGGATGGCTCTTTACGGAGGTCTATAGGATATGGATTCGTTCCAAGCGCATCCGCAGCAACATTCCACAATAGCTGCAAGGCAATTCGTGAACTTCGCCATTGACGCCATCGAGGGCCATGCTCCAAAGAAGCCTCGATACCATCGAAGCCCTGATCTTGGGCATAGGCCTCATCCACCAAAACCAAGGCCCATAAACCCCCGGGATGCTCCATACGCCACCACAGCAGTCTATCTTTGCCGTCCACCAATTCTTGGCCTTTCATGGCCACAAAATACCATGATCTTATCCGACCAACGCATTCTCGAAGCTATACACCAAGGACATATCCTGATCGAGCCTTTTGATCGGCAATGCTTGGGCACCAACTCCTACGATGTTCATCTGGGAAGGTACCTCTCCGTTTACAGCTCCAGAATTTTGGACGCCAAGGTGGATAACCCCGTAGAGGAACTCACCATTCCCTCGGAAGGTCTCGTCCTGCAGCCCGGAACCCTGTACCTCGGAGTGACCGAAGAATACACCGAAACCCATCGCCACGTTCCTTTTTTGGAAGGAAAGTCGTCGGTTGGTAGGCTGGGCGTTGACATCCATGCCACAGCCGGTAAGGGCGATGTGGGATTCTGCAATACATGGACCTTGGAAATTTCCTGCACACAACCTGTCAGGGTCTATGCGGGTATGCCGATTGGTCAACTTATCTACTTTGAAGTGGCGGGCGATATTGAGCAAATGTATCATTCCAAAAAGAACGCCAAATACACCACCCGCACGGTCAAACCCGTTCCATCCCAGATGTGGCGCAACAGCTTTTAGGAATCAACTCGATGCACCGCCCCACTCCCGGCCTGGGCACGGGGCATCAGCAGCAGGTCGGCGATTTGCACGTGGTCGGGTCGGGTAGCCATGAACCCAATCGCTTCCGCAACATCCTCTGGACGCAAGGGCTCCAAACCTTGGTAGGTACTGGCGGCCTTTTCCGCATCGCCCTTGAATCGAACCAACGAAAACTCCGTTTCAACCATACCCGGCGAAACTGTCCCCACTTTGATCCCGAAAGGCAATAACTCGTGGCGCATGGTTTTGGCGATGGCCTCCACTGCAAATTTGGAAGCACAATAAATCCCACCCCCAGGATAGACTTCCTTCCCAGCCGTTGAGCTTACGTGAATCACTTGCCCTTGGCCCCGCGTTTTCATCCCCGGCACCACCGCCCTGCTTACGTTCACCAAGCCCTTGATGTTGGTGTCCAAGACCCTGTCGGCATCCTCCTGATTGGATTCGTGAACCGCCTTCAAACCCTGCGATAATCCAGCATTGTTAAGCAAGAGATCAACGTTCTGCAAAGAGGGTGGCAAGGAAGCAAACGCCCTTTGAACCTGGGCATCCAAGCGCACATCCACTTGGTCAACCCAAATTTCCAAACGATTCCCCACCTGCTGCGCCAACACCCCTTGAAGCTCCTTTAAGCGCTCGATACGTCTTGCCCATAACACAAGGCTCCATCCCTGCTCGGCAAACCATCGGGCGCTGGCCATCCCGATACCCGAACTTGCACCAGTGATCAATGCGATTTTGGGTTGATCCATGGGACACATTATTCAAATGTGAACGAAAAAATCCAGGTCCTGGACCGCAGGCTTTCCATAAAATTGGAATATACGTGCGCTTCGGGTACCAACACATTTCCAAAGCCGTTGGCAACCCGAATTTCCGGTGAAAGCTTGAAATAAGGCAGATACAAATCCAAACCCATGCCGGTTTCGACCGCATAATCGAAGCGCCTTAATTTGACTTTATCGATATCGTCCACCACCTTCTCCTGCGATGCCATGTCAATAATCCCTTTTACACCACCCAGCACATAAACTCTGTAATTCTTCATGCGTTTGGATCGAAACTTCATGGTCAAGGGAAGATCGACATTCGCCATTTGTACTGATTTTCGGGTGATTTTCTCCGTGTTGCGAAACTGATAATCAAAATTACGCTGCGAGAACATCAGGGTTGGTGTGAAGCGGAGGGCCAGGTATTCATGGATTCGCAAGTCCGAAATAATACCCAACTGAAATCCAGGGCCAAAATCCGGAGTGATGTATCGCAGATTAGTTGCCCCCAACACATTCAAGGAGTCACCAAGCTGCACGCGGTGGCTGCTTGCGTTGAAACCTACATGGAAGCCAAAGTGCAGGGTCTTGGTGTCGTAATAGGCGTTGTATTGTCCCCAACAAGGGAGTGCTGCCAGCATGTAACCCCAGGTGACCCAGGCTAATTTATTTTGGAAAAAGCCTTTGCAAAAACCGATTCGGATTGGATACCTCATACACTTACTTTTTCTTGGCAAGGTAAATCGAAGCAATGCCCATGCTTAGCCTTTTGGTTTCCAAGACTTCCAATCCACCTGCTTTAAGATATTTTTCGAAGGCAGAGCTTTCCGGGAATACCGCAACCGATTCTGGTAAATAGGTGTATGCTGCACGATCATTGGAAAGCCAACCTCCCAAAGTCGGCATCAGGGTCCGGGAATAAAAATTCATCGCCGTTCGGATGATCCAGGATCTCGGCTGGGAAAACTCGAGGACCATGAGGACTCCTCCTGATCTCAAGACCCGTGCGATCTCCTCGAGGCCTTTGTCTAAGTTTTCGAAATTCCTCACCCCGAAAGCGACCGTAACCGCATCGTAGGTTTCCCTTTCAAAGGGTAGGTTTTCGGCGTCCCCTGTTCGAAGTTCCAGCCTCGACTCCAGTCCGGCGCTTTGAATTTTACGCCTTCCCATGGACAACATGCCCTCGGAAATATCCACGCCCACCACCGACGCCAAAGGCCATCGATTAGCCAAAGCCAAAGCTAAGTCGGCTGTCCCCGTGGCTACATCCAAGATTTGAACGGGTTGAACATGCTTGGCGAGCAACCTCAGGGCTTCCTTGCGCCAACGTAGATCAATCCCCGCCGAAAGCAATCGGTTCAATAAATCGTAACGATGCGATATGCCATCAAACATTTTGGCAACCTGATTTTTCTTGGTTCCCTCATTTTGTCCGTAGGGTAATATCGAAATAGAAGTGTTGGTGTTGTTTTTCATGCCGTATACAAATCAAATCCAGAAAACCTGAAGAAAGTTCCGCTGGGTGACCTAGGATTAACGATTGCGGGCCAAAGATAGTTCACGGCAATGGAGCATACTTTTGAGGGATGAAAACGGATTTGGTCAAAATAAAAGCATCCTTCGTAAGTAGTGGCGCACGGTTGGATCAATTGCCTAAGCCCGACCGATGCGAAATCGCCCTTATTGGGCGCTCCAACGTCGGCAAATCATCCTTAATCAACCGTTTGGTTAATCACCAAGGACTCGCCAAAAGCTCCGCGCAACCAGGCAAAACGCGTTTAATCAACCATTTTTCTGTCGAAATGCAGGGCGCACCCCCAATGTACCTGGTGGACCTGCCGGGCTACGGATACGCCAAAGCATCCAAAAAGGATATTGAATCCTGGAACATCATGATGCGGAACTACCTGCGCAAACGCCCCAACTTGGTCTGCGTGATGCAGCTTCTGGACAGCAGACTCCCCCCTCAAAAGGTTGATCTCGCGTTCACGAACCAATTGGGCGAATGGTCCGTACCCTTTGTGATGGTTTACACCAAAACCGACAAAGGGTCCATGGTCAAAGCCCGTCAACACGCGGATGCTTATGGCAAGGCCATGCTGGCGACATGGGAGTCCGTCCCCCAGGTGTATTGGTCTTCCGCCGAGGATGGTCGAGGACGCATGGAACTGCTTACTTTCTTGAGGGACTGCAGCAGCTCGTACCAAGACTTATCCCCAATCCCTTAATGACCGCCCCAAAAAGGCTGTGAAGCGTAACGCATCTTGCCGCTAAGGCTGCCATGCCTTGCATTTCCTTGCCATTCCACGGTCAACGTGTACCATCCTTTGGCCATCACGGGTTCGCGGAATTGAATCCGCCCCAGAGCATCCACCGCATCCTCCCCTTGCTCCATCCGCCTCCCCATCGCATCCCGTATTTCCCAGCGGCAAAAACCCTCGGCATAACTATTGGGAAATTGGATCCATTGGCTGGATGGTATCGATGGACTGGCCGGTGAATGGGGGGAAATTCTAAACCGAAAGGGCTCCGACACTGCTTCCGAGAGTTCCGTGGAAGAAACCAAAGCAGGACCGATGGCCAATTTGAGCATTACCGGGAGATGGTCCGAAATTTCATACAGTGCATTGGCCACGGCCACAGGTACCGAGGCATTGAAGGTGCCGTTTACGCTCCCATTGAACCGATTACCATCATTGCCGGGAATCCGGAATGAGGCGGGTACATATTTGATCTGGGCAGAATCACCCATCGCCCAATCGTTCAAGAGAATATGATCGTAACGATCATCCATACCCCCACCTGTTGCGCATCCATTGGAGGCCGTCCTAGGTGATTGCGTATGCCATAGGGCAAAACTCGAATTTCCGCTCCACGATCCAGGCCTGGACACCGGGTCCTTGAGCCTCTGGTTCAAGACGGAAGCCGCATTGATTAAGCTATCATAAGCGGGTTCCGATGAGGCGCTTACGTTCAGATCACCCATGACCAACAAATTGCCACTGAAGCGGTTAGCCCGCATGTATTGTACCAAAGCGCCTGCTTCCTGTCCACGTTGTGTTATATCCGACGATGTCCCGCCTGCCTTCAGGTGGGCTACGGCTACATGCAAAAAGGTCGTGTCACCGCTCGTAGGAATAGGCTTATGGAAGAGCCTATACCAAGCAATATCCCGGCCTTGGGTACTAATGGGCATCTGTCTATGCATTCCAAATTTTACGGAATCGTAATACAATAAGGCAACGATGTCCGAACCCGAAGGGTTCATTAAGTTGGCGCGTAGGTAGCCGCTACGACCGCCGTTGTTCAATACATTGTTAAGAAAACCCAAATTCACCGAGGAAACAGGACTCATTTCGCATACCCCCAATAAATCCGGTCGCACATAATTGAACAAGGTCATCAAACCCGCGTTTTTGGCCGTGACGCTGTTGTTGGAGCTGGTGCAAAAGGAGGTATTTACCCCGTAATACAGCATATTGTACATCATCACGGTCACCGTATCCCTTCGCAATCCTTGGGCATACGATGTACCCCAAGTCAATAGAATAACGGCAAGGACCCTAAAAAACAAGCCCGAAGCTTTCACCTCGGGCTTAGTCCATCGAATGTAATTAAGCATTTTAGCGGCTGTAGCGTTGCTTGAATTTGTCCACACGTCCCGCAGTATCCACTAGAACCTGTTTCCCCGTATAGAAAGGATGTGATTTATGGGAAATATCGAGCTTAACCAGAGGGTATTCATTCCCGTCTTCCCACTTAAGGGTTTCGCGCGTTTCCGCACAGGATTTCCCCAAAAACATGTATTCATTGGACATGTCCTTGAATATCACGATACGATAATTCTCGGGATGGGTATTGGTTTTCATGCTTTTTACTTTTGAAGTGCGCAAATATAGGGGTGATTAGCGGGAAATCAAGAGCTTTTTGGTCAATTTACGACCTTCAAAGATCAAAGTATAATAATAGAGACCCTGAGCAAGGGATGCAGTTTCGATGCCCTCCTTGTACCATCCCCCCTCCTGAAGGCCCAACGAACGTCCCCAAACCGGCCTGCCGTAAAGGTCACGCAATTCAAACCTAGCCTTACCGCCTTTGGGCAAATAGTAGGCTACCGTGGTTAAATCCGAGGCAGGATTCGGGAAATTCTGGGAGAGTACCAAGCCCATGTCCCCGAGGTCGGGTACCGAAACCACTTCGCAGGGGCCTGGGAGTAATTCGAAGCAAAAATCATCAATGGACCAACCCTCACCTTGGAAGGCATAATCCGAACCAAAACGGAAACGGAAGATGACCTGGGCGTTATCGGTGGTATTAAAAATTTGTTGCATGGGCACATAAAGCGAGGGCGACAAACCGGACCACCCAAAACCAACAATGTTTTGTTGCGAGTTGAATACGGCCAAGGCCTGAACAATAGCGTTGTACCATTCGTTGGTCAACGTATCCAGGTACCCGAAGGAATTCCACTTGACACCCCCGTCGGTGGAATATTCTAGGGTTCCACCATCCCCATGCAGTGGCCGTGTTGTGGTATCGTTCGCAAAGAAATCCGTCATCCACAACGTCTTGAACTTAACCACATAGCAAGAATCTTTGATCGTTTGGAAAATAGGCGAGTACAATGCGGAGGAATCATAAGGTTTGTACAAGCTGTCCGCGGAAATGTACCAGGCATTCGGCGATGACGCCGCACCGTTGATTAAGCCTTTGGACGGTGTTCCAAAGGTCCAGGTATTTCCTGAACTCCTTAAAGTCACAGGGTTTCGAGTCAACCAAGCGGGTTGACCTTCGTCAAAATTATTACAATACGGGAAGGTATCAATCAGTGGAAATCCCACCGCATTCGTGCACGACGTATCATCTAAAGGGAAATTATCCGCAAGCCCATTGGGGAGAGAGGATGCCACGCACAACGCATTCGATCCTATATTCAAATTGAAGGTGTTGGAGAACGCGTACAAGGTATCCTTCATGAAAGGCAAAGTCATGGGAACCACCAAGTTCTGAACCGAGGTACCGTTCAGTTTGAGATCCAAATTAAGATTATTGAGGACGTAGGTGGGGTTTGCATTGTTGCGAATTCTTGCTTTGGCGGTTACCAGGGTATTGGCCGTCGGAAAGGGAGGGTCGTACAACACCTCGACCACTTCAGCCCCGTTGGGTACCGAGTTGTAAATAATCAGGTCATCAATAAAATTCCCGTTACGGTCAGTTCCCCCTGTTCCAGCAGGCAGGAATCGGTACCTGCACTTGGACTGAAACTCGATCACCAACGGATCACCGGCTACATAACACGTATCCAATCCCAAGTCAATCGTTTGGAAAGGATTGTTGGCCGCCGTCACGACCAGGGGCTGCAGGGTGGGTCCCACTTGACGACCGTTGGCCACGACCCTAAGCAAGGAAATTCTCTTGTCAGCCGCATTATCCCCTGCAACTTGCAAGAGTTTGAATCGAATTCGAATATTGCTGCGGTTGGCCGTATTGACCGGGAAAACGACCCTCGACAGGTAGGATCCGTTCCATGAATCCGCCCACGGGTTCAACGGTATGATGGTGTTGAACGATGCTCCAGAGAATTCTGTACCCATGTACATCGCATAATCTGGAGAATTATTGATGGCCGGCACCGGGGTATAACGAATATCCGTCACCGCATTCGAAAGGGCCGTATCGCAATATGGCGCATAGCCTTGACGCTCAAAATTATTGGTATGGATCAGGTTGAGCGCCTCGCGTCCAAATAGAGTAACCGCCAAGGTATCGTTGTTGCGTACAGGATCAACGGTGCCACCGTTCACAAACAAACGAATGGTGGTGTAGCCGTTGGGTATATTGGCCGGCGTGTTGATGATGATGGTATCAAAAGCATTAGGCTGTATAACACGTGTGAAATTTTGGATCACCGAAGGCAAATTATCGATGCGGTAACCGGCGGTAAAAGATGTTGTTGGAGAATGGCCAATATTACGAATCCTGAATTTGACTTGACGTAAACCGCTGGGATAACATATTGCAGAAGTAGGCACAATATTGTTAATCATGATGAGATCATTCACTGGAATCGCCTTGATGCAACGGGTGATCGTATCGTTGGTGGTTCGTGCATCCCCGGTGAGTTGGGTAAACACCTTCAAAGTATAGGTCCCTGGAGGTAGTGGAGATTGAATTGCCGGCAAAGTCACCGTTGCTTCTGACGCAGGAGGCAAAGGTGTGGTGTACAAATAAGGACTTGCACCCAACACAGGAGGCTGGTTATCGTAGCGGTAATTGAAAGGAATCGAAAACAAGGTATCCCCTCCATAATTCCGAATCACAACCCGAATGGTATCGGTTGCCTTGAGGGAGTCAGGGCAAGCCACCGGTTTCAGAATTTGACGCATACCTACCTCCCTGGCCGGTGGAGGAACAATGGCCCAATTATCAACAATTACACCTTCAGAGGGAGTAAACCCACTTTGAAAATCAAGTCGAAAGCGAACACGATTGTTACGGTAATTGAACTGAGTAGGCAATTCCAGGCTATGCTCCACAAAGTCCGCAACGCCGCCGCTGCTTCCTGAATTTCCATTCCATGCAGGACCAGCAATTCCACCGATGGTACCGGTAGTATTGTACCAATTCACTCCTGTGGGATCCGATACTTGACCCAGCGTCTGCCAGGAGGAGAATAATTCATCCACATAGGAAATCCTAAAGGCGGAACCCGAAGTGCCCAACCTTCTGTTCACTCGAAGCTTAAGGGAAGTGTTGACACTGCTTCGGAAATTATAAAGCGGAGACAATACGTACCCCCCCTGACCCGAGGTAGGGTTCCCGTTGAGGACAGTCCCCCACACGTTCGGTGAGCTGAATGCCGCATTTAACTGAGGCCCAGTTGGGACTCCTCTTTGCCAAGGGTTGACTGCAGTACCCATCGCCACCGGTAGCCAATTGTCCGGTAACACATCAAAGTTATCGTTGCCTGGAACAGAAAGAATCGGCACTCCGTACATCTGAACCGAAGCCGAGTCGTTGGAACTGTTACCATCCTGACCCAAAGCGGTATAAGCCGATAAGGTAAACCAACGAAGGGGTGCTGACATGATGGAATCCAAACGAAGAGCCGTTGCCGTAATAGCCC
>Ga0194124_10001802_pt1 | contig 25758 bp, 25 predicted proteins | sample TA2KigCas0mmetaG_FD_148605 | JGI IMG/M metagenome (GOLD analysis project Ga0194124, IMG submission 148605) | Freshwater microbial communities from Lake Tanganyika, Tanzania - TA2015031 Kigoma Deep Cast 0m | ecosystem: Environmental > Aquatic > Freshwater > Lake | place: Tanzania: Lake...
TTACCAAACGTATTAGCACTACCACCTCCAGCTCCAATAGCATTAATACTATAATAACCAGTCATAGGAACAGTCCATAATTGAATACCATTATTATCTTTCATATTAATAAATTGAGATGCCCATGTAATATCTTTATATTCATTCCTAATTTGATCCAATGTAGGACCATTTGCTCCTGTTGCACCAGCATTAGTAAAAGTATGCATATTAAAACTATATAAATATGGAGATTGTGTAGGTGCTGGTGTAGGTGCCGGTGTAGGTGCGGGTGTAGGTGCATATGTTGGTTCATATGTTGGTTCATATGTTGGTTCATATGTTGGTTCATATGTTGGTTCGTATGTTGGTTCGTATGTTGGTTCGTATGTTGGTTGATTAACATCATCTAAAATTTCACTATTAGATAATTTGTAATTGATATTATTATTTTCTAAAGATGGTGAAGTAGGAGGAGGAATATTATTTGAATTAGCTTTATCTATTATAAGTGTGATAAGAAAATATATACCAATAGCTAAAATTAATATTAAAAAACCAGTTAATATTTTATTTTTTTTCATCCATTCTAAAATAATCATAATAATATATATATATAAAAAATAATAAAATTAAATTTTATAATATAATAAATAAATATTCATACATAATATAATATGTAAATGAATTATAAAATGTAAGTGCAAATCATATTTTGAATATCTATATTCTAAAAAATATATAATAAAAACATATAATAATATTATTCTTATCAATAAATAATTATAAGTATCATATAAAGTATAAAAAAATGTAATTTTAGCCAAAGTTCTATCAATATTATGAATTATATTTTTAGAATTATCATTATTTCTTTCTAAGCCATGATTAAATATACCAAATATTAGTAATAATAAATATAAATGATGATATATATAATTATTAGTATAATAAGCAGATAAAATAACAGTTGAAAATAAACAACAAGATATTTGTAATAATTTAACCATATATATTATGACTAAATTAATATTTATATAAATAATTATAAATAAAGTAATTTAATAATAAAAAAATCTAGTAATATAATGGAAAATAAATTTATAAATTTTGTCTGGATATATATAGGAGCAGAAACTGATTTATATATAGGAGAACAAAAAAAGTATTGTTTAGTTGAATATTTTTCAAATAATGATATCTCATTAAAATTATCTAATTTTACAACTAAATTATTTCCTTGGAAATCAATAGATGATCTTAATTATGCAGATACAAAAACTATAAATAAAATGATTAATGATGGAAAAAAATTTTTATTTATAGTAGATAATGATAAATATGGTTATATAGGCAATATTACTGGTAGCAGATATATATTTAATGATAAAGAAAATCTAATTATAAAAAATAAATTAGAAGAATTAATTTATAAAAATAATTATCTCCATAATCTAAAGTATTTATCTCCAGAAGATGCTAATATTATATTTTCTGTATCATTATGAAATTCTAAATATGAAATATAACTTTTTTTATTAGTAATAATATTATTATAATTATCAATAGTATTTTTATATACTGCATTACTATTTTTTTCATCTAATTGCCATAATTTAATTAAATCATTTTGTGTTCCACAAGCAATTAAACCAGATTTATGTAAAGAAATAGTACAAACTGGTGAATTTGTATAAAGTGATGCTATACATTCAGCATTTGTATAATTTTCATTAAATAACCATAATTTTACACTACTATCATATCCACCACTTACTAAATAAGGTGCTGATTCATGAAATTTTACAGCTTGAATAATATGTCTATGTCCTCTAAGTCTAAATAATAGATCGCCATCAGTGCCTGTTTGATTTAATAACCAAATTTTAATTTCATGATCATAACCACCGGTGACAAGTAAAGGTTTTGTTAAATGAAAATCAAATGTATTTGTAGAATAATTATTTACTTGTAAAGTTGAAACACATTTTATATTTTTTAGAATATTTATATCTATTGTCCATAATTTTACTTTTCCATCGTGATTTGCTGAGGCAAAAATAGATAAAAAAGGATGAAATAAAATTTTTTTAAGATAACATTTTTTTTCAGTAATAGTAATTATATGTTCAACTTTGGTGCAATTTTTATTAAATTTCCAAAATTTAATTGTAAAATCGACACTACTAGAAGCAAAAATTAATTCTAAATTATGAAAGGTTAATGATAAAACTATATCATTATGTCCTTTTATAAATTTTATTATATTATTAATTTTAAAATCATTATCTAAACTAAATATTTTTATAAATCCATCATTATATCCAACAAATAAAAATGGTAAAATTTTATGAAATGCCAAACATTCAATACAAGAAATACCTCCACATGAAGATATACATTCCATATTTTTACTTCTAAATTCAAGTTGTAAATTATTATAAGTAATTATTTCTATTTTTCTATGTTTATTAAATTGATAAGGATAATCTAATTTATCAGGTTTAATAAAGTTTTTCAATTCGTTTCTTAATTCAGTAAAAATAAATCTTAATTGCGGACACTTTTCTAATAATTTATACTTAATTTCAATTGGTAAAGTTTCTAAACTCATGGTATTATTATATAAAATTAAATATTTATTTTATTTTCGATATATTATAATTATGCAGTCTAATAGGTATCAGTCTATAAAAAATGATTAAGTTTCAAAGATATAAATAAACACATAAAAATTTATGTAATTATATTTCTAAACTATCTTAATTTTAACTATAAAAATAATTAGTAAGGAGGAGTAATTTCGTATAAAACTATTATAGAAACTGCTGATATTAGAAATTTTATAAAAACGATCATTGGTTCATTATTTTTAAATTTAGTAAATACCAAAAGACAAGAAAGCCACATTATGACTATAAAAATAGAAAATTTAATTATACTAAATTTTAGTAAATATTTTGTACCTAGATAATTCGTTATTATACTTAGATATGCTAGAGTAATAATAATATTCATAATTATTTCAACTGTCGATAATTGATATTCTTTATTAAAAATATTTGGCTCTCTTATTATTTCATTTTTATTTATAGAACTTTGTTCCATAATATATATATATATTATAATTTTTTTTATTTACTTATATTATGAATAATCTTTGTAAAAACTATTAGCAATATTTTTACTTAATTCTTATTATTTTTTTAGGTAATTATATTTATCTTTAAGTTTAGCAAGATCAGTAGGATTTGCCAATGATAAACATAATCCAGTTTGAACACCTATTATAAATAATGCAATTATGCCTCCTACAAAAGAACCGCCTGATTTAAAGCCAATTATCCAAAGAACAAAAAATAAAATACCTGTGCCAAAAAGATGACCCCATCTCCACCAAAGACTGGTTTCTTTATCTTCATCTCTAATATCTCTTAATTCCTTTGGAACTCTTTCATCTACTAATGTATTATATAAAATTATTAAACCAAAAGATAGAATTGCTAATAAAAAAGCAACAACTAAATGTTTTCTAGCAAAAATTTCAATACCATCACCACCATGCATAATAGAATTATCTGTTAAAAAATTCATTTATAATATTATATATACATTGCATAAAAAAATTTTTACAAATACATATTATAATTATTATTATATAATAAATTATCTCTATTTTTAACTGATGGATTTTCTAAATAAATACTAAATCCATAATCTACATCTGCTTTTGTTAAAATCTTTTTTATTTTATCTTTATACTTTAGTAGATTTTTAGAATGGGCTATTTTGCATTTAGCAAGTAATATTTCCATATCTCCGCCATTAAATTTAAAATAGTGTTTATTATTTTCTATAAATTCTTCATCTATAGCTTTATCATCAATACACCAATTTAATTCATAAACTTTCTTAATAAAAATATCTTTTAATTCTTTACCATTATAAGGTTCTATACTAAATCTAATAGGAAATCTTCTTTCTAAACCATCATTAAAACTAAAAAAAGAACTTTGTAAATCATCTTTATATCCTGCTATAATACATATAAAATCATTCTTATTTTCTGTTAGAGCTAAGTTTAACACATCTAATATTTCTTTACTATATACATCTTTACTATTTTTACCTTCAGCATTTCCTAATGAATATGCTTCATCAATAAATAATACACCACCTTTACATTCTTCTAATATTTCTTCAGTCATAGCTGCTGAATGACCTAAGAATTGTCCTTTCAAATCATTTAATTTAACCTTTTTAACGATATTTCTACTTAGAATACCAATACTAGCATAAATATTAGCAATATGTTGAGCTAATTCAGTTTTACCAGTTCCAGGCTCACCTTCAATAACAGTATGTAGAAGATCTTGATTTTTATTATCTAATTTAAGACTATAATATAAAATAATTTCAACCATCTGTTTCTTAATATTTTTTAATCCAACTAATTTATTAAATTCGGTTAATGGTTCTACAAGTTTTGAAATCATCTCCAAATCAATATTGTATTCATTTTCTTTACTATATTTTACACCATAAGCCTTACCTAATTCTATTAAATCTTCAATAGTTTCTAAATCTAAAGTTAAATATACATAATTAATTTTTTTTATCTTTTCTTCACGCCTATATAAATCTTCTCTTTTTGGATTTCTACCATTATGTAATAAATCATTTATATAGACTATTCTTTCATTTTTGTAATAAGGTTGATTATCATGATAATGTTGATAATCATAATATGGTTCATCTGTAAAATATGGTTGATTCTGATAATAATCATAATTATCATTTTTTTTAGGTTTTGAACTTTTGTATCCACCTTTGTCATAGTGTGTTTTTCTTTTAAAATTTTCCTTTTGATTAGCCATAAAATTAAATTTTTAATATTCTATAAACTATTTATAAATTATTTTTATTATCACTATCAAAAAATAATTATAAATTATTTTATAATTATATTATACCACAAGAAAACGAAGTACTAAAGCTATTACTGAAGATAATTATGATAAAATAAGAGCTTATAGTTTATGTATAGAAACATTTATAGAATTATAACCAAAACTAATAACTATTTATTTAGCAAAAATAAGAGGATAAAAATAGTATAATATATAAATAAAATAATATATAATATCATAATGAATAAAACGAATCAATTCTATGAAAATGATATAAGAATTGTTATTCCAAAAGAAAAGATGCAAGAAAATATGAAACAAGAATCATTTTTTGTAAAATTACTAAAAAAGTTAAATATACTTTAATAATATATTCCAATCATGTGTATTATTTATAAATGATTCATAGAAATTAAAATTATAACTTAAAAAACCAACACAGCATTTATTTAGATACAATTGATTTAGTTTATTTGAAATGATATAATCAATATTATTAGAAATCATATAATCTTTATTTGGAATATAAGTATAGATAATACTATCTATATTTATTAATTTATCTTTAGACAATACATTTATATAATTTGGAGGTATAGTAATTTTTTCATAACCTATCTCTCTTTTATCTAAAAGAGCAATTTCGTTATTATACACGTTAAATAATATACCATTGATATTACTACCAAAAATATTTTTTTCTAAACCAAGAGCTATAATATTTTTTTCTTTATTATAATAATTCCACTTTCTTATATAACCAAAATTGCTATCTAATATAACTTTAATAGGTTCAGTATATCTATTTAAGGTTATAAATCGTGATTCATTATTTACTAATGAACCATAACCAAATATATATTTTTTCATTTATTTTAGATATATTTAGAAAAAAATATATTAGAGGTGAATACAAAAAATATAATTATAAATATATAAAATATAAAATAAGAATAAAAATAATTATACATAATATAATATAAATAATATCTTATGAATGACAATCTAAATAGTTATATAGATATGATAAATAATTATCAAAAAAAATTATTAGCGCTACAACAATATACTCATCATGACAAATTAGCAATAAATGATGATAATGAATTATATATACAATCTAGAAGTCCATGGAGATACATAGTAAGAAGGATAAAAAATCAAAATAGACATATTCTATCGTTTTATTTATCAAATATTATAAACGAATATATAAAAATTTTGGATATATTACTAGGTAGATACACAGTTAAAAAAGAAGAAGTTATAACAAAATTATTTAACGATGTTATATATTTTATATCTAAAATATTATGGGGAGTTATTTGTTTGCGAAACTATTATAACTTAAAAAGTGATTCACATCATATAGGCTTAACATTAGAAAGTATAAATAATAGATTAAATAGTATGCAATCTAAAATTAAGTTAGCTCTTTAGAAAAATATAAAAAGTATAAAATAAATTTCAACAATATAAAAAGATAATTATAAGAATAAGTAATTATAAAATGGATAACAATGAAAAAAGTATATTTGATATTGAACCATCATATGATACAAATAATTATTTACTATACAATATAAGTTTATTACAAAATTATCCGATAACACATTATAATTATTTATTACACGAAGTAGATACACAAAAAAATTTAAATATGTTAATATTGAGTGAAAAAACAAAATTAGAGGAAGAAAAAAAGAATCTATTATTAGAAACAGGTAGATTAAAAAGGAAGATTATTCAATTAGAGGATGAATTGTATATTGAGGAAAATCCTACTAAAAAGATTAAAATAAGTAAATACGAGTATTACAAGTTTAATACAACAAAGAAATCCTATGAGAATGAAAAGATAAATGAAATATTAAAAAATATTAGAAGTATTGATGATATTATAAATTTAAAGGACAAGTGGTATAATATCAGACACAATAAGGAATTACAAAAATTATATTATACAATTCCAGCATTAGAAAAGTTAAATAATTTGGTTGGAATGACTAAATTAAAGAATGATGTATTTAGAAAGTTAATATATTTTGTAAAGAATGATCATACTGATGAATATTTACATACAGTTATATGTGGGCCACCAGGTGTTGGTAAAACTGAATTTGCCAAAATATATGCTGATATATTTGTTAGATTGAATGTATTAAGCTCAGATACATTTATTGAAATTAAAAGAGATGATTTAGTTGGTAAATATCTAGGACAGACAGCACCGAAAACGAGAGAACTTTTAGATAAAGCATTAGGAGGAGTAATATTTTTAGACGAGGCATATTCATTAGGTAATGAAGAAAAGCGAGATTCTTTTTCAAAGGAGGCGATAGATATGATAAATCAATATTTAAGCGAACACAAACATGATTTAATGTTTATTATAGCGGGATATGAAGAGGATATAGAAAAATGTTTTTTTTCCTATAACAGGGGATTAAAAAGAAGATTTTCAACAGTATATACGATAGAAAATTATGATTATAAAGAGTTATTAGAAATATTTAAAATGAAGGTTAAACAATATAAATATAATTTGTGTATTGGGAATGAAAAATTAGAAAAGTTTTTTAAAGAAAATAAAGATATATTTATAAATCAAGGAGGAGATATTGAAAGATTATTTAATGAGATAAAGTATAATCAATGTTTTAGAATTTTCAAAGAAAATATAAATAATATTGATATAAAATTAGAAGATATTGAAAATTCAGTGAATATTTTTAAAAAAAAGGATGAAAGTAATAAAATTCCATTAGGAATGTACTTATAAATATAAATTTTTTATATATTACACCTTTTTCACTGAAAAATAGGACAGTAAAAACTATTTAAAGTTTTGTTAATTTACTATATTAGTTATAATATGGTTTGTATATTTCCTATTAACTCCTACTGAAATTCCTAAGCTCTCAAAGCGAAATTATAAGACTTTTCATGTAATAGTTTAAAATATAAAAGCATCTAACTGCTTTATTATTAAGCTGTCACCGAAGGTGCCTTTGGCAAGTAGATGCAAGCCCGTTAAAAAGGATTAAGTTCCAAGGGTGCAATTACTACTTTTTTACTGTCCCATTTTTCAGTGAAAAAGGTGTAATAATAATATTTATTAAATTATATATATTTTTTTATAATTATATATATATATATTATAATTATAAATGACTATAAAAAACCCTCAAGAATGTTTGAATGAAATAAATAGGTTAAAAACTAAATTTAAAAATTATATGACAGAATATAATGCTTGGAATACAGATTATACTGCACTGGTTAATGAAAGAACAGAAGTACAAAATAAAATTAATTTAGATGATCAAAAACTTTTTAGCAACTTATTGGATCATTTTGCAAATTCTCCTAAAAGTTGGATAAGAATTGGTTGTGAATCTAATAGGCGATGTGTGGAATGGTGTAAAGAAAAATATATTCCTATTTATATAACACCACAAGGAAGGAGGCTAAGTTCAATACAATATAATAATGTTGGAAATTGTGGTTCTTCCATGAATGTAATTAGACATTGCGAATGTTATATTCCAAATAGTGTAGGGGATTTTTGGAATGATAAGAATGCCATAAATGCAAAAATCAATTATATCAACAACGATCTTCAACCAAGAATTAATGCGAAAGCTAAATTGGTACCAGAATCTTTTAATTATTATTTAGATTGTTGTTTAAGTGATATTAAATGTGATGATGGAATATGTGAAGGAAATATACAACTTTGTGAGGATAAAGTGCATAATCAATTAAACGCCACTCAAGTATCACAAATAGAATTAGAAAATAGGAATAATATAATAAAAAAAAGAGATACTATATTAGATATTCAAAATAAAATTATTAGTTTAGAACAATTAATACATAAAGAAAGTATGAAAGTATGGGATTTTTATGATAAAAATAATATTGAAGAAACAATAAATAATTTAAGAAAAATTTATAATAATGTTTTAAATAATTTTAATAAAGTTCAAAATTATGTGTTTAATATTACACAATTAAAAAATGATGCTAAAGGTTATTATAATAACACTCGTAATGAATCTATTTATAAGCAATATATTTATGAAACATTAAATACTATTAATATAGATGTTAAATCAATAAATAATACAATTAACATAATTAATGATTATTATAATTTTGTAAAAAATAAGTTAGATTCTGTAGAAAAAGATAATAATGATATTTCATTATTAAATATAAATAAAAAAAATATATTAAGTTTAATAATATTAATTAATAATAATATTAATAATATAAATGCTTTATATAAATCTTCATTAAATTTTAATATTTTATCAGATGAAGATACAGAATTATTATTAGATATGTATGATAATTCAAAAAAATATTTAGATAATTTAATTATAGATAGAGATAATATAAATAATTATTATACTATTTTTTTAAATATTTTTAATAAATTTCCTAAAAATTCTGATTTTTATAATTTTGCTTTATTAATAAATAATGAACTAAAAGAAAAAATATTAGAAAATAATAATAATATTATTGAAGTAAATAAAACTATTAAAAATATAAATGATATATATATATTAAAAAAAAATTTATATAATGCTCAAATTATTGAAGAAGAACAATTATTATTGGATGCTTCTACTAAAAAAGTAGATGAAAATATACCTATAAATGAAATTCAAACAACACCTATAAATAAAAAAAATGATGAAAATAATAAAACATTAGAGATAGTTTTTATTATTATTGGAAGTGTTTTTTTAATATTACTTATTATATATTTATATAAAAGATATAGAAAAAAATAATTTTCATATTTATTTATATATAAAATGGTAAAAAAAAGTAGTGATATTTGTAGAGAAGAACTAGTAACCGCAAGAGAGATTCGAGATGAATATATAAAACAGATAAATAATTGGAATACGGAATATACTAGATTAACCCAGGAACGTATAAGATTAGAAAGAGCGTTAACGGCTGCGGATGATGCTTTTGTTAATAACCGGTTCTTTACAGGGACTAATGAAGATATGTCAGGTTGTCACGCTTGTCACGAGAGCAATTGGAATAATGAAAATTGTAGGCGACTATGTGGTGAAAAATTTAAAGGTTTAGTTTCACCTATTTCAGGTAGAAGAACACACTTTATTGAGTATCCAGGTTCGGGAGAATGGGCAGGACCTGGGTCATGCACTTGTGGTAAAAATAGATGTAGATGTATGTATAATAAGAATAGTGATACATCAAAGCTAACTGAACTAAAGGCTGATTTGGATAAGGTTAAAGCACAGATTGCTAATTGGGAAGGTCCTATTCGTGAAAAATACTTTGAGAACAAAAATGTTAGAAGTACTTGTTGTAGCAATGATATGGATTGTAGAGGAGGACAATGTTATGGAAATATACAAATATGCGAAATAACTATTAATGAAATAGCTAAAAATGAAAATGAACCACAAATTTATGATACTATTATAGAAACTAATAAAGAAATAAAAGAACTTATTATAAATATTAAAAATAGAATATCTAATATGGAAATATTAATAGATGATTTTAATAAAATAGATTATTCTAAACCTTATACATGGGTATTTGAAAAATCTAAACAAATTTATAATAGTTTAAAAAATATTTATGAAATATTATATGAAAATGTAAAAACAGTTCTTCAACGAATTACTGCCTTAAAAATTTCTAATGCGCGAATTAGCGCAACTTCAACAAAAAAAAATGAAACTAATAAAATTTTAGATGATTTAGTTCTAATAACTTCACCAAAATTAAATACTGATTTCAGAAATTTATTAAAAAAATATGTTGCAGTAAAAGATAAATTTTTAACTTTAGATAAAGAAAATAATAATTATAAATTAATGATTGAAAATAAAGCAGAATTAGATAAAATAGTAGATATTTTTAATAAAAATATTAATTTTATTACAGATAATTTTAATCAAATACTAAATAATAATATAGAAAATGAAAATGATATAAATCTATTAAATGGTAATTTAATTAGTTTAAATAAATATATTATAGATATTAAAAATAATTATTCAGAATCAAATAAATTATTAAACAAAAATGAAATATTATTTGATACTTTTAATACTAATTCAATTTTTAAAGATATTATTAATGAAAATTTAAATGAAACAAAAACTATTATTATTGAATTAGGAGAAAGATTAAAAGAAATAATTAATTTTGTAAAAGACTCAGAAAGTATATTTTTAAAAAAAAAAGATATATTTTTAAGGCAACAAAAATTAAAATTTGATGAAATTATACTTCAAGAACAAGAATTAAATGAAAAAGAAAGAGAATATATAGAATTTGAATTAGAAAAAATAATAGAAGAAGAGAGATTATTAGAATTAAAAATTAAAAATTTAAATAATGCTGTAGTAATACAGGGAGAACCTCAATTAGAACAACAACCTATGTCTGATTCAAATACTAAAGATGGTATTGGAAAACTTGAAACATCATTAATAATAACAGGTGTTGCTATTTTATTTATTTGTTTAGTATTATATTTTTTACGATCAAAACCAATTAATTAATAAAAATTATATTATATTTATTATATAAGAAATATAATATGTCTGTTGGAACTAATCCACAAGAATGTTTAAGATTATTAGATATAGAAGAAAAAAAATTTAGAGATTATGAAAATCGATGGAATATTTGGGATAAAGAAATTGAAGTATTTAGACAACAAAGAAATAAAATACAAAATGATATCAATATTAGAGATACTGCTCTTGGTGCTTATATATTAGATAAATGGTCTAAGGCCCAAGTGATAGGAACTAATGATGTGTCGCAATGTGCAGCTAGTCCTGCAACATATCAAACCCCACTAGGACTAAAATTACCAGGAGATCAAATATTTAATGGAATTCAAATTTTTAATTCGCAAGCTATTTGTAGGCAAAAGTTTGATGATACATATTTCTTTAGAGAGAAAGGTGATATTCAAGGACTAATTGATAAGATATATAATGAAATTCAACCTAAACTAAATAAAATTAGTAGTAGAATGCCACAACCCGTCTCTGTAATTTTAAGTTGTTGTTTGAATAAAATTGATTGCACAAATGGTAGATGTGAGGGAAACGTACAATTGTGTAGAACAACTTATACAAATTTATTAAATGCAAATCAGAATTCAGAAATTGAAGCTAATAATTTAGAAAATATAAGATCAATAAATAATATAATTAATAAATATAGAGAAGAAATTAATGCTATTAGTATTAGTATTATTGGAGAAATTCAAAATTATAATTCAGCTATAGATAAACAAAATATAGAAAAAACATTAAAAAATTTAAAAATTATATATGATAATATAAAAATTAATTTAGAAAAAGTTACTAAAATAACTAATGATTTAAAAAAATATAAAGAAGATGCTGTTAGATATAATAATAACACTAGAGATGTATCTACTCATAAAAATAATATATTAAATTTATTACAATCAATAAATAATAATATCAATAATATAAATAATTCAATTAATACAATTAACGATGAATATGATTTTTATAAAAATACATATGATTCTATAGAAAAACAAAATAATGATTTAATATTATTAAATTTAAATAAAATGAATATTGTAAGCACAATTAAAATAATTAATGATAATATTGATAATATAAATATTTTATATGAATCTGCTAGTAATTTAAATATTTTATCAAATATTGATTTAGAATCATTATTAGATCTATTTAATAAATCTACATTTTATTTGGAAAATATAAATATTAATAATGAAAATTTGAAAAATTTTTATACAACTTTTATAAATATATTTAATAAATTTCCAAAAAATTCAAAATTTTTTTATATTGCATCTGATTTAAACGATGAAGTAAAAGAAAAAATATTAGATATAAATAATAATATTATAAAAGTAAATGATACAAGTAAAAGTATAAATGATATATATATTTTAAAAAAGGATTTATATGATGCTAAAATTATTAAAGAAGAACAACTATTATTAGAATCTTCTAATAAAAAAGTGGAAGATAATAATATAAATAAAAACCAAACAACACCTATAATTAAAGAAAATGATGAAAAAAATAATACATTAATGATAGTTTTAATTATTGTTGGAAGTATTTTTTTAATATTACTTATTATATACTTATATAAAAAATTAAAAAAAAAAAAATAATTTTTATATTTAATTTATATATAAAATGAGTAATTCATTGATATGTAAAAGTCAATTAAGTTTAGCAAGAGAAGCACGAGAGAAATATACGAATGATATAAACGCATGGAACCAAAGAAATACATTTCTAAATAAACAAAAAATTGAACTTGAAAGAAAGCTAAAGGAGGCAGACGATAAATTAATGGCAACTGAACCAACCACAAGATACGAATTTCGTTGTACAAGAGATTGGGATAATAGTGGATGTTTAAATCATTGTATTAATGCATTTGGTGAGCTACGTGGTGTCTCATCGCCTGTCGATGGTAAAAGAACTAAGGTAAATTATGAGGTATTTGAACCTTGTTATTGGTGGCAATATGCTAAAGCATGTGCGTGTACTTATGTCACGGATGCAGATACAAGTCCAATACGCAAAATAATAGCAGATTTAGATAATGTTAAGGCAGATATTACAAATCATCAGAATAATGAATACCCAAAACCAGCCCCCATACGTGTTGAATGTTGTAGTAATGAAATGGATTGTAGGGGAGGAACATGTTTAGGAAATTTACAAATATGTGAAAGTATAATTGAAAATATTTCATCAACACAGGATGAACCACAAATTTTTAATAATATTAAGCAAATTAATGATACTATAGATGGTATGATAAAAAATATATATAAACTAATACCAAATTTTATAAATTTATATGAGAATGTTTTTAAAAAAATTGATTATACCGACGATTTCTTATCAGTATATAATCTGACTAAAAGAATTTATAATAATATTGATAATTTTTATCAACAACTTTTTAAAGAAGTTCAATCTGTTTTTCAATTTATTAACGATTTAAAAGTTGAAAACGGACGTGTTTCTGCTACATCTCAATATAAAAATGAAACGAATAATATTTTAAATAATCTAGTAAATAGATCAAGTAAATTAATGACTGATTTTAGGAATATATTGCAAATATATGTTAAAATAAAAAAAATTTATGAAACTATGGATAAAGAAAAAAAAAATTATGATTTAATGAATAATAATATTGTTCATTCAGATAAATTATTAATTTCATTTAATGATAATATAAAAAAAATACAAAAATCTTATAATCTATTAGAAGATTTTATAATTATTAATGATGAAGATTTATTAGAATTAAATAATATTTTTAATACAATAAAAAATATTAATGGAATAATTGATAAAAATATTATTGACTTTAAAAAAATTTTAAATGAAAATGAAATTTTATTTGATACTTATGATACAAAATCAATTTTTATAAATGAAGTTACTACTATTTTAAATAAAAATAAAACTATTGTTAATACTAGTGATGATAAATATAAAGAAATAATTAATTTAATAAAAGACACAGATAGTATTTATTTAAAAAAAAAAGATATATACGAAAGAGAGAAAAAAATAAAATTAGATAAAAATATATATGATGAACAAAAATTAAATGAAATTGAAGAACAGAATATAGAAGTGATATCAGATAAATTGGTTGAAAAGGAAGTAGAACAACCTATGTCTGATTCAAATACTAAAGATGGTATTGGAAAACTTGAAACATCATTAATAATAACAGGTGTTGCTATTTTATCTATTTGTTTAATATTATATTTTTTACGATCAAAGCCAGTTCCTGCAAAATAATTTTTAATTTTCACAAAAAAATATATATATATAATATATTATATAATGTCTGGAGGACAAGGTGCATGTAAAGCAGTTATGGAAGCTAGAAGAACCGGAGATACGACAATGGCTGATGTTGCTAATAATTTTACTCCAGGAAAAATACTTAGTGGATTTGGTGCTAAAAATGATAGCGATCAAGCAATTATTAGTGTTCTTAATAATAATTTAAAAAACATTAATCAAACGATTATTGATAATAAATGTGGTAATTTGACTACAGTTAAACAAACGAATGAATATGTATCAAATCCAATTTGTTATCAGGCAAAATTGGATTTTTGTAAAGGAGAAAAAGACAGAAGAGGTTGTTATGAAGCATTAACAGAAAAAGAAAGTCAAAATATAAATCAAACAAATTTAAATAAAACATCAACAGAATGTGTTTTAAATTCTATTATTGAAGTTTTAAGTAAGCAAGAAGCTAATATTAAAAATCTTGCTACATTAGAATCAACACAGAATGCCAAAGGTTTAATGAGTGAAAATAAAGGAAAACAAACAAACTGCAATGAAATAAATAATAATATTACATCTGAAAATTATATAGAACAAATGTTAAAATGTCATAATGAAACTGTTATAGAACAAAAAAATATAATAAATGATTGTTCGCCAACAGTTTCATCACAACTAAATAATAATGATAGTCTACAAAAATGTATGATAAAACAGGGCTTATTTATGAAAACCGATTTGAGTGGAGCAATTGATAGCGCCACTGATGGGAATATTAATCAAAAGGCTACGGGCTTAACTATGACTGAGATTATTTTTATTATAATAGCAGTTGTAGTAGTTGTAGCGCTAATTAGTTTCCTTATTAATTACTTTAAAAATAGAAATAGACAAGGATTAAATATTATTAATCAAAATTCGTGAATTTAATTATAAATAATATTTTAATATATTTTTTTAATATATAAGAATAATATGTCTGATTCTGGACAAGCAACATGTGCTAAAATTCAAAAAATGAAAGAAGATCAAAAAAAATCACAAAAATTTTTAGATACTATGACAAGTATAGCAACATTAGGAATGAGTAATGTTTTTGATACAGGATTGAATGTAAATTTACCAAAAGATGATAGAGCTGTTAATATTTTAAAAAATAATTATAAAAAAATTAAAGAAACTATATCAAGTAATTTATGTGAAAATGTAAATGATGTTGATCAATCAAATGAATATATTCAACCAACTGTTTGTTATACTGCTATTAATAAAAGTTGTGAAGACATAATGACAGGCAATATAGATGAAGAATGTTTAAAAGATGGATATAAATTTGTAGATAAATACTCAAATAAAGCAATAACTATGAGTAATAAAAATAATCAAAGAGCAAGTTGTGAAATTAATTCAATTATAGGAGTCTTATCTGAACAAGAGCAAGAACTAGAAAATGCTGCCTTAATCAAATTATTACAAGAAAAATATCAAAAAGCTAAAAGTGATGGTAATGAATGTTCTGAAATATCATCTGATATTACAGATAAACAATTTATAGCTTCATTTTTAAATTGTTCAAATAAATCATATGTTAAACAAAAAAATACTATAAATAGTTGTCTTCCAGCTATAGATGCACAAAATAACGTTAATATAGATGTAAAAAAATGTTTAAATGAATCAGGTATTTATCATAAGAATAAAATTTCTTTACCAAAAACTACTAATGTTGTAAAAATGGATAATGTTCCAACAGATCCAAAAAAAGATTTTTGGTCTTCAATATATAATGAAAAAAATTCTATAATACTTGGAGTTATAATAACTATCTTTATATTATTAATAGTAGGAGTTGCTATATTTAAAAAAAATCCACCAACTAGTCAATTTATATATAGCCAATAATAAATATTATTTTTTTTTTAAAAACATATATAAAATTAATATATTTTTGTATTATATATTAATTTTATGTCGTCGTGTGAAAATTTAAAAAATATGTTAGAAGAATTAAAAGATTTAATAAAAAAACAAGATGCCAAAAATATAGATTATGAAAATTTCTTTAAAAAATGGAATATAGATTATAAAGGCGATTTAGAGGCAAAAATAAAAAACGAATGTATTGCTTTAAATGTAGGTTCTTGTAGTAATGAAATTATAATAGATCAAGATTGTGTAAAAGCAACACAAGATTTATGTATGAAAATGTCAAATAGAAAATTTGATTTAAATACTACTCCCAAACATCTTATACCCGCTGCTTATACTAAATGTTATAAAGAATTTGGACCATATATGATTGATAATACTCAAATATGTACATCTATAATATCACAGGATTGTAAAGTTAATACAATTTTAAGCGATCCACAATTAACAAATAATAAAGAATTAGCAATTACTATTGCTATGATATTGACAGATAGATTAATAAATTGTGATCCAAATGCTAATAATTTATATTATGATAATTTCAGCACTAGTGAAAAAATAAAATCTTTTAGCACGTGTATTAATTCTGTTGTATCTGAACAAACAAACTATTTAAAAGGTTGTAGGCTAAGTAATAAGACTATGACAAATTTAAATGATATAGTTCAAAATTGTTTAATTAGAACTAGTTTTGATAGATCTTCCCCTGTAGATGAACAAATACCAGAATCAGAACCAATATCTGTTCCTACACTAGAACCAATACCTGAACTAACACCTACACCTACACCTACACCAACGCCAACACCTGAAAAAGAAGATTTTTTAATAAAAAATACTATCTTTTTTGTTATTGTTAATGCTGTTTTAATATTATTTATGTTTGCTGTTAAAATAATATTTAAATTATAATATAATTTTTTAATTTATTATAATATATTATTATATAATGGATAATAATAAAAGTTCAGTTTTACAAGATACTACAGATCAATTAGATAAATTAGGAAAATCGAGATCAACAACAGTTTTATTTATTTGTTGTATTATTGGTTTAGTTTTGGTAATATGGGCTTTTTCTCTTTATTTTAATCCTACTAAACCGAGCACTCTAGCTACAATAACTAGACTTATAATCTGCAGTAACTCCGTATATATGCATAATAATAGAAATAGAACTACTTCATGCACTTATGAAGTTTCTTATAAAATTGATAATCTTGACTATTCAAATGTAACATTAAATACAGATTCTTATAGAGGTAATATAGGTGATGTAATTGAAATAGAATATAATCCTAATAATCATAGAGAAATTTTTGAAAAAAAAGATAATTTAAGTATATCATTTTTATTATTATTAATTGCTGTTGTAATTGTTGGCTTCTCTTATCATAATTATGTGCAAACACATAATTCAAAGATTTATTCAGCAGCACAAGGTGCAGCTACTATCACAGATACAATTTTAGGCTCTAGATATGTAGGTCCAGGATATGTAGGTCCAGGATATCATGGATATCCACGATATGGAAGTAATATAAGTATTAATATATAATATATTTTTTTAAATTTTATAAAAAAATATATAAATTAATATATATGAAAAGAAATATAATATTAGTATTTTTGATTATAGTTATAATAATACTATTAATTATAATAAAAACAAATAATTGTGAATTATTTATATCTGATGATTTAGATAATAATAAATATTATAATGAAAAAAATGAATTAATAAATCATAAAAATGAAGAAAGAGTAGAACAAGAACAAGCTTTTAAATATATTGAACCTAATGACATAGTTTTAGAATTAGGAGGTAGATATGGCACTGTTTCAGCTATTATAAATTATAAACTTAAAAATAAAAAAAATCATGTTGTGGTTGAACCAGATGAAAATATAATACCTGCTTTAATTAAAAATAAAACTTTAAATAATTCTAATTATCACATACTTCCTAAAATTATTTCAAATACCAATAAAATGAAAATTAATGGTGGATATGGAACACATTATGTCCATTCAGAAGAAAAATCAACTAATAATATTATTAGTTATCAAGATTTTAAAAAACTATTTCCTTTAGATTTTAATGTTATTGTAGCAGATTGTGAGGGATGTTTATGTGAATTTATTGAAAATATGGGTGATGATTTTTCTAAAATAAATAAAATTTTATTTGAAGCAGATTTTCCAAACTTATGTAATTATGATAAATTAATTCAAAAATTATTAAATAATGGATTTAATATGATTGAAGAAGATTCTAAATTTAGATTTGTTTTTATTAAAATTTAATTTATATTTTTTTTATTCTAAATATTTATTTTTTAATTCTAAATATTTTCTCTTGTATTTCAAATATTTTTCAATCCATTTAGATTTAGGTTTTGGTTTAACTAATCCATATTCTTTTTTTAATTTTTCTAAAGCATGTTCTCTTATTATATCGTTATAAACATAATATTTACCATCTTTAACTAAATATTCTAATTTAATATAATATTCTTTATATTCTTTATTAGAACATACTAAAAATATATATTTTTTTTTATTTCCAGTTTCAAAAGTAATTTCAAACCATTCATATTGAACTGGTTCTATGCCGTAACCTTCAGATTCTTTAAATTCTTCACAAAATTGTTCTATTTGTTGTTGTGCTAATAAAACATCATCTGATACTTCTCCTTCTTTAAACCATTTCCAATCTATATTTCTACCAGTATAAGTACCATAATTTCTTGGCAAACCTTGTATCTCTAATAATCTCTGATGTAAATCGTAATTTGGAAAAAATAAAATATCTCTATTTTTAGTTGAACGGAATACAGGAAGATTTAGATAAACTAAATAATCTCGAAATTCAGTAAAAGTTATTGTTATATTAGAACGTAATAATGGTGGAGTAATAATATGATTAGTTTCGTCTAAAAATGTAAAATTATAAACTTTAGAAAATAATATAAGTTGGTCATTCTGTTCATGATAAATATTAAATATATATGGACCTACCTTTAAAACACCTATTTGTTTTTCTTTATTTATTGATTTAACAGATGGATATCTTCTATATGGCATTATTAAACCTTTTATTAATAAAAGCCGTATAAATGGTGCTTTTTTATAATATGATGATAAAACAGAATATTTATTTAATAATAAATTCCATTCAACTGTTTTATGACAAAGAGTAAGAATACCATTCTTATTTAAATTTGATTTATTTTGATAATTTCTTAACATAATACCTTCAAAATTTTTATTACATAATCTAAACTTTTCAAAATCAGTATTATTTTTACTACCAATAACACGTTGTTTATAATTTCCATATGTTTTAGGATGTATATCATCTTTTTTTAATAATTCTGAACAAGTAGAAAAATCATCTTCAAATCCCCAATTTATAGTTTCGCATATTTTTTTAACAAATTCTATTTTTTTTTGAGATTCAATAATACAAATATTTTGTCGATAATGATTAATCAATTCTTCTAATTTTTTTAATTCTTCTATATAAAATTTAAAATATTTTTGTTCATTACACGTATCTTTATCTTTATTATTTTCTAAATATATTTCTTGCTTACACTTACATAACTGTAAGCCATTAAAACGGAAAAATATAAATTTAATAAATTTATCATCTAATACCAATTCATCTTTATCTATTAAATATCCTAAATTTATTTTATCTAATTCATATTCTTCAATTTCACTATTTGTTCGTAATTCATTTTCTTTATCAAAATATTTTGATTTTTCTTTCCATTGTTTGTATTCTGGATAACTTTTTATATATAGATCTTCAATTTCTTTTAATTCTTCATTCTCTTTAGGAGTGAGGGTAACTTTATCATTTATTATTATTTTTATAATAGACATATATTATTTTATAATTATATTATAAAATAAATTTAATTATAATATGGATTATTTATCAAAAAATATATTATCTGAAAATTACTATACATATATAAAAATATATTATGATCTTTATAATTTATATTTTAAGCAACTGGAACAATTATGGGAAAAAATATCATTTATAAATCCATATTTTTTTATTAATGAAAAATATATAATTCGTATGCGTGAAAATATAAGTTTTATTAAAATAAAATATAAGATATATAAAATTAAAGAATTATTGAATGATAAAATAATATCAATATTAGAATATAAACCTTTTTTATCCTATTTCTTTCAAACATATGAAGAAATTGTTAAATTTAAATTAATTGATAAAAATAAATCAAACTCTATATTAGAAATTACAAATTTACCTAATATTTTTGAAGCTTGTTATTATTATGAAAAAAATAAAAAAAATAATATAAATAGATCATCATATACTGTTGATTTATTCTTAAAATATAGTAATAAATTTTTTTTAGATAAAAAAGAAGAATATTTAGAATATTATAATCAATATATTAAAAATATTAAAATTAACAATATTAATAGTTATTTTACAGATAATATGTTTTTAAATATAATTAGCACATATGATTTAATTTTTACAAATATAAATTATTTGCCTAATGATATATCAATTGTAAATGGTGATTTAGTTAATTTTAATTTATATATTTATCAATTATATTATGCTCTTTTAAGATTAAATATAGGAGGACATCTAGTATTTCCTGTTTTACAAATTAGAAATAAAAAAATAGCAGATTTAGTATTATTAATAAGTTCGTATTTTACAAGTTATGAACTATATATACCTGAAATCCATGATAAATTTAAATTTTCAACTGTTTTTGTAATTTACAAATCATTAATAATAAATAAATTTGACAAATTAAAGGAAATTTTTTACAAATTATTCAGTGAAGATAATACTGGAATTAAATTTAAATTTGCTAGTAATATTAATGATTACAATTTTAATAAAAATAAATTAATACCATCTGAATATATTGATAAAAATTATAAATATGTGGATTCACTACTTGATGTTGATATAGATAATCCAATTTACGATAAAATTAAGACTTATAATAAAAAAATATATTTTTTAAAAACTTTGTATTTAGAAACAATAAATAATTATATTGCTATGAGTGATAAGGAAAAAGAAGAATATATTAAAAATTTAAAAAAAGAACAGCTGATTAATGCTCTATTATATGCTAAAAAATGGGGTTTTAAAACAATTCCATTTGAAAAAGGTAATTTTAAATCAGACTTTGGTAATCTTATTATTAAAGATATGTTTTCTGCTTATAATGGTTTCTCTTACAAATTTTCTAAACATAATCTTTCAGATGATAAACTTGATAAATTAATTGATATACCTAAAAAAAGATTCCTAAAATTAAAAACTCAACTTGAAATGGCTGATTATACTATTGATACTCGTAATATACATGATTGGGATAATCTAAAAAAAGTTGTTCGTTTTTATAGACCAACTGATACTGCTAAACATCTAAAAACTATAATTGAAAAGAAATTTAATCAAAAAAGTATTTCACAAGCTTGGGTTAAAATGTATGAAATTATCGTTAAATATGATCTAATCAAAAATAAAAATAATACTTACAAAACATTCCACCTTTGTGAAGCACCCGGTAATTTTATTTCTGCTACTAATCATTATATTAAAACACAAACTAATATTCAAAATTTTGATTGGTATGCACAAACATTAAATCCTTTTATAAGTGTTAATAAATTAAGAGCATTCAAAGATGATTTTAATTATATTAGAAATTATAAAGATAGATGGAAATTTGGTTATAATGATAGTGGTGATATTATGGATGTTGAAAATATAAAATGGTATAGAAAATTTACTCTTGATAAAAATGTAGATTTAATAACTTCAGATTGTGGTATTCCGGAAAACTTTGGATTTGAACCTGTTATTAAATTACATTGCGCCCAACTTATTTTTATACTTTATAATTTACCTGATAAAGCATCTTGTGTTGCTAAAATGAAAATACCTATTATATATTCTCTACAAGTTGAATTGTATTACAAATATTATCAAAGTTTTGACAAATTATACTTTTATAAAGGTAATCAAAATCCATCATCAAAAGAATTCTATTTAATTGGTATTGGATATAATAGAAGTGTTCTAGAAAAAGAACTTGATAGTCTATTACAGATATTCAAAAATTATGATACAGAATATGATAAAGATAGAACATTTCCAGAATCTTTTATCTTTCAATTAGAAAAGATTTATGGTATTTTAGTCGATAATTATATATTCAACTTTGAACGAAAATTATATTATGTTGATAATTATAAAAATATTGATAAATCTCATTTTGATTTGCTGGATAAAATTATAACAAAAAAAAATGAAGAATGGATTGCTGATAATAATATTGTTCCTATAAAGGATAAAGACAAATTATAAAATTAGTTTATAATAGAATTTAGTATGTCAATTTATTTATATACATATATAAATAAAAATTAAAAATTATTATTGTTTAATTGTTATACAAACCAACCTTTTTGTGTAAAAAAGTTGAAATTTATATCCTAAACGGCCATCCAATGGCATCACCGGCATCAGCATCCCTTCCAAATAATCCACGCTTAAATGCGTTAGTTGCAGGCACCCTTATGGCTGTTCACACTACTCTAGCAACTGGTAGTAAACCACCAGGCCCAGTTATTGAACAAGTCAAAACTGGCTTGAACCAGTTTCGTCAGACACTGTCAGCTGACAGCCTTGCGCATCCGATTGTAGCCGCCATGGAATCTCTGTATCTGAAGATGGTGTTGATTCAAGGCAACACTTCTGAGGAAAGAAGAGCCTTTCTGGATCCAGAGTTACAGGTCTTCATTCTCACTTTGGGAGTAATCCCTTGTGTGGGAGAATACCTTGCTGGCGTGTATAATCCTTAAGGTGTTCAAAACCAAGCGTTTGGCTGAATTTATTTATCAAATTATTTAATATACTAATTTATATTTGTTCTATTTTTATAAAAAATTGATTTTATTATAGTTAAAATTAGAAATTAATTTAATTATGTTTATCAAAACAAAATATCAAAAAATAGAATATTTGTTAAAACATGTAAATGATTTATATAATCATGTAAAACTAAATAGAAATTGTGATAAAGACTTGGCAAATGATATTACAACTGGTTTACTAAATGAAATACACAAAGAATTTTATTCTATGGTTGAAGAAACTAAAACTAATGATGAAATATTAAATTATAATAACTGTCTTATAACACTATTAGCAGCATCATCTATTGATTTATGTGAGGCGATTATAAATAATGGCGATGAATCTATAATTAATAATTTTTATGATAGATGGTTGGTGCTGTATAATAAAACCGCTTTTTGTAAAAATTACTGAAAATATAATATATTATTTTTATAAAAAATTGAATTTATATTATTATAATTAAAATTAATTCCTAAAAACTATGGAGGAAGTATATTCAATCACTCTTGAAGAAATAACTAATACAATTGTTGAAATAATTGCTGTTTGTTATCATGCATTTGTAACAGCACGTGAGGGCTATGATACGCCAGAAGAAGATTATGATAGAATTGCTATGGCTGCTCTATTAAAATGGCAACCTGAAGTTAATCGTATTTTACAATCAAATCATCAAAATATTGGTGATTTACATGCATTAAATGATATGTTGTCTTGTTTAACTTTAGAACCTGAAGAATATGAAGGAGTTTATATCAATCAACTTGAAGATCTTTGTGAAGCATGTTATAATTATGAACTGTTTGAACCATTCTTAGAAGGTGATTTCGGATCTAATTTAGACGATTATCTTGAACATGCTATGTATGTTCAAGAGGCTAATGAAGATTCGAATATCCGTAAATCACAATATACAGTTGTTTGATAAATATTTATAGAATAATACATATTTTTTCATAAAAATTAAAAAATAATATATTTATAATTTATGTAAAATTCTTACTACAGACACCTTATGTTAAAATTTACAGCGAGATCAATTTTTTAGTAATAAATATATTAAACTCAATATCTTCTAATTACCTAACACTAAAATTTTTTTTATACTCTATTTAGAATTATTTAATAAAAGTTTTATATAGAAATAAATTTATTAACGGTTCTTCCTTTCTTGTAAATGCTCTGGTTATTTTCATTATGTATCCAACTGTGTTTAACATATTTTGAACTTCTTTCTAATCTCTATTATGAATAATTTTACATAATAATTGGTTTAATTCTCTTTCTAGATAAAAAAACTAAATGATTTAATAACACTATAGTGTTATTAAATTAAAAATTTAATAAAAATATATAGCACACACATATATGCGCCAAAAAATAATTTTTAGGATAATTCGTTAAAACGACACTCTTCAAAGTAAATCCAACCACTATACTTGAAACCATTAACTATGGTTGAAATATAGCTCCATTTTTCTCTTTCAACCAAAGGAACTACGAAATGACCATTTGGAAGTTTCATGATGGTTAGAGAATCACAACTGTTTTCAGAACGAATCTTCACATGTGATTCTTTCAAAGATTCGATCGACACAATTGGATATACCATGAATCTTTTGATTCTTCCTTCCACAGAATCTCCTTCAACAGTAGGCACTCTCACATGACAGATGTCACAACAATCATCATAATCTGTAGTGACATCCAATACTTCAATTGGAGTGATTTGAGAAACAACAACATATGTGTGTTTAGTCTCAGTGCCTACAACTAACGTAGTGCTTTCGTCTTGCCTCAAAAGACACGACCTATTGTGATTGTGAAGGTCAAGAACTCTGGATGACATAAATATTTCCTATGTAATTGGTTATAACAAATTATTTTTTTTTCAATTTTTTAGTAAAAAAGTTGAGCACAAGGCCAACTTAAAAGTTGAGCACAAGGCCAACTGTTTTTTTACCAAAAAAAGTTGAGCACAAGGCCAACTGTTTTTTTACCAAAAAAAGTTGAGCACAAGGCCAACTGTTTTTTTACCAAAAAAAGTTGAATTTTATGATTATTTATAGACACCATAGATAAAAATCATTAAAATGTCTGACTCTGTTCCCTCCTC
>Ga0194124_10001804_pt1 | contig 25722 bp, 19 predicted proteins | sample TA2KigCas0mmetaG_FD_148605 | JGI IMG/M metagenome (GOLD analysis project Ga0194124, IMG submission 148605) | Freshwater microbial communities from Lake Tanganyika, Tanzania - TA2015031 Kigoma Deep Cast 0m | ecosystem: Environmental > Aquatic > Freshwater > Lake | place: Tanzania: Lake...
ATATATGGTTCTTCGAAGTAAGTGCAATTTGCTGAATTTTCTTTGCAATCAATTTAATATATTTAAAATTATATAAAATATATAATATATTATTTTATATAATGACATACAGACAACGAATTGGAACTGAATATGAATATTATGTATTAGAAAAAATTAGAAATGAATATGAAAAAGTTTGGCATTGGACTAATTTTCCAGAAAAATTATTGTATGAATTAAATATTATTAAAAACTATGAAAAATTTAAAAAATATAGATATGATATCGGCGCTGATTTAGTAGCATTCAAGGATAACAAATATTATTTTATTCAATGTAAAAATTTTAAGGAAACTATATATATTGATACATTGGCTGGATTTTATTTTTTGTTATCTGAATATAAATTAAATGGAATTCTCTATTATAACGGCAGTTTAAGTGAAAGACTTATGGATTTATCGACTGGTAATATTCCATTTATAAATTTACCTTTTAATAATGAAAATATTATTTTTAAACAACCAGAAATAATTATAAAACCGAGAGATTATCAATTAGATGCTTATAAAAAATTAAAAGGATTGAAAGAGAGTATTTTAAATCTTCCGTGCAGTATGGGTAAAACTTATATTTCATCTTTATTGGGAAAAGATTATGACAATATAATTATATTATCACCTACAAGAGCATTAGCACAACAAAATTTAGAAAAATTTAAAGAGTATTTAGCAAATGAGTATAATTATATATTGATATCTGTTGATGGCAAACGAGATATTGATAAAATTAATAATATTTTAAAACCAAAAAATATTATTTCTGCGACATATGATTCATGTGATCTCGTTAATTTGTTATTTAATGGCATTAATAATACTTATGTTATTGTAGATGAATTTCACAATTTATCAAATAATAATATTAATAATAGTAATAATGAAATTTTTAAATTATTAAAACAAAATACTGATAAACTTTTTGTATCTGCTACACCAATAAAAAGTTTTAGGAATATACCAGATGAAAATATTTACGCTTATAAATGGGAAGATGCAATTAAAAATAAATATATTTGTGATTTTAATATTTATTTGCCTGATACAATAGACGAACTTGACAAATTTACAGAAATTATTAAAAATAATTATGGAGATGTTGAACTGAAACTAATAAAAAAAGCATATTTCTTTGTTAAAAATATGCTTTTCAACGGAGATAAAAAATGCATATGTTATTTAACGACAATTGAAAAAGCCAATATATTCAATAAAATTTTAACACTGATAAGTAATATTTTTAATATTGAAATAGAAAGGGAACAAATAGATTGTAATACAAGTAGAATAAATAGAAGTTATATAATAGAAAAATTCAAAAGTAGCAACAAATTTTTTGTTTTATTAAACGTCCATGTTTTAGATGAAGGGATAGATATTCCTGAATGTGATAGTGTTTTTATAACACAACCAAATAACAATATTTTAAATTTAATTCAAAGAATGTGTAGAGCGAATAGATTATATAAACAGAAAACTGAATGTAATATATATTTATGGTGTTCCGAAAAAAAAACAAATAATATTTTAAATTATCTATTTGACAAACTAAATGAAAATATTAAAAATAAAATTTATAAAATATCAAAATGTAATAATTCAATTATAAATGTTAATTATAATACACCACAAAATGCAGAAAACAAAATAAAAAAAGACTCATTTAAAAACTATATTTTGAATGATGATGAATTCAATAAAAAAATACCACCCAATTTTATTATTGAATTTTTTGATATTGAAAAGTACAATGAATTTTTAATCGATAGTGAAATATTGAGAAAATGGTTACAAATAAATAGTAGACGTAAGTTCAACGATACGATCAAAAGAAGTTATGTTAAAAATATTGATTACATTTTAATAACACAAAAAAAATCTCAAGGTAGTGGAGGACAAAATTTTGAAGTAATTACTTTAACACCTGAAGCAGCTAAAAAAATTTGTTTATCGACTAAATCTAAATTAGGACCACAAATACAACAATATTTTTTAGATTTAGAATTTGCACTTTACAAATACAAAAATTATGTAATTGAGTGTATTAAAAAAGAAAATCAACAATTAAAAAACAACCAACAGCCGAAAGTTAATTCTGGAAAAAAAATAATTTATGTATTTAGAGCATTGAATACAGATTTAACACTATATAAAGTTGGAAGAACACTAAATTCTAAAACACGCTTTAGTAAGCACAATTCACCATTAGCAAATGATATAGAACCAGTTTTTCAATTTGAAACAGATAATATCGAACAAGTGGAAATGTGTGTGAAAGCTAAGATGAAAAAATTTCAATATCGAAAATATAAAGAAGTATTTGAAGTTGATTTGGATATTATTAAATCTTTTATAAAAAATTGTGATGCTGAAATAAAAAATGCAAATGGAGTAATTGAAAAAAAGAATACAAAACAAAAAGGAGGAACGAAAATACCTCTTTTTAATGAAACAACTAAATATTATATGTTGATACCAAACTACAAAAATAATTTAAATGAAAATAAATTATCTAAAAAATCTTCGGAAAAATAAATTTTTAATATCTTTGCGATACCATATAAGGTTCTTCGAAATAAGTGCAATTTGCTGAATTTTCTTTACAAGTTGGACCAGATTTGTAAAGCCAATTTGCAAATTCGGTCTGTTTGTTAGGAATTGTCGTAATGGGAACTGTATAGAATATTCTTTGTGAATTTTCTCGTTCAAAAACATCCTCTATATTTCTATAAATTGAACTATTATACAAATAATTCATTTCCTTTTGAATATCTTTATTATCAACATTACAAGGTTCAGGAACATTACCAGCATCTAAATAATCAGCAAAAACTATATTTGCAAAAGGATTATCTGCGGTAGGTTTTCTGCAAGTTTGTTGTTTATAAAAATTATATTTGTCAAATGAAATTTCAGGAACATCTGGTTTAACCATATCTTCTTCAACTTCAGAATAATCTCTACCTATTTTATAATTTCCATCAAAATCTATATAACCTGCTTCTAATAATACATTTTTATCAACAGGAACTTTTGTAACTGGTTCTTTTGCTTTTTCATAAATTTTATTGACAGAGTAATTTCTAGATTTATTACTATAGACACTACCGGGACATTCATTACAAGATTTATTTATATTAGTAAATTTATCAATTTCATCTTTACTTTCTTTAACTAAATCCTTACCTACACCTTTTTCATCTGTTTTATTGATAAAATAAAATATTACTATCATTATAATCATTGTTAAACAAATTAATAAAACAGTATTATCATCTTCAAATAATAAACTTAATATTGCTAAATAAACTAATAATCTTGTAATTGTATTCATTTGCTTTGTCCTTGACATTTTATTTGTAGGTAAAATTTCATAATATTCTTCTATTAAAACTTTAGGTTTATATATCCAAAAAATATCCATTTTTATATATTAGTTCAATATATAAAAATTATTATCACAAAATATATTTATTTATATTTATTTTGCATTATTTAACATCTCTTTTAATCTATTAATTTCTTTAAGTTTTTCTTTTTTTAATCTTATTTCTTCAGTTGTATTATCGTCTACTACTTGTATTTTTTCATTTTTGAATGTTTTATTATTTTTTTTACTTTTTTTTTTTTCTTGTTCTTCTTGTTCCTGTTCTTCTTCTTCTTGTTCTTCTTCTTGTTCCTCTTGTTCTTCTTGTTCTTCTTCCTCTTGTTCTTCTTCTTGCTTATCTTGCGGTTCTTCTATTTCTTCTTTATTTTGGTTTTCTTCTTTAATTTCTTGTTGTTTTTCTTCTTTTTGCACTTGTTGGTCCTGTTTATTTGTCTGTTGATTAAAAGCATTCATTAATTTATTTACATATGAAGAATGTATTTGATCCATAGAACTAACCATTACAGGAATAAAATTATCTTTTTCATTACAAGATGCAATTTGTTTAGCTTTAAAATAAGAAATCATATAAGGAACATTTTCTTTTATTTGACTAAAGAAATTCATATTATCGATAAAATCATCAAAATTAATTACAAGTATCATTGCATATGTAAGTTGTTTGGATAACGTTTTTAAAGTTGTTGCTATATCATCATAAAGTTTTTTATCAATAGATTTTGAAACAAATATTAAAAAAATAGGTTTTAAAAAATTAGTTTTCATAATTTCATCTAAATCACTTTTTTTATTAATTCTATATAAATTTTTGGACATTTATTATATTTAGTTATATAATGATTTCTTTATAATTATTTTATTTATTTTTCGCATATCATAAAAAATTTGAAATATTTATTATATTTTATTATAAATAATATTATTTATAATGACTGATAATTCAAAAACCAATATTTATTCTTGTAAAAAAACTAATAAATGGATTAAAATAACTAAAGAACTAATGGATAATATTCCATTTACCACTGATATCATAAAATGTTCAAAATGTAAAAGTTATGCATTTTTAAATTTTATTCATGAAAAATTAGGTGACTATTATGGTCCTAATATACATAAAAATTGTGAAGGTAAATATGTATATTTGTGTGTCAAAAAGAGAGAACATATTATAGACATAGATGATGAAAATTTATAATATTTAATTTTTATTTTTTCTATTTTTTCTTGATTTTTTTGAAGTATCAGTAGTTTCACTTGTTTCTGTAGTTTCTGTAGTTTCTGTTTTTTGTGTTGATGCCATTTGAGCCTGTTTTAAATTATTCTCAATATTAGTTCTAATCAATTTATCTACAATATTTAAAGCATCTGATTTAGTTGTACTTCTAGCCAGACTACTTGTAGCATCCCATAATTCTAAAACATTTACATTATTGTCTTTAATACTTGACATCATATTTCCCGCAACCTTTTGTGCAATACCCAATAATTGTTCAACACCTTGTTTTCCTTTAACCTTTTCAGTTGGTTCATTTTTTAAATTAATTACTTCGTCTTTAATTTTAGTTAACATGTCGCCCAAAATCTTAGTAGTTTGTTTATTTCCTTTAAAATCATCACCTTGTAAAACATCTGTTAATTTATTTGCAGCTTGATTAACGTCATCTTCTTTAATATTGTCCATATAATTTTGCATTTTACCCTCCATTTCTTGATTTACTATTTGCTCCATTAACATTTCATATGCAGACATAGTTTTAGTTTCTACACCATTAAACATAGTGCTAATATCCATATTTTCTGCTACTTTACCAACTGATTGAAAAGGATTAAATGAACCATCATTATTCGTATTAGAACTCATACTTTCTAATACTTTGGTATAAGTAAAAGCACAAACGTGTAATGCATGGAATCTATTGTATAATTCTTTTCTGTCATTAGTAGATACTTGATTAAAAATTTTATTGATATGAAATGATGGCATTAAAGTCCAAGTTTTTGTATCTGTTGCTGTAAAAACTCTTTGCATTATTTCATCATCAAAATTATTTTTTTCAATAAAAGCCATACCTTCTTGTAATTTGCTATTTGTGCATATTTTTTCAATAATTTTTGTATAATTTAACTTTGTAAATAATTGTCTAATTTTCTCTAAATCTGTTTTTATTTCGTTATTTTGTATTTTTTCAAAACATTCATTGGTAAATGTTTGAAATAAATTTTCAAATTTATTTAAGAAATACTCTTTGTAATCATTTGGAGTTTGTGAATTCATTCTATATAACATTTAACTATAATATATTTTTTAAATGAATTTACATTTGTTTTTAAATAATTATATTTTTATAAATAAATCTCTTATATTTTCTAATATCATGATTAATATTTCCATATAACCCTTTATTATAGAACGATCCATTTCATTTAAATTTTTGGCTTTATTTTTAATTTCTATTATTATATCTAAAATTTCATTTTCTTTGTATTTTTGTTCATTAATTATTTTTTTTACTTGACTAATATTATCTATACAATTTTTTCTTGATATGTTATCTTCCGAATCATTATCTAATTCATCCAAATTTTTTAAATCAAAATTTAATATATCTTCTTTGTGACCCAATAAATATTCTACTCCATTTTTAATTAATTCTACTTTATTGTTAATTATGTATTTTTTTAAAAAATCAACTCCTAAAATAATTTTGAGCGGAACTATTTTTTTTGAAATTGAATAATCTATTATATTATTTATTACAGATATATATTTATCAGATAAATTCATAAAAATAGTAATTTTACTTGAATATTCCATTAATATTAAAGTAAAAGTTATAATTTAAAATCATTTTTTAACTTTATTTTATTTAATTTCTCTTTTTTTGTAATTCTTGTTGTAAAACTTTATTATGTTCAGTTTCCATATGTTTAATAAAATTATTTTTGTCATTTTCTCTAATCATTTCCACATTTTTCATTAACATTTCTTGATTTCTCTTATCTAATTTATCACCTTCTGGAGCAGTATATATTTCTAAATCTTTATCACATGGTAAAAATGATTTTGGTAATGGATTGTCAGTCATTAAATATGCAAAAGTATCTGAAAATCCACTCATTTCCTCTTGTAAAAATCCAAAAGGCTGTTGTTTTACAGAAGGAGTCGTTTTTATTTCTACACCATTCACTAATTTTGTTTGTTGTATAGGTATTTCTTTTTCTTGTTTTACACCAATTATAGGTGGGGGTGCAATAGTTCGTTTTACTACATTATTATTTGGATTTGTAGTTCCTGCTCCTGAACTAGGTCGATGTTGTTGGGTTATTCCTGTTTCTGGTAAATATTGGTCGCCACCAGTATCTATTTTTTTATTTGAATTCATAGATATAATAGATTCCAACCAATTAAATACATTTTTACCTTCAATTGGTTTTGTTAATCCTTTAATAATTATAGTTGGAACTACTTTCAAACCTTTTTGCGATAATTCTGCAATTTTATCATCAACATCTACCATTCTAAAATATTTTAAAATCTTATTTTGTTGACACATTGTTATAAAAGTATTACATGTTTTACAATTTTTACTAAAAAAAAGGACATTTGGAGGCATGGGGTTTGACATTGGTTTATATAAATAATAGTAATAAATATTTTAAATTCATTTTTAAACCACAAATGTTTTATTTAATTATTATAAAAATTTGAAAAAATTGAATTTTAATATATATAAATAAATAATTATATATATTTATACTATTATGCAAGTAAAAGAAATTTCAAATATAGAAGATACATATGGTTCAACATGTTTACAATTAGAAATATCAGGTAAAAATGTATGTTATCAAATAATAAATGCAATACGCAAAGTATGTAATAATCAGATACCAATATATGCTTTTCATGCAGATAAAATTAAAATTACCAGAAATAGTTCAGTTTTTGACAATTCTTTTATGTCTTGTCATTTATCTCAATTACCCATTACTAAATTTAATCACAATATAAAATTTTTGCCATCCAAATATTATGAAAATATTAATTTTGCCGATCCAAAAATAGAAAGATATGTTGAAGACATATATCAAATTAATTATTCTGTAAAAGCAAAAAATGAAGGACCAGAAAATTTATTGAATGTTACCACCAATGATTTAGTAATCAGTATCACCAATACTACTAACGAAAAAGATAAATTAGTATCTGACGAAACTATCCCTCCTAAAGATAAATATTCAGATAAATACCCCATATTACTAACCCAACTTAGATTAGGTGAAGAATTTGAATGTTCGATGAAAGGTGTTTTGGCAATTGGAGAACTTGATGGAATATTTAATGCATCAAATACCTATTATAAAGAAATTTCTGATGATAAATTTTTATTGAGTGTAGAATCAAATGGCCAATTACCAGAATATGAAATTTTAATTAGAGGTTGTGAAATTATTATTGAAAAATTGAAAATAATGAAAGAAAATGTAAAAACAGATCAATATAATTCGCTCAAAACCACAAATAATTCCTTAATATTAGAGATTCTAAAAGAAGATCATACTTGTGGAGGACCAGTAAATTGGGTTTTACAAAATATGAAAGAAGTTAAATTTTCAGGAATAAATAAACCTGATTTTTTACAAAAGATTATAAATATAGTAATCCAAACTGAAGATAAATCTAGTCCAATAGAATGTCTTATTAAAGCAATTGATCAATGTATAAAAATATATGATGACTTTAAAGAACATTTTTCAGGATTATATAAAGGTAAAAGTAAAAAATAATTAAGTAAATAATTTAGACAATAATATTTTTTTCTAAATGATTATTAAGAGAAATAAAATATAAATTAATTTATATTTCTTTATTAAAAAGAATATAAGCAAGATAATTAAAAATTATTTTAATTATACATAATTTTTAATAAGTTTTTTAATAAAATTTTATTATTAGTATAATATATTATACTGATTATATGTACTTATCGGAAATTGATGATATTTTAGATCAAACAATTGATAAATTTATGTACACTTGGATACTTGAAACAAAAGCAAAAGAACTTTTAAATTTTTCTGAAATTATAAAACAACCTAATTTTGTTAAATTTCAAAAAGAAATCAATAAAATTTTAGAATTTGCAATTGATTTAATTTCACAAAAAGATATTACTAAATTTGTAACAAAAAATAACAATATTATTTTAGTTAATAATTTAATTGCCAAATATATTTGTTATTATTTATTTATACTAATTGGTATTAATTACACTAGTAAAATTGAATTATTCAATAATAATTTAGTAGAATTTTCAAGAAATCAACCTAATTTCCCCGTTAAAGTTAATAATTTTTTTAATTCAGAAAGTAATTCAAATATTATCAAAACCATAAATATTGTTGCTGAATTAAATGATTATATAGAAAAGTTTAAAACAAAAAAAAATGACACAGCTAACTTAATTAATTCTTATTCATCTAATTTTAGAGAATTTATGGAATTATATGGAACAGAAAATTTTATTAAATTAGTTGAATTAACCCAAAATAAAGAAATTAATAAAAATAAAATAATTTTAGACCATAATATAGTAAAAATTATGATTTATATATACCTTTTTAAAAATACAGAAAAAAAGGAAGTATTTAATGAAATTGAAACTAGTGAAACAGCAAATGGTGAATTTATTTTTATCGATGTTGTTGTTCCAAGAAGTGCATTCATTGATTATAACACAATTGAATCAATTTTGCATCCAAATGAACTTAAAACAAGTTTGCCAGACATTATATACAATTTGGTAAATGATGATTATTCTGATACTATTTTTGATAATAAAAAATATTATACTGATTACGAATTAAAAATTCAAAAATTATTTGATTCTCATTTAATTATTCCAATTGTTGATGATTTTTTATTATATCACAAAGATAATGAACAATATGAAAAACAGGGTGATAAAATGGAAAATCCAAAAAAAAAAGACGAAACTAAAATAAAATATATTATTAATAAAATTAATACTGCTAGTGATTTATATAAAAATCAAGAAGAAATAAAAAAATTATTTTATATTCCAATGCAAAATCGTGAAGCAATACTAACTAATACATATGAGGACATTAAAATTCTTACTAAAATGAAAAATATTATTAAAATGAATATAGAAACTGCAGATTTATTTAATGATTTAATTAATTATAAAATGTATCCCTATATTTCTTTTAGAGATTTTAAAAAGAATGGTTTTATGTTTAATTCAGATAATACTAACGATGCTATCAGAAATGTAAATTTTTCTGATATTAAAAAAAGAAAAGATAGTTTATTACAAACTAGAATAATATCTTCCAATATGACAGTTAATATTGTAGGTTTTGCAATTATAAATAATAATGCTACACTACAATGTCTAGATTTAAGTAACTTTATCGATATTAGTAAGGAAAGCAAAGACCCTTTAACAAGTTTTAAAGTACTAATGGAAGAAAAAATAAGAACAAACCTAATAAGTAATTTCGATAAAGATAATACTGATAAGAGAAGTTCTATTACAAATAATTATTTTTGGTTATTTGATGTGGAAAAAGATAATTATGTAGTTCCCTTTTATGATATTTCTCCGAATATGCCTAAAAGTGAGGTTATTAAAATTATTTCAGCATATTTGTATGACTATACTATTGAAACTGTTATTACCTTGATAAAAGATAATATTAAAAATTCTCATCCTAAAACAATTGATGAATATATAAATAAATTTGAAGAATACAAAAGAATTTTTCCTGATATTAACAATATTCACCATGCAAATGAAGTAAATGAATTAGAATACTTAATTTATTATATTAAATCAACCAAAACAGAAGATACATATGATTATAACGAAGATTTATTTCCTGGATTATATGGAAAAATATATAAATTACCTTCTGCTCCTTCAAAAGAATTACCAATAATTCCAAAAATAAAATTTAGAACTGACTATAAGGATTTGGAAAATAAAGAAAGCCAAAAAATAATTATTAACAATGAAAATTTTGATTTTACAATGGAAAATTATGAAACCAAAGAAAATATTGATGCTGTATGCCAACATATTATTTCTTGGGACAAAATTTCAGAAATAAAGAAAATCAATCCTTCTATGTTTTCTGATTTAATTAATGAATTTACTCAACAATATGTTGAAATTAACCCTAGTTTAGAATATATTTGTAAAAGTTGTCGTTCGTCAATCAATATTAAAAAATATATAAATGATGGTTCTTTTGATGATTCAACTCAAAAATTCGTTACTTTTAGTATTCAAATGGATATAAATATTGAAGAATTACCAGAATATGAAAAATTTAAGACATCTATAAGAAATATTGATAAAATTATTGAGAGATTTGCTTCAATCATTAATATTCAAGGATTAATTGGTAATATGAATCAAGTTAGAACAAGACGTAGAGCAATTGTAAAAGATACTATGGATTTATTATTAAATCACAATACTTATCTTAAAAAAAATTATCAAATGCTTAGAGATAAGTTTTTAGAACAATTTGGAATAAATAAAAAAATATCCAATTTTTTTGTCTTTGAATTAGATAATAGTATTTTTATTTATTCAAGTAAAGAGAAAGATTTCTTGAAAATGTATAAATTTAACAATGTTCTCACATATATATTGGTTCTATTAGTTTTAGAATTTAATGAAACACAAATGCTACATTTTAATAATGATAAAATTTGCAGTTATGCTATATTTAAAAAAATTGGTTACTCATTATTTGAGGGCTTAAATATTTATGTAAATAAATCAAATGATTTAAAACCCATAAAAAATTATCCTGTTTTATGCTATTCTATTTATTTAACAAGTTGTTTTATTACTAAATATAATATTTGGACTGATACATTCACTAGCACAGAACCGGTTAAGGGTAAAACTCCAATTAAAAAATTTAATCCATTAATACAAAAATCTATTATTCAAACATTTGTTGAACTTTTAAATACTCTTTTAAGAGTTAATCAAGAAGAAATTAAAAAATCAAAACTTTATCTATATGAAGTCTTAATTACTAAATTCTTTCAAAAATTAGATATGTTCAAAGATTTTAATATTATAAAAAAATTAGATAAAATGTATTTATCAGATGATAAAGTTATTGTAGAAAAAAGGTCTATGTTTGATAGTGAAAAATATGATGTAATTCCGACAACAGATATTAATAACACTTACGTTTATGATGATGCATTTGATAAATTTAGTCGCAAATATTGTTTGAAACGTTATATTCCTCCAAAACTAAATAAAGATTTTGTTGATATGACAAATGTTTCGAACTTATCTAATTGTATTGAAGGAGATTTCCATAAATTTAAAACAAAAGGAACTAATATGGAATGTACTAATTGTCATGTTGAAGCAGGATTACAAGCTTATATTAAAGATAGTCATGAACATTTACATAAATTAGAAATTAGTAATTATTTAAAAAAACTTGCAAAAAAATATTGTATAGATGGAAGATTACATAATTTTGTTTTTGAAATTAAAAAAGATGCTTCATTTTGTAAAAATTGTGGATATCGTGAAGGCGATAGTATTAAATATTCAGATAAGGAATTAAATAAAATGTATGAAATTATTCAATCTACTATTGAAAAAAATAATTTATTAGTTTCTGAAATTTTAGAAAAAAATAATTTAGCTGATGAAAATAATAAAAAACAAATTAAAAAATGTTTGGATAAAATTATGTATAAATTTCAAAAATATGATAATAATTTAAATAATACTTTAAATACTTTATTGGATAATATCCAAAAATTACTTGGTACTGATATAATGATTGATAATAAACTTCATAATTTACATAATAATATTTATATTATTGATCATGATTTTAATGGAACTAAATTAACGACTCCTATACAAATAAATGAAAAAGATAATAAATTTAGGTTTGTCGAAAATCATCCTTTTTTTAAAAGAGATGTCTTAGTTTATGCTCTTCAAAAAAATACAAAATACGAATCATTTTATGATGCTTATGATAAATATCTTTTAGGATATCGTGAAGTTAATAAAGAATATAATCTTGTTGAAAAAACAAATTCTAAAATATTAGTTAACTATAGTATTAAAAATATATTTTTATTACTTGGTTTTACTAGACAATATGTCGACATTAAAGACTTTTATCCAGAAATTTATGGAATGAATACTGATGAACTATTGGTTTTCAAAGAAAAAATAAAAATGAACGATTTCTTAAATAAAATAGCTCAAAGAAGATTTGAAATTATAAAAAAATTAGGTGCTGAAATAAATACTTATATCAATAGATTTAAATTTAATTATCAAGTTAAAATTGTAGAACCAATATCATTTTATGAACAGAAACCAAATCCTGAAAATGAACCGATGAATAATCCATTTGATTTAATATATAATAAATTTCAAAAAAAACTTGATACTAATATAACAACATTTCTTAAAGAAAAAAATACATTGCATTTATTCTTAAAATATATGGGAATAATACAAACATACTTATCTTTTATGAAAATAACTGAAACTATTGATTATTCTACCTATGTTGATTATAATACTATATTAAAACATGATTTTTCTACAAATCTAGTTTTAAATTATATAATTGATGAAATAAATAGATTAATAAATTACAATCCAAACAAAGTTGTAAAAACAAACTTGGTATTATTTATAATTGAAATTGCTTGGAAACTTTTTAATTTAACTAATTACAATATAACTATGTCTGATCGTGAAGTTAGTTATTTCCATCAAATATTATATACCTCAGAGTTTTATTTGGAAACCCAAACACAAGAAATGTTGGTTGATGCAATTGATTTTTATGGAACAACAAAAGACCTTTCTGAAATGACTGAAGAACAAAGAGAAAAATATCAAGATGAATTAGATGATGATAAAGAAGAAGAAGAAGCAATAGATTATGGCGATAGTATGGTCGATACTGAAGGATTATTTGATTTACACCCTTGAAGATTTAAAATGAGACAAAAATAAAACCATTTAAAGAAATAATAATTTAAGTTATTAGTAATGAATAGTTATAAGTTCTATAATGATTTACTCCCTTAATATAGGTATTACGTTATAAAAACATTTATGCTTATATAATAATAAGGATTAAAAACTAATCAGTTATAGTTGTCGCTATAACATACTCTTAATTTACATATTCCTGTAATGGATAAACCTTAAAGATTTATTTTTGATTTTTGTCTCATTTTAAATCTTCAAGGGTGTAAATTGGTTCATATTTTCAATATGATTGTAATTTAACAAGTTTTGTTCAGTTAAAAAATGTTTCATTACATCTGCTTTTACATGATCTCCAAAAGTACAAGAATATATTTCTGGTTTTATATCCCCTTCATAAAGTCTAGGAATTAAATTATAACCTTCTTTACCAGTATCTGGATTTCCATCAGATAATATAATTATTTTAAATGGACGACTATTTATCATTCCATCTTCTTTAACTTTAATCATTAATTTTATAGCACTCTCCATATTTGTAGAACCACCTGTAAAACATCTATCAATTAATTCTTTACAACTATTTTTAATTGTTGAAATCATCGGTTGTAATCCAAATAATTGTTTAGAATTGGTATCGAATGTAATTATTGATAATCTATCTTTACTATCTAAACAATCGACAACATATTTAAGAATAGAAATACCTTCTCTAGCAACTCTACTCATTGAACCAGAAACATCAAAAACTATTAATAAATCATTTCCTTTTCCTTGATAATTGTTTAATTCATCAGCAATAATAGAAATATTACCAAAGGTTTTATTAATACCATCAATTTCAAATGTTTGTTTACTTATATGAGACTCTAATTTAGGTTCTGATTGTTCTGTTATTTCTGTTTCTTCAATTGGTGATTTACTTAATATTAATTGCGGTTCAAAACTAGAATTATTATCGTAAGAACTGCCGAAAGGACTACCGAATAAATTAGTATTAAGATTATTATAAGTATTACCAAAACCACTATTTTTAATGGTTGTATTATTTAAATTATGACTATTTGAATTAATTTATTTAGCAGATGCTCTACAAATAGGACATGTTCTTCCTATTTGATGTGAATTAGCATAGTTATTAATTTTTTTTAAACATACATTACATAATAAATGTCCACAAGGATGTAAAAATGTCCACGTGTCCTTGGTATAATCATTGAGACAAATAGGACAACCATTTTCAAAAGCATAAATAGTATTAATAACTTGAACACCAATTTCAATACATCTCTTTTTAACAATTTTTAATATTTGGTCCTGATTTAATTCTTTAACAGGTACACTTATTTTAGAATATATTTCTTGGACTTCATCCTCAAATGTTTCTTCTACTGATTTAATTTTTCCAAACATGCTTAATAGTATAACTTTTATTCTTATATAAACTATATTATTTTATGTATTTTTTATTTTTTTTATTATAGTAAAAACATTTTATTATAGTAAAATTTATATAAAAAAAAGTATCTATTCTATAGATTTTTCTTCTGTCAATCTATTAACTTCTTTATTTACTTCCTCATTAGAATAACCAACGGCCATTTCTGGTATCTCTAAAACATAACCAGCTTTATGCTTTACTTCTACACGAATAGTTTTGTTGGTCAAATGAAAGAAAATAACAACTGATTTACCATTAAAGCTCTTTTTCTTCTCAATTGAAGATGACCATTTAAAAGCTAATTCTTTTGCTTGTTCAGGTTTTGTGGGAAATAATTTCCAATCAGAAAAATCATATTTAACAACACCTACAATAGGTTTAACGCTATGATGAAGGTATCTTAAACAATTGTTGTAACCTCCAGTAAAACCATTTACAATTAATGGTTTTCTGTCAGTACTTTGTTTACAAATAACTGATTGAGGAATTTCTTGATTTGTAGTATTCATAATAATAAATTATATATATATATATATCTTTAAATATTAAATAAATAAATCAATTTTTTTATCAGAATATCTTAGTAATTACTTGACTTATATTACTAAGAAAATCTACTTTAAAGTTGTCATCAATTAATTCGGGAATTTTCTTTATTAAAATTTCGACATCTCTGCGATTTTCTTCAGGAACATAAGCAATTCTTACTCCTGCTCTCTTAGCCCCGTTTAATTTAGCATCAAGACCTCCAATTGCAGTTATATTACCATCTAAATCAATTTCTCCAGTCATTGATATGTTATTTTTAATTGGTTTATTTAAAAATAAAGAATAAATTGCACATGTTATTGCCGCTCCAGCGGATGGACCATCTTTACTTGTGGAACCATCAGGACAATGTATATGTAATCCAGTATAAGAAAATTGACTTAAAAGTAAATTTTTTTCAGCTGGTTTCAATAAATTCCAAGCAACAGTTTTAGCAACATTCATTGATTCTGAAATTACTTTTTCTAAACTTCCAGTGGTTTGTAATGTTAAAGGTTCTTTACTATAAGTTTTTTTAACTTGAATATACATTATATCTCCTAAACCATTTGAGGTAGCATACATCCCATTAATACAACCAACTTTAGCTTCTTTATTAATTTTTTTCAAATTAATTTTGTGATGTTCGTTCATAACTTCTTGAATGTAATTATTTTCAATACTTTCTATTTCCGATATATCTTGTTTCATTAATCTATCTAAATGAATACTTCTTATAATTTCTTCAAGTTTCTCTTTTAATTTACGAACACCTGCTTCAAAAGTATATTCAAGAATAACATTTTTTATTTGTTCATCAGTTAATGTTATATCGTCCTTAGAATAGCCTATATTTTTGCAAATTTCTGGTATTAAAAAATTATTTGCAATTATTACTTTTTCTTTAACTGAAATTGCACTAACATTAATTTCTTTAATTCTATCTAATAAAATTCTATCAATTTTAGAACTATCATTATAGGAAAAGACTATAATAGCCTTCGACAAATCAATTGGTACTTCAGTAAAATATCTATCAGTAAAATGTTCATTTTGAACAGGATCAGTTATATGTGTTAAAACTGAAGATATTTCATAACCATTTTCTGTTTTTGATATCTTATCTAATTCATCAAAAAATATAATCGGATTCATCACTTTAGCTTGTTTTAAACATTTTACTATATCTCCATGTGTTGATCCATGATAAGTAATATTATGACCAATTAATGTTGAACCATTTGCACTTCCACCTAGTGAAATAAAACTAAAAGGTCTTGGATTATTTTCTGTTTCTTCAACTAATTTAATTGTAAAATCTTCTAAATTATAATCAATAAAGTCAACAAGACATTTAGCCAGTGCTCCTTTAATTAAAGATGTTTTACCAACACCAGGAGGTCCTTGAACACCTATCACAATACCTTTATTTAATCCACCAGATAACCATTGAGAAATTATACATTTAAATTGTTTTTTAGCAGTATCATGACCAAATATAGTATCATTTAACACTTTATCAATATATTCTAAATATTTTACACGTAATTTAATAAATTCTAAATATAAGTCATATAATTTATTATATGTGGTTTTATATTGATCATTTTTAAAAAATTTTATGATATCAGATTCATTTTTTAAAATAACTAAACTTTGAATTTTATCATTATTTTCAGAATATGATGTTTCTTCATATTTTTCTTTTATAGCTGAATTTACTTTATTAATAAAATCTTCCATAAATTTAAATATTTTTTCATTTCTAAATTTACCAAAGGGTATTTTAACCAAACTATCGATATACTCTTTTGCTTTTCCATTTATCAACATATTATTATCCAACTCTGCTTCTTTTTCTTCAATATGTTTAATAATTTCTTCAGGAAATCCTGTTGTATCGTAATTTGGTTTTGATTTAGTTTTTCCATTAATTAAATCCATAATATTAATTACATTTCTTTGAGGCATACGATTTGGTCTTATATTTAAAGTTTCATGTTGTTTAATCATTTTATTATCCATTAAATATTTGTGTAATTTAGACATTCTAGATTCGCCCATAAAATCAATAAATTCGCTGGAATATTTAATTTCTAATTTATTATCTTTCCACCATTTAACTAAATCCATTATTTCATTTTCTTCAAGTTTACATCTGTTAAATGAATTTTGAGAATACTTAAATTCAACTTTAGAATTTTCTTCTTTTGATTTATTTAACCACCAATTAAGTGAACTTATTTGTGCTGTTATATTAGCTAAATCAACTGCTCTTTCAGTATATTTTAAATTTAAATTAGAACTATACCACCAATCCAAAATATTTATTAATCCCAATTTACTTGAATTATCAAGTGCATTGCTTGAATATTTTAATTCAATATTATCTTTATTATGTTTATCTAACCACCAATTTAATACATCGACATTATTTGTTAGAGAAGCAGAATCCATAGAAATTGCAGTATAATTTTTTTCAAATTCATCTTTATCCACTGATTCATAATAAGAATTAAGACTATCTAAGTCTCCTGTAGAACAATAAAAGTCAACCATATTTTTATTGTTTTTTATTGATGATTTTGTATTATTATTTTGTTGAACACATTTTTCTTTTTGAATGTTATCTTTTGAGCATTGGGAATTTAAAAAATCTTTATCTGTTTTAAATTCTTTTTCTAAATCAGGATTAATATAACAAGCTGTCATTTTAGTAACTGGATCGTATTTAATATCAAAACCAAAAAAGTTAGATGTATCATCTTTATCTTTGCCAAGTTGTTCGATTAAATTAGTTAAATCTTTATTTTTATCATTGTTTCCTGTAATTGGTTTTATTAAATCTTGAAATAAAGTACTTATCATTGCAGTAAGAGGATCATAATTATTTTTTGTAAAATCATCTGTTTCTTCCTCACTTTCTTCTAGACTTTCATGATCACTTTCTTCTTTTATTTTATAATGCTGAGCCTTTTCTTTAAATTCAGTATTTAATTCTTCTATTTTAACATTTTCTACTACATTACTTGTTTCAACTGGTTGAAAATTTTCAACTGCTTGAACATTTTCAACTGCTTGAATTGTTTCAACTGCTTGAACATTTTCAACTACATTATTTGTTTCAACTACATTATTTGTTTCAACTGCTTGAACATTTTCAACTGCTTGAACATTTTCTATTGCTTGAACATTTTCTACTACATTACTTGTTTCAACTGAATTAATTGTTTCTGAATTTAGTTGTTCTGGAGTAGTAATAATAATAGTATCATTTATACTTTCAGTTATACTATTTGTAAAAGTAGTAGTATCAGTTGAAGTGTTAATAGAATTATCGGTAATACTTTCAGACATAATTATATATAATATTATTATATCTCTAAATAATATTAATTATTATTTTCAATTATTTTAAGTATTGATATAATTAAATATATAGATAGTGAATAGTAATAATGTTAAGATATAAAATTATATATATATAGATATCATATAAATTGAAATATAAATAATAATATTATTTTTTCTTTTTTTTGATATATAATTTATAGTAGGTAAATATAATTAATGGCTTTAATTAATATAAGTGATTTTAGTAATAGTTTAGACATAGGGAGTAGTATAGAAATTAAATTCAAATTTAAGAATTCAATTATTCATAAATTACCAAAGTTCCTGGTTAATGAATATAGCAAAGATAAAAAATATATTAGCAAAAGAATAGAAATAATAGATTTCTTGGGTCAGGGTTCGTATGGTTCAGTTTTCAAAATTAAAATTAATGATAAATATTATGCATTAAAATTAAGTGAAAATGAACTACCAAATAAATTATTACAAAGATATAAGTCTCTATGTCAAAATGAAAATTTGAAGAGACACGTTATAAAAATATATTGTTGTGGAGAAATATCAACTGCATATGAATCAAAATATAATTATTATTGTATAATGGAATTTGGTGGAAATACTTTAAAATCTGTAATACATAATTTAAATTTACGAGAATTAAAATTTATTTTAGTACAATTATATAATATAGTTCATCATTCATGCAAATATAGATTATTAATTACAGATTTTAAGTTAGGAAATTTAACAATTACTTCTAAAAATAAAATAAAACTTATTGATATTTATATGGAATGTTTTAATTATTCTCCTTGTGAACAATGTAAAATAGTAAAAACTTATTCCACAATAGAACTCGATAAAGAGAAAAGGATTTATGAAAATCCAAATTATAATTATACCGGTATTTACATACCACTTGCAGTTAGCTTAATTGAATTAATTTGTTCAAATAGTTTATCGCATTATACTGGAAAATTATGTAAAAAATTTAATATTGATTTGACAGTAAAACAAATGATTCCTATATTACAAATTGCTTGTTTTAATTATTTAAATAATAATAACAAAACAATTGACAATATGAAAAATGTAAAGAAATTTAAAAAAAATTTAGAAAATGAATTTAAAATATTAAAAAATAATGATTTTTATGAATATTTTTTAAATTTACTTGAACCTAAAGAAAAATATAATGAATTCATTAATAAAAAAAAGTTTAATTTAATAATTAATGATTTATTAACACTAGATCCAGATCGTCGTTCATTGAAACATTTAAAAGAATGCTTATTGAACACTAGTACTTCATAAAAAATATAAATAAACTTTTTTATTCAAATTTAAGTTTTATATTCCCATTTAATGTAATTGTATTGGTTAAAAAATCTATGTTCATTTTGTATGACTTCATAAAATTTAATCCCAAAATAAGGTCAAAAGGAGTTTCTTTATTTTCATCATCAATTACAATTAAATTTATTCCTAGCATAGCATAAGATTTATTTTTTTCTGGAGTTATAATTTCTAATTCTATATCTGTATACCATATTTTACCAAAAGTTTCCTTATTGGATTGAATACCAGTAACTACACTTTTAGCGGTTTCATCTATAATATTTTCCAAACCTGCTTGAATTATTTTTTTTTTGTAAATACAATTACTATTTGCACCTGTATCTATTAATATTTTTATTGGTATATCTTTTATTTTTCCATTTAATGTTATTAATTTTGTTGGAAATAACATTTCAGGTATATGTTCATTTGCTAAATCAAATGTTTTTTGAATTTCATTATTTATATTTTTAGTATTATTTGTTAAAAAATCATTGATATTCATACCCAAAACATTTTCTACTATTTCTTTTGCTAAAGTTTCATCCATTTGTTCAAATTTTAATTCAGGATAAATTTTATTAAAAATACTGATAAGTTCTACATTTTGTGTAAAAGAATTTTGATTCATAATTAATATTTATTATAATTATTATGAATATTATTATATATTTTCAATTTTTTTAAAAAATATACGTTAATTTATATAAATGATTTCCAATAATAATAAAAGAAATAGCAAAAAAAATAGTAAAAAAGCAAGTAAAATACCTAGTAAATTACAAAGTAAACAAATAAGTAAAAAAGCCAGTAAGAATAACTGCAAAAATAAAAATTCATTAAAAAATATAAAAAATAATTTAATGTCAATAAAAAAAAAATTAGAAGAGAAAAAAATGACAAATGTATTTTGGGTTTTAGCAGATAGAATTGATTTTAAACCATTAACTAAAACAATAATTAAAAATGAGGAAGAAATAAAAAATATTATTCATTCAATTAAAGAAATTAGAGACAATCTATTAGAAGAAAAAGGTGAATATTATAAAGGAAAAAAATTAGCAAGTGTTAAAATAAACTTTAATGATGATATTTCAAACAAATTAGAAAAATGTAATTTTAAAGGATTTTTAAATAATTCAATTCTACTCCACAAAGATTATACATTTATAAAAGAAAAACCAATATTAAATATAACAATCACAATTTTTCCAATTGATGATAATGGAAGTATTAATCCTGAAAGTTCTTGGGGTATTAAAGTCAATTATTTTATTGATGATTTTTGTGGAATAAAATTTAAATTAAAAAATGTAGAAGTACTAATGAGATTAGTTTCAGATTCTGTAATTAAAAGTGATTTAAATGAGGGAATAACTTATAAAACTTTATCAGTACAACTTAATAAAAAAGGAAAAAATAAAAATTTAAAATAAAAATTTTTATATCGGTTTTTTATATACAAATGTTAGAACCTATTAAAATTTTTTTTTCGATGTTTGAGCCAATTATAAAAGAAAAACAAACAGAAGCACAAAATAAAGGTCATTATCTAAAATATGTTAATAATCTAAATAAATTTTTAAAAGAAAATAAGACCTTAGGTGATTTATATAATAAATCTATAAAATCAGCAGAAAATAAAAAATTAAGAAAAATTTTTCTATTAACAACTATTCAATTATTTGACAAAAATTCGGACATAGTTCATAATGCTGCACAAATATATAATCATGAACTTTATTGGTCATCTATGACATCTTTTACTAAATCAATTGAAAGTTTTTGCAATAATAAAAAAAATTTATTTAGTTCAGATAATTATTTAAATATATTTTATCATAAATATGTAGATTTAGGAACAAAACATTTTGGCTCAGGATGGCTTTGGATTATATATACTGATAATAAATTAGATATAATAACTACACATGATGCTGTAGTACCATCACAACATAAAATATTAGCAGTTATAGATTTATGGGGGGATGCTTATTATTTGGATTATATGTATGAAAGAAAAACATATTTAGAAAAAAGTTTTAAATTATTAAATTGGGATAAAATCAATAAAAAAATAAAAAAAATTGAATAATTATATTATTGAATGTCATCTAGTTCATATTTTATTATTATCATACCATCAATATGTCACTCAATCAAAGTGAACTTGCCACTATAATTCGCAACATCTTTCGTGGGGTTGTGACTCCTGTATTGGAGGAGACCTTTAATCTAGTCTATAAATATGAAAAAAATCAAGTTTTTCATCAAAAACTAATTGAAGAAATTGATGCTAGATCCAAGAGAGAGATGAAAGATATGGTTCTTTCACTAATATCATTACAATATAGACCTATTGTAGATATAATAGTGAGAACAGTAACTAAACCAGGACAAACAACACAATATTATATTATTGGTTCAGATTTGAGAAAATATCATATGTATTTACCCAAAATACTTGACATAGAAACAGGTAAAACAATATCACCAAGAACAGGAACAAGACACTCCAAGTGGTATCCTTTTTTTGTTGCTAAAACAATGAAAAACATTGCATTACATTTGAGAATGTTGGATATTTACTTAAAAACCAATCGCATTAAAATAACTCCAGAATACACCACCAGCACATCAGGCATTTTGGGTATGGAAGTATTGTTTGAAGTTCCTGAAGATTTTGAGGATATAGTTGAAGTTGAAGACCTTGAAAATTCTTCAAATCCAATTAAGAGCGGCGATGGTATTTACGTATATGGGAAAAATGGCGTTGATAAAGAAATTACTGGTAAAATAGCTACATCAATAGCATCTTTGCCAAAGTTTAGTAATGTTTTTTCAAAACAATTAACAAACTCTGAGGAGTTATTAGAATTTATTAAATCTCCGCAAACAATAGCAATTGGTTGTTGGAATAGACATGCCAGAGTTTTTATTAAAAATAATGTATCGCATGTAGTTGATATTATTGATCCTTGGAAACGTAGAATTGAAATTGAAACTATATCAGAATTTAATTCTGTGGCATCGACTTGTGAATGGAGTGTAAATTTTGTAGTTCGACGCATTGTAGATCAAGTACGTGGTGAAGGTTCGTGTGTTCTTGTAGCATTTGCAAGATTACTTTTCTTGGCATCATCGGGTGTTGTAATAGACAAAAGTAAATATGAAAACCCAATCCCTGACTTTTTTGCTTTTTTATCAAGTCATTTCTATAGAAAGACTTTGTAAATATGTATGTTTTTTGTAAATTATTTAACAAAAAAATATAATAAAAATTAATCCTTTTTTTCTTTATTTATATTTTCGGAATTAGGTAAATTAAGTCCCAACCCTTTCATCATGTTTGTTAACTCGTCAAATATTTTTGTATTTTGGTTTAAACATTCATCAAGTTTTTTGTTATCATTTGTTATACATTCGACTTTTTCACATTCTTCATTTTCATCCTGATCATCCACAAAATCGTTTAAATCTTCTTCAACTTGTTTATTATTTAAATTTTGTTTTAAACCTAACTTATTTGTCAAAAATTCTAAATTAAATAAATTACCGAAATTACCAAAAATATTATTTTGTAAATTTTCCACATTTGTATCCTTAGTATTATCTTCATTTTCACTACTTTCAATTTCACTACTTTCATCATCAGTAATATCATATGATTCTGCATCTGATAATTTAGCATCAGAATTTTTATTATCATTATCTAAAATAAAACTTTCCAAATCTTCTGTTTCGTTTTTATTAAAATTATCTAAATTAGTCATTTTATCAATCATATCTGTAAAATCATCCATTCTTAAATTACCAAATAAACTTTTCATTTTATTTAATTCATCTTTCATATTACTAATATCTATTTTTTCAGATGATTTATTTTTATCCATATTTTTAATTACTTCGGAAAATAGAGAAATATTCATAAAATTAATAGTGTCGTTAGTATTTTCTACTTTATTTTCATTATTATTTATTACAGAATTATCAGAATTGTAATCTAAATCATCTTTATCAATAGTAGATTCAGAGTTATTATCAGTTTCATCTACATTATTAATATTTTCTTTTTGATTAATATTTTCTACTATATTTTCATCTTTTTGTTCAATCATAGAAATATTGGTTTCTTCTTCATTTAATACTTGCTCAAAAATATTATTTAATTTTTCATCTATTTCTGTTTGAGATAAATTTATAAATTCATTATTTTGATTAGCTATTAGTTCATTCAATTCTTTTTTATATTCATGAATATCTTTAATAATAACGTTATTTTCTTCAGTCAAATTAGTTATTTCGTTAAGTAATGAAGAAATTGTAATTTCTTTATTGTCAGTCTTTTGCAAAATACTTTCCATTATATTATAATAAAGTATATAATATAATTTTATATCAATTATAAACTATAAAAAATTATTGAACATGACATTCTTGACCACCAGGCATTCCAGACATACCAGGCATTCCATGACCACCAGGGAATCCTTGTCTTCCCATACCAGGATGTCCTCTAAATCGTGCTCTCATATTTTCTTCATCGCTATCTGATGTATCTTCAGTATTACGTTTTTGTCCAGAATTTAAATTATTAAATTCTTGTTCTTTTATATTATGAACTTTTTCTTTTTTATATTCAGATTTATTTAAATTTTTTGGTGTTTCTTTTTCTCTTAACCAATTTTTAAGTTTATCAGAATCCATAATTGTATCTGGATAAATATATTTAAATTTAATAAATAATTTTCCTCTTCCTTGACTATTATCCTCACTATATGGTAATCCTAAATTTTTGATATATTTAACATCACCATGTTTAATTACTTCTTCCATTTTGAATAAATATTTTTTTCCATCTGGATGTTCATAATACATAGAATAACCCGAAAATGCATCCCAAATATTAATTTGGTGTTCTAAAACTATATCATATTGATTAACAACTTCCATATTAAAAAGATTAGTATCTTTTAATTCATACAATATAAATACATCTGCAGAACTTTCACTTTCTGGATCATAATTTCCATAATTATTAAGTTTCATTTTAGTCATATAATCAAAATTTTTAGGTATAGTTACTTTTTTATTATTCACATTTGGTAATACGCCCTTGCCAGAACATTTTCTACATTCTTTATCTTTATTTTTAACAACACCTGTTTGTCTACATCCATCACATGGCATTACTTGTTGTGAAATCATTGGTCCCATTCTTGATACAACAACTTTCATACCTTTGCCTTTACACATTGAACATAAATCATTTTTCTTATCAGTATTTCCAAATCCCTCACAATTATCACATTTTTTGTTAGCAGGGATATCAATAAATTTATCACATCCAGAATATATTTCCCGCAATGTTAATTTAACTTTTATTTCTTGAGTTGGTTTTGGAGGTTTTGCCCTTGCATTCATTCCTGGAAATCCACCCATTCCTGGAAAACCTGGAAATCCTCCCATACCAGGTATTCCTCCACCAAACATATTACCAAAAATTTCAGAAATATCAGGAAAACCTTCTTCAAATTGAGGACCTTCACCATCACACATTCCAAATTGGTCATATTTGGCTCTTTTTTCCCC
>Ga0194124_10001809_pt1 | contig 25653 bp, 29 predicted proteins | sample TA2KigCas0mmetaG_FD_148605 | JGI IMG/M metagenome (GOLD analysis project Ga0194124, IMG submission 148605) | Freshwater microbial communities from Lake Tanganyika, Tanzania - TA2015031 Kigoma Deep Cast 0m | ecosystem: Environmental > Aquatic > Freshwater > Lake | place: Tanzania: Lake...
CCTGGCTGATCAACGCACCGTTCGTCGGACCCAGCGCCAGGCCAGGGCCGCCGCCGTCAGCAACAGTAGCGGCAGCTCGCCATAGCGGTCGTAGGGCGAGAGCGTCGTCAGCAAGGGCACGGTGACCAGCGCTGTGCCGGCCACCCCTAGCGGCAGCTGGGCCTGCACGGCGCCGCGGGGGTTGATCAACAGGCTGGGGCCGGTGTTGGCGGCGCTGACCACCCAGCGGCCGGTTTCGAGCGCGCGCAGCTGGGCCAGGGCCGTGAACTGCTGCTGCAGCTGCGGCGGATAGGGGTCCAGGTTGGCGCTGGCCAACAACCAGCTGGCGCCATCGCGCACAGCCGCCGCCAGGGCTGCACCATCGGAGAGCTCGTAACAGATGGCGGCGGCCAGCGCACCGTTCGGGCGGGGCAGCAGCCGCGACGGTGGACCGGGCTCGATGCCGCCCACCGCCGACAGGCCGCTCCAGGGCCCCCAGGAGGCCAGTGGCACCCACTCGCCCAGGGGCACCAGACGATGCTTGTCGAGCCAGCTGCTTGGCTGCTGCTCACCGGCTGCAAAGCGCAGCAGGCTGCTGCGCTGCTGCAGCGCCTCGACCCCCTGGTGCCAGCGAAAGCCGCCGCTGATCAGCTCGATCGGCGCCGGTTCGGCCAAGCGGGGCTCCAACCCCAGCGCCCCCTCGGGCAGCACCAGCAGATCAGCGCCCTGGGCGGCCCCCTGGGCCAACGCCGCCAGCAACTGACGCCGGAGCCGCAGCTGCTGGGGGGCCGTGAACTTGTCACGGGTGGGGATCGCGGGCTGCAGCACCAGCACCCGCTGGCTGGGACCCGCGAGCGGTTGAGCAGCCAGCAGGGCAGCACCCAGCAGGTGGGCCCCCAGCAGCGCGGCCAGCAGGGCGGCGGCGAGGCGGCGGCGGGCTTGACCGCGCCACAGGCGCCACAGCAACCAGCCGATCAGCAACTGCACAGAGCACACCAGACCGCTGCCCCCCAGGGCCGCCAGCGCCGCCAGGGGCCGATCCCCTGGCAAGGCCGATGCACCCAGGCCCAGCCAGAACAAGGGGCCTTTGGCCAATGCCCCTTCGGCCACGCCCCAGAGCAGCGCCAACAGCAGCGCCGTCTCGACTCGACGCGGATCCAGCCAACGGGCCAACCGCACCCACAGGCCCACCAGGGCTCCGGCCAACGCGGCGATCAGCACCAACAACGCCACGCACAGGGGCAGGCTGAGCGGCAGCGGCACCCCGATCCAATCGAGCGGATGCAGCGCCAGCAGCCAGCGATGGCTGAGCGCCAGAGCCGCAAACCCCCACAGCGCACCGCACCAGAATGGCCGCAATGCCTGGGCTGCAGCACCCCAGAGGCCTGCCAGCGCCAGCCACAGCAGCGGCGGCTGACCCAGGGGCGGCACCGCCAGCCCCGCAACCAGGCCGAAGCCAGCTGACAGAATCAGCTCCAGCTTCCAACCCCAGCGGCCTGCGGCCATGCGCGACATCCTGATCAGCTCGGCGGTCTGCGTGATCTGCCTGATGGTGGCTCTGGTGAGCCAGCTCGTGGCACCCACCACAGTGGCAGCCGCACCGCCGGCGGCCCAGGCCCTGGAGGCCCCGGCCTCGCCAACGCCTACCGCACCCGCGGCGGCCAAGCCCGCCGGGCGCTTGGAGCTCGACCCCGACGATCCGAATCCCACCCTGTTTGCCATGGCGCCTCAGAACAACAGCGACCTTGCCCAGGCGGGCGCTTTGGGCGGCGAGCTCAACGCCCCCAAGGAGCGCCAGACCCCCAGCGGCCTGCGCATCACCGATCTGGTGGTGGGCACGGGCGAGGAGGCGGTGACGGGGAAAACCGTGGTGGTGAATTACCGCGGCACCCTCGAGAACGGCACCGAATTCGACAGCAGCTACGGCCGCGGCCCTTTCAGCTTTCCGCTGGGCGGTGGCCGGGTGATCCGCGGCTGGGACGAGGGTGTGGCCGGCATGAAGGTGGGCGGCAAGCGCAAGCTGGTGATTCCGCCCGATCTGGCCTACGGCGAACGCGGTGCTGGCGGCGTGATCCCCCCCAACGCCACCCTGATCTTTGAGGTGGAACTGCTGGAGGTCAAAGGCTGATGGGGTGGGGGCCGGAAACCCCCACCGCCGTGCGCAGAAGACAGTCGATGACGATCGTTAGGATGCGTCGGCTGCCTGATCATTCGGCCAGCACATGCTGATTTCTGCTGCAACCCACTCCATTACGCCATGGCTCACACGCTGCCCGCGCTGCCCTACGGCCTCGATGCGCTCGAGCCCCACATCTCGCGCCAGACCCTGGAGTTTCACCACGGCAAGCACCACAACGCCTACATCACCAACCTCAACAACCTGGTGGCCGGCAGTGACCTCGAGAGCAAGAGCCTCGAAGACACCATCACCGCGGTGGCCGGCGACGCCGGCAAGGCGGGCATCTTCAACAACGCCGCCCAGGTCTGGAACCACAGCTTCTACTGGCAGTGCATGAAGCCCGGTGGTGGCGGCCGCCCCACGGGTGCCCTGGCCGACAAGATCAATGCTGATTTCGGCAGCTTCGAAGCCTTCGTCGAGCAGTTCAAGGCCGCCGGTGCCACCCAGTTCGGCAGCGGCTGGGCCTGGCTGGTGCTCGAGAACGGCACCCTCAAGGTCACCAAGACCGGCAACGCCGACCTGCCTTTGGCCCACGGCCAGACCGCGCTGCTGACCATGGACGTGTGGGAGCACGCCTACTACCTCGACTACCAGAACCGCCGCCCCGACTACATCACCACCTACCTCGAGAAGCTGGTGAACTGGGAGTTTGTGGCCGCGAACCTGGCTGCGGCCTGATCAGCCAGCCGCGCCAACATCTCAGCCAGGAGAGCAAGCCCCCGGCGTAGCGCGGGGGCTTTTTGATGGCGACGCCTAAAGCAAAGCTAGTCTGACCAGGTTGGTCTGATCTGGCTAGCCGCATGGCACAACCGATCAATGTGCAAGACGCCAAAACCCACCTGTCGGCCTTGCTGGCCAGGGTGGCCGCTGGGGAGCGGATCGTGCTGGCACGCCATGGCAAGCCCATTGCCCAGCTTGTTCCTCTGGAACCCAAACCCAAACGGCAGCTTGGGTTCATGCAGGGCCACGTCGACAGCAGCTTTTTCGAACCACTCCCTGAAGAAGAACTGAACCACTGGTGGGCATGAGACTGCTGCTCGACACCCACGTGCTGTTGTGGGCTGCGCTTGAACCGCATCAGCTCTCAGATCGGCAACGCGAGGCGCTCGAAGACAGCGACAACGCGCTGCTGGTGAGTGCGGCCAGCGCCTGGGAAATCGCGACCAAGTGGCGCCTTGGCAAATTGAGCCATGCCGGCCAGGTCGTGCACAACTATCCCCAGGTCCTCAATGCTCTGGCGGCTACCGAACTGGCCATCAACGGTCAGACGGCTCGGACCGCGGGACTGCTTGATGTGGATCACCGCGACCCCTTTGACAGGCTGCTGGCCGCCCAGGCCATGGCTGATGACCTATTGCTCGTCAGCAGCGACCCAGCGTTCAGGCTGTTTCCAGACCTGGAGCTGCTGATCTGAGCACCGCCTCGGGCGCGATCCACATCGCATCGCCGTAGGAGAAGAAGCGGTACTGGCGGGCGATCGCTTCGGCATACAGCTCCAGCAGGCGCTGGCGGCCGATCAGGGCACTCACCAGCAGCAGCAGCGAGCTTTTGGGCAGGTGGAAGTTGGTGAGCAGGCCCTGCACCACCGCGAAGCGATAGCCCGGCTGGATCACCAGATTCACCGGGCCCGTGTGGGGCGCCAGCACCCCGCCGTGCAGCTGGGCCACCGCCTCGAGGCTGCGCACGCTGGTGGTGCCGATGGCGATCACGCGGCCGCCGCGGGCGCGGCAAGCTGCAACCGCGGCCACCAGCTGGGGCTTCACCTCAACCCACTCGCTGTGCAGCTCCAGCCGGCTGAGGTCCTCGGTTTCGACCGGGCGAAAGGTACCCAGGCCGACATGCAGGGTGGTGGTGGCGATCTCCACGCCCCGTTGCTTGATCTGTGCCAGCAATGCATCACTGAGGTGGAGCCCGGCGGTCGGGGCCGCTACGGCTCCGGGCCGGGCGGCATAGCGGGTCTGGTAGCGCTCGTTATCCGCATCGTCGTGCTCGTGGATGTAGGGCGGCAGCGGGATCGCGCCGTACCGCACCAAAAGCGGCTCGAGCGCAGCGGCATCAGGGCAGTCAGCCGGGAACTGCACGATGCGCCCACCCGTGCCGGCATCGCTGCCGAGCACCGTGACCGTCAGCGGCGGCTGGTCAGGGGCGATCAGCTCCAGGGCGTCGCCGGGTTTGAGCCGTTTGGCCGGTTTGGCCAGGCACAGCCAGCGCCCTTCGCCCATGGGCTCAAGCACCAGCAGCTCGACGGCACCGCCACTGGCGCGGCGGGCTTCCAGCCTGGCCCGCAACACCCGCGTGTCATTGACCACCAGCAGATCGCCGGACCGCAGCTCATGCTGCAGGTCCCAGACCGTCAGATGACGGGCACTGGGCTGATCGACGACCAGCAGCCGGGCCGCATGACGGGGCTCCACCGGTCGCTGGGCGATGCGCTCAGGCGGGAGCACAAAGTCGTAGCTGGAGAGACGCCCGTCAGCAGGATCCACAAACCCCAAGCGTGAGGCCTCAGAGGGCCAGGCTTTCAGGGTTGGTCTCGATCAGGTGGGCAAGGTCTTTGAGGAAGGCGGCGGCATCGGCGCCGTAGATGACCCGGTGGTCACAGGTGAGGTTCACCTGCATCTGGCTGGCGACACGGAAGGAGCCGTCCTTGCCGGCCACCACTGCGGGCCGCGAGGCCGCCACCGCCAGGATTGCGCCGGTGCCGGGGGGCAGGATCGCGTCGAAGCGATCCACGCCAAACATCCCCAGGTTCGAGAGGGTGAAGGTGCCGGTGCTGTACTCGTCGGGCTGCAGCTGCTTGCTGCGGGCCCGGGCCACCAGGTCGGCCCAGCTGCGGGCCAGCTCGTAGATGTCGGTCCTGTCGGCACCCTGCAGCACCGGTGTGATCAGACCGCCGTCTTCCATAGCGACCGCCACCGCCACATTGATGCCAGCGGGGTAGGTCATGGCGCTGCCGTCGGCGCCGGTAGCGGCGTTCACCTGGGGATGGCGGGCCAGGGTCACCGCCACGGCCTTGGCCAGCAGGGCCGTCATGGTCACGCCCTTGCCCTTGACCTGCTTGTAGAAGGCGTCGAGCTTGGTGGTGGTGATCGTGTAGCCCACCCGGAAGGTGGGCACCGCCAGGCTGGCCACCATGTTGCGGTTCACGGCGTTCTGCAAGGTGTTGAACGCCACGCACTCGCCAGGGCGGCCAAAGCTGTTGCCCGCAGGCGCCGGGGCCGACCCGTTGCCACCCACTGCCGAGCCGTTGCCCCCTGCGGCCGTCACCACAGCGGGGCCCGGGCCTTCGGCGACCCAGGGCACCGTGATCGGCTGACCCTTGGCAGTCAGCACGTCTTCAGCCTGAATGCGGCCATGGGGGCCGCTGCCGCGCAGGGCGCCAAGGTCAACGCCCAGCTGGCTGGCGAGCTTCTTGGCGCGGGGGCTGGCCACCACACGGCCGCTGGCTGTTGATGCGGGCGCCGAAACTGCCACCGGTGCTGCCACCGGTGCTGCCACCGGTGCGGGCGCAGGCGCAGGGGGGGCGGCAACCGGCGCCGCCGCCACAGAAGGCGCTGCTGCGGCTGGGGCAGGAGCGGCGGCAGCTGGTGCGGAGGCGGCCGCCGCGGCCGGAGCCTTGGGCGCCTTGGCCGCCGCATCGGCGATCTCGGCCTCGGTTTCAACGATCAGGCCGATCGTCTCACCCACAGGCGCAGTGCCACCGGCCTCGATCAGCACGGCCGCCAGATAGCCCTCCTGGAACGACTCGACATCCATGTCGGCCCCCTCGGATTCGACCACCAGCACCGACTCGCCGCGCTCGACGCGGTCGCCGGGTTTCTTCAGCCACTCAACGACCTTGCCCTCCGTCATCGTCGAGGAGAGGGCGGGCATGAAGATGTCGTGGGTGGCCAACGGAAACTGCCGCACTACTGCTGAGGATTTTACGCGGGCTCAGAGACTGCCTTCGATCGCTTCGATCACGCCATCGCGCACGAGCACGGCGGCCTGCAGCTTCTCGACAAGGTTGTCGCCCACGCTGACCTCGCAGACGCTCTCGAGCTGGCCCTGCTCGACGATCTGCTCCATCTCCAGCTCACGCACCTGGCGCTGCTGCTCCAGCAGCTGGCGCCCCTGCTCCTCCAGCTCAGCGCGCTTGGCCGCCACCTGTTGCTGAATCGATTCCACCTGGTCTTGAACCCGTGGATCGAGCGGATTGGCGCTCTGGCGGCGGATCTCGTCGATCACCTGCTGACCCTCGCTCTCCAGCTGAGACAGCTGGGCATCGCTGGCGGAGAGGGCCGTGCTGAGCTCACGCTCGGCGTCCTCCTTCCAGCGGGTGGTGACCACAGCACGCACGGTGATCGTGCGCTTGATCGTCAGGGAGTGTTCTGGCATGGGCTGGGAGGTTCAGGGATCAGATTGACAGGCCGCCATGACCGCGGCAACTCCAGCACCAGCCCAGGCCCCAACCGCTTGCGCATCCCTTGGCCATCCCTTGGCCATCCCTTGGCCATCCCTTGGTCGTCCTGCGTCAGCGCCCATGGCTCAACGGTCATAAATGGACGCAATCGCAGCGCTGTCGCGGGCGGCGATGCGGTCGCAGCGCTGCTTGAGGGTCTGGGTGAGCAGGCCGTTGTCGATCGAAAACGGCTCCACCAGGGCGACTCCCAGCAGGCTTTCATCGGGCCGGGCGCCGGGGCGGGCCGCCAGCAGACGGTTGCAGTCGCGGGTCAGGGCCTTGAGCAGGGCAGGGTCAGCCACGGCAGACCCATCCCCTGCCGAGGCCTGGGGTGCAGGGAGTCCAGCGGCGGCCGCAAAGGCTTCGAGCGCCTCGGATTTGAGCACCAGCAGGGCACCGAGCTTGCGCTGGTCCTGGCCCACGAGCATCACCTGCTCGATCAGCGGGCTGGCTACCAGGGCCTCTTCGAGCGGGCCGGGTTCGATGTTTTCGCCGCTGCTGAGCACGATCGTGTCCTTGGCCCGGCCCGTGAGCACGAGCGTCCCGTCGGCCAGCAGGCAACCCAGATCGCCGGTGTCGAACCAACCGCTGGGGTCGAGCACCTTGGCTGTGGCCTCGGGCTTGCCGAAATAGCCCGCCATCACCTGGGGTCCCTTGGCCAGCACCAGCCCGCGCTGGCCCACCGCCAGCGTGGCGCGGGTGTCGGGGTCAACCACGCGGATCGACGTGCCGGCGAGCGGGTGGCCCGAACTGCCGCGGCGGTTGCACCAGCGCCGGCGGCAACTGAGCACCGGGCTGGTTTCGGTGAGGCCATAGCCCACCAGCAGCTCGATGCCGATGGCTTCAAAGAAGCCATCGACGTGGATCGCCAGGGCGCCGCCGCCGCTGATCGCCGTGCGCAGGCGCCCACCCACCAACTGGCTGCGCACCTTGGGCCAGATGAGTTGGCTGGCCAGGGCATGGCCCGGCCAGCGCAGCAGCGCCTGGGCCGCCGCCGCCAGGCGCACCGTCGCCGGCTCGGGGGTAAGGGTCAGGTCCTGGGCCCGGCGGCGGGCCAGACCGAAGGCACGGCTGTTGGCCAGGGCACCGCCGATGAGGCGTTGGCGCGCCGCCGGCATCGCCGCCAGGGCATCCTCGAAGCCCGAAAGCAGGGCCTCCCACAGCCGCGGCACGCTGATCAGATAGTGGGGCCGCACCGCCTGCAGGTCGTTGCGCAGCTGCTTGAGCGTGGTGTAAGTCTGCCGCGCCCCACACGAGAACAGGAAGTACTCGGCGCTGCGCTCGTAGGCATGCCAGATCGGCAGCACACTCAGCACCCGATCGCCGGGTCTGGGGTTCACCGCCACCCCCAGGCTGCGGAGCTGGTGCAGCAGGTTGGCGTGGCTCAGGGGCACGCCCTTCGGCTCGCCGGTGGTGCCTGAGGTGTACAGGATCGTGGCGAGGCCGGCCGCATCAGCTGCTGGGGGCGGCGCCTGCCCTGCGGCCCCAGCCGCGGCGCCGCGGGCCAACAGCTCCTCCCAGCTGCAGAGCACCATGGGGCCGCCAGCCGCTCGCGGCGTGAGGGCGTCCCGCTCTCCCTGCAACACCACCACGAAGCGCAGCCGCTGGACCTGCACAGCCGTGAGCGACAGACGCTCCAGCAAGGCCGTCGACTCCACCACCAGACCGATGGCGCCGCAATCGTCAAGGATGTAGCGGAGCTCTTCGACCGGGGCACTGCTGCCGCGCACCGCATCGGCGGCGCCGCAGCGCATGATCCCCTGGTCGGCCTGCAGCCAGCGGGGCCCGTTTTCGGCGAACAGGGCAACCACGCTGCCGGGGTTGACGCCCAGGGCCCCAAACCCGGCAGCCGCGGCCTCGATGCCGTCGCTGAGCGCGCGGTAGCTCAGGGTTTCAGGCGGGGTGGCGTGGGGGGCCTCCAGGGCGATCGCCTCGCCGTAGCGACTGGCCAATGGAGCCCACAGCTGGTCGATGCGGTTCAACCGGCTCCAGTCATCGCGCGCCGCCAGGGCGTGCTGGTCCTGGCGGCTGCCGCTCCAAACGATCTCGGCAGAGCGGGACGGCCGAACCATGGCTGTGGGTCTTGGGAAGGTGGACACAATTGTGTCCACCTTGAGGAGCCCCTGGGGGAACGACACAGAACTGGCCATGCCGCATTTCGGCAGTCGCCGAGGGCTCAGGCGCCCAGGCTGCAGTCGCCCAAGGCAGGCCAGGGCTGCCGGATCAGCCGCAAACCAAAGCGCGCGGCGAAGGCATCCAGCAGCAGGGGCCGCACCTGGGCTCCGCTCAGACCGGGAATCCAATCGGCCAGGCGCCCCACCGGCCGGTCGCCGATGCCGCAGGGCACGATCGCGGCAAAGCCCGCCAGATCACAGTCGACGTTGAGGGCAAGGCCGTGCTGACTGATCCAGCGGCGCGCGCCCACGCCGATGGCCGCCACCTTGCGGCCCTCGAGCCAGACCCCGGTCTGGCCCGTGCTGCGCTCGCCAGGCAGCGCCAGGGCGTCGAGCACATCGAGCACCACCTGCTCCAATGCCCTGAGATAGAGGTGCAGGTCGGCGCCATGGCGCTGCAGGTTGAGCACCGGGTAGAGCACCAGCTGTCCGGGGCAGTGGTGGGTCACCTCACCGCCGCGGTCGATGCGCAACAGCGGATGGGGCGGATCGGCCGGATCAAAGCGCAGAAAGGCCGTGTTGGCACCGCGGCCCAGGGTGTAACAGGGCTCGTGCTCCAGCAACAGCACCAGTTCGGGCCCCGTGGGCTCGGCGAGCAAGCGCTGCAGCCCGGCGCGCTGCAGCTCCCACCCCTGCTCAAACGGCACCAGAGCAGGCGCTTCACGAAGGATTGCGTCGGCTGTGGTGCGATCCATCAGGCCTTCCTAGCGTTGAACCAACCTGAGCACAGGAGGCCTGACACGCTGATGAAACTGCTCATCCACGGCCGCAATCTCGAGGTGACCCCCGCCATCCGGGAGTACACCGAAACCAAGCTCACCCGCGCCATCAACCACTTCGAGGGGATGGTCAAGGAAGCCGACGTGCATCTGTCGGTGGCCCGCAACCCGCGGGTGCCCCAGCAGACCGCCGAAGTCACCATGTTTGCCAACGGCACCGTGATCAGGGCCCAGGAGCGCAGTGACAACCTCTACGCCAGCATCGACCTGGTGGCCAGCAAGCTGACCCGCCAGCTCAACCGCTTCCGCGAGCGGCTGCACGAGCGCAGCCACGGGCCGGTGCACCGCTCGGCCCGCGACGAAGAAGCCGGCGCCGCCACCCTGCCGCCCCCCGGCTCAACCCTCACCGACGGCAAGGAGGCCGCCACCCCCAGCCGCGGCGTGCGCCGCAAGTACTTCGACATGCCGGCCATGGCTGTGGAGGACGCGATTCACCAGCTCGAGGTGATCGACCACGACTTCTATGTCTTCAAAGACAAGGAGAGCGGTCAGATCCAGGTGGCTTACCGGCGCAACCACGGCGGCTTCGGTGTGATTCAGGCCAAGGACTAGGCCACCGTTCACCCCAGGCCATCGTTGCTTCCACGGACTCTGCGGAGCGATTCCCCTTGAGCGCTGAGCGGCCCGATCTGGCCCCCCTGATCGATCACGCCCAGCTCGACCCTCTCGCCGGGCGCGAGGCGATCGAGCGCTGCTGCGACGAGGCCCGCCACTTCGGTTTTGCCGGTGTGTGCGTGGCCTCCCGCTGGCTGGCGCTGGCCCGCGAGCGGCTGCCCCGCAGCGGCGCGGGGCAAAGCGGTGTGCCGAAGCTGGTCTCGGTGATCGGCTTTCCGTTTGGGGCGGTGCCGGCCGCAATCAAGCGCGCCGAAGCTGAGCTGGCTGCGGCCCAGGGGGCCGACGAGCTCGATGTGGTGCCCGACTTCGGCGCGCTCAGCGATGGCGACGGCGCAACCCTGCTGAGCGATCTGGCCGGCATCGCCGAGCTGGGACTGCCGTTCAAGGTGATCCTGGAGGCCGGCAAGCTCACGCCGCAGGCGCTGGAGCTGTTGGTGGAGGTGAGCATCGATGCCGGCGCCAGCTTTCTCAAGACCGGTTCGGGCTTCGGACCGCCGGCCACGGTGGAGCAGGTCAGGGCGTTGCGGCAGCTGGCACGGGGGCGCGCCGCCGTGAAGGCGTCGGGCGGCATTGCCAGCCTCGAGGCGGCGCTGGCGCTGGTGGAGGCCGGCGCCACGCGGCTGGGCACCAGCCGCGGCGTGGTCCTGATCGAAGCCCTGCGCGCCGGTGCCTGAGGCCTGCGGTGCCTGAGCAGACCATCGAGGGCCTGGTGCTCAGCAGCCAGCCCCTGGGGGAGCAGGACCGGCTGCTGGTGGTGCTGAGCGCGAGCGAGGGATTGCTGCGGCTGGCCGCACCGGGGGCCCGCAAGCCCCGCAGCAGCCTGGCGGCGGCGGTGCCCCTAGCCGAGCTGCGGCTGCAGATCGGCGGCGGCCGCGGCCTGCGGCGCCTCCGCCAGCTGCAGGTGGTGCACCACTTCGGCACCCTGGGGGAGCGCCTGGAAACCCTGGCCGCAGCCCAGGCCCTGGCCGAACTAGCCCTGGCGCTTGTGCCCGCCGGCAGCCCGGCCCCTGAGTTGTTGGCCGACCTGCTCGTGCAGCTCAAGCGCCTGGAACTGCTGGTGCAGGAGCGGGGTCCCCAGCTCGAGGCCCTGGCGGTGCTGGTGCAGGGGGGGCTGCACCTGCTCGCCCTGGGGGGCTACGCCCTGCCGCTGCAGAGCTGTGCCCACAGCGGCGCCCCCCTGGAGCCGCCCATCGGCGACTGGAGCTGGCGCTGCAGCCTCGTGCCCGCTGAAGGGCTGGTGATCGGCGCCCTGCCCGGCTCAGCGGTGCAACTCAACGCGTCCGAGCTGGCCCTGTTGCAACGGCTGCCGCGGCCCCATCTGCCGCGCCGCCGCGACGGCGAGCTGCTTGGTCCGGAGCCGGTGTGGCTGAATCTGCTGACCTTGCTGGAGCTTTGGTGCCTTGAGCACCTGAGCCGGCGCATCCGCTCGCTGGCCCTGTTGCGCAGCTGCTACGGCAGCATGGCGCCCCAGACCCCATCCGCGGCCAGCGAGCAGCCTTGAGCAGTTCAGCCCCCACCAACGGCCTCTTGGCCGTGCTGGCCCTCAAGGGCTTCCGGCAACTGTGGATCGGGCAGATCTTTTCGCAACTGGCCGACAAGTTCTACATCGTGCTGATGGTGTTCCTGATCGCCCAGGTGTGGGTGAGCGGCACACCGGCCGACAACCCCGCCCTGGCCGAGGCGGCGGCGGCGATGAAGCTCGATCTGGAAACGCGGGCCCAGGTGATCACCCTGCTGGCCACTGGCATCTACGTGGCCAACACGATCCCCGCGGTGCTGCTGGGCACGGTGGCAGGGGTCTGGGCCGACCGCTGGCCCAAGCGCACGGTGATGGTGGCGTCCAATGGGCTGCGGGCCCTGCTGGTGCTGCTGGCACCCTTGTGCCTGCTGCCGGGGCCGCAATGGCTGGGCTTGAGCTGGGGCTACTGGGGCCTGGTGGTGATGACGCTGCTGGAGTCGGTGCTGACCCAGTTCTTTGCCCCGGCCGAACAGGCGGCGATCCCGCTGCTGGTGCCACCCCAGCTGCTGCTGGCAGGCAATTCCCTCTATCAGGCCACCAGCATGGCCGCCACGATCGTGGGCTTCGCCCTTGGCGATCCGATCCTGCGGCTGCTGAAGAGCCTGCTGGCGCGGCTCCAGATCAGCGATGGCGAATTTGTGCTGCTGCCGCTCTGCTACGGCCTGGCAGCTCTGGCCATCAGCCGCATCGCGCTGCAGGAGCAACCCCGGGCCGAACGCAACGTGAGCGTCTGGCAGGAGGTGGGCGAGGGGATGGAGGTGCTGCGCACCCGGCCCAGCGTGCGCAATGCCATGGCCCAGCTGGTGCTGCTCTACAGCCTGCTGGCGGCCCTGTATGTGCTGGCAATCAGCCTGGCATCGCTGATCCCGGCCCTGGGGCCCACCCAGTTCGGCACGCTGCTGGCGATGAGCGGCATCGGCCTGGCCCTCGGGGCCGTGCTGGTGGCCCAGCTGGGAGGTGGCCTCAACCGCCGGCGGCTGGCCGCCGCTGGGCTCGGCACGATGGCCTGGACCCTGGTGCTGCTGGGGCAGCTGCGCGGCAACCTGGTGTTCACGCTGCTGCTCTGCGCCCTGCTGGGGGTGGGGGCGGCGCTGCTGGCGATCCCGGCCCAGACCACGATTCAGGAAGACACCCCCGAAGCGATGCGGGGCAAGGTGTTCGGCCTGCAGAACAACCTCATCAACGTGGCCCTCAGCCTGCCCCTGGTGCTCGCCGGCACCGTGGTCAGCCGCTATGGGCTGCTGCCGGTGCTGTGGGTGCTGGCGGCCCTCACCCTGATCGCCGCGCTGCTGGAGCGTCCCTGGCAGCCAGGGGTTCGCGGCGAACGCTGTTAGCGTCACAGCGGTTGCCGATGGTTCAGTGGCGCACATTGCCTGGCTGGGCAAAAAGTCGCCCTTCTGCGGCAACGTCACCTACGGGCTGTGCACCACCCACGCCCTGCGCACCCGCGGGCATGGCATCAGTTTCATCCACTTCGACACGCCGGCCACCAGCCTCGGGCGGCTGACCAGCAGCGAGGCAGAAGCCCCCGAGCAGGGCGACAACCCTGAGGTGGCCTTGCCCTATCTGGTCAAGGGGCAGGTGTACACCATTCCGTCGCTGGGCGCCCAGCGGGAGCTGCGCGAGTCGCTGGAGCGGCTCAAGCCCGATCTGGTGCACGCCAGCCTCACGCTGTCGCCGCTCGACTTCCTGCTGCCAGACCTCTGCCAGCAGCTGGGTCTGCCGTTGGTGGCCACCTTTCACCCCCCTTTTGACGCCAGCCTGCGCAATCTCACCGCCGGCACCCAGCAGCTCACTTACCAGCTCTACGCGCCGTCGCTGGCCCGCTACGACCGCGTGATCGTGTTTTCTGAGATCCAGGCCGAGGTGCTGCAACGCCTGGGGGTGCCCCCCGAGCGGCTGGCGGTGATCCCCAACGGCGTCGACACCACCCTGTGGCGACCGGGCCACCCCAGCAGCGACAGCCCCGAACTGACCGAGCTGCGCCGCCGCTTCGCCGGCCAGCGGGTGTTTCTCTACATGGGCCGGGTGGCCACCGAAAAAAACGTGGAGGCCCTGCTGAAGGCCTGGAAGCTCGTGCGGCCTGCCGGTTGCGTGCTGGTGATCGTGGGCGACGGCCCGGCCCGCGGCGCCCTGCAGCAAAGCATCGGCGACGAGCACGGCGTCATCTGGTGGGGCTACGAACCCAGCCTTGAGCGGCGGGTGGCCTTCCAACAGCTCGCCGAGGTGTTCGTGCTGCCATCGCTGGTGGAGGGGCTGTCGCTGGCGCTGCTGGAAGCCATGGCCGCCGGCAGCGCCTGCGTGGCCACCGACGCCGGCGCCGATGGCGAAGCCCTCGACGGCGGGGCCGGCATCGTGATCAGCACCCAGGGCGTCACCACCCAGCTGCGCACGCTGCTGCCGGTGCTGCGCGACCAGCCCGTGCTCACGGCAGAGCTCGGTCGTCGGGCTCGCGCCCGCGCGCTCGAGCGCTACACCATCACAGCCAACATCGATGCGCTGGAGGCCCTTTACGGCCAGATGCTTGGCCAGCGCAAGGCCCTGGCGGCCTGACCACCTCAGGTTCAGGTCCAGACCGAGGGGTCGGCGCATCGGGGACAGTCAGCGAACGGGTTGGTGTCATCCAACAAGTCCTCGCTGATGCCCAGACAGATCTGGTCCAGGGGCAGCGAAAAACTGCTGCCATCGAGATCAAAGGGTCCCTCGACGTAGGCACCGATGCGCTCAGCCACCAGAAATCCGAGAAACAGCAACGTGCCGGTAAAGGGGGCCCCATTCTTCAAAAAATCCACAAAAAGGGCATAACCGAACAACCACGAAATCAGGCGCACGAACACGTCATAGGCGGGGGGGATCGGAGTGTTCCGAATCTTCTGCAACCCTCCCAATGCCCCGGTGAACGCCTCGGCGCTGCGCAGCAGGGCATCACGGCCCAGATCGCTGAGCAGTCCTTGCTCAGCCAGCTGATGCAGGGCTTCAGCCCGCAACCGGGACACCTGCTGAACGGTGACCTGCTCCCCCAGTCCCAGCCCCGCAGCCAGTGCAAGCACCAACTGCCGATGGCTGCGCTGGGCCACATTGCGCAGCTCGAAATTGACCAACCAGATCAACAACACCTGACATTGCAATAGCTGCGCATGGGCCTGGGGTTGGCGCGCGTTCGGGCCCAGCACAGCCAGCAGGGTGTCGCGCCAATGGCGACTCTGGTTCACCAGAGCGCCCCAAAGGCCCCGGGCCTCCCACCATCGGTTGATCGCCTGGGTGTTGCGGAAGGCCAGAAAAATGGAGACGGCAATGCCCAGAATCGGCAGGCCCGTGCCCCGAATCAGGCCCACACCAAGGGCGGGATGCAGCAGCTGCGTGATGGCGCAGAGGGTCAGCATCACCAGCAGATCCAGGCGCATGCGCAGCAGCAGCTGACCCAGCACCCGGGGGTAATGGCGCCGCGGCGTGTGCGGCGCGGGGGGACCTGGATGGATCACCACAGCCATGGCGTCACTCCTGAAGAACGGCAGTCAATGCCTCACAGCAGGCTGAAAGCACCGCCGCCGGGTCATCAGCAGACGTGATCGGCCTGCCGATCACCAGCTGGCTGGCGCCGGCGGCGAGCGCTTCCACTGGGGTGAGCACCCGCGCCTGATCGCCGCGATGGCTCCCCGCCGGCCGGATGCCGGGGGTCACCAGCGCAAAGGGCTGCGGATGGGCCGCCCGCAGAGAGGCCACCTCAAGCGGTGAGCACACGCAACCGCCAAGGCCGGCGCTGGCAGCCAGCTGGGCCAGACGCGGCACGTATGCGCCAAGCGGCTCCTCGATCGCTAGTTCAGCGGCAAAACGAGATGCTTCCCAGCTGGTGAGCACAGTCACAGCCAGCAGTGTTGGACATGGTTGTGCTGTGTCGGCGGCCGCGTCCTCTGCAGCATGCCGGGCAGCCACAAGGGCTTGGCTGCCGGCACAGGCATGCACCGTGATCAGCTCGGCTCCGATCCGGGCGGCACTGCGGCAGGCACCCGCCATGGTGGCGGGGATGTCGTGGAACTTGAGATCGAGAAACACGCGCTTGCCCAGATCGCGCAGTTGCTGGACCACGGGCGGACCGGCGGCCGTGTAGAGCTCAAGCCCCACCTTCACCCAGCGCAGCTGGGGCAAACGCGCCGCAAAGGCGAGGGCCTGCTCGGGGCCCATGCCATCAAGGGCCACGATGATGCGCTCAGCCGGATCGCGCTCCAACAGGGGCTGCATCAGGGGCTCACCAGACGCCGAAAGGTCTTCTTACCCAACTGCAGCACCTTGCCATCGAGGGCGGCTGCGGTTGCGAACTCGAGATTGGGATCGGCGATCTTCTCGCCATCGAGCTTGACCCCGCCCCCCTGAATCTGGCGGCGGGCCTCGCTGCTGCTGGCGCAAAGGCCGACGGCGCTGAGCAGATAGAACGCCTTGGCCGGAAAGTTGACCGCCGCCAGCGAGGCCTCGGGCACCTCGGCAGCCGCGGCGCCGCTGCCACGGGCACCGCCCACCAGGTTGGCGGCATCGGCCTGAGCCTGGTGGGCTGCCGCTTCACCATGGCGGTGACGCGTGATCTCCAGTGCCATCGCCTGCTGGCGCTGGCGCGGGTTGGCCGGCAGGGCCTGCAGATCCAGATCGGTGAGCAGGGTCAGGTAAGCGTCGACCACGGCATCGGGCACCTTCTCGAGCTTGGAGTACATCGACAGCGGGTCTTCGCTCAGGCCCACGGTGTTGCCCAAGCTCTTGCTCATCTTCTGCAGACCATCGAGGCCCGGCAGGATCGGCAGCAGCAGGCCGAACTGCGGCCTCTGGTCAAGGTGACGCTGCAGATCGCGGCCCATGGCCACATTGAACTTCTGGTCGGTGCCGCCCAGCTCCACATCGGCGCGCACCTGCACCGAGTCGTAGCCCTGCAGCAGGGGATACAGAAATTCGTGCAGCACGATCGGCGTGCCCGAGCCATAGCGGTTGGAAAACTCCTCCTTGGCCAGCATCTGCCCCACGGTGCTGGTGGCCAGCAACTCGATCACCTGGGGCAGATCCAGCCCCGCCAGCCAGTCGCTGTTGCGGCGCACCTCCAGCCGGCCGGGGGTCACAAAATCGAGCAGGGCCCGATCCGGATCCTGGCCCTCACCGAGCTGTTGCAGGTAGGTGCGGGCATTGGCCTCCACCTCGGCCTCGCTGAGCTGCACCCGGGTGGTGCTCTTGCCGGTGGGATCGCCGATGCGGGCCGTGAAATCGCCGATGATCAGCACCGCGGTGTGGCCGGCGTCCTGAAAGGCCCGCAGCTTGCGGAACAGAATCGAGTGACCCAGATGGATATCGGATCCGGTGGGGTCAATCCCCAGCTTGATCCGCAGGGGCCGGCCCTGGGCCTGGGCCTCTGCCAGGCGGGCCGCCAGGGCCTGGTCTGGATCAGCAGCCGCCTGGTCCTGGCCCGCCGGGAACAGGTCGGCCAGGCCACGCGCCAACCAGGAGGGAAGCGTGCCCTGGGCCGCTTGGGCTGCCGTCGAAACCGCCTGCGTCACCACTGCTCCACCGACTGCTGCCGGATCGTACGAGTGAGGTGGCTCAGGTTTCCCGCTCCAGCTGCGTTTTCATGAGGGCCAGGGTCTGCTCCATCTGCTGAAACATCACGTCGGGGGTGAGGCCGAACTGACCCAGCTGGGTGCGCAGCTGCTCGACCGTGAGCTTGGCCTGGAAGTCTTCGGAGAGTTCGAAGCGCTTCATGAACACCCGGTAGCGCTCCATCATCGACTCCATGCGCTCGATGTAGAGCTTCTTGCCCTCACGATCGAATTTGCCGTACTCGCTGCCGAGCTGCATCAACTGCTGGTAGTCGAGAAACAGGCGCTTGGCCTCGTCCTGGACGATCTCGGAGTCAAAGAAGGCCATGGGGCCTGCTGGCCGTATTGAGCGCCAATTGTGGGTGGCTGCGGGGCCGAGGGCGAGTGCGGATCCACGTAATCAGCGCCACCATGCAGACAGGGACCGGCAAGGTGCCATGGATCTCAGCGAGCGGATCGGCCTGATCCAGCAGGGCACCGAACACGTCAGGGAGCTGCTGCACCAGCAGCGCATCGTGGTGTGCTTCGGACAACGGGCAACCCTGTGTTTTGCCGTGGCGGGCCCGCTCAGCTCGGCGGTGGTGGTGGGGGCCTGCACCACCGCCGCTGAGGCCCTCGACGCGCTGGCGAGGCACGATCCCGAGGTGCTGCTCTGCGGCGATCAGCTGGAAGCGGGTTGTGGCATCGAGCTGGTGACCATGGCGAAGCGGCGCTGGCCCCAGTTGCGCACCCTGCTGTTGGTGAGTGGCCAGCCCAGGCCCGCTCCCCTCAAAGCAGCCATCGATGCCGGCTGCGATGGGCTGCTGCTCGACAGCACCCTGGGAGCCGGCACCGCCAGCAGTGCCGTGGCCACGGTGTGCGGCGGCGGCATCGTGGTCGACCGGGCCATCGTTGAGCTGCTGCGATCGCGCCAGGGCGGCAGCGGGGCTGGACCACAACCACCGCTGAGCGCGCGGGAGCAGGAGGTGCTGACCCTGCTGGCGCGAGGCCACAACAACGCCGAAATCGCCCAACAACTGGTCATTGCGATCGAGACGGTCAAAAGCCATCTCAAGAGCGTGTTGCTCAAGCTCAACGCCCGCGGCCGCACCCATGCCGGCGTGCTGGCGCTGCAGCTGGGCCTGGTGGAGTGGCCGGGCGATCCACAGGGCCGCTAACTTCAGCCCAATGCTGCCCGAAATGGCCCGCAAGCACTGGCTGGATCCCCTGGCACGCCGGTTGCTTCTGGCCACCGGTCAATGGGTGGCGCCTGCCGCTGCCCCCGCCGCTCTGGTGGCCCGGCCACAGCAGCAGCCGGCTACGGATCTCAGCACCACCCCCAGCGCAGCGAGCAGCCCCGCCTCCAGCCTCGAGATCGAGCGCGATCTGCTGGAGCTGAAACTGCGCCAGCAACCCAACCGTCGCCTGGCCGATGCCCGCGAAGTGCGTCTGGCCGCCGAACTGGGTTGGCGGTTGGATGTGAACCGTGCCACGGCAGCCGACTGGCTGCGTCTGCCTGGCGTCACCGCCGACCACGTGGACCTGCTGATGCGCCTGCAGGCCGGCGGGGTGCAGCTCAGCGGCCCGGACGACCTGGCGCGCCTGCTCGAGCTGCCACAGGCGCTGGTGGCGAGCTGGCAGCCGCTGCTGCAGTACCGCTGGTATGGGGAGCCTGCCGCCGGGGCGCTGCCGCCACCGCTCGACCTCAACCAGGCCAGCCCCCTGCAACTGCAGCAGCTGGGGCTGTCCCCCCAGCGCGGCAGCCGCCTGTTGCGCGAACGGGCGCGGCGCCCCTTTACCGATCTGGCCGACCTCCAGCATCGGCTGCAGCTGCCGCCGGAGCTGATCGAGGGCTGGATCGGCAAGGTGCGCTTTGGCCAGGGCCAAGCCGGGCCCCAATTGCCGCTGACGTGATGGCGCGTCAGGGCGATCTGTTTGCCGCAGCCCAGATGGCCGCTGCCACGGAGGCGGCCAGCAGCGCGCCGCCCCTGCTGGCCCACCAGCTGCTCAGCTGGCAACAACGGCTGGCGGGGCATCAGACCCCCCTGTTTGCGGGCGAAACACCCTCCAGCCAGCAGCAACATCTGTGGCGCGATGGCAGCGAAGCACCGTCAGAGCTCAACCCGCTGACGCTGCAAGCCCAGCCGTTGTCATTCTGGCGCTGGCCCCAGCCCCTGGTGCGCGGTCCAGCTCTCTATTTCGTGATCGATCGGCCGCTGGAGAGCGGGCAGGCCCTGCTGCTGTACATCGGCGAAACCGCCAGGGCCGAACAGCGCTGGAAGGGGGAGCACGATTGCAAGGGCTATCTGGCCGCCTACGCCGAGGCCCTGCAGACCGCAGGCCTGCGCACCCGCCTGAGCATCAGCTTCTGCTGTGACGTGCCGGCCGACACCAAAGCCCGCCGCGCCCTGGAACAGCACCTGATCCAACGCTGGCTGCCCCCATTCAACAAGGAGACCCGGGGGCGCTGGGCCACACCGTTTCACGCCGATGGGGCCTGAGGCGCTGGCTACCATCGCTAGCCAAAGCCGGCCCAGCCCATGGACATCCGCTGCCAACCGATCCGCTGCGACGAGACCGCGGCCTGGCAGCAACTGAGCTGCGATGCGCTGGCCATCGGCCTGTTTGCCGGCGAGCTCAGCCAACCGTTGCGGCAGGCCCTCGAGGGGCTGCTGACGGCGGCTGAGCGCGAGAGCCTGGAGCAGCGGCTCGAACGGCGCCGCTTCAAGGCCAAACCCGGCGAATGCCTGACAGTCGAACGACTGGGCTCCCAGCCGGAAACCCTGATCCTGATCGGCCTGGGAGATCCGGCTGGCTTTGACCTCGCGGCCCTGCGGCTCGCCACAGCCCAGGCCTGCAAGGCGGCCGCCAGCCTGCCGAGCCTGGCTCTGGCGCTGCCCCTGGAGGGTCTGCCGCTGGCGGCTGCCGCCGTGGCCATGGCCGAAGCCTCACAGCTGGCATTGTTTGAGGACCAGCGCTTCAAGAGTGAAGCCGAACCGGGCCCTCGGCTGGCCGCGCTGACCCTGCTGGGCCTTGCCCAGGAGCTCACGGGCAGCCTCGACCAGGCGGCCGCCACCTGCAGCGGCGTGGAACTGGCCCGGCAGCTGGTGGCGGCCCCGCCCAACGTGGCCACCCCCCAGCATCTGGCCGACACCGCTGCCCGCATCGCCCAGGACCACGGCCTCGAGCTGAAGCTGCTCGAGCGCGCCGACTGCGAAGCCCTGGGCATGGGGGCCTATCTGGGGGTGGCCCAGGGGTCGGTGCTGCCGCCCAAGTTCATCCACCTCATCTACCGCCCCAGCGGCGGCGCGAACCGCCGGGTGGCGCTGGTGGGCAAGGGGCTCACCTTCGATTCCGGCGGCTACAACCTCAAGGTGGCCGGCTCCCAGATCGAGATGATGAAATACGACATGGGCGGCAGCGCGGCGGTGCTGGGCGCGATGCGCTCCATCGCTGAGCTCAAGCCCGCAGGGGTGGAGGTGCACATGATCGTCGCCGCCTGCGAAAACATGATCAGCGGCGGTGCCGTGCACCCGGGCGACATCGTCACCGCGGCCAACGGCAAGACGATCGAAATCAACAACACCGACGCCGAAGGGCGGCTCACCCTGGCCGACGCCCTGGTCTATGCCTGCAAGCTCGAGCCCGATGCGGTGGTGGATCTGGCCACCCTCACGGGCGCCTGCGTGATCGCCCTGGGCGACGAGATCGCCGGTCTCTGGTCAAACACCGACGGCCTCGCCGAGGCCCTGGTCGCCGCCGCCGAGGCTGGCGGCGAAAGCCTCTGGCGCATGCCCCTGCGCAGCTCCTACAAGGACGGCTTGAAAAGCTCCCACGCCGACATGAAAAACACCGGCCCACGGCCGGGTGGTTCAATCACGGCAGCCCTGTTCCTGCAGGACTTCCTCAGCAACGGCGTGGCCTGGGCCCACCTCGACATCGCCGGCACGGTCTGGAGTGACAAGGGTCGGGGCTGCGACCCCGCCGGGGCGACCGGCTTTGGCGTGCGCACCCTGGTCAACTGGCTGCTCGGCGGAGCCCAGGCGGGTCCGTCGGCCTAGGGTTACTGCCAACTGGAGCCTGTTGCCATGGCCGTTCAGAAGATCCGCTGGTACGTCAAGGCACAACTCGGGGTGCTGATGCTCCCCGCGGGCCTCTGCCTGTTTGGCGAAGCGGTGATCCGCAAGGGCATCCAGACCCTGGCGGCCTCGGCCAAGGCTGTGGATCCGATCGCCAATGCCGGGCCCTGGTTCTGGTACGGCACCTTTGGGCTGATCCTGATCAACGCCGGCGTTGGCCTGATGATCGAGAGCGGGCTGCTGCGGGGGTATCCGCGCCGCAGCACTGCGCCTGGCTCAGGCGGCGAACCGGCCAGCTGAACCGACGCTCAACACGGCTGCACGGGAATCGTCACGCGTGCATCCAAATCCCTGGGGGGACTCCAGAGCATGAATCTGCCAGCGGGCCCGCTCACCGCAGAGCGCCAGCAGGCGATCAAGGTCATCAGCCGCTTGCTTCGGGCTCTCATAGGGCCCGATGTGGCGGGTCTGCAGACCGTCTCGAATGGTCAGCAGATACATACAAAGCTGCTGTGGAAGTCGCCTCCACGCTAACCGCGGAAGGCCCGCAAACCAAGGGCGGAAACCCGCTCCAGCGCAGCGATTCAGGCAAAAGCGAGGCAACGGTGCTTCAGCTTTTCCTCAGCTTTTCCGAATCAGGCTTTGCCGACCAAGGCAGCGCCTGGCGCGCACGGCCACCCCACACCGCATTGAGACGCCGATCGCGCCCGCAGGCCCAGCGGTAGTAGGTGTAGGTGGCCACATTGCGCTCGGCGTAATTCTGGTGGTAGGCCTCCGCCGGCCAGAAACGTTTGAGGGGTTGAATCGTCACAGCCAGGGTGCGCTCAGGCCGGCGCAGCTCTGCGGCTGCCTGGCGCGAGCTGGCGGCTGCCTGCTGGGCCTGCTGCAATCCGGAGGTGAAGATCACCGGCCGGTAGGAGCTGCCCCGGTCGCAGAACTGCCCGTCGCCATCAGACGGATCGATGTTGCGCCAATAGGCGCGCAGCAGGGTCCCATAACTGATGCGCTCAGGATCAAAGCGCACCAGCACCGCCTCCTGATGGCCGGTGCCGCCGGCGGAGACCTGCTTGTAGGTGGGGTTGGCGAGGGTGCCGCCGCTGTAGCCGCTTATCGCCTCGATCACCCCCGGGAGCGTTTCCAGATCGTGCTCAAGGCACCAGAAGCAGCCGCCGGCCAGCACCGCCTCCTGCAGGGGCGCCGCCTGCACCGGCAGGGCCAGCAGCAGCACGGCCAGGCCGAGACTGAGCAGCCAGCGAACGATCGGCCCGGCGCGGCGTCCCGGTGCCATCAGGCCGCTTCGCAGAGATCGAGCACGGCAGCCGCCGCCCGCCGGGTGACGCCCGGCTGCCCCAGCTTGTGCTCGAGCGCGTCGTAGCCGGCCAGCATCCGTTCACGTTCCGGTGAGCCCTGGCGGAGCAGCGGTTCGGCGGCAGCGACCATCGCCTCCACCGTGTACTGCTGCTGCAGCAGTTCAGGCACCAGCCGCTGCTCCATCACCAGGTTCACCGGGGAGATGTGGGGCACGTTGAAGCCCAACAGGCGCTGGGCCACCAATGCGGTCACCCGGCTGACGCGATAGCCGACCACCTGGGGAACCCGGCGCAGGGCCAGTTCGAGATTGGCCGTTCCCGACTTGGTGAGCGCCAGATCGGCCGCCGCACAGAGCTGGGGCCTGAGCCGATCGGCCTGATCTGCAGGAATCACCAGGCAGCGACAACCTGAAGCGGCCAACTGCTGAGCCAGCTCCCCCTCAAACCCCGGCAGGCCTGCAGGCAGCAACACCTCCAGGGCGGGTTGGCGGCGCTGCAGCTCTGCGGCGGCCGCCGCCATCGTCGGCAGCAGATAACGCAGCTCCTGCCGGCGCGACGCGGGCAGCAGCAGCAGCACCGGCACCTCCGGAGCCAGTCCCAGCTCTGCCCGGGCCTGCTGGCGTGTAGGGCGTTCGCCCAGGGTGTCCAGCAAGGGATGGCCCACCCAGGTGACCGGGGCGCCGCGCGCGCCATAGAAGCGGGCTTCCTCGGGAAAGATCGCCAGGATCCGGTCGCTGAAACTGATCAGGCGGGTGGTGCCACCCTCCCCCAGCCGGAAGGCCCACTCCTGAGGCGCGATGTAATAAGTGATCGGCGTGCGGGGGTACTGGCGCTTGAGCCGCAGCCCCAGGGTCACGTTGGGGCCCATGTAATCGATCAGCACCACGCCATCGGGGGGAGCAGCCCGCAGGCTGCGGCGCAGTCGCCGCTGCAGCCGTAAGGTCGGCAACACGAAGGGGATGGCCTCCCACAGACCGATCGCCCCCAAGGCGGCCGTATCGGCGATCAGCTCAGCCCCCGCCTGGCGCATGCGCTGGCCGCCCAGGGCCTGAATCTCGAGGGAGAGACCGCGCTCCGCGGCCTCCTGATGCAGAGCCCGAATCAACAGCGAGCCCTGAAGATCACCGGAGACCTCGCCGGTACTGATCAGCAACCGCACCATCAACGGCTGGCCGGCATCGGGCCCCGGCGGCCGGAGCCGCTGGACGCCTCGAGAAACGCCACCAGTGTTTCAGCCGCTGCCAGCAAAGGCTGAGCGCGCACCTGGGCCAGGGCCTCAGCCAGCACGCAATCGCTGCGGTAGAGCTGACTCCAGACCTCTTGCAGCTGCTTGAGCTGGGCGCCGCCATCGAGCTCAGCGAGGCCGCTGCGGCGCAGGCCGATCCGGTTGAGACCTCTCACCCGGCCAGGATGGCCCTCCACGGTCATGAAGGGCGGGACATCGCGATCAATGCGGCTCATCCCCCCCACCATCGCCAGGGTGCCGATGTGCACGAACTGGTGAATGCCCAACATGCCGCCCACCACGGCGCGATCGCCGATCACGACATGGCCGGCGACGGCGACGCCGTTGGCGATCACGATGCGATCGCCCAGATCACAGTTGTGGCCCAGATGGCTGTAGGCCATGAGCAGATTGCCATTGCCAAGCCGGGTCTGCTCACCGTCAGCGGTGGCGCGGTTGATGGTGACGCACTCACGAATGGTGTTGTCGTCACCCATCACCACCTCGGTGGGGGCGCCGCTGTACTTGAGATCCTGGGGCTCCAGGCCGATGCAGGCACCGGGAAACACGCGGTTGCCGGTGCCCATGCGCACCCGACCATCAATCACCACATGGGGACCGATGCGACTGCCCGCACCGATCTGCACCTCAGGGCCGATCACCGCAAACGGACCAACCTCCACGCCGGCAGCAAGCTCAGCGCGGGGATCGACAACAGCGGTCGGATGAATGGAGGTGCTCATCGTGGTGGTCATCATCGCCTCAATCCACGAGCGAGAACATCAGCTCTCCCGAGCAGACCAGCTCGCAGTCAACGGTGGCCTCAGCCTGCACCTTGCCGAAACGTTTGCGCTTGAGACTCAGCAGTGTGCAACTGATCCGCAGCTGATCTCCGGGCACCACCGGTCGCCGGAAGCGCACACCATCGATCCCGGCAAACACAAACAGCCCCTTGGGCAGATCAGGCATCTGGGTCACGATCAAGCCACCCACCTGGGCCATGGCCTCGACGATCAGCACGCCCGGCATCAGCGGCCGACCCGGGAAATGCCCCATGAACTGAGGCTCATTGAGGGTGACGTTCTTGATGGCCACGGCCCGCTCGCCCGGCACGTGCTCGATCACCCGATCCACCAAGGCAAAGGGGTAGCGGTGGGGCAGCAAACCCTGGATCTGCTCGCTGCTGAGCACCACGGGATGGCGAGCGGCGGGGGCGGGGTCAGACAAGGGACACTCTCCTCAGGGAGCTGAAGCGGCGGAAGCGCTGCTGGCTGTCGAGAGAGCAGCCGCCAACGCGGTATGAAGCCCATGGGAGCCGCGGTAGGCGAACACCTGAGCCACGGGTAAGCCTGCCAGAGCCAGGTCACCCAGCAGATCCAACAGTTTGTGGCGCACCGGCTCGTCGGCGAAGCGCAGCGGCGGGTTCATCCACCGATCGCCATCGCACACCAGCGCGTTGTCGAGGGCTCCGCCCTGAATCAGTCCCGCCGCGCGCAGCTTCTCCACCTGATCGCGGAAGCCGAAGGTGCGGGCCGGGGCGATCTCACGCACGAACGTGGGCGGTGTCAGCTCAAGCGACAACAGCTGGCGTCCGATCGCCGGCTGGGGATACTCCACGGCAGCAGCGATCAGCAGACTTGACGCCGGCAGCGCCGTGGCAAAACTGGCCCCCTGCTGCACGGTGATCGGCGCGGCCAGTCGCCAGGGTGCCGGGCGGGGGCTGAGGTGCTCGAGGCCAGCCTCAGCAATCGCCTCCACCCAACCGAGGGCGGAGCCGTCGAGCAAAGGAATCTCCTCGCCAACA
>Ga0194124_10001813_pt1 | contig 25622 bp, 24 predicted proteins | sample TA2KigCas0mmetaG_FD_148605 | JGI IMG/M metagenome (GOLD analysis project Ga0194124, IMG submission 148605) | Freshwater microbial communities from Lake Tanganyika, Tanzania - TA2015031 Kigoma Deep Cast 0m | ecosystem: Environmental > Aquatic > Freshwater > Lake | place: Tanzania: Lake...
AAAACTGGTCCTCCGGGGCGTGAATTGGCTGGGGGACGCAGTGATGACCACCCCGGCGGTCCTGCGCCTGCGCGAGCGCTTCCCGGACGCCCGGATCACGATGCTCTGCCCGGAAAAGCTCCGGGACCTGTGGACCACCCACCCGGCGGTGGACGCGGTGCTTTCGTTCGCGCCCGACGAGGGCGTCCTGACGGTGGCCCGACGCCTCCGGGCGGCCGGGGCAGACACCGCGGTGGTCCTGCCCAACTCGTTCCGCTCGGCCCTCGAGGTATGGGCCTCCCCCATCCCGCGACGGGTGGGTGCGGGACGCTTCCCGAGGAACCTGCTCCTGACCGACCGGGTCGCGGCGGATCCGGACACCGTGCGCATGCGCAAGCGGACGGAGCGCGAGGTGAGGCGTCTGGTGGCCGCGTCGGCGGATGGCGGTGGACCCGGCTCCCGGACCGCCTATCCGGTCGCCTCGCACCAGGGGCACCATTACCTCCGTCTGGCCGGGCACCTCGGGGCCGATCCGGGCCCGCTGCCGCCGAGGCTGCAGGCGGGATCCGAGGCCATCCGGACGCTGACGACGCGCCTGGCGGAGCCGCTCGCCGGGGGCCGGCCGCTGGTCGGGATCAACCCCGGGGCCGAGTACGGACCGGCCAAGCGCTGGCCCGTCGAGCGCTTCGCCGAGGCCGCCAGGTCGCTGGCCGGTCGGACCGGCGCGCATCTGGTGGTCTTCGGGGGCAAGGCGGACCTCCCGCTGGCGGACGGGCTGGCCGGCCGACTCGGGGGGATTCCGCTCACGGTCCTGGCAGGCCGGACCACCCTTGCCGAACTGCTGGCCGCGCTGTCGCTCTGCCGGGTGCTGATCACCAACGACACCGGCCCGATGCACCTCGCTGGCGCGCTGGGCGTGCCGGTGGTCGTGCCCTTCGGCAGCACCTCGCCCGAATTGACCGGCCCGGGCCTGCCCGGCGATCCGCGGCACCGGCTCCTCCTCGGGCAGGCTCCCTGCGCGCCCTGCTTCCTGCGCACCTGCCCGGTGGACCTGCGCTGCCTGCATTCGATCCCGCCGGAGGCCGTCGTGGCGGCGGCCCTCGCGGCGATGGGCCCGGGTTCCTGACGGGCGAACCCGACCGGGGAGGGGCACGCAGGCGGAAGGGCTGCCCGACGATGGCCCCCGGCGCAGCGGGACGGCCCAAGTCCACGCGTAAGAAACGATGGGGTTCTCCTCCGGCCCGCTGGGTTGAGACCTCAAGCCCTGTGCCAACTCTTCGATGTAACGCACGGCGCTTCGTAGGAGGTTCGGACGCCATTCGGACGCCAACCCGCTCTCTTCCGGCTCGGAGTGCCCGACCGAGGTCTCCAAAAAAGTGTTTACGCGTGGTTCATGGGACGGACTCCGGGCTTCCTCCGGGCGGTGCACCCTGATACGCCTCCCGGGCACATCCCATGCACGGGTCCCGGAGTTTGCGGCGCGCGGCAAGGGCGCTCGGACTGGTCGCCCTGGCCGCATTGGCCGGATCGGCCCCGGCCGACGCCCCCTGGCGGGACCTTCCCGGCGGTCGGATCCGCCCGTTGACGCCGGCCAGGCCGGGTTTCAGGGGAGACCGCGGCGGCTTCACCCGGATGCCCCACGGGGACACCGGCATCACCCACACCAACACCGTCGACGAGGGTGCCCTGGCCGACAACCGCATCCTCGAGAACGGCTCGGGCGTCGCCCTCGGGGACGTGGACGGAGACGGTCTCTGCGACCTGTATTTCGCCCGCCTCGAGGGCCCCAACGTGCTCTACCTGAACCGCGGCGGCTGGCGCTTCGAGGCCCAGCCGGAGGCCGGGGGCGCCGCCTGCCCGGACCAGCCGAGCACCGGCACCGTCCTGGCCGACGTGGATGGCGACGGCGACCTCGACCTGCTGGTCAACGGGCTCGGCCACGGCACCCGGCTCTTCCTCAACGACGGCCGGGGGCGGTTCGCCGAATCGGCGCGGCACCGGCTGGCCCGCCGCCTCGGGGCCACCTCGCTGGCGCTGGCCGACATCGACGGAGACGGCGACCTCGACCTCTACGTCACCAACTACCGGACCACCACCTTCAAGGACCACCCGCCCGGACTGCGGGTCGAGGCGCGCCGCGAGGCCGACGGCACCGTGCGGATCAGCCCCGAGGACCGGTTCCTGGTGGTCGGCGAGCGCGATGGCGGGGCCGAGATCCTCGAGCGGGGTGAGCGCGATTTCCTCTACCTCAACCAGGGCGGCGGCGATTTTGCCCCGGTCTCCTGGACGCAGGGCACCTTCCTCGACGAGGACGGCCGGAAGCTCGAAGCCCCACCGATGGATTGGGGTTTGAGCGTGCTCTTCCGGGACCTCGACGGCGACGGCTGGCCCGACCTGTACGTGTGCAACGACTTCGTCCACTGGAAGGACCGGGTCTGGCTGAACCAGTCGGGCAACGGGTTCCGCGCCGCCCCGCGCACGCTCTTCCGCAACCAGAGCCTCAGCTCGATGGCGGCGGACACGGCCGACATCAACCGCGACGGACTCGTGGACCTCATCGTGGTGGACATGCTGAGCCGGGACCCCGGGCGCCGGGCCTGGCAGCGCCCCAACACGATGGCGGCGGCGCTCCGGCCGCCTGTGCACGACCCTCAGTACCGGCCCGAGGTGACCCGCAACACCCTGCACGTGGCCCGGGAGGGCGGCCCCTTCGCCGAGATCGCCCAGTTCGCGGGGGTGGCCGCGACGGAATGGTCATGGAGCGCAGTCTTCCTCGACGTGGACCTAGATGGCTGGGAGGACCTGCTGGTGGCCAACGGCAACGCCCACGACGTCCAGCACGCCGACGTGCTCGCCGATCTGGCCCTCCGGCGGGAGGCCCCGGGCGCCGCACAGCGCCGGAGGGATCTCGCGCGGTTTCCCCGCCTCGACACCGCCAACCTCGCCTTCCGGAACCGGCGGGACCTCCGCTTCGAAGACCGTAGCCGCGAATGGGGCTTCGACGACCGCGGGGTCACCACGGCCCTCGCGCTGGCCGATCTCGACAACGACGGCGACCTCGACGTGGTGGCCTGCCAGCTGGGCGACCGGCCCGTGCTGTACCGGAACGAGGCCGAGGCTCCACGGGTGTCGGTGAGCCTGCGGGGCCGGGCAGGCAACCGTCAGGGCATCGGCGCCCGGATCCTCGTCGAGGGCGGGCCGGTCGCCCAGGGCCAGGAGATGGTCTCCGGCGGCCGGTACCTGTCCGGCGACCAGGCGATCCGGTCCTTCGCCGCATTGGCCGGCCGGCCGGTGACCGTGGAGGTGCGATGGCCCGGGGGGCACCGCAGCCGCGTGGCCGGCGTGCCCCCCGACTCGCAGGTGGAGGTCTCCGAGGAGTCGTCCGTGCCGCCGGCGCCCGCCGCGACGGCCGGAGACGGCCCGGCCAGGCAGGCCCTCTTCGAGGAGATCTCCACGGCCCTGAACCACCGGGACATTCCACGGGACGACGGGGAAACCGCCCGGCAACCGCTCCTGCCCCGCCGGCTGTCCTCGGAGGGGCCCGGCGTGGCCTTCGTCGACGTCGACACCGACGGCTTCGACGACCTTCTCCTGGCCGGACGCGGCGAGTGGCTGGTCTTCCACAACGACCGGGCCGGCGGCTTCCAGCCGAGGCCCGACCTGGGCCTGAAGACGGGGCAGGCGCACTCGGTGACGAGCATCGCCGCGGCGGTGGATCCGCTCGGCCTGCTGGTGGCCACCGGGCATCAGGCCGGCCCGTCGGGCGCAACGACGGCTCCTGCGGGTCCCGCGACGCCGGCGTCCTCCCCGCTCGGGTCGCTGCTGCGGACCAACGGCCACCAGAGCCTCGGGGACTCGGCCACGGTCTCCGGCGGCGTGGTGCTGGCCGACTGGGATGGCGACGGGCAACTCGATCTCGCCGTGGGCGGTCGCCACGTGCCGGGCCGGTGGCCGGAGTCGGCCGACACCCGCCTTTTCAGGGGACGTGACGGACGGTTCCTGCCCTGGCTCACGCTGACCAACACCGGTCTGGCCACCGGGATCCTCGGCACCGACCTCACCGGCGACGGCCGGCCCGAGCTGGTGCTGGCGGCCGAGTTCGGGCCGTTGCGTTTCTTCCGGACCGACGGCGGGGGGCCCGGAGAGGCCGCCCCGCGTCCATGGACTCCGGGCCTGGTCGACGCCTCGGGCCGGGCGGCCGACTGGATCGACTTCCAGGGACGCTGGACCGGACTGGCCTCGGCCGACGTCGACAACGACGGCCGGCTCGACCTGGTGGCCGGGAACTGGGGCTGGAACTTCGGCGAGGGCCGCATCGGCCCCTCGAGGGACGCCGTGAGGATCACCCACGCCGAGTTCGTGCCCGGGACCGTCACGCCGTTGATCCACGCATGGGATCCGGTGCACCGGCGCGAGGTGCCGTGGCGGGAACTGGGCGCGGTGCGCGAGGCCCTGCCGTTCGCGGCCGAGACGGTTCCCACCCATGAGGCCTACGGGCGCGGCGGCCTCCCGGCCCTGCTCGGCGACCGCGCCCGCACGGCCCGCCGGGTCGAGTCGCGCTGGCACGCCTCCACGGTCTTCCTCAACCGGGGGGACCGCTTCGAGGTCCGCGCCCTGCCCGACGAGGCGCAGTGGGCGCCGGTCTTCGGGATCACGGCCGCCGATTTCGACGGCGACGGCCACCAGGACCTCTTCCTCGCCCAGAACTTCTTTGGGGTGGACATCGAGACCTCGCGACACGACGCCGGGCTCGGCCTGCTGCTGGCCGGCGACGGGCGCGGAGGGTTCCAACCGCTCTCACCGGCCGCCTCCGGCATCGTCCTGGCCGGCGAGGGACGCGGCAGCGCGGCCGCAGACTACGACCTCGACGGACGGACCGACCTGGTGGTTACCCAGCATGGCGGTCCCACGGCGCTCTTGCACAACCGGCGGGCCCGACCCGGCTGGGGGCTCCGGCTCGAGCAGCCGGGCCCGAACCCGCTGGCCATCGGCGCGGTGGTCCGGGCCGAGTTCGGGGCGTCGAGCGGTCCGGCCATCGAGATCCGGGCCGGGTCGGGCTGGTGGTCCCAGGACTCCTCCCGGGTGCTGATCACCGGCACCGGCCCGCCCACGGCCGTGCACATCCGGTGGCCCGGGGGCGGGCAGCAGCGCCACCCCTGGAGCCCGGGAGTGCGCGAGATGCGCGTGCGGCGCATGCCGCCCTGAGAGCCGGCGCCCGGCCCGGGACGTCGCTGGGGGTTTCCTGTTTGCCGCGCACGGTCCGATGCGGGATCGTCCCTCTCGGATGTCCTTCTCCGAGGAACTGCTCGCACGGGCCCGCCGGGTCCGGCTCTTCGTCTGCGATGTGGACGGGGTGCTCACCGACGCCACGGTCATCATGGGCGGCGGCGCCGAGACCAAGGTCTTCAACATCCGCGACGGCCTGGGACTGCGCCTGCTCCAGTCCGAGGCATCGATCCGCGTGGGCTGGGTCTCGGCCCGGCCGAGCGAGGCCACGATCCAGCGGGCCCAGGACCTGAAGATCGATTTTCTGCACCAGTCGTCCGGGCCGAAGGTGGCCGCCATCGAGTCCTGGCTGGCCGAGACCCGGGTGACCTGGGACGAGGTGCTCTACATGGGGGACGACTGGGTCGACCTGGCCGCGCTCAAGCGTGCCGGGCTGGCCATCGCCCCCGCAGACGCCATCGAGGAGGCCCGGCGGATCGCCCACTGGGTGACCCCGCAACCCGGAGGCCATGGAGCCGTCCGAGAGGCCGTGGACCTGCTGCTGCGGGCCCAGGGCCATTGGGATCGACTGGTCCGCAAATACGCTTCCTAAGCCCCCGCCCTCCTCCCAAGACTTCCCGCAATTCAGGGGCCGACAGGACACCCCGGGGAACCCGCCGCCATGCGACCGCCGAACCGAACCAGCCCCCGCCCGCACGCACGCCGCGTTCCGCGGGCCCGCGCCGCCGCCGTGGCCGGCGCCCTGGGATGGGCGCTGGCATCCCACGACCTGTGGTCCCAGCCGCCCACCCCCGCAGGCGGCACCACCCCGGCCACCAATGCTGCGGCGGCCGCGACGATTCGCCAATGGGGCATCAGCCTGCGCGACAACCTCACCGGCCGGGTGCAGCTGCGCTTCTCCTCGACGGAGGCGGTTCCGGCGGTTTCCGGCAAGGGGGCCCTGGTGCCCGCCCTGTGGGACGTCACGGGCCTCCGGCTCGAGTCCTTCCGGGCCGACGAGACCTCCGACTTCGTGATCGAGTCGCCCTCCTGCCGCGTCAACGTCACCACGCGGGACGCCGCCTCCCCCGGGGTGTTCACCGCCCGCCGTGAATCCGACGGCATCGCCATCCAGGGGTACGGGTTCCAGTTCGACGGCACGGAGCGCCGCCTGAGCGTGACCAACTCGGTCGCCATCGAGCTGCGGACCCGCCTCTTCCAGCCCAAACCCGCCTCCCCATGATCCGCAGCGTCCCCGCCCTCCCCGCCAAACCCCTCCTGCTGACGCTGTTGCTGCTGGCCCTGCCGGCCTTCCTCCTGCCGGGCGCGGCACTGGCCCAGCAGGACACCATCCTCCTGTCGGCCACCAACTGCGTGCTGGAGCTGGAGAAGGGCGTGTACCACCTCTGGGACCATGTGCGGGTGGAATCGCCCGGCGTCCTCCAGATCACCTGCGACGACCTGCGCGCGGCCCTGCCGCAGGACAAGGCGGCCGCGGGTGCCGGCCCGGTGCCGACCGGCGGCAAGCTCCAGTCCCTCGTCGCCTCGGGCCGCGTGATGATCGAGCTGTACCAGGCCGGGGCGGGAGGCTCGACCAACGTGGTCCGGGCCTTCGGCCGCCAGGCCGAGTACGGGTCCCGGGAAGAGGAGCTCATCCTCACCGGCGAGCCCCGCATCGAGACAGCCTCGGGCACGATGATCGGGACCGACGCCCTGGTGTACGACCTCAAGTCCCGCACCATGCGCAACCGCGGCCCCTACCGGATCGAACTGAAGGCCGACATCCTCAAGGGCTCGAGCCTCTTCAACCGGGCCACCAACGCCCCGAAGCCGCGCTGACCATGGCCGCCACCGCCGCCCCGACCGCCGCCAAGGCGCCAGCGAAGGACACCGGAGCCCTGCTCTCGGTGCAGGGCCTCGCCAAGTCCTACTCCGGCCGCCGCGTGGTGGACGGCGTGTCGATCCACGTTGGCGCGGGCGAGATCGTGGGTCTTCTCGGGCCGAACGGGGCGGGCAAGACCACCTCGTTCAACATGACCGTCGGGCTGGTGCGCCCCGACGCCGGCACGGTGCAATTCGACGGCATCGACATCACCCGGCTGCCGATGCACCGCAGGGCGCGACTGGGCATCGGCTACCTGACGCAGGAACCCAGCGTGTTCCGCAAGCTGACGGTCGAAGAGAACCTCCTGGCGATCCTGGAGACCTGCGAGGGATCCGCCGCCGAGCGCCGGTCCCGCCTGGCCCACCTGCTCGACGAACTCGACCTCGCCCGGCTCGCCAAGAGCCGCGCCTACCAGCTCAGCGGCGGCGAGAAGCGGCGTCTGGAGATCACCCGGGCGCTGGTCACCTCGCCGCGGCTCCTGCTGTTGGACGAGCCCTTTGCCGGCATCGATCCCATCGCGGTGTACGAGGTCCAGAAGATCGTCCGCCGCCTGCGCGACCGCGGGCTGGGCATCCTGATCACCGACCACAACGTGCGCGAGACCCTGCGCCTCGTGGACCGCGCCTACGTGATCCACCAGGGCCGCGTGCTCGTGGAGGGCAAGGCCGAGTTCCTCGTCAACGATCCCAAGGCCCGGGACATCTACCTCGGGCCCGACTTCAACATGTGAGCCGACCCCGCCCCGCCCCGGACATGCCTCCCATGAAGCCCTCCAACGTCACCGTCGAGAAGTTCTACACGGACCACGCCGGGCCCCTGGGGCTGAAGCTGCTGACCGGCGGCAACCACCTCGACCGGCTCATCCTCGAACCCACGGTGAACCGCCCGGGTCTGGCCCTGGCCGGTTTCCGCAGGTATTTCGCCAACAAGCGCCTGCAGGTGCTCGGTGCGGTCGAGACGTCCTACCTGAGGTCGATCGATCCCGGGTTGCGCCGCCAGCGTTACGCCGAGCTCTTCCGCCACAAGATCCCCTGCCTAGTGCTGTGCCGGGGCATCCGCCCGGAGCCGGAACTGCTCTCGGCCGCCGACGGGCGGGGCGTGCCAGTGTTCCAGAGCGGATTGGTGACCATGAAGTTCATCAACCTTGCGACCCTGGCCCTCGAGCAACTATTCGCCCCGAGGACCCAGATCCACGGCTGCATGGTCGACATCCAGGGCATCGGCGTGGTCATCCAGGGCGAGAGCGGGATCGGCAAGAGCGAGGCGGTGCTGGGGCTGCTCGAGCGCGGGCACAGCCTCGTCTGCGACGACGTGGTCTGCCTGACACTGGCCGACGGCCGGGAGCTTTTCGGCACCGGCAAGGCCCTGACCCGCAACCTGATGGAGGTCCGCGGGATCGGCATCATCGACGTGGCCGCCCTCTTCGGCGTCTCGGCCATCCGCGCCGAGAAGCGCGTGGACCTCGTCGTCACGCTCAAGACCTGGGAGAAGGCCGGCGAGATCGACCGCCTGGGCATCGACCAGGCCCACGTCAACCTCCTCGGCATCGACATCCCGCACATGGACCTGCCCGTTCGCCCCGGCCGAGACATCGCCCGCGTCATCGAGGTCGCCGCCCTGCACACCAAGCTCAAGCTCAGCGGCATCAACCCGGCCGAGGACCTCCAGCGCCGCCTGCTGATGCAGATGAACCCGCGGCTGTAGAAACCAAAGGGGTCGGTCCTCACTATTGACACAAACACACCCCGGGGCACACCCCGGGGGTCAGTCCTCACTATTGACACAATTTGTGTCAATAGTGAGGACTGACCCCCTTGCTGGCTGCCGCTGACCCCCTCGCCGCATGCCGCACCTCGCCGTTCAGCCGAGGAACTTGCCCGGGTTGAGGATGCGGGCGGGGTCGAGGGCGGTCTTCACGCGGCGGTGGAGCGTGTCGGACTCTGGTGACACGGCGAGGGACCACCAGGGCTGCTTGGCCAGGCCGACGCCGTGCTCGCCGGTGATGCTGCCGCCGAGGGCCACGATGCCCTGGAACAGTTCGTCGAGGGCCCGGTCGCTGGCGGCCCGTTGCGCAGGCACCGACTCGTCGAGCATCAGGTTGACATGGATGTTCCCGTCGCCGGCGTGCCCGAAGCAGGCCACCTGGATGCCGTGCTTCTTCTGCAGCGAGGCCCCCAAGCGGAACAGCGCCTCGAGCGATCCCCGGGGCACCACGACATCCTCGTTGAGCTTGGTGAGGCCGGTGTCGCGCAGGGAGTAGCTGAACTCCCGGCGCAACCTCCAGAACCGCTCGCACCCCTCCGGTCCCAGCCCGCGCTGGACGAAGGTCGGCCGGAAGTCCGCCAGCAGGCGGGCCAACTCGGCGATCTCCGAGCGGACACCCCGCTCGCGGCCGTCCAACTCCACGATCATCAGGGCCCCGGCCCCACGGAGCAGTTTCGAGCCGGTCCGACGCCGGGCCGCGTCGACCGTGAAGCCGTCGGCCAGCTCGAGCGCGCTCGGCAGGAACCGGGCCGCGAACAGGGCCCGGATCGCCCGGGCCGCGGTCTTCATGTCGGGGAACCCGACCCCCAGGCAGGCTCGATAGGCCGGGAGCGGCAGCAGCTTGAGGGTCGCCTCGGTGACCACGCCCAGCATCCCCTCGCTGCCCACGAAGAGCCGGTGCAGGTCGAGGCCGGTCTTGTTCTTGTGGGTCCGGGCGCCCAGCCGGGTGATCGTGCCGTCGGCGAGCACCACCTCCAGGCCGAGCACATAATCCCGAGTGACACCGTACTTCAGGCAGCGCGGACCGCCGGCGTTGGTGGCGATGTTGCCCCCGATGGAACACTCGGTGCGGCTGGCCGGATCCGGTGGATAGTACAGGTCCCGTCGCTCGACGGCCTCCTGCAGCCGGGCCGTCTTCACGCCGGGCTGCACCACCGCCACGAAGTCACGCGGGTTGATCTCGAGGATCCGGTCCATGCCGGCCATCGACAGGGCGATGCCGCCCCGCACGGGCACGCAGCCCCCGACATAGCCGTGACCGGCCCCGCGCGGGGTGACGGGAATGCCATGCCGCGTGGCGAAGGCGAGGATCCGGGAGACGGAATCCACCGAGTTCGGCAGCGCCACCGCCTCGGGCGGGTGCGAGGCGAACCATTTGTCCCCAGCATGGGCCGCCAGGGCTTCAGGAGTGAAGACCAGTTCGCCGGGTGGCAATCGCCGCGCCAGGCGACCGAGGAGGGACTGTCGAGTCACGCGGGCGATACTGCGCCCGGGGAGGCCCGGAGGGAACCGGGAAAGCCGGCAGTCCGTGGATCAGGGTGAGGGCAGCAACGGCTTACAGTTCGTTCTGGCGCACGGCGATGCAGGTGCCCCGTGTCCGGGAGGCTCTGACCTCGGTCACTTGGCCTTCAGTTCCTTGACCCGGATCCGGCGGTACTCCATCTGACCGCGGTCGGCCTCCAGCCCGATCGGGCCGGTGTCGGGCAGCTTGAGCGCCGACTCGAGCACCTCGCCATTGCAGGTGCAGTGGGCGACGTTGTTCGTCACCACCACCTCGATCCGGTTCCAGTCCTGCGGCTTGTACTTCTTGAGGGCCTTGTACGGACCGGCCACGAGGTAGTCGCGGCACTGCAGCTGCGGCCCGCGCAGGAAGATGCCGCTGTCGGCATTGGTCGAGGCCCGGAACTCCAGGCGCAGGATGAAGTCTCCAGGGAACTCCCGCTGGGTCCACAACTGGCGCAGGTGCGGGCCCTTGGAGGGCACGTGGTCGTTCACCACGATCTGGCCGTCCTTGGCCGTGTAGCGCCCGTCGCTGGCCTCGGTCCTGCCGTCGAAATTCTCGGCCGGCTTGTACTTCCATCCGCTTAGGTCCTTGCCGGGCACCAGGGAGACGAATCCCGGCTCGGGCCGGAAGGAGTCGGCGGCGGAGGTTGGCAGCGTTCCGGGCTTCAGCGCGGCACCGAGGAAGATCAAGGACAGAAGCATCCGCATCATGGTTTCCCACCCCACCAAGCCGACGGACCGATGTCAACCGGCTGCGGCGCGTTTGCCCTTCCTCAAGGACGGGGTTCGGCGCAGGATTCCAGACGGTCATGGGCAACACGTTCGGGCATCTCTTCCGCATCACCACCTGGGGCGAATCGCACGGCGGCGGCGTCGGGGTGGTCGTCGACGGGTGCCCGCCCCGGCTGCCGCTCACCGAGGCGGACATCCAGCCCGACCTCGACCGTCGCCGCCCCGGGCAGTCGTCCATCACGACGCCGCGGAAGGAGACCGACACGGTGAAGATCCTGTCCGGAACCTTCGAGGGGCTGACCCTCGGCACCCCCATCTCGATGTGGGTCAAGAACGAGGACTTCCGTTCCGAGGCCTACAACGAGATGGCCGAGAAGTTCCGCCCGTCCCACGCCGACTACACCTACCAGGCCAAGTACGGCCACCGGGCCTGGCCCGGCGGCGGTCGCACCTCGGCCCGCGAGACCATCGGCCGGGTGGCCGCCGGGGCGATCGCCAGGAAGCTCCTGCGGGAGTTCTGGGGCGTCGAGGTCCTCGCCTGTGTGACCCAGGTGCAGCACCTCAAGGCGGTCGTCGACCCCGAGACCCTCACGGCCGCCGCGATCGAGTCGAACATCCTGCGCTGCCCCGACGCCGAGGCGGCGCCGGCAATGATCCGCCTCATCGAAGAGCGTCGTGGCGAGGGCGACAGCGTGGGCGGGATCATCCTGGGCGTGGCCCGCAACGTTCCGGTGGGCTGGGGCGACCCTGTCTTCGACCGACTCGAGGCCGACCTCGCCAAGGGCATGCTCTCGCTGCCGGCGACCAAGGGCTTCGAGATCGGCTCGGGCTTCGAGGGCGTGCTGCTCACCGGCCGGGAGCACAACGACGCCTTCCGCAACGCCGACGGCCGCATCGTCACGCCCACCAACCGCTCGGGCGGCATCCAGGGAGGCATCTCCAACGGAGCCACGATCCACTTCCGGGTGGCCTTCAAGCCCGTCGCCACCGTGATGCACCCGCAGGACACGATCGACATCCACCTCCAGAACACCACGCTGCGCGGAAGGGGTCGCCACGACCCCTGCGTGCTGCCCCGGGCGGTCCCGCTGGTCGAGTCGATGACGGCCCTGACGCTCATCGACCACGCGCTCCGGCACGAGGCCCAGTGCGGCCACCGCGAGCGCCGGGCTTCCTGAGGGCTTGGCCGGCCGAACTGGCTCGAGAGCCCCGCATGCCACCCGGTGCGGGCGAACGGGCGGGACCGGGGCCTGCAAAAAAGGATGCCTCGGCGGCGGGACTCCGGTTGACTTGGCCCCTGATGTCCCAAGCCCTGTCCCAAGCCCTGTCCCAAGTTCTGTCCCAAGTTCTGTCCCAAGTTCTGTCCCAAGTCCTGTCCCAAGCCCTCCAGGTGCTGCGTCGCCTGGCCTTCCTCGCCCGGGCCGCGGCCCTGGCACTCGTCGCCCTCAGTGCCTGCCCGCCCTCCCTCGGCGCCGACCTGAAACCCAACCCGAAGCCGTCGGGCCCGCAGACCGACGGTGCCTTCCACAAGGTCATCCTCGACACCGACCGCGACCAGGATGGCGACGGTCAGCCCGAGGACACGGTGGTCAACCCCATGGAGATCGCCGTCGCCCCCGACGGGCGGGTCTTCTTCATCGAGCGGGCCGGCCTGCTCAAGGTCTGGGACCCCAAGACCCGGGCCACCACGGTTGCCGGAACCCTCAAGGTCTACACCGAGCTGGAGGACGGCCTGCTCGGCATCGCCCTCGATCCGAAGTTCGCCCGCACCTCGTGGATCTACCTCTTCTACTCCATGCCGGAGACGCCGGTCGACCCGGACGGGCACAAGACCGGCGTAAACCGTGTGTCGCGGTTCACCCTGCGCGGTGGAACCCTCGACCTCGCCAGCGAGAAGATCCTGCTGAGCATCCCCACGCAGCGCGACCAGTGCTGCCACTCGGCCGGATCCCTGGCCTTCGACGCCGCCGGCAACCTGTACGCCGCGACGGGCGACAACACGCATCCCGGCGAATCCGACGGCTACAGCCCGATCGACGAGCGCCCCGGGCGCGAGCCGTGGAACGCCCAGAAGTCGGCCTCCAACGCCAACGACCTGCGCGGCAAGATCCTGCGCATCCACCCCGAGCCCGATGGCACGGCCACGATCCCGGCCGGCAACCTCTTTCCCAAGGGCTCGCCCGGGACGCGGCCGGAGATCTACGTGATGGGCAACCGCAACCCCTTCCGCATCAGCGTGGACCACGCGACCGGACACCTCTACTGGGGCGAGGTCGGGCCCGACGCCGGCGGCCCCAACGACCAACGGGGCCCGGCGGGCTTCGACGAGATCAACCAGGCCCGGGCCGCCGGCAACTTCGGCTGGCCCTACTTCGGCGGCGACAACCGGCCCTACCACCGCTACGACTTCGCCTCCCGACAGAGCGGCGAGGCCTGGGATGCGGCCCACCCGGTCAACCCCTCGCGCCTCAACACCGGCCGGGCTGAACTGCCGCCCGCCCAGCCCGCCTTCCTCTGGTATCCCTACGGCGCCTCCACCCGCTTCCCCGCGGTGGGCAACGGCGGTCGCACCGCCTGCGCCGGTCCGGTCTACCGCTACGACGGGCGATCGACCTCCCCGAACCGCCTGCCGCGCGAGTACGACCGCACGCTGTTCATCTACGAATGGTCGCGCAACTCGATCATCGCCGTGCACCTCGACAAGGATCACCGCATCGCCAAGGGGCCGGATGGCCGCCTGCTCATGGAACGCTTTTGCCCGGGCATGACCTTCATGCGCCCGATGGACCTGGAGATCGGCCCGGACGGCTGCCTGTACGTGCTGGAGAACGGCTCCGCTTGGGTCGGCAACCGGGACACTCAGCTGGTCCGCATCGAGCACCGGCCCGACGCAGGACGCCCCGCGAGGCCCTGAACCACGGCACCCGCGACGCGACCGGCACGGGCCGCCCGACCTTTTTCTCAAAAAACGTATTGCACGGACCCGCTCGGTTGGTAAGTTCCGCGTCCCCGTTTCCGTCGCTGCAGACGGAGGCGATAACCTTTCGGCGTCGATGCCTACGATTAACCAGCTGGTCCGCAAGGGCCGCACCAAGATCAACTACAAGTCCAAGTCTCCGGCCTTGGAGAACGCCCCCTTCCGTCGCGGGGTCTGCCTCCAGGTGATGACCCGTACGCCGAAGAAGCCGAACTCGGCGATGCGCAAGGTGGCCAAGGTGCGCCTGACCAACGGGTACGAGGTGATCGCCTACATCCCTGACGAGGGCCACAACCTCCAGGAGCACTCGATCGTCCTGGTCCGCGGCGGCCGCGTGAAGGACCTTCCCGGTGTCCGCTACCACATCGTCCGCGGCACCCTGGACGCCGCCGGCGTCGAGAAGCGGCGCGTCAGCCGCTCCAAGTACGGCGTCAAGCGGCCCAAGGCCGGCGCCGCCGCGAAAAAGAAGTAACGCGTCGAACCAACAACGCGTCAAACCACAACGCCCCGTCCCGCGCTTTCCACCGATCGCCCTTTCACCGATCCCCTTTCCACCGATCCCCGTATGTCCCGTCGCCGTCAAGCCATCAAGCGTTCCGTCATCGCGGACGCCAAGTACAACAGCGTCCTGGTCGGACGCCTGGTGAACACCGTCATGTACGGCGGCCAGAAGAACGTGGCCCGCCGCATCGTCTACGGTGCCATCGAGGCCCTGGCCGAGAAGACCCCGGGTGTGGACCCGCTGGAGATCGTGCAGCGCGCGGTCGACAACGCCAAGCCGCGCATCGAAACCAAGGCCCGCCGCGTCGGTGGCGCCACCTATCAGGTGCCCATGGAGGTCAATCCCGACCGCCAGACCTCGCTGGCCATGCGGTGGATCGTCAAGTTCGCCGACGACCGCAAGGGCCTCCCCATGAAGCAGGCGCTCGCCACCGAGCTGCTCGAGGCCTACCAAGGCCAGGGCAGCGCCATCCGCAAGCGCGACGACGTGCACAAGATGGCCCAGGCCAACAAGGCGTTCGCCCATTTCCGTTGGTGATATCGCACCTTTCCTGACGCCCCGATGCCCATTCGGGGCGTTTTTCATCTGCACCCAAGACGATCTTTCCCATCATGAGCGACCCCGCGGCCATCAACGCGTCCGTCAATTCCCCGTTGCGCCAGTATCCCCTGGAGCGCACCCGCAATTTCGGCATCTGCGCCCACATCGACGCGGGCAAGACGACGACCACCGAGCGGATCCTCTTCTACACCGGCCTGATCCACAAGATCGGCGACGTGGATGACGGCAACACGGTGACCGACTGGATGGAGCAGGAGAAGGAGCGCGGCATCACCATCACCTCCGCGGCCGTCACCTCGTTCTGGACCCAGAAGAAGGAGGCCGGGCTCCACAAGAACTTCGAGGGCATCGCCCACCGCATCAACATCATCGACACCCCCGGACACGTGGACTTCACGGCCGAGGTCGAGCGCTCCATGCGCGTGCTGGACGGTGCGGTCGCCGTGTTCTGCGGCGTGGCCGGCGTGCAGCCCCAGTCCGAGACGGTCTGGCGCCAGGCCACCAAGTACAAGGTGCCCCGCATCGCGTTCGTCAACAAGATGGACCGCACCGGCGCGAACTTCGACAACGCGCTGAACGACATGCGCAAGAAGCTCGGGGCCTACGCCTTCCCGATCTACCTGAACATCGGGGCCGAGGACAAGTTCGCCGGCGTCATCGACGTGGTGAACCAGAAGGCCATCGTCTGGGGCGAGGGCGACATCACCAACGAAGGTCTCAAGTACGAGATCACCGAGATTCCCGAGGCCCATCAGGATCGGGCCCAGGCCGCCCTGGCCGAGCTGATCGACGCGGTCTCCAACAAGGACGACTCCATCGCCGAGCTGGTGCTGGAGGAGAAGCCCATCACCGTGCCGGCGCTCAAGGCCGCCATCCGCCGCCTCACCTGCAAGATCGAGCTCATCCCGGTGCTCTGCGGCACCGCCTTCAAGAAGAAGGGCATCCAGGTGCTGATCGACGCCGTCGTCGACTACCTGCCCTCCCCGCTGGACATCCCTCCGGCCACGGGCCACGTGCCGGGCACCGAGGACTCGCTGGAGGTGCCGCCGAACGACGGCGCCAAGTTCTGCTCGCTGGCCTTCAAGCTCTGGACCGACCCCTACGCCGGCAAGCTGGTGTTCTTCCGCGTCTATTCCGGGCAGCTCAAGAAGGGCGACTCCATCTACAATCCCCGCACCCGCAAGCGCGAGCGCGTCAGCCGCCTCATGGTCATCCAGGGCAGCGAGCGCAAGGACGTCGACTCCGTGTACTCCGGCGACATCGCGGCCCTGGTGGGTCTGCGCAACATCACGACCGGTGACACCCTGTGCAACGAGGACTTCGACATCGCCCTCGAGCCCCCGACCTTCCCCGAGCCGGTCATCAGCATGGCCATCGAGCCGAAGTCGAAGGCCGACCAGGACAAGATGTCCCAGGGCCTCCAGCGTCTGGCCGAAGAAGATCCCACCTTCCGCTGCTTCACCAACGAGGAGACCGGCCAGCTCATCATCGCGGGCATGGGCGAGCTGCACCTCGAGATCATCCGCGACCGCCTCAAGCGCGAGTTCTCGGTCGAGGCCGACGCCGGCGCGCCGCAGATCGCCTACCGTGAGACCATCACCAAGGGCGCCGAGGGCGAGGGCAAGTTCATCCGCCAGTCCGGTGGCCGCGGCCAGTACGGTCACGCCATCATCGACGTGGAGCCCAACGAGAAGGGCAAGGGCGTGGAGATCCTCAACAAGGTCGTCGGCGGCACCATCCCGAAGGAGTACATCCCCGCGGTGCATGCAGGCATCGAGGAGGCCATCAAGTCCGGCGTGTACGCCGGCTTCCAGGTCATCGACATCAAGGTGTCCATCAAGGACGGTTCCTTCCACGAGGTCGACTCCAACGAGTTGGCCTTCAAGATGGCGGGCATCTTCGCCCTCAAGGACGCCTTCGCCCAGGCCAGCCCGATTCTGCTCGAGCCGATCATGAAGGTCGAGGCCACCACGCCTGACGAGTACCAGGGCGACATCCTCGGCGACATCAACCGCCGCCGCGGCATGATCCAGGGCGTGGACGCCAAAAACGGCCAGACCGTGCTCACCGCGCAGGTGCCCCTGGCCGAGATGTTCGGCTACGCCACCGCCATCCGCTCCCTTTCCAAGGGCCGCGCCTCCTACAGCATGGAACCGTTCAGCTTCGAGCAGGTTCCCAACAGCGTGCTCACCACCGTGATGGACGCCGCCAAGAAGCGCCCCGCCGCCCGCAGCTGATCTTTCCCTCCAACAAACCCAAACCTGTTCTTTGCAATGGCTGGACAACGCATCCGCATCCGACTCAAAGCCTACGACCACCGGGTCATCGACGCCTCCGCGAGCGAAATCGTGGAGACCGTCAAGCGCTCCGGTGCCCGTGTGGCGGGCCCCATCCCCCTCCCGACCAAGATCGAGAGGCTGACCGTGCTCCGCTCGCCCCACGCCGACAAGAAGTCGCAGGAATCCTTCGAGCAGCGCACGCACAAGCGCCTGCTCGACATCCTCGATCCCACCGCCAAGACCGTGGACGAGCTCAAGAAGCTCAACCTTCCGGCCGGCGTCGACATCCAAATCAAGATCTAACGTTTTCCAGCCATGCCTCTCGGACTCATCGGACTCAAGGTGGGTCATACCCGTGTGTATGACTCCAATGGCGTACTCGTGCCCGTCACGGTCGTCCATGTCGGCCCCAACCGCGTGCTCCAGGTCAAGACCAAGGCCTCCAAGGACGGCTACAACGCCGTCCAGCTCGGCTACGGCGACCAGAAGCTCGGCCGCCTCAGCAAGGCGGTCGTCGGCCACCTCGCCAAGCAGGGCGTCAAGGTCGACGCTCCCGGCCAGAACGGCGAACAGCCGGTGCTCGCCGGCGTCAAGCGCATCCGCGAATTCCGCGACTTCACCAAGGACGTGAAGTCGGGCGACACCGTCGGCGCCGACCTCTTCCAGGTCGGCCAGTTTGTCGACGCCATTGGCACCACCAAGGGCCGCGGCTTCGAGGGCGTCGTCGGACGCTGGAGCTTCCGTGGCGGTGACGCCACCCACGGCGCCAAGGGCTGGCACCGCCGCTCGGGCGCCATCGGTCAGCGCCTCTTCCCCGGCACCGTCATGCGCGGCATGAAGATGCCCGGCCACATGGGCGTGGTCCGCCGGACTTCCCAGAACCTGGAGATCATCCAGGTGCGTCCCGACGACAACGTCCTGCTCATCAAGGGCAACTTCCCCGGCAGCGAGGGCGACTATTGCATCATCCGCGAGGCCAAGAAGATCTCCATCAACTCGGCCCGCCTGAAGCAGATCACCGACGCCCGCAAGAAGGCCAAGGACGGCGCCGCCGCCAAGAAGGACGACAAGAAGGCCGCCGCCGCCGCCAAGAAGAAATAACCCCAGGGAACCCATGGGGCATCCCCCATGGCGACCCGCAGAGTAAACGACTCCATGAAACTCTCGATCAAAGATTCCAAGGGAAATGCCGCCGGCGAACTCGACGTTCGCTTCGAGCTCATCGCCGACGGCCGTGGCACCCAGGCCGTCCACGACACCGTCGTGGCCTATAACGCAGCCCAGCGCACCGGAACCGCCTGCACCAAGACCATGGGAGACGTGGCCGGCACCGGCAAGAAGCCGTGGCGCCAGAAGGGCACCGGCCGCGCCCGCGCCGGCTCCTTCGCCAGCCCGCTGTGGCGTGGCGGTGGTGTCGTCTTCGGCCCCAAGCCCCGCGACTTCGACAAGAAGGTCAACAAGAAGGTCCGCGACCTCGCCCTGCGCAAGGCCCTCAGCGAGCGCCTCAAGGCCGGTGACGTGGTGATCATCGACGACCTGAAGCTCGCCGCCCCGAAGACCAAGGACTTCGTGGCCGTGCTGCAGGCCCTCGGCCTCGACGGCAACACCAACCTGGTGGTCCTGGGCGCGGCCGACAAGTCCGCCTACCTCGCCAGCCGCAACGTGGCCGGCGTGCAGCTCAAGACCGCCGACCTGATCAACACCTACGACCTGCTCAAGTTCGACAAGCTGGTTTTCACCAAGGCCGGCTTCGAGGCGGTCGAGGCCCGCATCGCCAAGTAACCAGAAAGGGCAATCACCATGACCATTTTCGACACCATCAAGACGGTCCGCATCACCGAGAAGGCGGCCCTCCAGTCCGAGAAACTCAACAAGTACACCCTCCTGACCGACCGGCGCGCCACCGCGCCGCAGATCAAGAAGGCCGTCGAGCAGCTCTTCAACGTCAAGGTCACCAAGGTCAACACGGCGAACTACGAGGGCAAGGCCCGCCGCCAGATGACCAAGGCCGCCGGCAAGAGCAGCGACTACAAGAAGGCCGTCGTCACCCTCAAGAAGGGCGACAAGATCTCCCTGGTCTGAGTCCTCGCCGAGGTCCCGCACGTCGATCTCTCCATGCCGCAGGTTCTCCGGAACCTGCGGCGTTTTCATTTTTGGCCCGGGCCCCTCGCCAAATCCGGCTCGTCTCCACCCAGCCCACGCGCCCAATCCAGACGAACTCCGGACCAACTCCGGACCAAGGACGTGCCGAGGGCTCCCAGAGGACACCCAGGACACCCTTCAAGGAAGCGGCTCCAACGACCTGCCTTGCCTCGGCGGCCTCTCACGCTTGCCCGGGGCCCCCTCTGGCCCCAAGACCACAAGACCACAAGACCACAGGACCACGGCACCGATCGCGTTCGTCGGTGCGGAACGGCTCCACCGCAACGGGTTCTTCCCCCCGGAGGAGCCTGTCCCTACCGTTTCCCCCTGTGTCGCAGTCGAACCTCTTCGAGCTGGGGGATCCGGGCGCGGACGCCGCCGGTGACCGGGGACGCTCCCCGGCTCCGGCGGCCGAGCCCGGGCATCCGCACGCGGCGGCCCCGCTGGCCTCGCGCATGCGCCCGCGCACGCTCGACGAGTACGCCGGCCAGCGGCACCTGCTGGGCCCGGGCCTGCTGCTGCGACGGGCCATCGAGGCCGACCGCATCCAGTCGCTGCTCTTCTTCGGCCCGCCCGGGACCGGCAAGACCACCCTCGCCCGCATCATCGCCTCGCGGTCCCGCGCCCGCTTCGAACCCCTCAACGCGGTCGAGTCGAACCTGGCCGAGATGCGACGGGTGCTTCAGGGGGCCAACCACCGCCTGCGCAACACCGGCGAGCCCACCCTGCTCTTCATCGACGAGATCCACCGCTTCAACCGGGCGCAACAGGACGTCCTGCTGCCCGACGTGGAGAGCGGCGCGGTCAAGCTCATTGGTGCCACCACCCACAACCCGTTCTTCTTCGTCAACTCGCCGCTGGTTTCCCGGTCCCAGGTCTTCGAGCTGAAACCGCTCGACGAGACCGACCTGCTGGCATTGCTCCGGCGGGCCCTGGCCGACGGCGAGCGCGGCCTCGGCCACCTGCGGATCGAACCCGGCCCCGGCGCGCTGGAGCACCTGGCCCGGGTGTCCGACGGCGACGCCCGCAAGGCGCTCAATTCCCTCGAGATCGCCGCCATCACCACCGCGCCCGGGCCCGACGGGGTCCTGCGCATCCCCCTGTCGGTGGCCGAGGAGTGCATCCAGCGCAAGGCGATCGTCTATGACGGCGACGGCGACGCCCACTACGACACCATCAGCGCCTTCATCAAGTCGATGCGGGGGAGCGATCCCGACGCCACGCTGTACTGGCTGGCCAAGATGATCCATGCCGGCGAGGACCCACGCTTCATCGCCCGGCGCATCATGATCCACGCCGCCGAGGATGTCGGCCTGGCCGACCCGATGGCCCTCGTCCTGGCCACGGCCGCCTGCCAGGCCGCCGAGGTGATCGGCTGGCCCGAGGCCCGGATTCCGATCGCCGAGGCGGCCCTGTACATCGCCACCGCGCACAAGAGCAACTCCGTGGTCCGGTCCATCGACGCGGCGCTCGAGGACGTGCGGACCGGGCGCACCCTGGCGGTGCCCAACCACCTGCGCGACGGCCACTATGCCGGCTCCAAGGTCCTCGGTCATGGCCAGGGCTACCGGTACCCCCACGACCATCCCGGCCACCACGTGGCCCAGGACCACTTGGGCGCCTTCCGCCGCTTCTACGAGCCGTCTGCACAAGGCGTCGAGCGCAAGATCGCCGAGCGCCTGGAGCTGTGGCGTCGCACCCAGGCGACAGCGGCAGTGCCACCGACATCCGGCCCACCAACGCCCCCGACGGCAGTGCCCCCGCAACGGCCCTGATGCCCCGGGGCGTCGACCGCCTCGCCACCGAGGCCTCCCAACCCAGGCCTCTCAACCCAGGTCGCCCCACCGCTCGATCTGCCGGCGTTCGCGTTTGGTCGGCCGCCCGGCACCGCGGGGGCGGAACCCCGGCTCGAGGGCCTTCTGGCGCGCCTCCTCGCGGGCTTCCGGCGGGGTCAGGTCCGCGGCGAACGCCGCCACCTCCGGCGCGGACACCCGGCGCGGCGGGAACCCCAGCACCTTGTAGACCCGCGTCAGGTCGCCGGTGCGTGCCGCCACCGTCTCACCCGCGCGCGCCTCCCGGGCCGGCTTGATCGCCACGCCATCCACCAGCACCCGCCCGTCCTTGATCGCCGCCTGCGCCAACGACCGCGACCGGTACAACCGGATGTTCCAGAGCCACTGATCCCACCGCATGCACCCAGCATGGTCCCAACCGCTGCCCAGCGCCACCGCTTCCCCACCCCCGAACGACGGCCGGACAACACCGCAGCCAGTCCCGCAGGAACGGGGGCAGGCCCCAGGTTTAGGCGCGAAGCTTGGCCTGACCGCGCGACGAATTCGGACCCATCACCGAGAAAAACAACTTTCCGAAGAAAAACCACCTGCGGCCAGCGAACCCTTATGGAGAAGGAACCACTCGAACCCGGAACCGCCCGCCCAACACCGCCCATATTTTGACGTTCTGCCGCCCATTTTTTTTGACACCGCCTTGGCCGAGGAGTTTCAGTGAATAATACCCAGACCGTAAGCCGACCCGGCAGGCACCAAGCGACCGTTGACATGCCCACCGCAACGCCTCTCATGGCCAACATCGAGTTCCAAGATCCGATATCCGAGGCCCGAGCTGCCCCGCCCCGGCCGCAGCCTACCCTGACGACCTTCCCGCCTCAGGGTCTCCACCAGTCTCCTCCCATCACCCCTCGACCATGTCGGCCCTCTCGTAAGCGTGCGCCCCACCCCATGGTTCCTAATCCGGTCTGAACCAGGCGATGGTCGGGGATGCATGACATCCAACGCCGTCGCCGACGCAACCAATCCGAGATCGATCAACTCGTCTTGGAGTTCCAGAAGTCCGACCTCAGCCCGCAGGAGTTTGCGCAAAATGTCGGTGTTCAGGTCCAGACCGTGGTCCGCTGGCTCAAGACCGCCTCGGTCGATCTGACCCACCAACCCAGCCGCCATGCGGAGCGCCTCAAGTATCCCTCGTCTCCAGCCGGGTTTGTCGCCGTCGAGGTTCGGCAGAGTCTGTCCGGTCGCCCCATCCCGGCTTCCGTGTCCTGCGACTGGCCCGAGATCGTGGCTCCCAGTGGGTGGAAGCTGCGGGTTCCACTCGGGCCCGAGTTCGGTTGGGTCGGCGAGCTCCTGGCCCAGTTGCCTCGATGCTGAGCTTCCTCTCCAACACCCGGGTGTACCTCGCGGCCGGGGCCACCGACTTGAGGAAGTCTTTTGACACGTTGGCTGGCGTCGTCCGCGAGTCGCTCCGCCTCGATCCGCTCTCGGGTCACTTGTTCGTCTTCACCAACTCACGGAAGAACCGGATCAAGATCCTGTTCTGGGACAACACCGGTTGGTGGGTGTGCGCCAAACGCCTCGAGGCCGGGACGCTGGCCTGGCCGGCATCGCCGAGCCCCTCGATCGAGCTCTCGAGCGAGGAGTTGACCTTGCTTCTCGGTGGTATCGATCTGTCAAAAACGCACCGGCGACCGTGGCTCCGGAAGGGCTCGCAAACCGTGCCGGTGAGCGGACTGTCCAGACATTGAACTGACCTCGAAACCGGGGCTGTCTTCCAGAGCCAAAAACCTTCATCAAACCCAATAAACACGGGCCTTTTGGCAGCGATATTGCTATGGCAATCGCGTGGTGATTGCCCCCGATTCAACCCCTCTGAGCCTTGAGCAAGCGCTCGCTCTGTTGGGGGAGTCTCGTCGGCAATGGGATGCCGAAAAGCGCCTGCTCGAGCTCCGCATCCAGTCGCTGGAACATCGCCTCTTCGGCACCAAGTCCGAAAAGGTGGCCCTCGAGGACAAGCAACTCGCGCTGATCGACGAGGTTTTCACCCATCCGGAACCGGCTGCCACCGAAGATGTCGTCGTCGTTCCCGACATGGAGAAGCGGGCCGCCAAGAAGCCGGTGCGCAAACCGTTGCCCGAGCACCTCGAAGTGGTCGAAGAGCGCCTGGAGCCCGCGGACAAGACCTGCACCCACTGCGGCCGCGAGCAGTGCCTCGTGCGCGAAGAGTCGTCCGAGCGCCTCGATCTCATCCCGGCCCGTCTGATCCGCCGCCGGACGGTTCGCCCGGTGTACGCTTGCAGCGCCTGCAAGGATCAGAGCCCGGTGCAGGTGCCGATGCCGCCGCAGGTGATCGACAAGGGGATCTGCGGTCCGGGCCTCTTGGCCCATGTGGTTCTGTCGAAGTACCTGCAGCACCTGCCGCTGTACCGGGTGCAGCAAGAACTCACGCGTTTTGGCGTGGAAATCACGCGAACGACACTGGCCGATTGGGTGGCGGCGACGGCCACGGCTCTCGAGCCTCTTTACCGCTTGGTTCGCAACGATCTCCTGGCCGGGGGTTACCTGCAGATCGACGAGACACCGGTGCAAGTGATGGACCCGGAAGTCGAAGGTCGAACAGCGACCGGTTGGCTGTGGGTGTATGCCCGACCCGGAGGTGGCGTGATCTTCGACTTCCGGAAGGGTCGAGGCCGAGATGGCCCGGACCGGATGCTCAAGTCATTCGAGGGAACCTTTCAAAGCGACGGGTACGGCCTGTACGAGGCGTTGGAACGAGATCGATCGGATCTGCGTCGCGTGGCCTGTTGGGCGCATGCGCGGCGGAAGTTCCATGAAGCCATCCCGGACGATGGTCCGCGTTCCCGAGAGATCATCGCGCTGATTGCGCCGCTGTACGGCATCGAGAAAGTGGCTCGCGAGAGCGGGCTGTCGCCTGCGGCCCGCAAAGACCTGAGGCAGCAGCAGGCACCGGCGACGTTGGACCGACTGCATCGCCGCCTGCTGGAGTTGGATCCGGTCCGAGTGGGATCGCCGGTGTTGCCCAAGAGCCCGCTGGGCAAGGCGATCCGGTACACGTTGAACCAATGGGAGGCGCTGGTGCGCTATCTTGAAGACGGTCGGTACGAGATCGATACGAATCTGGTGGAGAACGCGATCCGGCCGAGCTGCGTGGGCAAGAAGAACTGGCTGTTCATCGGCCACCCGGACGCCGGCTGGCGGAGCGCGGTGATCTACAGTCTGCTGATCACCGCCCGCCGGTATCGCGTGGATCCGGCGGCCTGGTTGACCGACGTATTGCGCCAGATCCCGACCTGCACCCAGGCCAACCTGCCCGAGTTGCTACCCTGGAACTGGAAGCCTCAAGCGGCCTGACCGCTGAGGTGGACCGGAGAGCGGTGGCGGCCGGTCGTCCGTGACAAACCCGGAATCATCACACCCTCAAGCCGGGGTGGGAACCATGGGGTTCGGCGTACGGATACTCCGGGTTCCCACCAGAGGCTGCGCTAGTGACTTTCGCAAACGGGAAAATCCAAATGCAGAATAAAATGACGAACTCGACCCACGAATTGCAGCACGGCAACAAGCTCAAGCTGGGAACATTGACGGTCGAGGTGCAGGCTTTTCCCGGAAAATGAGCAACAACACTAGCTCACCAGACGCTATTTTTTGAGATGCTGCTGCATCGCGATGCAGTTGGACAGATACGTCATTAGCAAGATGACACTCAGGAGACCGGTAGCGAGACCGAGGATATTCCAACCGCAGATGTTGTAAGCGGCATGGAGAACGGCAGGCGTCACGATAGCCACCACCCACAAGCCATACCTTTTCGCGGGCACAAGAGCAGCAAAAGCAATGAAATAAGCGGCGATACCGGTCCAAACGGCGTGCAGGAAAGGCAATGAAGTCAGACGAGCGATGTTCAGAAAGTATGCCGTATCGACACCCTGCTGTCTGTTGACGGTCTGCTGGTAATCGACGCCCTCGTAAATCCCGAAGCCCAACCCGGAAATCATCCCGTAGAAAACAACTGTCTGGGGCATCAGTATGCTTCCGGGGCGTTTAACCAGCCAGAAAATCACCGCCGCTTTGCAAAGCTCCTCGTTGATAGCAACGCCGAGAAGCATGCCGAGTGATCGCGTCAATAAATTCTCCGAATCTGCCATGGAGTAAAAAAGACCACGGAGGCACATGCTGGAGCACCAAAAGGACAGCGATCGATACAACACCGGTAACGAAGAAACAGGTGAAGCAAAGCCAAGTCTCCACCTGCTGTGTCTTGAACAAGTAGTAAAAGAAGAGC